>Ga0179593_1694719_pt1 | contig 11114 bp, 20 predicted proteins | sample CZODoug2_1_08_16_FD_185931 | JGI IMG/M metagenome (GOLD analysis project Ga0179593, IMG submission 185931) | Vadose zone soil fungal communities from Angelo Coast Range Reserve, California, USA - CZODoug2_1_08_16fungal (PacBio error correction) | ecosystem: Environmental > Terrestrial > Soil >... | reverse complement strand
TGGCCCGGCACCCCCCCCTCTTTTTTTTCGAATTCTCTTTCCGCTTAGGTTCCCCCCCTCACAGCGGTGATCCCCTTGCCTGTGAGTTGCTTGCCATCGATGCCTGCTCTGACCATCGTTTCCTTTTTTTGACTCTACACAAGTTGGGATGTGTCGTTGGACAACCTTTCCCTTCCCCTTCCCCTCTTCTACCACAGTCCCCTTTTTCTTCCCCCCCCCGAGGTTCTCTGCAAATTTTAGATAGTGCGCGGTTACCCTGGTTTTTTTTTCATTTTTTTTATGTTAACGCCTCCCAATAAACATTTGAGTCGCGCCTCCTTCTGAAAAAATGGAAAAGCCGAGTTCAATATTCCCCTTTCCCGTTTTTCCCCCCCCCTTCTTCCTTTCCCCTCACTTTCGAGTTTTCCCTTTACTATTCAGTCATTGTTTGACATTTTTTCAAGGGCCGCCCCAGTACTTCTCTTTTGTATACCCACCCATTAAGGTTTGCCGATCTTTCCACGTCTCCTGATTTCGATGTGCTTATTCGTTTTTTTCTTCAACTTTCCTTCTGCAGGACCGCTTTTAGGCCTCGAATGTCTTGTCCACTTTTGTGGCTTCAGTTACTCCAAAATCTCCACTCTCTTCCCGCGGACGATGCAGCGTCACTCTCTCTCACGTGGTCCCCTGTTCATCCCCCCGAGAGTTTTTCTCCCCTTGTCCAATGGATCCGCCCAACCTTTCTTTTATGCCGCAACCCTTTTCCTTTCATGCATGATGTGCAAGCAGCGTCCCCCACCAGATGCCGCTTTTATATTCCTTTAGTTTTTCCGCGGTAATTTCTTGGTAATATCCCTTGTTCCCCCCCCCCCTTTGATTCGTCAGTCTGGACCTTTTTTTTCCTTTTTTTAGTCAAGATTCCGCAGATACGATTCGATGGCTCCAGATTACTTCCTCTTTTCATGCTAAACTCCTACATTTCGACTTTTTTCCTAAGGGTCCCCTCTTTTTTTGGGACGATAGTATTATTTTGAATTTTCCGGGGCGTCTTATGTCATCAAAACCTGTTTTCCGAGTTGTTACCTCGTGACTGAGCTCCCCCCCCCAGATATGTTGTTTTCCTAACGCTCGCTTCACTTACGCGTAAGTTTCTTTGTTTCATCCTTCTTAACCAAGACCCACTTTTACATAAGTCCTTCCGATTCGGGATGTTTTCCGCGGTTTTTTCCGCTTTCCCTTTTCATCTCCTTCATTTTTCTTGATTACGGAATAAATCAACGAACCCCGCTCCCGATATAATTTTCCCAGTGCTAGAAAGGAACCTGGGAATCCTGTTCATAGCCTCCGACGTAGCAACCACCTAAGTTTGATTTTCTTCAGCCAACCTACTCTCACAGCATTTAGGTGTACGACGCCCAATCCGTCTCCGAAGACGGCACGACCCCCCCCCCCCCCCCCCCCCCCCCCCCCCCTACCCCCCCCTCAGTGTAGCTCCTCTTCCACCGGAGATGGTTGATGGTGTCCCCACCGGTTTTTTTCCCATTGTCACCCATAAAATTTTCGTATCTTCCTCGGAACTTTTCCTTGCACTGCTCCAGCCGGTTAGACCCCGAGATTTTTTTCCAGAACTTGAACGTTCCCCTTTATCTAAGGTTCCCCGGCAAATTTATAAACTCCTTTGAATTCTTTCACTGTTTTCCCATGTCTTCCCTCTACTAATGGCCCGACCTGCTACCTTTTTTTTCTTTCCCCTAAATAAGGCCTTTCGCTTTCTCCCTGAAATCTTTCATTTGACAACATTTCGATTCTTTTCCCCCTCCCTAGTCTCCATTTCTTCTTGACTGATTCCCCTCCTTTTAACGCCCTCAAGGAGGGAACCCCCCCGACAATTATTTCTCCGAGTCATGCATCCGCGTATAGTATCTTTTTTTTAGACAGATTATTCATTTCCCCTTTTTGAACCCCATATTTCCTTTTGCCCCACCGACGTTTTTGACCCCTCTTTCCCTTTTTTAAGTGTAGCGGACGGTCGTGAGCTCATGGTCAAGTAACACATTGAAAGAAGTAAAAGCCCTAAACCCCCCCCTTCATTCTCCTTTCGATTTGTGTCCTTGCGGCTTTATTTTCTGAAAGTTTGACAAGTGTTCCGTAAAGGTATTGAGTCAGAATCTGTTTGACATCACATTTTTTCCTGTACCTTCCTCCTCCCTTCCCAAAGTTTTTTCTGGTCACCACCCCCCCCCTCGTCCTTCAGTTCTTCCTCCCCCCTCTCCACTTCAACCTTCCATACTCCCCCCTCCCCTACCATACCCTTCTCCTCCATCTATCCACATTCCTACTCCCTATCACTCCTTGCTCCCGCCACACCCCTCCCCTCAGCCTCCCCCCCCTCGTTTCTCTACCCTGTCCTCCCTAACGCTCCTAATCCTCCCCTCACTACCACTCTCCATATCATTTCCCTTCCCTCCTTCTACCCATTTGCTCTCGCTTCCCCTCTTCCCTTCCCCCGCCCCCCACCTCCCATTCCCTCACCCCACCTATTTCTCTTTCGCCTCCCCCTTTCTTATTCTTGAGCCACCTCCCCCCCTATCTACCAACTACGCCCACACCTTCCCCTCTACCCATCCCCCCCCCGTACATCATACCTGACCTCTTCTCGCTCTTTTCTCCCTCCTCTACCCCCTCCCCCCCCCCGTGGCTTCTTCCTCTTCCCTCCACTGCACCCCATCCCCCCTTCTCTCCCCCCCCTCCGCCCCCCCATGCCTCCCCTCGTCCTTCTCTCTCATATCACAGACCTCCGTCCCCCCCTCCCTTTTGTTCCCCCCACCCCTTTCCCTTCCTGTCCCGCCCTCCTTCATTTTCCCCCATACCTTTCACCTCCCCCCCGTCCCCCACCCCCCACTATCTCAAGTCTCCACCCTCCCCCCATGTTACCTTCCACATCACCGCTCCCCTAGTCACCACCCCTCCCCCTTCTTTGCCCTTCACTCCCCTCTCCTACGGTCCACTCTGACGTTCCTCTCTCCCACCTCTACCACCTTCTTTCACGCCCCCCATTTGTCTCTCCGTTATCTCCCCGTCCTCTCACCTCCCCAGCCCACCTAAGCGCTTCTTTCCCCTTTCTCTCCATACATCTTTCCTTTCCTGCCACCCAGTCCCCACCACTCTGGCCCACTCCCCTTATATCTTCCCGTTCTCTCCCCTGTTCTTCTTTCCTCACGTTCCCCCCCCTTACCTCTTGGTCCCCGTTCCTCCCCCTAGTTGAATCATCAATGTGCAGAAAGCCCCCCCCCCTTTTTCCCCACTCATCTGTGCTTTCCTCTTGTGAGGTTCCCACCGTTATCTGAGGCTCTGGCGCGAGCGAACCCTTATCAAAAAATGTCTTTTCCGCGCTATGAGCCCTTCGCAATAAGTTCTAAGGCGTGTCAAGATTCCATCTTCTCATGTTTTCAGCCTCTTTTGTCAGCCCCCCCCCCCCCCCCCCCCCTTCTTGTAGAATGTTTCCCTTTAATGCAGATTTTTTTTCTTTCCGCCACTCTCTTTCTTACTCTTTGTTGTGTTTTCTTGATTTTGGCGAACGATCTGTTCAGTCAAACGTTCTTTCCCCTTTTTTTTCTCTTTTCAGTTTTCCCCCCCTGCCGCACCCCCTTTTTTTTTCAAAGCATAGGAGAGAAGTCTCTGCACACTCATCTCTGACTTGACCCCCCTTTCCTCCGGCCATTTAGCCGCCAAAGGTTTTGGCCTGCGGCTTTTTTCACACTTGTGCTTTTAGGTTTTTTTTTAGGGCCCCACAAACACAGGGGATGGAAACTCCCCTATGTGCTTTTCCCCTCCCTGCTAACCTCCGCCTGAGGCACATTGAGACGACTATTAGATGTGTCATCAACGAGCGCCCCCGAAAGCTTCTATCCCACGTCGTTCCCCTGATTTTTCTCTCTAATTTAAAATGGAACCCTCCAGGTCCGTTATTTACGCGCATAACTTGTCACCGGCACTTGAGAGCGATTAGGAAGGTACACCTCCTCTGTAAAGCGTAATCGTTGTTCCCCCCTGCCCCCCTTTCCCCTTCTCCCCCCGTCAAGCGTTTTCCCTTAATGACTATTAGGTTTAAGAATCCAAATCAGGGCAACCCCCCCCCTTGCTGTCTTCGGTATTAGACATAGGGCTCGACTATCCAATGACACTCCTATCTCTCCACCTTCTTTCTTCTTTTTTAGTCCTTGAATGTCGGGCACCACCCCCTTAGTCTCCCCTTTGTAGCTGAGTTGTCCAGCGTTCCTTTCAGATTAAGGGGAAAAACTCGCATTTTCGATACCACAGTCCGTCCTTTTTAGGAACGTTCCCCATCTTTTTTTCCGCCAGACGAGACTGCACACCTTTCCACCCCCATCTTTTTCAAATCCGTTATACTCATTAAGGACATGCCCTGTGAGAACTGAACGATCACACGCCTTTTCCTCCGCGGTCGTTCTAACTGCCGCCCCCTTCGTGGTATGGCCCGATGCCCCCCCCCCCAGTTTCCTCTAGAGACTTTATCTTTACCCCTTTTTCGTTCACCCCCCAAGGCTTACGTAAGTATGACGGAATCACAATAGATACGATCCTTTTAGAAGCTTCCCTTTCTAGAGATCCCCCCTTTTTTTCCCCAGTGCTTGGCACAACGAAACCCTTCCGGGTCTCTCATTTTTCTTCCAACAAATGTGAAACCGTCACGACCCTTCCGGCTAAATCGTTGCACTGCAGTCCCACACCAACGGTATTTTTTTTCCAGTTCTTCCCGAGAACCTTGGCGCGATCATCGAGGTCACTTCCCCCCCCTTTCATATTTGAAGATCGGGTTCTTCTTTTGAGGTCTCTTGTCGCGTTCATTTTTTTTTTCCTCATCCTCCGTTTTTTGTTCTCACTCTCGTTTATTAAGTCCCCGTGAACTCCTCCTTTCCCAACAACAAGAAAGCTTCCCTTCCTTCTTTCTCTCTCGCGACATGGTAGCTGAAAGTCCTGATCAGCTCCAAGAGACTTATTAACAACTACGTTGTTCTTCTTGTGCCTTCTCCTGATTTTTCTTCCCAGTATTACACGTTTTGATTTGAGCACCCGTTTCCGTCTTCCACATCATCGGGCTAATTTCCTTACTTTACGGACTTTTTTTGTTTGCCACAACAGGTTACTTTTCGCCTCCTTCCGTTAGCAGCCTCTTCCTTCCTGAGATTTTTTCTTGGCGGAATTTGTGATCGAATACGACTGTCCAGTTTCCCCCCCTACATCTTTTTTTTTTCACCGATTATAGAGGAAAGGCGGCATCCCATCCCGCTTAGCAGGCGCGGCACTATTCTCACTCCCGTTGGCTTTTCACATCCTCTCCTTTTTTCTCATTTGCCTGGATTTGTCCCAGTCCCCTATCCCCTTTCTTTTAAAACGGTCTCTTACTGTAAATTTTGCCACTGTGATAGTATTTTTTTTTAGCTCGCTCAGCGTCTTCTCTCTCCTTTTGGACTCTTTTTTCTCTTCACTTTTTCCTCTCCCAACTTTTCCCCCCCCCTGAGAGACTAGTTGACCACCGAAATTCTTTTGACCCGTGTTTTCCGCCTTCTCGAGCTCCCAAGTCACCCAGATCCTTCCAAATAAACTCCCTCTGATCACATCCGTGCCTCGGTCAAACCTCCCCGTAGTTTGGATTTTCTTCTTGCTTCTGACAGTGGAGACTTTTTTTGCCCTCCCAATGGCCCGGTTACATCCCCCTTGCTACTAACGGTCCTTTTTCTCTCATTGCCGTTTTTCAAGTGATCCGCCTTGTCTTTCTGTATAGTTCTTCTCTTTAGACCGACATCATTGATCAATTGTTTAAGTCCCGCCTTTTCCCCCCCAGTTCGGCCCTCACGAAGCCCTAATGTGCAGAGACAAGGTCCTTTCAAGGTGCACCTGCGTTTTTTTTTTGACTCGCCCTTTTGTGTGTTCCCCTAGGATGCATTGTCCACCCCCAATCACCCTGTGAGAGCAAACTGACCCGTCGCTTCTACCTGTGGCCTTCGCGGCTTTCCAAGATACGCATGCTTTAGCAACTTTGCACCCCCCCTGTTTTCTGATGGTTAGTGACCCCCGTGAAAATCTCCCCCTCGGCAGGCCCCCTTTCATTAGTTCCGCCCCCAAATCCTCTCTCTTCCTACTCCGTTGTTTTTTTTTCCCTTCTCCCCCCCGGAACGTCCCTAGTCATGAGTTCAGAGACTGTCGATCTCCTCTGGCCCTTCCCTTGGAGACTCCCCTTCCTCTCTATCAAGCCCACCGCCAGTTGTGCTAGACATCGGCTTGGCTTTTTTCTTCAAGCAGTGCTGGCCCAATTTTTTTTTTCGATGACCTCCCAAAGGCGAGCTTTCACGGATGTTTCCCCTACTCCCCCCCCTTCCCCCCCCCTTTCGCACACCCTTTCCCCTCCATCTCACTCGCCCCCCCCCATCGGCTGCAACCTATTCTATTTTTCCTTTTTTTTCCCCCTAGTCTGGGTCCTCTTTTTTCGAGTTACGCAGTCGGCACAATCGTCCCTTTCTACAAAAATCTTACGGACATCTTTTTTCGTTGGACCCTCTCCCTCTAAATCCCCCTTTTTCCCTTTGACAAGAGAGCTCATTCCCCCACTATGACCGCTCATTACCATCCGCGAGTCCGGTGAAGACCCCTGTCCCCCACTTGTGTACCATTCTTCTTTTACCCCCCCACCTCTAAGGTAGCTGATCCTGCTTTGATTCGTCTTCTCTTTTCCTTTCTGACATCCTCTCCTGACGCTCATGTCTTTGGCCCCCCCCCAAACTAGTACGCCTTTTTTTTTTCATTTGTTGCCTGGCTCCACTTTTTGAAAACTCCTTGCATACTGGACGATGATTGCAGACACCTCCCCCCTTTTTCCTTATTTTCCCTAGTTTTGACTTTTTAGTTATGCCCAACCTTTTTTCCACAATTGCAAAAGATTCCTTTTCAAATCTGCCAGTCCCCCGACTACCCTTCCCGCACCCCAGATCCGCCGGTTTTCTCAATTGACCCTTTGACTGCCCCTGTATACTGCCAAAGAGTCGAGGTATTCGTTACCCCCAAAGGACGCTGCGACGTATGGAGGCTCCCCCCCTTTTTTGCAGAGACCTTACCCCCCTGTTATTTCTGCTAACGACCATGAATCTTCTCCCCTTTTTCTTTTTTTTTCAACACATTCCTTCTACATTGTCTTCCGGCGGCGTAGTATTTTATCTCCGCAGATTTGCCTCTCACCCCCTGTCGAAACCCATGCTTCCCTACATCCTTTTTCCTTCCACACAAACGTCTGTTTTTTTTCTAACGTTAAGTGTGGGCGAGCCCTTTTTTGAGGCCCCTTCCCCCTAAGACTGGATTATTCCTTTGGAGTATTTTTTCTGAGTGCGGGTTGACCTTGCATTTATGCGGTACCCTTCCCTTCCCTTCCCCCTTTTGCAGAGAGTCTGAACCTTCACGTCACCACTGCGAACCAACCGTCCCCTATATTCCTTTTCCCCTCTATACTTTCCCGGCACCTGAACGAACTTAGGACCTACCCCTTTGAATAGCCTCCAGCCGTTCATTTTTAACCACAACTACGTTTTTGTCCCTCATTTCTTGCCTGAAGTCTTTTTTTTCGACACGTTTTGAGAGGCAATCCTTGATCTCCCCCCCCCTCCGCTTTTTGAATTTGCGCCCCCCCTTCTTGGTTTCTGGGGTGCACAAGGCCCCTTTTCGACAACTTGTCATGTTTTTTGACCCCTTTGAACGCCTTCCTCTGCGCGGAAATTTTTTTTTTCCTGCCCTTTCTTTTGGTGCCCGTTTCTTCTTTTTTCTGGCCAATGAACGTATACCAGCCCCGCTCTAGGTTTTGTTGCTGCCAAATTTACGCGTCTTTTTTCCTGCCATGCCGATTCTAATTTTTTCAGAACGCCGCCTCCATTTTCTTTTTTTCCCTTTTTGTGTTTTTCTTTCGCTCGTGGGTGCCACTCCCCGCGCGTTACCAGCTCGCTCTTTTTTGTATCGCCTTGGCGCTCCTTAATTCCCTCCGGCCAAACCTTTTTTCCCTTGTGTTGCAATCATTCTTCGCCTTACCTTTCCTTCATTGTAATTTCCCCCCGCCTCCTTTATAACAAATCCATTCTAATTCAGATCACTCCGTGGTCCCTCCGGCAACCCCCGTATTGGGTTGCTCCCTTCTTGCTTTTTCCTTTTTTTGAATGTACTGACCTCTGAAGTCCCCCCACCCGTCTTTCCATTTTCATGACCGTGAATCCTCTCATTGCTGTTTCCATTATCGCTGAGGCTTGACTCCCTGGGGCGTTATCTCTTTTTTTACCCCCCTCCCCTAAATGTTCATACAATTGTTACCCCGTTTTTTCCTCCCTAATCCGTTTTCGTATGATGAACGCCTACCACGATCTCAAATGTGCAAGCGCAAGGACAGCTCATCCTGCGGGTTTCCCTTTTTGATTCGCAGTTTTTATTGGTCTGGTCCCAACGAACACCAACCCATTTGCCATCCTTCGATGAAGTTCTTCCCCCTCTTTTTCCTTCCGGCGCTGTCAGACACTTCTTTCCCAGCAGTTTTCCACGCTTGAGTGACAAGATGTCGCTTCTCAGCTCTTCCTTCTACTTTCGGCGGACCTTTTCACCTTCTACCCTCTCTCCTCACATCCTCCGTTTTTTGTCTTGTTCTTTCCTAAGCTGACCTCAACCCAATTTTTCCTTTTTCAACCAAGCGCCTGCTGCAAAGTTCCTGAAGAATGGTCTCTTGACCCCCGCCTATTAAGGCACCTCCTCCAAGAGACCACTGCGTGATTGTCGTTGGAACCGCGACTCCCTTTTGCGACTTTCCCTTGTCCCGTGCAGGCATGGACGTTTACGATGCACATTGAGCTAGATATTTTCCTCTCCGTAACTCACCTGATCTAAGCTTTCGCAAACTTTTTTGCATAAAATGAGTCGGACTCCCATTGTTCCGCTCATAAAGTTCCTTTACCCTAAAAAAAGAGCCAATGTGAGAGCGTTAACACGGAAGAGAGACAGTGTAAGTTTCCTAGTCAGCAGTAAGGGTTCCCCATTCTCTAAAATCTTTGCAGAAACCCTCCGCACAATCCCGTGGTTCTCAAACCCCCCTCGTGTAGCGATACGGGGAGGGTTCCCCCCCCCCATAAAACATTTTTTTTATTTTCCACCCCCCTTCCCCTGCCCTTCCTTTTCCCCCCTTTTTTCCCCTAATTCGGAGTTCCCAACCGGGTTTTTTTCCCCCCTTCCACGGCGTGACATCTTCCTTCGCTGTTTTTTTGCCCTTGACTTCATGCCTTCTTACAATAACTTCGGCCTACCGAGATTGTCTCTCCCCCCCCAACTTGTTTCCATGGTCCGGTAATCAGGTCCCGGAGGAAACATCGCCCCGATCTCCCCCTTTCGATGATCCGCCCTTGCGATCAGTGAAGCACCCCCATATTTTTTTTCCCTCCTTTTCCGACGTTTCCCTTTTCACCCAAGGGCATCGCAAATCTTTCGCCCTTCGGCGCCTCTTGCCTCGCTTCTCCTCCTTCACCATTTTCGTTATAATTTGCCGTCCTGAGTTCGCTGGCCCACATGGAATCCTCCCTCCGTGTATTCGTTACCAAGGACTCTGGACCCAGTCATGTAGGCGCATCACAAATTTTCTCCTATTCGATTGGCTTTTTACACTCCCCCCTTCTAAACCCCGGATTTCGACAATCTCTTTGTCACACCCCCTTTGCTGACTTCTTTCCCCCAGTTATTTGGATTCTATCTGGATTGCCTATCAAAACTGAATTTTCACCCCAAGCCCTGCAGGCATCCTTGATGAAGTCTTCCCCCCGTAGGTTCCCTAACGCGGAATATCATCTTCCAGCCGTTTTTTTTTTTTCTCTGACCTAGAACGCGTCAAGTCGACTCTGATAGTGCCGTTGATGAGTTTTTCGGTGACGTTGCTTTCTGGTATCATACTGGAGACATGAGATATTCCTGCCATCTACCCCTCCCCTTCATCCCCCCACTACGTTTTTTTCTCCGTATTTTCTTTCTCAAGTGACTCGAGTTTTGTTCCCCCCCCGAACTTAAGCGCGCTCTCCGACTCATTTTTTTCCTGTTGTGTTTTTCACGATGTACCTTAGTTCTAATTCTTTTTTTTTTTTTTTTTTCTTATGTCCCCTCTCCTTTTCCCAATACCGCCCCAATCGTGGCACGCAAGGAGATTTGCTCGCCCCCTTCTTTCTGTTTTTTCTTTCAGTCTTTCCATTATAGTAGAAAAATAAAAGGGTCTTCTGTATACTGTCCTCATCCATTTCCTGCATTGAGCTTGCCTACATACGATAAGGGCTTCGGCTTTTACCGATACTTTGTACCAGTTTTTCTTTTTTCAGCTCTTTTTTTCCTTTAGAACCCCTCCCGGCTTCTTTCTTCCCATGCTGCCGGATTTGCTTCCCCCGTGATCTTGAGCAAAGTTTTTTGCCACACGTCTCGTTTTTTTATACGGACGCTTTTTTGTCCTCGCTCACGGCGTCTCCCTTGTCCCTCTTCTGTTGATTTTTTTCCTTCCCTGAAACAATGTTGGGTTCCCCCCCCCCCCTCCCCATTCTCGCCTCCGCGTCCTTTCCCCGACGTTATCTTGTTACTCATTGGATTTCCTTGACCCCTCAATCCGATACACTCGTTCATTCTTTGTCCATCTCGGCCTCCTTGTCCTTTCGCCAGACATGGTCAAGTTCAAACCCTTTAGCTTTCCTCAAGGAAAGTTCATTGCGGTGATCCCTGAAGGATTGCTGTACGTGACATTTTTCCCCCCCCCCCCTTTGACCAGGCAGTTTTCTCCTCCCGTGTACCATGCGTTAACTCCTCCAGTCTTCGTCCCTGGCTTGATGAACCCCTACAATCTTTTCCTGTCCCTAGGAACTGTCCCTTGTCTGTGCCTTCTCAGCCCCCCCTCTGTTCGCGGTACCACCCAATCACCCTTAGTGGGTTGACCCCAAAGCGAACGCCGATGTCGCTTCACAACTGGCTTTTTTTTCTTTTCGCGAATGTGCTTTCTCCTCACTGCTTGACAGCACGCTATGTCCCCAGTCGCTTTTCGACGCCACGCGTATCTTTTCCCTTTTTCGCAA
>Ga0179593_1586526_pt1 | contig 11114 bp, 20 predicted proteins | sample CZODoug2_1_08_16_FD_185931 | JGI IMG/M metagenome (GOLD analysis project Ga0179593, IMG submission 185931) | Vadose zone soil fungal communities from Angelo Coast Range Reserve, California, USA - CZODoug2_1_08_16fungal (PacBio error correction) | ecosystem: Environmental > Terrestrial > Soil >... | reverse complement strand
CTTTTTCGTTTTTTCCCCCCCCCTAGTTGTTTTCCGGACTTTTCCAGGATCTTTTGATAACTTTCCTTTGAGAACTTTCCCCCTTTTTCGGTTGGGGCCATTTTTTTAATTTCCCCCCTCCCCGATAAGGCTGAGTACCCCCTTACTTCTACAAGGTACTACCAAGTCTAAGGCCTTTGTTAACTTTCCCCCCGTCCCATTTTCTCTAACCCCCCCCACAAAAAACAAAACCCAATGTACTTTGTCCCAACCCTTAGGGTCCCCCCCCCTTCCGTTGTCCTAACTTTTTGTGTCACAAAGGGTCCCATTCTTCCCGCGAGGCTCTCAAACCAACACTTTTCTGTTCGTCCATCTTCCAAGTGATCGTGTGACCGACCAATCCCGGCTCCTTTCTTCAAAAGGTGTTTTCCCAAACAATAGTTTGTTACTTTATCAAAATCCCGACCGAAAACTCTTGCCACATCTTGACCCGTGTCTCTTTCTTTATGGTTTTTTTCCCCAAGGGTACCCTTTGAACCAGGTCCTCCAAGTAATCTGAACCATTTCTCTTTGGCCCTGTTTCAAGTTATTACCAAGGGGCCTTTTCTTTCTCGAGACCCCTGCGCTGTCTTTTTCAGATTAAACCCCCCCCCCTCCCGGGATACCCTTCCCCCCCTCCCGTAAACACACCCCCCAGACAACGCCGCGTCCTCATTTCCCCCTTTTTTTCCCTTTGAAGTGTCCGTTTTCGTTTTTTTTTTCATCTACTTTTCCGTGGTATCTAACCATTTCGGGTCGGAGAAGGGCTTGACGGTATTATGTCTTAACTTCGTTCCTTTTTTTTTTTATAACGTTGCCTTTCTCACCCGACTTTGATGCCCTTCACCAGAACCAGCCTTCTCACTGATTTTTTCTTATGGATTCTGCACAGTAACGTCCCCCCTGATTTGGTTTTCTCTCTTTTCAACCTTGTTACCTTTTGTTTGTATTTTCCCGTGGTCGTCAGAACCCCCCCCACCCAGTTAACCCCACCTTCTTTCCTCACAACCCGCTTTCATTTCGTTTCCCCTTGGTCCGAGTTTCGTCTTTTTTCTTTGCTTGGGAGGTTTTGTTTTGTCTCAAACCAATCTCTTCGACCCTCTCCCCACTGTCTTGAAACTGCTCGTAATTTAACCCCCTGCTGCCGACCCCTTTTCCTTTGTGGATTCTGGTTTTCCCCTTTTGAGTAGGGTCTGTTATTCCAAGTTAGTCTTGTTTTCCTCGGTTCCATCTTAGCTTACCCGTTGGAAGTTTTTATACTTATCCTTTACCCACCTCTTTTTGCCCCCCCCCCCACAAGTCGCTATTTACCCCTGAATTATAATTCGGTTTCCCCCCTGCATTTCGCGTTACGGACCTTCCACCTTTTCTTTTTTTCTTTTTCCTGGCTTTTAAGGGCCCCCGGCTTTTTTCTAATGAGCTTTCTGCCCAATTGAACCCACAACCAGTCCCCGCGTCATCTTTTTGTCCCTGTGGATGGCTTCTTTTTCTATTGAGGCCCGTTTCCTCCATCCTGTGCACAACACGTTTTTCTTTTTATTTTTCCCATTCCCCCCCTTGAGCCCCAGAATGATGGTTTTTTTTTTTTTGATTTCGTTGATTCTCATGTGTTTGTTTTTTTTTGTGTTGATGCGCCTGCCTCCTGTGAGTGCTTATATTCCCCCGATTTTTTTCTTTTCTTTTTTTCTATCGTTAATCGTGTTTGAAATTTTGCAGCCTTTTTTTTTTTTCCTTCTAACCTCGACCGGTTCTTGACAAAGGAAAAACCCCGCGCCGTTCCTTCCACAACCCCCCCCCGTTCATTTATCCCCTTCCCATCGCGTCTTTTTCTTTTCTCCAGCGGCAATGATTTTTTTTCCAGAACCGATTTTTCTCTTGAAGTATTCCCTGTCCCTGTCCTGAATCCCCCCCCCACAAAAGGGTATGTTTTCCGTGCCTTCTCACCTGAAACCAATTTTCCTTCCCGTTCGATTCGACGTTACCCTTCTCTGACAAAACTTCCTCCCCGTTTTTCCCTTTCCCCTTGATCCTGGCTCGCCCCTTCAGGACAAGACCCCTCTTCAGCCCAAGATTTTTCCATGGTACCCACCTCCTAGAACATTTTTTTCCCCCCAACCCCTTTCCCTACCTTAGCCCCTTTCCCCTTCTTTGGTTTCCTCTTTTTTTTTTCTGTTTTTTTGCAATGCGGTGCAAACTCCCCCCCCGAGTTTCCCTTTTTATCCAATTTTTTTTTACGCCCTGGTTTTTTGTCTTTCCGACTTCCCCTTTTTTCACCTGGGCCCCTAAATTTTTCCTTGAAAGTTTGCTCTTTGGCCTTTTCAACACCTGCAAACTATTTCTTGACCCCCCCCCCTTGCTGATGACTTGGTGGGTCACACCCCTTTTTTTTTTCTACTTTTTCTTCTTTATATTTCAAATGGCGTATTCTTTTCCCTGGGTCCCAGTTTTCGACGATGGTTTTATTACCCCTCGAGTTCGAATTTTCCTTTCCCTACTAAGATCCCATAGCCCCAATAACCTTCCCCCCCCTGGATCACTGGCCCCCGGAACCTACCAGATTGCGGTGTGCAGCTTTTTGGTTTCCTCCCCCCTTTTTCCCAAACCAAATGCCCCACTGAGTCTCGTGCCGCCTCAAGTTTCCATCCTTCGTATTCGGTTTTCACTAGTTGGTCTTTTTTTCCTTTTACTGGTTCCCCTTTTTAGTGGAATGTTTTCCCCTTTTATTCGCACGCACGGGGAGCAACTGATCTTGCCTTTTTCTCTGTTGACGTCTCCTTAACTTCGGACACCGCGTGCTTCTTTTCTAGCTACTCTTTTGCCCCTTTTTTTGTTTTGTTGCTCTCTATTCCCCTTCTTTTTTTCCGGACGGCTTGATTCCCTCCCCTCCGGTCCGAATATCTTTCCAAGATGCGGTTTCGCGACATGTTCCGTTTTTCCCCTGCTCTTCCCCCCCCACCCCCGTCCACCTCCCCCCCTGAATCCTCTCCGGTAGGTTCCAGATAAATTCTGGCTTTTTCATTTTGATAACCACGGCTTCTCTTGAGTCCTCCTTTTTCGGTCATTTTTTGGTGTTTTTACCCAGATTCCCCTGACACCTTATGTTTCCCTCCTTTAACCCCCTTCTTCCCCCCCCAAGTTTCCCTTTTCCCCGTACCTCCTAATTGCGTATGGTTTTTTAGCTTTTTTTCCCCGCTCGACTCCGTTGACGTTCCCCCAGTTCCCTCCCGTTGACAAAAGCACACGCCCCCTGCTGTAGTCTAAACGCAATGTTCAAGCCCCTCCCGGCCTTGCCTTCACCAGGCAAAGCGTGCATCGTTTGGTCTTTTCTCCGTTTGGACAAATTGAACACTCTTTTTTTTCGCGCCATTTCCCCTCTTCACCCTGGTGTTCTCAACCTTCCCGTTGGACCCCGGTTCTTCCACTTTTTTCTTTTTGTGAGAAGACCCCCGGACTTTCCCCTTTTCTTCCCCACTGCCCTCACCCTCGACCATCTTTTTTTTTCTCTCTTCTTTCGCCCCCTCATGGGTCGTTCCCATTTTTTTCTCCGGAGCGTTCTGTCTCTGTGTTTTTTTTTCACAAATCAGGCTAGCATTTGAACTTTTTTTTTTTTTTTGCTTTTTCCTGTTTTTCCAGATCCAGTCTTCTTCGCCGGGTGCCTGTGCCGCCTTTGCGGTCGCCAGGGGGCCCATTTCCTTTTCTTCGCATGCAACATTTTTTTCTTTTTCCTTTAGGCCCCTTAGGGCCCGCATTTTTCTTTCCTCAGGCCCCAAGCTTTTTTTTTTTTTGCCAACTTTTTTTCTCAGGGGGGTTCCCCTACCTGACCGTTTTCCCCCCACAACCGATTTCCTAGTTTTTTTGTTGCTTTACCCCTTAGCACATTTCTGGGTGCGTGCCGTTTTTGGCTTTTCCATAAGTCACGATATAAAGTCCCCGAACAATCAGTTTTTTTTTTTATTCTCTTTCCTAGAACTGGCTTGTTGCCGCCCCCCCCCCCACACCTCTGAGCACCACCCCAGAACCCCCCACACCCCACAACCCCCCCCCCCCCCCCCCCCCCCCCCCCCCCCCCACCAGTGTTTTCCCCACCCCTTCTCAACTACGAAACACAAACATTCCCTTTTACCCGTTTGCTGTCTTCTTCATTTTTGCGGAATGTAGGCAACCCCCTTCCAACCCTTAATTCCATTCACCCCCCCCCCCCTTTTCCTGATCTTTTCCCTTTTTTTAGTTCCTTTTCGTTGCTCTCGTCTCAACGGTCCACGTTTTTTTCTCCTTTCCGCGATACTGAGAAAGGTGTTTTCCTTCTTTAGTCCCCCCCCATCTCTGGTTGGCCGCGCTTTTTCTATTCCTCCTTTTTTTATCGGCCGTTTGGTCGGTGTGTTTCCCTGCCCACCTTCTAACCCCTTTTCTTACACGTAATGAATTTCGAACTCACGAACCGGCCCCTTTTTTTCCCCCCCTTTTGTCCATCTCCTTGAATAATTCCCCGCTCCTTCCCTGTTCTACGTCTTGGCCTTCCTGGAAGAAGGTCGCCCTCTTTTCCGCCCCTTTTTCCCCCTTTTCACACTATCTTTCTGCACTCTTTTTTTTCCATCCATTCATAAGACTTCCCGTACTGTTCTTTGGCAGGCTTTTCGCAAGCAATGTATTTGTTCGGTTTTTCCTCACCGAAGGGCTACCCCCCTAACTTTTTTTTTTTTTTTTGGGGGTTTTTTTCTCGCGCTTCATTTAATCCTAAAACACCTTGCGTTCTGTGCCCCCTGTCCCCCCCCTTCTACCGAACAAAAGACGCCTTTCTTTTCGTTCCCTCCTTCAAACTTTGGTTCCCTTTTTTCATGTAGAAATTACAACCCCCAACCCCATATCGCATTTTCCTTGGTCTAAAGTGATTTTCACCCTCCTTCACAGATTTTTTTTTTTCCTCCGTTGCATTCTTCTTCCGGACGGTTTTGACGAGCTTCACCGGTTCTTTCCTGACGCCCCTCCCTTCCCCCATCCTTTCGCGCAGGGTTTTTCTTCCCCCTGAGTTAGGTAGGTCGCTGGTTCTTCCTCCCCCGTTTGTAGTCCGTTTAGCGCTACCGTTACCTGATTACTACTCCCCTTTGTATATGACATTAGGTTCTTTTACCTCCCTCCTTTTTCGGTCGTACATTCCCTCGCTTTTTTTTTTGTACCTTTTCCCCCCCTCTTGAGACCACTCCCCCGTTTTTTTTTTTCTCCACATCGACCCCTGACCTTTTTTTCTTTTCGGGATTTTGGATTAAAGGGAAGACCCCCCAACAACCCCACAAAAATGTATTCTTTTTTTTTTTTTCCCCCCTTTCCATCACCCCCCCCCTTTTTGTAGGATCATCCGCCCTTTGGAGGAACCTGGCGCCCGGGTAAATGGTTTGGTTTTTCTCTCTTTTTTGCGATCCTTTTCCTGGTTACCCCGCCTGTACCGCTTACCCCCCTTTTTCCAACGCCTGTTTTTCCCCCTTCCTGTGGAACCCTCAATAGGCGTTCCTCACGGTTTTTTTTCTTTTTTTATCCCCCTGCGACTTTAAGGCCCCAGAATTTCAACCCGCCGCTGATCGCCTTTCTTTTTTTTCCCCCAGAATCTTATCTCCTTTTCCTTTTTTTTTGTTTATTCTTTTGGAGATCTTTTTTCCTCCCCCCCAGGCCCAGGCTGGGGGCTCCCGATCATTTTTTTGAGACCCGTCTTTTTCTTTTTTTTTCCTTTCTGTTTAAATTTTAAAGCCCTCCTTACGCCTTCCCTTGACGAGACGTTGGTCCTCGCGTTTTTCCCCCGGGTTTTTTTTAAGGTTGGGAAACCATTTTAAAAAGCCCACAAGTCCCCCCAACCCCCCCCCCCCAACAAAATTGTTTTTTTTTCTTTCCGTTTTGGAAATTAGTTTTTCTCTCCCTAACAGGTCGGTAACCCACCCTTTGCTTTCCTCCCAGATTTTTTTTTTTTTATGATTTCACACTCCCACCCATTGGGTTCCCTTTTGGTGAGACAATCTTTGATCTTTTCTCCTCAGTCCCAAACCAGAGGTCTACTCCCCCTTTCTCCCCTGGCAAACATGTATATTTTCCCTTTAACCAAATAAGAACGCCCCTTGGCATTCCCCTCGTCTTCCCGTTTGGGAAGATTGCTTTTTCTTTTTTTTTCTTCTTTGGTTTTCCCTTTTTCTCACCTTCCACCGTTCTTTTTTTGTTCCCCTCAAATTCGAAACCCCCGCCTTCCATGATATCTTCCAGATCCATGATTCAAACCCCGGTCTCGTCCCCCTCCCTTCTTTTATAGTCTTCCTTCCTCGGATTAATTTAAGGGCGACTTTGCCCCCCCCCCTTCCAACCCCTTCCCCCCCAGCGCGACATTTCTTTTTCTTTCTTTTTTTTTTTTTTCTTTGAAAGTGTCCGTAGTTTTTTTTCCCCGTCGCTACATTTGATCTTTTTTTAGTCCCCACCTGAACCTTTCTGGTTTTTTTCGTTCCCCCCTTTCTGACAATTTTTGTTAACCTTTTCTTTTTAGATTAAACGTACTTAGCTTCCTCAGTGCCCCTTTTTCTTCACCAAAGAAACTCGTCTTTCTTCCTCGATTTTTCCTTATTCCCTATTTAGCCCCCCACAGAACCCCTAACTTTAGGAATTGTATTGTCCTCTGGCCCCCTCCCTTCTCCTTTTTCTTTCTGTTCCCCGTCGTGTCGACAAATCACCCCCCCCCTTGAGCCTCTGCCCCCCCGTACCTTAGTTGGTTCCCTTGGTCCTTTATGAGTATTTGAATGCGGGAGCGAACCCCCCCCCTCCCTTTCCCTCAACCCCTTTTTGGCCAGCTTTTCACCCCCCCCCTCCTCCCCCTTTGCCAGGGCGGACCCTGGTGATCCCCATAGGTCGACCCTTATCTTGTTTCCTTTCCCTTCTAATAATCTCTCACCTTTTATTGGCATTTCCCCTAGTTGGTTTCTTCCCCTGTGATTCCCTATAATTTGTTTTTTTTTCTCCCTTTTAAGCCACAACTCGCCCGTCTCTCCCCCATGCCCTTAGCCTTCGCGCCCCTTTTTTTTATTTCTCTACCGTCACAGTCCCTCTCGAGTCACCTTTTTCTTTTCCCAGGTTCTTTGGCCTATTTGAGGAGAAGCCCCCAACCCCCCAAGCGTTTTTTTCCTTTTTCCCCGCTTTGTGGATGTGGTAATTTTTTTATTTTTTTAGTTTTTTTTTTCCACCCCCTCCCCCCCCCCCCGAAAACTTGAGACATTAAAACGCTCGATTCTTTTTTTTGTCTTTTTTTTTTCCTTCTTCCGGTTTATGACCGCTTTATGCCCTTGCTCTTCTTATATTCCAGATCCCACTTCTTTTTTTTATTTTTGCTTTATATTTTCTTTTACTTTCTGGAAAAAAGACCTCGTTCTCCCCCCGTGAAGGTTAGTCCTTGACGAACACCAGTTTCCCCTTTCCACTCCTTTCTCTCCCCCAGGAACGGGAGCATCCCTTTGTTGAAACATTTTAGAGAGATTTTTTGCCCATTTTTCCCATTTATTTTCCTGCCCTCGTTTTCCCCGAATTTCTTCCCCATGTGATTGAGTTTTGGTACCCCAGGGGTAAGGGTCCCCCCCGGTTTTCTTCCTTTTTTTCCTTTCCTCACTTCCGTTCCCGATGTGCGTAATCTGGATGTCCTTTCCTTTTGGGTTCTCCTCGATAAGCTAGCCTGCTTATTTTTACACGTGCACCTCTCAGTTTCCCCATTCTTCCTCAATTTACCACTCGTCCCAATATTTAAATCAGGTTTCATGGGGTTTTTACAGCCTTTGCACTCGGTTCTCCACTATAAACGCAAGGGTTCACCCTCTGGTTTTTGGGTGTTCCACCGTGGAGGAAAACTGGCCGCTCAAATTCAGTTACTCATTTTTTCGTTAACCCCCAGGTTTCCCCCTTAGATCCCCCCCCCCCTTATGACGTGAGCTAAGTTTGCATTTCTCCATATTTCTTGCTTCTATGAACCCCCCTTTTGTTTTTTGACCCGAAATTTGGGCAAACTTCCTCCTCGGACCTTTTTTTTTGGAGTAACCACCCTTTTTCTCATCGGATTATGACCAGATCCAACCCCTTTTTGAGCATCCCCCGTTTTCCCCCTTTTTTTCCCCTGGTCTCCAACCTGCTGACCGCCCCACACGCACAGTTTTCTCCCTGCGGGGTCAACTTTTGTTTGAAAAACCCTTGCAAAAAATTGACCCCACCTCTCCGCCGCTTCCCGGTATTCTTCCTTCAAAATCCTTTCGACTCTTTTTTTCAGGGCCTGAGGATGGGAACCCCCTCCTCCTTTGGCTGTTTTGTTTTTTTAAGTTTTTCTTTTTCCCATTGACCCATTTTTCATAATTCTTTCTCCTTTTTATCTGTTTTCAGAAGGTTTTGCTTTTTCCCTTCGGGCTTTTCCCCGAGGGGATAGGTTATCAGTTCCTTTACTTCCTTCCTACGGTATGGTTTTTTTTTGTTTCTTTTCGTCTTCCTTCCCCGAAGGCTGATCCCCCTCCCGGCTTCAAAGGCTCATTTCTGTTCCCTCTTTTGCGCTGGTTCCCTGCGAACCCCTTCAACAACACTCCTTTTTCCCCTTTTAAACCCATTTCCCCCCTTTTACTCGCCTGGTTACCTCCTGCCCCGTCTTTGAAGTTCTGCATTTTTCACGACTTCCTTTTTAACTTTTAGTGTTTTTGTCCCACACCGTAATGGGCCCAAGCGTTTATCTGTTCTTACTTGGGCGTTTCCACACCTTTGAGTGTTTAATAATTTTTTCTAGGCTCTGTGAGATTGTGTCTAGTCTTCCTCTTTCCCCTGTATCAATGTTAGAAGCCTTTTGACAGCACCGAAACTTTCCTTTCCCCTTTTTTTCAGGACGGCACCTTGTGAACGAAGTGTCCGTCGTCTAACCCCAACCAAGAAATTGTTCCCTCTATCAAGCCTTTCCCAATGATTGCTTTGTCCTTTACGCATCACTCCCCTGTTTGTTTTTTCAGGCGGGGTGGGGACGTATTACCCAGTTTATTCCTCCTTCCCCCTAAGAGCCACCATTTTTTCCCTGTGGGCTCACTTTCTTGCAAACGCCCACCTTCCGCGCCCATGTGGGAGATTCTCGTCGAGCAGGCCCCCCCTGAATTACTCTATTTAAAATTCCACTAAAGAACATAGCCCCCCCTTTTTCCTTCTTTGCCATTTTTTTTTTCCGTCTTGGGTCCCTCCCCCTGGATTCGGAGTTTTTCTTTCAAGGAAAGTCCTTTTTTTGGTTTCTTTGAATTTTCGCTATTTCCCCCTCGCCCCCGGGGGCTTTAAGTTTAAAGATCCCTATTGAGTTAGTCCCCCTTCAGTTTCCCTCTGTTTCTTTTTTTCCACATTGGGGGACTCCTTCTGACCTTCCCCAATTCCCTTTTTCCCCTATTCCCAACCGGAGGCGAGTCTGAGTCCCTTTTTCCCTTTTCAATGAGTCAAAGGAGGCCTTTCCGCCTCGATCTGCTCTTTTTAACTCATGGCCACGTTGCGCAAAGACCCGCCCTTTTCTCGGGTTGTCTCGACATTCCTTCTTCTCCGTGCATTTTGGATTTAACTTTCCCCGTCCCTGATAGGCCAAAATGGTCCTCCCCAGTTTATCGCATTAGCTCCCCCTTGCAATCCTCCTGAAAAAGAATACCCGCCCTCTCTTTCCCCCCTGACCGTACCCCTCACCTCCAAACCCCCCCCCTTCATCTTCCTTTGGGATGTTCTTTTTGCTTTGGGAACTGATCACTCCCTTTCCCTTTTCCCCATTCCAAGCCAATTCTGCTGCTGGGTCTTTTTTTGCTTTTCCTTTTTTTTTTTGTTCTTTTTCCCCAGGAAAAAGGCGCTCCTTTTCTCCTCTTGTCTAAGATGTTCCTCCTGCCGCTTCTATTGGGGCGCGAAGGATCCTTCATTTTGTTTTTTTTTGATCGTGCCCCTTTTGTTTGATTTCCTCGGTCTTTTTCCCCTTATAAATACACTTCACTTTTTTCCCCCACCGCCCATTGAACGCTTGCCCCCCATGAACATTTGTATTCCTTAATTTTTTTCCCTGACCCCTCTCCCCCATTCCCCATTTCCTTCCTGGATTAGGCAGAAGGTTTCTTTTTCCGTAGCATTCACGTTTTTTCCCCCTATCTTTTTTTCGAGCGCTTTTTTCCTCCCCTTCCCATCTTTCCTTTCCCTCCCTCCCAAACTCGTACGTTTCCTTTCCTCGTTTTTTAAGAAAGGTCTGGTTCGGCGCCCTCCCCTGACTTTTGGAAATAAGTTACCTTTTAGCGTTACTTGTTCGCCACTTTCCCCCCACTAACACCTTGTTTTGTGACTATTCCCCCTACTCCACTCGTTACGACACCTGACCTCTTGTTCCGCCCCTTTTCATTTCGGGTTGAAATGCTACATTCTATTTTTCAGTTCCTTTTTCCAAGAAGGACCCTCTCGCCATGCAATTTTGAAATCCTTTCTTAGTCTTTTTTACGTTTTTGAGTCTTACGTTGGGGACTTCAACACCAGAATCCCCCCCTTTTCACTCAGAGTGGTGTGCTTGTTTGTTTTTGCGTATGGCCTCTCCCCCCCTATTTTTTTTCCCGCAGCCGTAGTCCTGTCCTATACTCCCTTTTGATTTACCTTTGGAATTTGGTTCCCTCTTCACCTTCTTTTTCACCTCTCGGTTTCCTCCCGATCGGTCAGGTTTCCCGGGGTTTTCTGTAAATGCTTTCTACACGGATCCACCCCCTTTTGATTGCCGTTTCCTACCTTTTTGGTTCCGTTGCTTAAGGAAGATTTCACAACAGTCCCTTCCCCCCCCGTAGGACCCTCGGTTTGATTTTTCTAACCAGGTGTCAATCGCCCCCCTTTTTCCCCTTTTGCGGTCATCATCCCGCTCGTTGCGTCTTCCTTTTCTTTCCCCTTCTTAAACGCTTCCTTCCCATCCAAGGTCCCCCCTTTTCCTTAACCTGGATTACCTCCCCTCTCCCTTGTTCCCCCCTTTTTTTGCGTTCTTCCCGGCGGCCCTTTTTTTCCCCACCCCGGAATCCCCCCACCAAAAGGAAGTTGCCTCAGCTTTTTTCTCTTTCCCCTTCCGTCCTGGT
>Ga0179593_1724745_pt1 | contig 11115 bp, 9 predicted proteins | sample CZODoug2_1_08_16_FD_185931 | JGI IMG/M metagenome (GOLD analysis project Ga0179593, IMG submission 185931) | Vadose zone soil fungal communities from Angelo Coast Range Reserve, California, USA - CZODoug2_1_08_16fungal (PacBio error correction) | ecosystem: Environmental > Terrestrial > Soil >... | reverse complement strand
TCGGATCCTTTTTCTCATACTCCCCCACGATACCTGGTTCTAACCTTCCAAGCCAAAGTCCAGTTTTTTCCGATAAAGCAGACATTAAAACCTGGCACCACCTCCTATCTCCGGACCTCCGTCGTTCCTAAAGACCCCACCCCCTTGCAACCAGCAGACTGCAGTATATTGGGGGGTATATAAGACTCACCCCAGCGGGAGCTCACTTTCATTTTATTTCAAAGTTTGTGCAGTTTTAATACCCCTAAACCATGCCCCCAGGAGAAATCCCTTCTCTATTCAACTGACTCATCTTCTCGACGAATGGCGTTGCATTAAAATCCCCCGCTTCACCACAAGGGCATCGTTCACTAAAGCCTGTAGATTTTAACGAGGGTGCTCCTGATACCTCCTCCTGCTTGCCTTTCGCGTGATGGGAATAAGAACCCTCGAAAGACTTGAGCGACCCACTTCTCTGGTAGGTTATACGAACTTGTTTATGGAACCCCAACCTCCTCACCCCTACTCTTCCAGCCGCTCCTACCCCACCATCATTGACCCCCCCCCCTCCTGTAGAAGATGATTCCCTTCTTCAACATCATATCCCCGCCGCGAGATTCCCCCGCTCCCGTATCCCTCCTCCCAAATCGAAGAGGTCGTGACGAAGTATGCTCCCTGTCCGCGGGATAGACCTACAATCAAGCGAACAGTCAAAGGCGCCGCAACGGCCTTCCCTTACTCTCCCAGTCTTCTTGTCCCTCCCACTAGGAAAGCTCACCCAAAAGATTACGGGTGTGCGGTCCCCGTTTGAACTTGCCTGTGGTTTTTTTTGTTTTGTTCGCCCTATAGAGGAAAATACAACGCGAGCTCCTCGAGCTTCCTTTGGGAGTTATACTCCACCTGAAGAGAGGAACTCGCACTGACCCACAGACTTCCCGATGATTTAAAAGGGTCTTTTGTTTTTATTTAATTCCTCCTTCCCTTATGTTCTACGTCCCCTCGACTTCATTGCTCCACCGAACCTCCAAGATCCCACGCCATTTTTCGTTCGTGGAGTCCCGTTTTGGAGATAATCGGTGCATCCTTGCTGAAAAGACTATCCTTCCCTTTCGCCGGATAAGCCTCCCCAGGTGACCTTTTCCCTTCGATTTCCTTCATTCTTATATCCGCCGCATATCAATTTCGGAAGTCGACGGGCCTTGCCATCTTCGCTCCGATCTCTCCCAGATTTTCCAAGGTTTTTTTATCTTTTTAGTCTTTTTCCCCTTGAGATGTGGCACTTCCTTTTCCCCCCGATCCTTCCCCAAGGTGCAGCCCCTTTTTGTCGAGGAGATGAGCCTCTCCGAAGAGCAGATCTCCCACGGACACTTGCATCCTTTTTCCTTTCGAGTTTTTTTTGTTTTTTACAATCCCGGACCTTTTCCTTTAACGGCCCCAAAAGAAAATACCGGAGTTCCCACCATCTTTCCTTTTCCCTAAGAACCGCGTCGTTTTCCCCCCTCAAATTCTCTATCTTTCCTCTCCGTTTTTGTTTTCTTAGCAATTGTCGGTGAGCGCTTTTACGCTTTGAGTATTTTCTCAGTCCCTTGTAAAAGTTTCCCGGGATGTCCTTTTTTTTCCCCTTTCATTTCCTGGATGACCTTCCCTACGGTCCCTAATTAGACCAGGTGTATGCCTTTTATCGGCGGAACTATAGACTGTCATTGGTAATGTCTTTTTTAGATGATCTTTTTCTGCTTCCTCTCTCTCCTGTTTGCCATTTCAATTGGTAATGACGCCGATCATACCGTAGGATTCCTTCTTCTTTTCCCTTTTTTTTTTTTGGGTTTGGTTTCTCTTCTTTTTTTGCCCTCCCCCTGGGTCATTATACTTGCTTCCATCTCTCGTGCGCAATCTTCCCCCGTCTTCCGGCTGCTACTTTCTAGTTTTTTCTGCGATCAATCCGATGCCTATTGAGCAGGCACTCCCCTGAACGCGGATCCCCTCCCTCTTTTTCGTCCCGCGCCTCCGCTGAGAGGACCCTGGAGTCCTTTTGTAAAATAGATCCTGTCCTTTCGGTTTTGAGCTCTAGACGTTTTATTCCCTTCACCACCTACGGATACTCAGAAGGAAATTCTCCCCCTGGTCCCCGCTTGTACCTCTTTTTTGTCTCTGGGAGTCAAGCCTTCATCTGAATCACTTGAGAAATCTTCGCGGCTCCTTTTTCTGAATCAGAACCCAGTACCGTAGAAGTGAAATATGGAGGCGCCGCCACACGAATTTCATTGCCCCCCATGCCTTCTGTCTCCCTGACGAGAGAGGCTTCGGATACTGTAGCCGCAGATGAAAAAGTATACCTGCTGAGGCCCTTCTCCCTTTCATTAATTTTGCGTGTCCTTTCTCTTTCCTTCAGGATCTCTCGCTTTTCTCCCTCCGCAGGCATCGGTTCCATTCTTTTTCGATAAAAAGGCTGTCCAGCGCATAACAGGACTTTCTTTTTCCGACTTTCTCTTCTGTAGGCTCCCTGCCCCCTTTACTCAAGGTTTCTTCCTGCAGTAGAGGTTGTCCCTTCTCGGTGAGCGTTTCCCTTGTCCCAAAGAACTTCGAGCCCTTCTAGTTTTGGATTATTTTCCCCCTCCATTGTTGGGAAAGTTTTTTTTCCTCCACGCAACGCTCAGACTGAGCCACGCCCTGCATTCCCTTCTTCTAGTTACGGTTGGTAGGCCTTGCCTTTTTTTCCCACAGGCAGGAAGGAAAGTCCTCTCCTCCGAATTGTGCGCCTTGGATAAGCCCCCCTCCGCACGTTTTTTGGTGTGGTCTCTTTCCAGTGTCGAACTGGCGGCCGCCTTCGTGGTGCAGTTGAAGACAAATTGTGCAGGTGATTTTTTCACCTCTTTTGCGCCCTCCTTTAAATTGAGATTCTCTCCCCTTCTTCTTTTCTTTTTAGGAAGGAGCCGGTCCTCTCCGGCGAACCTCGTTCTTTTCTCTTTTCAAAAGCCCGATAAAGTCTGCCGCCCTTTGGATTCTGTGCGCGCATCCGCACGGGAATCAAAACGTGGATCCCTTCCGCACCTTGGCCTTTCCCCTGGAGGAGGATAGAGGACACGTCCGATGCAGATTAAGCAGGTAATCACTCCCTTGGGTACCTTCCCCCTGAGGTTTAGAGGCTCTTCCTCCAAGAAGAAGGCTATTTTTCTCTGCAGAGAGGCCAGTTTCTTTTCCTCCTCTGATCTCGTTTGTTCGAGTTCCCTTCTGTTTGCTTTTTTTCTTGGTACCCCGGTTGAGTGGACCTGTAGATGAACTATTCCCCGGAAGATGGGAGAGAGCCCGCTCCCTCCGAGGAGCCTCGAAGGCTCTCCTTTTTCTGCCAGGCAGTCATTCATGGCTTTTAACTTTCTTTTTTCGGCAATCGGTTAAAGATCCTCCCCCTATAATAAGTTGTTGTTGTTGCTCTCTCTTTCTCTAATCAAGACTGATCCGATTAATCCCTCGTCCCTCTTAAGTCCCGGCTCTCTTGTAAAGCGAAATCCCCTCCCACAGACGCTCATCTAATAGGCCGTCTGTTTCTTCCCCCATATGCTCCTCTTCCCCCCTATCATGAAATGGTTAAATGAAAATCGATTGTGAAGAGAAGAAAACCCCTCCCCTCCAAAGATTGCCCTTCAACACCAGGATTTTTCTATCCCCGGATTGGTCTGCCGCCTCCCCCGAAATACTCCTAGATCCGAGCAACATCTTCTGTACCGGAAGTCCCCCCTCTTTTCCTTTCTCCGGCGTCTTTTTTCTTTTCCCCCCCTCCCCAGAGGGTTTGTTCTCGCTCCTCCCCCGCCGACATCCGGACCGGTTACGTCTGAATATAGAGGTTCCCTCCCCAATCTTTGGATCTAATTGAAGGATTAAACGGATATTTCTTCGAGCAAGGTGATTTTCGCCCGCCTCCAGCCCTATCGTTAGAAGTCAGCGGAAAAGGATACTATCATGTTGTCCTCTCATCACTGAATTCCTACCTTCATATAGTGCTCCTCTCTTTCTGTTTCCTCAACATCCTCTCTCCTCCCGATCCCTCCCTTACCTCTTCAAAGATTACACCCTTCCTCCTCTCCCCTGAGGAATCTTTCTTTTTTCTTATAAACCTTTTTGCAGTCTCTTCCTGACGCTGGTTGCCTTGACCTCCCAGTCCGAAAAACTGACCTTCCCCCTCAAAAAGGAGACATCCTTCTCCCCCTCCTCCTAAAGTCTTTCAACAGACACCCTTTCCCCCCACTCCAGACCGAGAGCCCCTTTTTTCTCTTGGCCTGGACTACCTTTTACTGCGTCCTTAGAGCGCGTGCTTTTCACCCTCCTCCCCGTCCAAGTCGACCCCCTTTTATCCTATACATTTTCCCCTTATTTTCCCCCCTGTTCTATCCCTTTCATTTTTCCAATCGGCTTAATCCCACATTTTCCCAGATGTCGCCCCGCTTCCGCTCGCCCCTTCGGCACACCTCTCCCTCCTCGCCTCGGCATGTCCCCCGGGCTCCGAAGCTTCTCCCTTGGATCACGTCTGCTTTTTCTACCTCCTCATCCTCGGCCTCGTCGATCTCCGCCAACGTTCATGGGAATCCCCCCCTTCCCTCTACAACTCTCTCGTTCTCCCTCCCGTTCCTTTTTTCTATTTCCGCCTCTATCCCTCTTTTTCTCGAGACTATCATCTGTCTAACGTTGAGACCTTCTCTTCGGAACTGGTTAGAAGGATTTTGCCCTTCTCTGACTGTCTTCTTTCCCTCCTCTCCTTCAAAGTTCCCCGATGACGATTCTACTTGCTCAATCCCTCCCTACCCCCGTAAAACTTCCCCTCCGGTAACGGCCATCGTTCGGCCTACCGACGGCTTTGCAGATTCCCTTCTTTTTTCCCCGACCATTCGTCAGCTTCTCCCCGTCCTTCCTGAATCGACAAGTATCCGCAGCCCTGAAAGCCCTTCTTAATCCCTTGACTCTTCTCTGACTACCTTTCTCTACTTCTTTCAGCCTTTTATCGCGCCCTCTCGCCCCTCTTTTTCAGACGGTATATGCCCCCAGGAGGAGAATCGAAGGATATACTTTCCCCCCCTGATTGACTCAGAACTCGCGTTTCCGTACCCGTCCCCCGCGTGTCGATTCGAGAATCTTCCTTCCGAGCCGTCTCATAAACCTTTCCAAGCTTCTTTCCTTGTTGTTCCCCCCCCACCTGTCAAGGGCCCGGTTCAAGCTGGAGTAACCTTTGGAAGTGAAGGCTGCCCTAAAAAATAACGCTTCCCTTCTACATCTTTCCTGCCCTTCCTTTTCAGTTAATACTCCCAATCTTCCCTCTCTGAGCACAGAAACTTCTTTATCGCGATTTTTCCCCCGGTTTGTTGTTTTCTGGACCCGGTTCTTCTTTGCCTTGCAGATTTCGTCTTTGAGTCCTCAAGTCAGGAAATGGTACCTTTCCCGGCCTTTTATTTCGCCAGCCTTAACGTCCTTCGTAAAGAAGAGGGAACCCCTCCTTCTCCCTTAGACAACCCCGAGAGGATCCACGAATCTTTTGACTTTTAGATCTCCCCTATGATCAGGTCTGCATCCTGCCTCTCGCATCGACCTCACGTATGTGGTATGAAGAAGATCAAGGAACCGGCTTGCAAGTTGAGCAATTCTTTCAACGAGACTTCCGCGCATCGACCCTGACTAGATAGGTGAGATGCCACAACCTCCGGCCTTCCCCTGGAGATTTGGCCTAACTTATGCTCTAATTTGACAGTACATCTTTCCTTGAATGGATGAGTTCTCTACTCCCCCTCCGGATTTTGATAAGGAGGAGCCCCCTACAAGGGTACCATGAGCTTTTTTAGGTACACTTACACGATGCGACTCTTCCTTTCCCACCTGCCGAAGCTGATAGAGAGAAAAGTTATTTCTTTCTGTGGCCCCATCGAGCATGGTGTTTGGTAGAGGCTGGGTCTTGCTTAGAAATAATCTTTCTGATCAAGTCATTTCGTCCTAGGAAAATAATGACATGAAACAAGATTTTTCTGAATTATTCTTTCAGCCCCTCGGTTACTTTCTCAAGTGATCCAAGACTCTTTTATAGGAGAGGAGCGTTGTTTGTTAGTCGTCCTCCCATTACATTCCTGGATTCCCGCAAACGCCGTATCTCTAGTTCCCTTTCTTTATTCCCCCCTTCCAGTGGCTCCCTTCTCTCTCTCCGATTGATCCTCATGTAGAAAACCCTCCCGTCATCCGCGGCCCTTTGCGCGGTAGATACGTCCCTCCCGTGTGATGTAAATGACCCCCCTCCGAGTCGGCTCTTTCTTTCCCCTAAGCGATCCAGTAGTTATTGTATACTCCCCTTTGGATGTGACCGCGTCTTTGATAGAAAAGGGTCTCCTTTCTTCCCTCCGCAAATACTTTTATTTCAATCCTTTTCCTTACAGTCTCATGTAAAGCCGAGATCTCCCTCTTTCGAGACTTTCCCAAGACTCTAAGATTGTATCCCTTTCCGGTTAAAGCCGTCAAATTGTCTTCTTCCCCCCTCTCCATGCTCGATCCTCCTCAGGTCGGTCTCCATTTCTCCTTTGTTTCAGTGGGCCCTTTTTTTAAGTGCTTTATTCATTTGCCTTTTTTCAAGAGTAAGGTAAAGAGAGGTTCCCTCATTGTGCGCCTTTTCCCACCAGAAATTGCCTTCTTTTTCTTATGGGAAGTGTTCTCTTCCCTGTACATTCGAGGAACCCCCCTTTCTTGATCGGAGTGCTACGCCCCAGGCGGGACGTCTTAAACGAGAAGATCAGTTTTTCCCCAAGCTTGTCCTCTTTTTCCTCGTTTTCGGACGTTTCGTATCCGCGACGGCGAACCTCTTCATGATAGGGAAATGGAAACCTCCCTCCCCGACAGATCTTTTTTACTGGAGACCTTTCCCCGCGCCCGCGTGAGCAAACGACTTTGCCCTAAGCAGAGCTTCTCCCCTCCCCAGGGGACATTGATGTCTTCGGAAAATGGTTTTTTAGCTGCACACTAAGACCTTCTTTGCAGTTTTTTGCACGCAGACTCCTTCAGCCCCCCCCCCCTTCTCTTCTCCAGGAGGTAAGAGGACGTTCCCCTTCCGCAGATTGGAGAGGGCTCGTCCCTTCTTTTTAGTAGAGGCTGCCCCCCTCTCCCCTCTCCATCGGGTGGAAAGTTGCTTGCTTTCGGCACTCGCTTTTTGTTCAGTTGGACTTGTCTCTGCCGAATTGGCCCGATGTGTTTCTTCATATACAGCTTTTCGTAGGCGGCGATGGCCGGTGTCCTCCTGGGGCCTTCATGGCGGCTTTGACGGAGCGGAAAATCATTTTTTTTCCCCCTCTCCTTCTCTATTTTCTCCATCCCTTTTTTTTCTCGAGCCCCGCCTTCTTCAGTTTCCCCCCCAGATGAATTTTCGGCTGCGATGTTGCTTTTCTCTACTAACGTTCCCCCCCTAGACATAAGTCTCTTCTTCTGCAGCGCTTCGTAATCTCCCCCCCCCACGTACCTCAGAGCGTGCCTCATTTCCTCTCCCAACTTTAAAGATGCTTCCCCTCCCCCCCCTCCAAAAGGAGAGAAGCTATTCTTCCCGACGCGAACGCTAGCTTCTATCTTCCCCGTTCCCTTTTCCTATTTTCCGCGTCCCCTCTTCCTCGTAGTGCTTTTCCTGAACCGAATTTTCCTTCTAGATCCTCCTTAAGTTTCTTCCGCCTTAAGGGAGAAGTCCTTCCGAAAAAAGTCTTCCCCTCTTACCGTGCTCCACCGGCCTCCGCCCTCCCCGGTCCGATTTTCCATCGATAGTTAGCTTATTTCGAACTTCCTTTACTCTCCGATCTCCGTCTGGGTCTACCCTACCCCCCCGCCTCTAGTGTTTGCTACTCGTCCCTTCTCCTTTGTCGCAAAATGACACCCTATCATCTTAGATCCCGACTGCAGATTCCCCGGCCATACTCCCTCATCGATTTTTCAGCACAAGGTCTTGAGCTCGCTTTCCTTGGTTGCGAGATTCCCTTTCCGTAATACCCTCACCTTAAAACTCCCCCAAGTTTCCCCGACCGACTTCCCCAGTGTTGAATTCTGCTTCATCCCCCAAAAAGGGTAGGAGTTTTCCCTCCCCCCCCTCCCCGTGGCGAAAGCGTTTTTTCTCCTCCTTTCCTGTTGCAGGGGCTCTTTTTTCAGGTCGCTTACAAGCTCGACCGGCCCCCTTTTCCTTTCATTCTTAGGCTTATGCAGACATATCTTCCTTTACACCGTTCTATAGCACCACTTTTGTCTTGATAAAGAGTCTACCCAATCTGTAGGCTCTTTTCGCGTCGTCCCCGGTCTAGAGCCCATTTAATCCCCCGCCCTGAAGGGTAAGATAGACTCATTTTTCCGCAGCTTCCTTCCTTCTCATCCTCGGCCCCCTCTTCTATCCAACGGCATTTGAATCCCACTCGGCAAGCTACACAGTTCTCCCCCTCTTTGCGCTGAGTACCCTGTGTTCTCCCTTCCTTTTTTTCGATATCGGCACGACCAACTCTTTTCTTCCCCTCTCCCTCTAAGACTCCTCCCCCTTCGAAGCCTCATTTCCCCCAATTGTGCCCTTTTTCCTCCCAGGTTTTACTGATTGCTTAATTAACTATTGACTGTGTATAGTGCCACCCCTGATGTCCTTCCGGCTGTCCCCCGTAACTCTCCCCCATCCCTTCAAATACATTAAGCAAGCGTCTTTACTTCTCCCTGCTTTTTTAGAATTCCCTTACCTGATCTTTTTCCCCCGATTTTAGCATCACTGTTCTTTTCAGGCTCAGAGGGATATTCCTCCCCCCCCTTCTCGAAGCCAGCCCTCTGGACTCCGAGTTTTCCTCACCCCCTCCCTCCGAGTTTTTAGCCTGCTGATGGGGCACATCTTTGTAACGATACTTCCCTCTGCTATTTATGAAGGACCCTTTCTTTTCTTTCGAAGGATCTTTCTCATTTTGTCATTAAGCCTCCGTCCTCTTTCCCTAAGGCCCCCAAGGGTGTGTCCTCACCCCCGAGTTGGCTTCTCAAGTGAATCCGGTCTATCGCTCAACCTCACCCTTTACAAGGCGTCTTCCCTTAGCAGGAAATAAAAGGCCTCCTGTTTACGCTGGTTTTTTTCCCCCCCCCCCCCCCCCCCAACCCCCACCTCCCACCTTCCCGCCTTTTAAGCCAACCCCCTTGTAGGCAACCATTCCATCTTTTTGCCCCCCTTTCTTCCTCGCAACCCTAAATTTTTCTGGCGGCTCCACCTGCCCTAGCTTCCTTTTCTCCTTTTGGTGTTGTGTCGAGATTTATCATCTGAACAGCCACTTTTTTGTCGCCCTCTTTGAGTCTTCTCCTCTCGGGCATAGTAAAAGTTGTATGACAGTTCTGGTATTTTTTCCGGTCTTAGTGTACGTCCCCCTTCCACCCCCATCTTGCCTCGAACAGGTGTATGCCTCCCTTCCGTGAACTCCTTTTCAGTTGGATTTCGACGGCAGCTTATTTTTCCTTACCACTCTGGTTGAACGCCCCCCCTGCCCCCCCACCCTTGGTCCTCTCCTCTCTTGACTTTCTTCCCTGTTTAGATATCCAGTTTGACGAAAGCGCTTGCCTCTTCTTCCTGCGAGGGCTTTTTCCCCCCCCCCGACAGACCTTAGTCTTTCTGCTCTCTTCACCTTACAAGACCTTGTAATTTCTGCCCTTGCTTTATCTTCTTCTCCCCTTCTTTTTTTTTTTATTCCTTATTTTTGGTCTGTCAAAGGTTGTTTACCGTTGATTATTCCTCTATTTCCAGATCTTTTTCTGTGTTCGTTCGTCTTCTGTACCCTTTTTTTTTTTTTTTTTTTTTTGTTGTGAAGTTGTCCTTTTCTTGAGAAACGAAATCTTCATAGGTCCCCAGTCCCCCCCTCTCCTCCAACTCCTTTCCCATACTGTCCTTTTATTTGAATTCTTACTTTGCTCACGTTTCTCACGCGGGGGATTATACTGAGAAAAGATTCTCCTCTTCCTTGCGGATTTCCTTTGTTCTCCCACTTCTCCCAGTCCCCCTGGAAAGCAGTCCCCCTAGTATAGATTGTTCGATCTATTCATGAATTTTCTATAGTCCCCCTATTTTTATTCGCGGATTTAGAAACGCCGTCCAAAAAAGTATTCCCCCCTCCCTTCCCCTGTTGCGCCCTTCCTTCGTTTCTCTTTGGCGTGTCTGTACATCTGCGCTCCGGAGATACTTTGGCGACCCGGGCGACTCTGTATCACGGCCGAAGGAGGGTTCTAATTAGTTCGGTCTCCCCGTTCTTTTATGGGGGCGCTAGAAAAGGGTGAATTCAGCGGGCTTCTCTCTCATTTCAATGTATTTTCTTCCCCTTCCCTTTGTAACAGCATTTCTTGGGTTCGCTCTTGGCCCGGCAAAATCTGGCGCCAGAGCGCCCCTTTCTTTTAGTGTGACCCCGGGTCGTTCGTCCCCCCAGCCGGTTAGACTTCATTCTCAGTTAGTTCTCCTTGACTCCTTGTTTCATTAAGCCTTCCTTTTAGGATGCCAGTACCTCAGGAGGAAAGCGAGAGAATTTGATCCCGTGGATCTAAAAACCCCTATATAGATCCCTTGGTGACAGTGTAGATCCCTCTTGTCCCCACGGAACCATCGGCGATAGGAGTTTGTTCCTCCGTCTTCTTTTCTTATATAATTGTTTGAAAGGTAGGATCCTCTTTTTCCGCGCCGTCGATCCCGAGGACTGGAGCCCTTTCTCAGAGAATTGAACTCTGATAGGCCTTCTCCCTCTCTATTCCGCACCCGCGCCCCTTCTATCCCTTTTTTCCTGATACTCCGGCACGGGTATAGCCCCCTTTCGCGATTCCTACGGGGCCCCTTTATGTAGGAGGAGCTCCATTATCTAGGACCCCCCCGCGGTGATTTCCCCAAGCACTAAATCGGGTGCTGTAACCTTTTGGTTAAGTGCTGCAGAGGTTCAAAAGCGCAGGAAGATTTTTTTTCTCGGGCTTTTTCGCAGGTTCTCCTAGGTGTTCTTTTAAAAAGTTTTCCCAAGTTTTCAGTTACCGTCAGGTTGATTAAACCCTTTTTTATGAAGTTTATTATATAGAGGTTCCTAGGGTCAGATATTCCAGTTCCGGTGTCGGCGGAGGGACGGTCCCCACCAGATGTTCCCCGGACCTTTCTTCCAA
>Ga0179593_1664586_pt1 | contig 11115 bp, 22 predicted proteins | sample CZODoug2_1_08_16_FD_185931 | JGI IMG/M metagenome (GOLD analysis project Ga0179593, IMG submission 185931) | Vadose zone soil fungal communities from Angelo Coast Range Reserve, California, USA - CZODoug2_1_08_16fungal (PacBio error correction) | ecosystem: Environmental > Terrestrial > Soil >... | reverse complement strand
TCCTTTCTTATGGTTTTGTTCCCCCAACCAGTCCTCCTCGTAACCTCCCGAATAGGATAATCGTCTTCCTCATTTACGATCCTCATTAGGTTTTTTGACGGCGACTAGGGAAGGGGATTGTCCCTTTATTGAGGGATTTCCCCTTTTTTTCCTCTTTTTCCCTTTTTCCCTCGTGTCACGGGGCCCTTGCAAGGGTCTCTTCGCCTCCCTTTTTGCCCATGTTGAAAAAAGATGCTTCCCCCTGCGCTACAGCTCCCTCCCCAAGAGGCTTCCCTTTTCGTAAGGGAACAGACTCTTCCTCCAGGGACCCCTTTATAGATGAAGTCGACTCCTCCTCTGCTTCTTTTAGTGATGACACCCTCCCCCGAGAAGCTGGTCCGGTCCGTCAAGAGATGTACAAGCATTTCCCCCTACTTTTTTCCCCTCTATCTAAGACAAGAGAAGATCCCCTTTCAGAGTAGACTTTGCCTTTTTCACGATGAAGAAAGACTCCCCTTTTCGGGATGGTCCACTCTCTTCGAATTCCTTACACGAAGTTTTCTCCCCCCCCCCCCTTATACTAATTTGCAGCACCCTGCGGCCCTTATGCGCGATTGACTTCCAGGTTAGAGGAGGGCTGAGGCTTCCCTTCGGAGATGCACCCAGTTTTTCAAGAGCTTTTTCTCCCTTGATCCGGCCTTCTTGTCATAGAGGACGATTCCCCCCCCCTCGATTCTTCCTTTTCCCCAAGCGGAATACGGTGACTTTTTTTTTTAGTTCTCGACCCTTTTGTGGAGAAGGCCCCTTCCGGAGATCTCCTGATTTCCACTTCGCCTCTTTTGTTAGAGATATTTCCTCTTTCAGAAAACTTTCTCCCTGACCCCCGTTTCGCCTCCCCCTCGATGTTTTTTTTTCGGCCGTTCTTCTTCCTAACGAAGCGCTTCTCCCCTAATTTATGCTTAGAAGTCTTCCTAATCCTTGTCTTTTCCATCGTAGGAAGGTTCCCGTATTCCTGAAGATCTCCCCCCGAGGCTTTTTACAGTTCACCCCGCATTTTTCTCATGGATTATAGAAGATTCTCTCCTACTTTCCTCAACCACAGCCTTTGTGTGTCAGGACCCCACCCATGTTGTTGTGAAGGTCCTTCTGACTTTGGTGCGGGTATTAATTTTATGCTACATCAGGCCATCCCTGCCAAAATGCATTCTTTTCTTATCATGCTCTCCCCTCGAGTCAGGATTCCCTCCCTCTTTATTACCCCCCTCCGTCAAGCTACCTTGATACAGACTTGTAACCTTCACTCCCTCCCTTTTTGAGGAAGTGATCTTTCTCTCGTTCTGTCACGCGGCTTCAAGACACCTCCCCCTCAGATATCCCGCTTAGCCGCTTCGATCGTCCGACGCCGCCGATTTTTTTCATGCTTTTGTTTTTTCCAAGATAGACCTCAATCGCTTATGTTGTAGAAGCTCTCCTACCCAGAAGACATAGCCTTCCGATACCCATAGCTCCACCTCACAGAAGAATCCCTATAAACTAAGTAAGGACGGTGAAATTGAGGGACTCCCTCACCCACATGCAGGCTTCCCTTTCCTTTATTTTCATCATACCGAGTTCGGACCTCCCCCTCATTGAAAAGAGAACCCCCTTAGATTACTTCCCTTTCTTTTTGCCACGTAGGGCAATTGGCTTGCTCCACCAAGCATTTTTTTTTTCTCCGATAATTCCTTTAGCTGTTTCGCCCTCCATACGATTGTTTTTTTTAGGATCCTTTTGAACGCTGTAACGAGCTTCCTCCCGGACTCTCCCAACATCGCCACCCCCCCTAGCGCCATACATCAATCCGCCTTCCCCCAAGCGAATACTCTATTGTTTCCGATGAGCTTTGGTCGGCCTTTCTTGTTGCGTCTTGCTATGGGAGACGCCCCTGTTTCAGTTTTTTTCCTTCTGACAGATTTCATGATTCCCTCGACTTTCCCTATGGCGCTTTTTAACCTAAACATTCTCCCTTCCTTAAGACTCGCTTCCCCACTGATGTAGTCTTCGACAGCCCCCTCTTCCTCCGACGGATTTTTGAAGCTGAACTCTTTGGTAGAATTAAGCCTCCCCCGTTTCAAATCCGCTTACCGACCCCCCCCTCTCGGTGATCCCTTTTTTTTGTCCTCCCTCTCCCCTTTTCAAAAAAGTGCGGTAAGTAACGGCCTTCCGGAACCGGCTTGATTTTCTACGTCCAGATGTTCCTCTGCTTTTCTGTCATGCGTCTTTCTTTTACGAGGCGCCCTCTCCTTCTCGATCCTCGTCCTTCTTAGAATTCCTTTTTACGTACACCCCCGATCTCCCATAAGCCTCCTCCTGTTTTTTCCCAGGAATCCCCCCCTTTCGCATCTTTTTCTCTCAGCGTCTTTTAATTAATGGGCTCTTTTCTTTCCTTCTTCTCTTTTTAAAAACCCTGCCTCCCTGTTGTTGGCAGCGCCAGCGCGGTTCTCCTTGTGCCTTTTGAAGAATTTATCCCTTTTCTCGTCCCGAACGCAGCGCTGTTTAGGACCCCCGCATTTTCCTGCGACTGAACTCTGCAGGAACGCACCCCCCCTTCTTTCTTCCTCCCCCATCATGATGCCCCGAACCCAATTCTGTTTTTCTTTTGGCATGGTGTTTTTTTTTTTCTAGCTTTTCCTCCTCCTAGAGACATGGACGACTCTTCCTTGTTTCCTTTTTTTCACGACCCCCTTTTTTTCCTGAAGAATAGTTCTCCCCTCCGAGACTTTTTGAAGCTCTTCCCGACTTTTTAACGACTCGACCCTCCCTTCTCAAGTGCTTCATTCCTTAGCCTCATTCCGCCTACCGCAAACATCCCTCCCTCGAGTTCCGGATACCTCTCGGTTAGACGCATTATGGTTTCCTTTGTGCCCCATGATCGAAACACATTCTTCCCTTCCCTTTTCCACCACGAGCCTCTCTTCCAGTTCTCTTAGAAAAGCTTCCTTGTGTACTTCCCCCACTTAATATCAGAACGCTCCCCTGGATATCCTTTTTTCCTGTCTCGCTTCCGTGAAGGAATCTCCCCCTTCCTTCCAAAGGAGCTTTCCCCTTTGCTCCCTTTTCATTCAGCATGAACCTAACCTCTTTCTCATGCATAATTTTTAATGGGAGACTCCCCTCTCTCCCTTTTTCCATGCGGTGGAGATAAGATTCCCCTCCTCTCTCCATAAAGCCCCCCCTTTTTCCACCTTACTTTAAAAAGTTGACCTAAACGAGTTGATCTTTGTATCTTTTCTCTTCCTCTGGAAAACTGTAGTTTTTTGACCACGCGACCTTTTACCAGGAAAACCTCCTTCTCCCCCCCTGAGATTTTTTTCCCCTTCTTCACTCCGTCTTTTTCTCGGAAAGATGAAGGGTCCCCTTTCCTCCTTAGTAGATTTTTTTGTCAGCATCACTTGATATGAGCGGAGTGGTGACGATTTCTCTTCAGCCTTTATACGTATCCGAGTTCCTCTCTTCGTTTGACCGGGACACTCTATCCCTTCCTGGACCCGCTGCCATACCCCCTCCCCCCCAATACTAAATTAACCTTATCTTTCCACGCCCCTGAGAAGGAGCCTTTCTTCCTTTGCACACCGTCCCCTTCCCCCCCCAAATTTTTATCGTCTGAGTATGCGGGCGGCTTTACGCTACTTTTTCTTTGTCCCCCAACATGACTGGCAGTCCCTTTCTCTTTCTATTTTTCAGCCTCCTTCGTTGTTTTTTTTTCTACAACCGCGCCAGGATGAAAGGCACTTTTTTTCCCTTCCCCCTCAGATACGTTTCTCCTTTCAATTCTCTGAATCGAGTCGGATGCGTCACGTAGGGGTTTTCCTCTTCTTTTCTTCGCCGGGGCGTGGCCTTTTCCTCCCTTTTTTCCCGGATTTATCCTTTTCTTACGTCCCCCCTTTCTTTTCCAGGGCCCCCTATTGTCCCTGCTATTAGCCCTTTCCCCCTTTTTCTTGACATTTAGCCCCGGCTTGCACCCACGCCGAGAAGATTTCCTCTGCGCGGCGTTTCTGCTTTCCCGCATCCAGGAATCAACCTCAGATGCATTTTCTCTCCTCCTCGATACTTTTTCCTTTCTGAGCCGGACGCCCGGCTGTAATGATGATGTACGACTTTTTTTCCCTTACCAAATGCCCTCTACTCCCTCTCACCCAGATCAAATTTCGGTCTCCCCCTTTCTGCCGTTCTTTCCCCTCTCTCCTTTCCCTTTTCGTGATTCCTTTAGAAGCCAGATGTAGGGCCCCCCCCCCCTCCCCTCTATCCTACCACCCCTACCCCCACCTGTCACTCCCAACCCCTCCCACCATCCATCTCCTTCCCCCCCACGCCCCCCCCCCCATTACCACTCCCCCCTCTACCCTCCCACACTACCCCCTCCCCCCCTCCCCCACTCCCCCTCCCCCCCCAACCCCCTAACCTCTCCACTTCCCCCCCCCACCCCTCCGCATTCCTCCCCCCCCCTCCTTACCCCCCCCCCCCCCCGACCCCCCCCCCTCCCTCCCCCCCCCCCCCCCCCACCACCCCCACTCCCCTCCCCTGCCCCCCCCACCATCCTTCACTTTCCCCCCCCCTTCCACTCGTCCCCTCCACCTCCCCCTCTTCATCCCACCCCCTTCCACCCACTCAACCACCACCACTTCACCCCCCCCCCACCACGACTCCCCGTCTCCCCCCCTCCCCTCCCGACATTCCCCTTCCCCCCCCCACCCCCCACCGCCCATCCCCTCCTCCCCTCCCCCCCCACCCTATCCCCCACCCCCCCCCCCTTCCCTTACCTCCCACACCCTCCCCCACCCTCCTCCACCTCTTCCCCCCACCCCCCCTCCCACCCCCCCCCCTCCTTCCTACCTTGACCTACCCCATCCCCCCTCTATCAGCCGTCTGTCCCCACTTTTTCCCCCCCTTATCCTTCCCTCCCAACTCCCTCCATTCTTCCTTTCACCTCCATCAATTACCAACCCCTCCTCCTCCTCACCCCCGTCCCCCACCCCCCTCCCCACACCCCCCTTCCCGCAATCACCCCTCCTCCTCCGTCCCTCCCCTCCCTCCCCCCCCCCAGCCCTCTACCCCCCCCCACCCCCCCCCCCTCTTGACCCCCCCCCTCCCCCCCCCCCCCCACAACCACACCCCCTCCCCTTTTATCCCCCCATCTCCTCACCCCCCCCACCTCTACCCCCTTATTCCCTTCCTTCCACACTCCCCATCCCCAACTCCTCTTACCCCCCCACCCTCTCTTTCTCACCCAATTACCGCCCCCTTTCCTCATTTCTTGCCCCCACCCCCCACGTGCCCCTCCCACACCCTGACGCCCCCCACCCCTCCCCCCCCCCCCCCACCCTCTCCTCTCCCTAACCCCCCCCCCCCCTCCCCCCACCCCCCCCCCCCTCCCCCCCCCTCCCCCGCTCCCCCCCCCTCTCCCCCCCCATCCCCCTCCCCCCCCTCGCCACCGCCCCCTCCTTCACCCCTCCATCCCCCCCTTTCCTCCCCCCCCCCCCTTCCCCCCCTCCCATCCCCCACTTCCATCCTCCCCCCCCCCTCCCTCCCCCCCCCCACAACCCCTCCACCCCCTCCTACGCCCCCCATCCCCAAACCCCCCCTGCATCTCCCCCCCCCCCCCCCTCCCCCCCCCCACCCCTTACTCCCGAACCCTCACTTTGCTCTCACCCCCCCCTTTTCATCCCCCCCCCCGCCGTTCACCCTCCCCACCTGCTCCACTCCCCCCCCCCCCCACTCCCCTCACACCCTTCACCTTCCCTCCTCCCTCCCTCCTACCCCCTTCCCCCACTCTCCCCCCCCTCCCCCCTCCCCACCCCCCCCCCACCACCACCCCCCCTTCCTACGCCCCCCCCACACTCCCACCCACACTCTTCCCCTCCCTCCTACCCCACACCCCCACCCCCCCCCCACCCCCTTTCTCCCCCCCCCCCCTCTTTCCCCCCCCCCTCCCGCTGTCTCTTCCCTTCTCACCCTGTTCTCCCTCCGCCCCCCCCCCCCCCTTCCCCTCCCCACCCCCCCCACCCCACCCACCTTCCTCCTCGCCCCCTTCACACGTTCCCACCCCCCCTCCCCCCTCCCCTTTCCCCCCTTTTCCTGCACCCTCCCCTCCTCCCCTCCCCCCCACTCCTTTCCATCCCCCATTCCCAACCCCCCCCCCCCTCCCCCCCCCCCCCTCTTCCCCCCTATTTCTACCCCACCGCCCCACACCCTCGCTCCCCCCCGAACCTCCCCCCCCCTCTCCCTCAAACACTTGCCCACCCCCTCCCTGCCCCCACCTCCCACTTCCCCTCTTCCTACTCTTCCCTCTTTTTTTTTCTTTCTTCTCAGGCCCCCTCCCTCCCTCCCCCCATCCCTCCCTCCCCATTTTTTCTTCTACCTTCCTATTTTCCTCTCGCGTCTTAACCCCCCTCTTTCCCCACCCCCCCACCTGCACCCCACCCTCCCCCTCTTCCTCCCCGCCTCCACCCCCTCCCCATCCCCCCTCCCTTCCCTCACCCACCCACCTCAACCCGCTACTCTCCCCCCCCGACCCGCACCTTCCTCATCTTTTCCCCCTTCCCAGCCCTCCCCTTACCCCCAACATCCCCTTTCACACCCTCCCCCCGGCCCCACTCAACCCCCCACAGGCCTCTCCCTTCCCTCCTCCATATACCCCTATCCGCCCTGCCACCCCTCCCCTTCCCTCTCTCCTCCATCACCCCCCCCCTCCACCCCCACCTTCCCGCCCCCCCCCCCCCCCCACCCTCCCCCCATCCTACTCTCCCCCCCCTTCCCCTCCCGCCGCCGCTCGATCCCCCCCCCCTTACTGCATGATCTCCCATCCCCCCCCCCTCCTCCCCCCCCCCCCCCCCTGCCCCCCTCACACTCCCTCTCACCCCCTTTTCCCACCTCCCCTCCCCCCCGCAGGTTTCCCCCCCTTCCTTTCGATCTCCAAGGCACTGCTCTTTTCGAGGAATGCCTGCAGGTAGAGGCGTTTCTTCCCCCTCGAGACGATCTCTTGAGTTTCCCATTACAGGAAGGGATATGAGACCTTTCCCTTCTCGGTAATTACCCCCTTTTTTCTTTTAGATCTGTCCTTTTGTCTTTCCCATGGGTGACCATGAGGTTTTTGACGATTTCCCTCCCCCTCCCCGAGACTCTTTTTTTCCCATATTCATTCTTTTTTAACTTGTACGAAGACCCCCCCTTCGGCGTTCCCCTCCCCCCCCCGCCTTGGGTATCCCCGGAAACTTTTTTTATTTGTGGCGGGGAGGAATGAAGACCGTCAGAGATCCCTTTTTCTCCCTTGAGTTTTAGGAGGGATTCTTCCTGTCGCGCCTGATAGGAGCCCTTTCTTGTTTTCCCCGATGATTCTCCTTTGCTTCTCCTCCGACCCGAAGAAGAAGGTCTCTTTCTTTCCGAGCCCCTTTTTTATCTAGTCAAGCAACTATGACAACCCCCCTCTTAGGAATGAATGATGTGTGTGACTTTCCTTCCCCCCCCCCCCGATCATTTTCTTCCTCTTGTAGTGCTAATGCACATGCTTAGGGTTTTCCGACCCCCTTTCAGCGAGGTTGCTTCGAGAAGTTCCCCTTTCCACTTTTCTGCGACATGTAAGAGATGGCGATGAACTCCCCCTCTTTCCGTGATAGACTTTTAATAGCCTCTATCCCTATGAAAGGGGCTTTCCCTTCCTTTTTCCCGACTCCTTTTTTTTCTTACCTCTCTGCCCTGCGATGTTATCGCTCCATTTTTTTTCCTTTTCCCCTTCTAGACGTACTGTCCCTTTTTCTTTTAGCAAGATCATCGCCCCACGCCGGAAATCGTCCCTGTAAAGTCTTTCCTTTTTTTCCCTTCCCTCTCTCCCCCATTTAGAGCGCAGCCAGCCGTCGCCCTTTTCTCACTTCCGCAGAAATAGACAGACAACTTCGGTGACCTTGCAGGGAACGCCCCCCCCGGTTGAGCAATCTTTTTTTTCTCCTGTGAAAGAGGAATTCGACCGTCTCTCCTTTTAGCTTCAGCTTTCCCTCTTTTTTCTTCGGTTCTCTCCGCCAGAGAGGTCGTCCCCTAAAGTCTTTCTTTTTTCCCTGGTTCCGGTCGAGGTTGAGCCGCTTCTTTCTTTGCCTAAGAGTTCTTTTTTATTAAACGAGAAGACACTGCCCCCTTGCGTCGCGACATACCCGACACCCCCCTTCTCCCTACATCACGCCGCTGATAGAGAAACCCTTTCATCGATATCTTTTTCCATGACTGATGTCCCGGTTTAGCGATTCTCCTTTTATGGCGGATATCTCTTCCGTGTTCGATCTTCCCCAGCGAAGCGGGCCTTCCCCCTTTTTCCTGATCTTCCCACCTTTGCGCGTTTAACATTCGAACTGGAATTCCAGCTTTTGAGTCCCCCCTGATATCAGTCGACATGCCCCTCCCAGCGAGACCGAAGACGGCTTCTGCGTGTCTTTTTCTCGTTTCTTCTGCGCCATCAAATTCCGCTTAACCTCCAACGATCAGGTGACTTTCCCCGATGTCTTTCTTTTCCTTCACTTTTCTACCCCCTTGTCCACGCGTAAGGTCCGGCTCTTTCCTGCGACCGTGTTGTTGCTCCTCTTCTCTATGAGTGCGCGATGGTTTATCGACGGTAAGGCTTCTTTTTTGGTCCTCATCTGCGGAAAACCTTCGTTTTTCCCCGATCCAGTTGCCCCCATCTCTTCTAAAAATCGCATTCTCTTATTCTCTTCTCTGAATGCGGATCCAGTAGACCGCTGTCGTTTTCTCTGGAGCCCATTGCTAACGCATCGGTCTCTTTTTTTCCCCCACAACGGTCAGGAGAGTCCTCCCCTCCTTTGCAATGTCGGGAGGTTCTTTTTAGATTTCCCTTTTTTCAGCCCACGCGGTGATACGACTCTTCCGCTCCTTTTGGATAGTATAGAACACTCCTGGTTCATTTTTATTTTTTTCGAAAAAAGAGGAAATTCCCTAACACCTAACTCCCCTTTTTCAATCAACTTGACGACGCAATTATGGTTTTCCTTTACTTCGATCCTCTTCTTTAAGCACATTCCAATGATGAGTTTTTCCTACCCTCCCTAGTTATTCTTCTTTTCTATCCTCCCCCGACTTGAGATAAGAGCGAAGCTTTCCGATGCCCCCTCCATAATCCCTCCCCCTTTGACTTTTTTTTTTAATGTCGAGCTGAGCTTAGTCTCTCGGAAACCCCCTTTACAGGTATTATAAAAAGGGATTTTACCGTCCTTGGTGGTTTTCATACAGAAAAAACTTCTTTCCAGCTCCATGGTCTCTCGCTTAGTTATTCATTAGAAAATTCCCCCCTCCTCATGGTTTTTTGACTCCCCATTACCGTCAAGAGATGCACCATCCAATTGAAATCTTTGCCTCCCTGAGATAAACTTCCTTCCCCTTTCCCCCCACAGGCGCTGGACCTTCTGGTCAACGTAGTCCCCTTTTAACCTCAAACCCGCCTTCTCTTAATCGCTCCCTCCGTTCCCTTCGAAGGTCACAAATCATTCGACCTTTGTGCCGCTAAAGATCCTTTTACATAAAGACCACTTTTTCTCTGGATCCGGTTACCACCTTCCCCCGACAAAGGCTCTTCACTTTCCCCCGTTCTTATGGAGCGTGCAGAGTCGGCTTTTTTTTTTTTTTTTCTTTTTTTTCATCTTTTCCCCACAGCAGGTGTTCTTTTCCCTGCCCGAAACTTCCTTCTTACCGCCCCCCCTTCCCCTAGCCTTCTGACTGTTAGACAGGCTCTTCTTTCAGGAGTTTTTCCCCCGCTGAAGGTGACATCTGTTTCCGCCGGAGTAGCGGATTCTTTTTTCATTTTTTCCTCTCGCGACGTGATTTTCTCTCGGGGCAAAGGATTTTTCGTTTTTCTGCGAGTCCCCTGCACTGAGGCTACGGCTGCATCCTGCCCGGGAACCTCTCTTTTTTACCGTACCTCTCTTTCGCAATCAGGTAAACCTTAAATGTCTTCCGACCCCCTCTTTAGCCTCCTCATGACCCCGACTGCGAACTCCCCGACATCTTTCCTCTCCCCTTTTCTTTGCGGCTATTTACTTATCCGGCCGTTTTTGCCAAAAACCTTTTCCTTTTCCGCGAGTTTTTCTTTTTTGATGGAGATACCGCGCCTTCTTTTACCCCAAAACGTCTCCCCCCCGCATCGGCTCATCGTCTTTCTTTGAGGCGGGATGGCTCGTTTTCTAGCGGCGCCTTCTTCTCCTGGCCCCTTTCCTACACTTAATGGAGCTATGGTTAACGCCATGTCAGCGGTCTAAAAGCTCTCGTTGGCGCGATGCAGTCTTTTCTCTTTGCGTCCCTTTCCTCCGCAAGGCCCCGGTTGAAAAAAGTATGGGCCCCCCCCTTCTTCTTTCCCCACCACGCCTCGACTATTCCCGCTGCAGAATGAGTCACTTTTCCTTCCCTCCGATACCCCCTAACTTAACTTAGCTTGCAGAGGGACGTCGACTGACCACCGATATTGCGAAAGAGACTTTTCTTCCGAGGGCTTTTCCTTGTACTTGCAATCCCACCTGCTGCTACTCTTATATCCGGGCCCCCCTCTTTGATTTCGACCTTTCTTTTTCGGTGAAGTTGATTTTTCTTCCCGACTTTTCTATTTCTGAACGCCACTGTAGCGCCCCTCTCTTTTTTGCATGATCCTTTTCCGATATCCAAGGTCCTCTGAGCGAGGAATGCTTCTTTCGTTTGAGTTCCTCTCTTCTCCCCCTTGGTCCCCGAGCCTTTTTTCGGAAGCGGATATGATTCCTTTTTCATCTGCTCCCCCCCCACCTCGGTATTGCGTGCGGTCAGAGGAGTTCTTCAAAATTTTTTTTTTTGTGGGCCATAGGTCCTCTTTTTCTTTTGTGGTCGAAGGTCCTCCCTTCCTTTCTAGTCGTTTTTCAATCATCTATGTGTGAGATTCGTAAGCCCCCCCTCCTCCCCCCGAAACTCTGGTATAGAAGCACCTTTTTTTTGGCGGATTCGTCCCCGAAGCGACTATGATTCTCACATTTCTCTTGGCCTCCGTTCCCTTCTCTCTGCCAGCGTCGGCGTTTTCCTTTGCTGCCTTTCTCCGTCGTTCGGTAGCCATCATTTCCTCACTCTTCTGTCCCGCATGCTCTT
>Ga0179593_1600741_pt1 | contig 11115 bp, 15 predicted proteins | sample CZODoug2_1_08_16_FD_185931 | JGI IMG/M metagenome (GOLD analysis project Ga0179593, IMG submission 185931) | Vadose zone soil fungal communities from Angelo Coast Range Reserve, California, USA - CZODoug2_1_08_16fungal (PacBio error correction) | ecosystem: Environmental > Terrestrial > Soil >... | reverse complement strand
GTAGCGACATTCTGAGCCCGTCGTCTTTTCTTTTCCCTTTTTTTCTCTTTTTTTTTGGCGAAGAGGATTGTCTTCCCCTTTCCCCCCTCCCTTTCTTTTTTTTTTTTTTTTTTTTTTTTTTTCTTCGTCACCGGTGGTCAGCGTCGGCTCGTTCGAACAGAACAGAAGTGAGGTCGACGAGGACCTGGTCCGCCGGGCCGCCGCCGTGTTTTCTTTCCCCTTCCTTTCCCTGTCACTTTCTTTTTTTCCTTCTTTCTTTTTTTCCTTTTTTCTCCCCGGACCCCCGGAAGGAAAGGGAAGTTTCATACAGAACAGCACGGAATCGGCTATTCTCTTTTTTTTTTTTTCTTTCCCCTACACCGCTCGAGTTTCCCCTCTCTTTCCCTTTCTCTCTTTTTTTTCCCCCCCTCCTTCCGGGCCGCCCGCCGAGGCGTGGACGAGCGGAGGGAAGAGGTGGAGATACATCCAGACCTCGGGCGTTGGCTCCCCTGATGTTTCCTCTTTTTTTTCCCTTTTTTTTTCCAAGTGAGCTTTTTTTTTCCCCCTTTCTCTCTTTTTTTCCTTCCTGAATTGGAGTTGGAAAGCGACCTGGGGGAAAAAAATCGAGCTCGGGCATCGTCTCTTTTTCCCCCCTTTCTTTCCTCGGGGAGCTTTCCCCTTTCTTTTTTCCTTTTTCCCCCCTTCTTTTTCGCTGGGCCCTGGACAGTGGTCGTTCGGAATCTTAAGCAGGAGGACAGTCCATTCTGGTCGGCACCCCGTCCTGTTTCCCCTTCCTCCCTCTTTCCTTTTTCCCTCGAGAACTCCCCGTCGCCCTCTCCCTTTTTTCCTTTTCTCCTCTGCGTTGGGAATCGACGTAGAGTGGACCTGTTGGCCAGCTGGCCCTTTCTCCTTTTTTTTTGCACCCTTCCCTTTCCCTTTCCCCTCCCTTTTTTCGGACGTGCCCACGATCCGGAAGAAAGAGAGAGAAGGCCGGCGGCAGGTCGTCGCTTTTCCCTTTTCAGGAGAATCCTTCCCTTTTCCCCCCCTTTCTTTTTTTTCCCCTCCCCGACGACGGCCGAAAACAGGTTGGACTCGTCTTCCTCTTTTCGGGACTTTTTCCCCCTTTTTTTTTTTGGCATGGGACTAGAAGACGGTAAGGAAGAGGCTGGACCAGGTCTTCCCTCCCCTTTTTTTTTCCGGTAGCTCCCCCCTTTTTTTTCCCCCCCCTTTTCCCTTTTTCACCGGTTCGGTCAGGCCGGAAATGATGGCGGAAGTATACGCTACCACGGCCTCGACTCCTCCTCTCTTTTTTCCCCTTTTTTTGAATCCGCTTCTTTCTCCCCCCTCCTCTTCCCCCCTCCACATACCAGGCAGAACGTAAGAGCCCACTTTTCCCCAAAAGACCTCCTTCCTTACCCCCCTTTCCCTCCAGCCAAAATAGACTTGACCTGCACAAACTTCCTTTCCCTTTTTTTCCCCGTGTATTCTTTTTTCCTCCCTTTCTTTTTGACAGTACAAGGAGAAATAGATGAGACAACAAGCTCGGACTTTTCCTTTTCTTTTTTTCTCTTTCATTGGCTTTTCACCCCTTCCCACCTTTCCCCTTCTCCCCGGTAATTCCGTGGCGTGCGCGGAGGGGGTAGAAGATAAGACTAGATGGTGACATGCCCCCCCTTTTGTTCTTCCCCTTCTTCCCCGAGAGCCCTTCTCTTCCTTTCCTCTTCTCTTTCTTTTTTCCCCCCCCTGACCCTGTTCGACGTTACCTAAAAGGGAGGAAAAAGGAAAACAGCTCGCTGTCTCTTCCCCCCCCTTCCTTTTTTCTGAGGTTTCCCCTTTTCCTTCCTCTCTTCTCTAAGGCAGAATAGGAGAAGCCGAGGACGTCTCCCCCTTCTTTTTTCTCTCGGGATCTTTCCCTTTCTTCTTCCCCTTCTCGACCGAGGCAGATTGGGAGATGTAAGTGATGAGGTGATGGAGGCGCTGATCGTCTAAGTCAATTCCTTCCCCCTCCCCCCTTTTCCCTGACAGAGAATTTCCTTCCTTCCTTTCTTCCCTCTCCTCCCCCCTTCCTTGCACGTGCTGGCCGGGACGGTGAGGAGGGTTGGGGGCCTCAAACGGCGTTCTTTTTTCTTCCCTTCTTTTTCCTCAGCTCCTTTCTGTTCCTCGGGGGGGTGTTCTGTTGGTTTTCCTTTTTTTCTTCTTTCCCCCACCGAACGGCATGAAGGCGGTCGCAGGAAGAAGTAGGAGGAATAAAGGGCTCCTCCGTGCTTGACCCTTCTTTTTTTCTTTCCTTTTTTTTTGAGCATCCTTCCTTTTTCCCCCTTCCTTCCCCCTTCTTACCACAGACCTTGGGACTGCTAAAAGCCGCGCGGCCCTTTTTTTCCCTGCTTCTTTTTTCTTTCCTCCCCATGCTGCTGGCCAGGCGTCGGATGGGAGGTCACGTCAGGTTTCTTCTTTTTTTTTCCTTCCCGGCGCCTGCGGACGTGATCAGGTAGTGGTAAGGAAGAATATCTCAGGTTTTTTTCCCCCCCTTTCTTCGGCTTTTTCCTTCCTTTCCCTTTTTCCCCCTCTCTTTTTTTTCCCCTCCGCGCCGGCGCACGGTCGCATCGAGGGGGACACCGCCCGGGCTGTCGGGCCGTTTTCCCCTTTTTTTTCCCTCTTTTTTCTTAGCCTTTTTTTCTTTTCCCTTTTCTTTTCTTCGCGATCCGGGCCGGTCCCAGACAAACGCGACCGCGGCCGGCTCTTTTTCCTTTTTCTTTCCCTACAGCCCTTAAGAAGGAGCAACCGCGGCCGGTCTCCTTTTCCCTTTCCTTCCTCTCCCCCTCCTACGCGTCGATCAGAATGATCCCCCTGTAGTTTTTTTTCCTCTCCTTCCCTTCCAACACGACGATGATAAGTGTAGAAGGCGAAGCAGCCCTCCCCTCCCCTTCTTCTTCCCCCCGTCCCAAAATTTTCTTCCTCCCTTTCCCTCCCTTCTTCTTCCGCAAAGAAGAAGAGGACAAGAAGCATTTCCTTCCTTTTCCTTCCCTCCCTTTTTTTTTTCCCTCCCTCCCCCCTCACCGATCGAAGGCGAGGAGTTGAGGCGAGGGGACCAGGGCTTTTTTTTTTCCCCCTTTCCCCCGCATCTTTCGCTTTTTCCCCCGGCGCGCCCAGGGGCAATCAGAAAAGGTCGCGAGCAACGCGTCCCCTGCTCCATTCTTCCTCCCCCTTTCTGGCTTACGCCCTCCTTTCCCCCTTTTTTCCTTCCCCTCCTCCTGAACACGCCGTAGATCGCGGAAAAGAAGCTGATCACGTCGACACGTAGCACTCTTTTTTTCTCCCCTCTTTTCCGTCAAGCCCCCCCCTCTTGCCCTCCTTTTTCCTTTCTTTCCGGGCCGCACCGCCCTCTTTCTTTTTTGCCCCAGCAGCTCGGCGCGGCAGCATCTTTTCCTTTTCCTTTCGGCGGGCCCTTCCTCTTCCCCTTCTTTTTTTCCTTACGCAGCAACAGCGGCCGAAGCAGGTCGAGTTCCTTTTCCCTTCCCTCTCCGTACAGTTCCCTCTCTCTTTTTTTTTTTTTCCCCCCCCTCCCCGCGATCTTGAAGAAGGTCCGCTTTTCTTTTTTTTTTCCTTTCCCATTTTCCTTTTTTCACATCTCGCTGCAAAGGACGAATGGCCGCAGGAAGGCCAAGACGATTTTTTTTTTCCGAAAGGCCTTTTTCTTTTTTGGGGAAGACAGAGATGAGGCCCCTTTTCTTTTCCCCCCTGGGTACCCTTCTCTTTTTTTTCTTTTCTTTCCGGTGGCATGGTCAAAAGGGCGAGCGTATCTTTTCCCCCCCCCCTCTCCCCTTTCTCTTTGGGGAAGTAAACGCGCGCGAGGACGTGTCCCCCGTTTTTTTTTTTTCCCGAGATTCTTCCCCTCCCCTCCTATCCCTAGCTGGTCATCGAGGGAGAATTCCCCATATCCCCTTTTCCCCTTCTTTTTTTCTTTTTCCCTTTTTTTTCTTTTTTCCCCCCCCGTTTCACAATGTTGCAGGTAAGAGGATGTGGGAGGAGTTATCCGACGCCAGCGGCCCCCTTCTTTTTTTTGGGCTGCGACTTAGAAGGGAGGTGGGAGTTCGACCGGGCTCTGTTTTTTTTTTTCAGGTCCTTCTCCCTCTTCCTTTCCCGGTTAGCGGTAGAAGGAAGACAGAGGGAGGCCTGGAAAGAACCTTTTTCCTTTCTTTCTCCCCATTCACACGTTTTCTTTTTTCCTCTTCTTTTTTTCCCCCCCCACGGTCACAAGCGGGCGTGGGGCGCCTCCCCTTTCATCCCCCAGAATTCCGTTTCTTTCCTCCCCTTCTCTCCCTCCTCCGGTACATGGTCACGCAGACGGAAGATAGGAACTCGATTGCCAAAAACTTGTTTTCCCCTCGCCTCCCTTCTTCTTCCTTTTTTTCTCACCCTTTTCCCTTCTCTTTTTTCTCTTTCTCCTTCGACCCCTGCCGCCGGATGGCGCTCGCTGGCGGCCGTCTCTTTTTCTTCCTTTCCCCCCTCTCCTGGGACCCCTTCCTTGTTTTCCTTTCCCTTTTCTCCGAGCCGGACAGGCTGGAAAAAAGGGGTAACTCGAACCGTCGCTTTCCTCTTCCCCTCTTTCTTTTTTTTCCTAATCCTTTATTTTTCTTCTTGATCGACTGGTGCGAGACGAAAGAGAGGAGAAAGTGTTCAAGCAGGAAGGCTGGACTTTTTAAGCCTCATTTTCTTTCCCTCCTCCCTTTTTTTTTCCCCTACGCACGTGTCGGAGAGCAAGCCGAGGGGCAGCCCTTTTTTCTCCTCTTTGGTTCGTCGCTCCCCTCTTTTTCTTTTCCTCTTCGAGCTCGATGTGTTGTAAAAAGGGAGGGCACCTCCAATGAAGTCTTTTTTCTTTTTTTCCCCCTTTCCGAAGCGTCACCCCTTTTCTCCCCTTTCCTCTTTTTTTTTTTTTCCATCCGGTGAGCAACCCGAGGTTGGGTGTAGATAAAAAGAGAAAGACGAGCCGTCACGCCTCGGTCCGGGCTTCCTTTCTTCCTCTTCTCAAAGACCATTATCGTCCCCTCCCTCCCTTCCCTCTTTCCTCTTCCTTTTCTATCCGGCGTGCGCGTTGACCACGGCACACAGAAGAGGAAGAGTAATGAAAGAAGATGACGGTGTGTGGTAGAAGACACGTCCTCTTTTCTTTCTTTCAAGCTTCCCTTCTCCCCTTTCCCCCCCTTCTGACCGTTCACGGCGTGGCGCGGAGGGTATAAGGGGTAGTCGAAGACCACGGAGGGATTCTTTTTTCCCTTCCTCCCTCACTTTTCTTTTCTCCCTCTCCTGACTTTTTTTTTCTTTTTTCTTTGCGTCTGTATGGTGCCGGTGACGACGATGTAGGCCAGAGACGGACGCCTAGGCGCTGTCCACGGCCCGCGCGCCGAGACCTCTTTTCTTCTCCCCTTTTTCTTTTTTCTCTCGGACATATCTTCGTTCTCACCCCTCCTTTTTTTTTGTCTTTTCCTTCCTTTTTCCGTGGACATCGTCGAGGAGGCCGTAGCCGGGGGAAGAATGTAAGTCAAGAACCCTCAGCCGCGAGCCCAGTTTTTTTCTTTTTTTTTTTTTTTCTTTCGAGCTCGTTCCCTCCCCCCTCCCTTTCGTTCCTCTCTTTCTTTTTTTTCTTTTCCTTCCACTCCGGACCCCCGGTCATCAGGCTGGTGGCGAAAAGGAGGAATTGGTGGCGCTGGGCGCAGTAGGTCGCTTACCCTTTCTTTATTCTTCTTTTTCCTTCCCCCAGAAAACGTCTCCCCCCTTTTTCGGCCCTTCCTCTTCTTTTTCCTGACAGATACCAGAATGACCAGGGCGGTGAGGGGGAGATCCTTCGTGCGATACCACGCATTACAGGGTCTCCTTTCCCCTTTTTTTTTCCCTTTTAAACTGGTGATCTCCCTCTTCTTCTCCCCCGGATTGAAGAAGACCGAGGAAATGGCATAACGAAAAGAGGGATGAAGAGGTTCCGCTCAAATTGAGCACGTTGTGCCCCTTTTCTATTTTTTCTCTCTTTTTTCCCCCCCCTTCTTGGAGGTCAATCGCCCTTTTCTTTCCCCTTTTTTTTACCCAACCTTGTCGCCTGATAGGGAGCTAGAGAAAAAACTGGAGTCGATGGGCCAGCCGCTGTCTTCCTTCCCGTTAGTTTTCTTTCCCTTTTCCTTTTTCTTTCCCCTTCCTTTTTTTTTTCTGGCGCCCGGGGCGGCGCGCACAAAGTAGAAAAGACAAGTAGATAGGGCATGGAGCATCCCCCCTTTTTTTTTCTCTCCCTCGAAGTCCTTTTCCCCTTCTTTCCCCTTCTTTTTTTCCTACTCGGCCTACCTGCGAATGTAAAAAAGGCAGGTGGACCATCCTTTCTTCTCCCCCACAGATCCTCCCCTCCTCTCTCCTTTTTCCCCTACGCCTTGCGGAGAAAGGAGAATCAGGCCTCCCCTCCCTCCTTTTTCCTTTTGGTGCGGATCCCTTGCCCCTCCCCTCCTTCCTCCCCCCTCGGCGACGTCGTAGGAGTGGAAAAGTCCCGGATTGATGTACCATTCCTCCTTCTTTGGCAGGGCCTTTCCGTCCCCTTTTTACCCCACTCCGCTGGTGACCGTTTTGGACGGTAATAGACACACGCTTGCCCTTCCCTTTTCCCCCCCCCCCCCCTTTTCCAACCTTCTCCTCTTTTTTTTTTTTTTTTCCCCCCTTTTTACCGACTACCACGGCCTCGACAGCCAGAAGAATAGTCGCGGCGGCGCGCGACCTCATTTCTCCCTTTTTTTCCCGCCAAATCCTGTGCCGTTCCCTCTTCCTTTCTTCCTCTCGGATAACTCCAGCCCACAGCCGATTGACCTGCAAAATTGTGATATGGCCGTGCCCTTCCATGGGCACGTGTCCCCCCTCTTTTCCTCTCCCCTTTCTCCTTGACGAGGGCTTCGTCCTTTTCTTTCTTTTTCCTCTTCGTCCACCACTCGGGCCGTTGAGAGTTGCTAATGATCGGGGGAAAACACGCGCCCGAGCACCGGAACTTCCTTTCTCTCTTTTTTTTTTTTTTTTTGGGTCTTTTCTCTCCCCCCCCCTCCTTTTCTTGCGCGGAAGGGGTAGAAGATAAGATAGAAATGGTAGACAATTTCCCTTTTTCCCTTGTGCAATCTCCTCCCATCTCCTTCCTCCCTTTCCTGCTTCTCGAGGTAGGAAAAAAGAGGACCCTGTTAGCAGTCACCCCCCTTCTTCCCCCCCCTTTCGATGGATTCCTTCACCTCCTTCTTTCCTTTCTTCCTTCTTCGCGGCAGCAATCGGAGAAGAAGAGGACCGGCGCACTATTTTCTTCTTTTCCCCTCCCTTTCCCCTTTTTTTAAGATGCCCCTTCTCTTTTCTCCCCTCATTCCCCCTCTTTCCTTTCGCTGTACGTGCTCGCGGTGTTGGAGGAGATGATCGTTCAATACCGCCCTCCTTTTTTACCTTTCAATTCCCTCCCCCCCCTCCTTTTTTTCCTTTGCGGCCCTCGAATGCAGGAGGAAAAGTGAACCTGTACTCCCCCCCCTCCTTCCCTTTTTCTCTGTCTGGCAGGTCCTTTTCTCTTCCCTCCCTTCTTGGGTCGACGTGATAAGCTTCGGGGCCGCCCCCCTTTTTTTTTTCGCCGATTCTCCTCTTTTCTTTCCCTTTGCGGAAGCAAGTCGGCACGTCATCAGGAGGACTCCTCCGTGAGCACCCCTTCCCGCCCCTTTTTCTTTTTTTTTTTTCTGTTCGCTTGCCCCCCTTTTCTCTCCTTTCCTTTGCGTTGTTCGGCGGAGGACCCCAGCAATGGGAAGGGATAAACGCACGAGGCACAGGCGCCCTTTTTGGTATATTCCTGGTAAGTGTCCCTGTTTTTCCCTTCTTTTTCCTTTTTTTTTCTGTCCACCGGTCGTCGGATTAGGGAAGGTCGACCGCTTTTTTTCCCTCTTTTTGGTCGATCTGGTCTTCTCCTCCCCCCCTCTTTTTCTTTCCCTTTGGCCCCGCCCGAAAGGTAACAGTCGATCGGCCGGCCTCTCTTTTCCTTTGTAGCATCCTTTTCTCTCCCTCCTTCCCCACTCCCGGGCGTCGGAAGTGATAGAGGGCGGTACACATAGGCCGGCGCGGTTATTCTTTTTTCTTTTCTTTCTTTTCCGGTCTTGACTTCCTCTTCCTTTTTTTCTCTCCCCCCCTCCTCCCACCAACACGCGACAGAGAAGGGAGATGGTGGACAGCCCGGCCAGAGTCACGCCCTCCCCTCCTGGGGTTTTTATTCTCCCCTCTCCTTTCTTTCCCCTTAGCGAAGAAGTACTCGGCAGACGACCTCTTCCTTCTGCTGTCTTTGGTGTTTTCCCTCTTTTTGCCACCTTCGTCCTCCCTTTTCTCTTCCCTGCGGCGCCGAAGACCTAGAAGAGAGACGACTGAACGCCACCCTTCTCCTTCCCTCCCCCCTCCCCGACGCCGACGACCTTTCTTTTTTTCCCCTTTTTTTTTGCGCGCCCCTGCACTGCCTAGAAAAGGAGACCGACCGGTCCGGATCCTTCCCACCCCTCTCCCCCTTCCCCCGGACTCTCCTTTTTCTATTTTTTTTTTGGTCCGCCGCAGAAAACAACGCACGAGTGGAGGCAGTTTGTTCCCTTTTTGAAAAGTCTGTTCCCATCCGCCCCAGGGTTCCCTTTTTCCTTTCCTCACTTGGAGGGATCCCTTGATATGAAGAACAGTTCCCCCCTGTCTCCCCCCTTTCTTGGGTTCCATTCCCCCTTTCCTCCCTGAACACGACGTAGAAGAGAGGAAAAGAAGATGATCCTCTCTCCCCCCTACTTCGACCCCATCCCCCCTTCTTTTTCCCCCTCCTTTCTTCCGACGTGTTGCTAGGTGACACCTCTTCAGGGACTCCCCCCCTTCCCTTCCCCCCCCTTTTTTTTCTTTTTGTGCATGGTTGCGGAGGGAAGGCAAATTGAACGGAGAAGATCATCTCCTCCCCCCTCATGTTCCTCCCCTTGCAAGAAGATTTTCCTTCTCTCCTTCTTGTCCCTCTTCCTTTCTCCCCCCTAGCCCGAGCTGTGCTGAAAAGAAAGATATTGCGCGAGGTCAGCGGGTTTCTTTATTTTTTTCTCTCCTGCCTCCTCTTCCCCCCCACGCGACACAGGCGATGAAGAAGAGGAAAGCGAGCTGTTGGTCAGGTTTCCTCGCTTTCTTTTTTTTTTTCTTTAGACTTTTTTTCATTTTTCGGGGTGCCGAAAGAGCCGAATCCCTTCCCTTTTTTCCCCCGGCGGCCCCCCCTTCCTTCTCCTTTCTTTTTTTCCTTTCGTCGCCCCAGCAGCGCGTGGCATGGTCAAAAGGGGCGAGCGTATCGGCGACCCCCCGTTCTGTCATATTCCCTTAATTCTGTGCGCTCTTTTTTTTTTTTTTCTTACTTTCCCGGGGATCAGGGCGCGTTGGACGACGCAGGAAGGCAACTCTCAAAGGCCGCCGTTTTTTTCTTTCCCTCTTTCAGCGCTTCCCTTCGCTTTCTTGTACTTCCGCCCTAGGTAAAATAGGGGAAGGCGTGATGGCGGCCATCTCTCTCTTGAACTTACGGCGCCTTCCCCCCCCCTTTTTTTTTTTCTTTCTCAGACTCCGCCGGCTTTAGGAGGGGGAGAGGGTGGGGTATCGATCCTCCTTTCTCTTTTCGAAGTCTCTTTTTGTTCTCCTTTTCTTTTTTTTTTTTTGTCGCGCGAGGACGTTTTTCTTTCCTCCCTTCATACCTTCTTTTCCTTCCCCTCCTCTTTTTTTCCTTTCCTTTCTTTTTCCCGGCCGGGCAAGCTGTGAGAGGAAACGTCCCAAAACGGTCACCATCCTTTTTCTCTTTTTCCCCCCTGACGGTCCCCCCCTTCTTCTCTTTTCCCTTTTTCCTCCTTTTCCTGGTCACCGCAGAGCGAAGTCGGACTACGATGCCAACTGTTCTCTCCTGTTTTCCCTTTTTTTCTTTCCCCCCCCGCAACCCTTTGCCGTTCCCTTTTTTTTTAGGCACCGGCGACGACGCTGTCAGCCAGAGAGGCCTCCCCTTTTTTCCCCTTTTTTTTCGGTTTCCCCTCTTCCCCCCGTCTGGTCCAAGGCCGGGTGGACAGCGCAGGATGGCTCTTCGGTGCCCTTGTTTCTTCCCTCTTTTTTTTTTCCACTCGGACGTCGATGGCGAACGCCGGCTCGAGCGACGCAAGCCGGGCCGGCTCCCGGTCCTTCCTCCTTCTTCTCGTGAGAGTACGGTTTCTTTTTTTGGAGTGGGGGAGGTTTTGCTTTCGATATACAGTTTTTTCGAAAAGGGGCCCCCTTTTGTGTTTTATGGCGCCCTTCTCTCGGTGCCGGGGAAGAACAGAATGTGACTGTCCTCCCTTTCTCTTTCCCTCCCCGACCATGCTTCTCACCTTTCCCTTTGCCTTGTCCTCCCCCCTCTTTTTTCTTTGCAGGTCTGGCCCCAGAGAATACAGAGGGGGGAGGTGTTCCTCTCGCCCTCTCTTTCACTTTGGTCCTTCTATTCCTATCTCTTTTTTTCTCCCCCCAGTAGACGCGGGTGAAAAAACGTGATCAATTGGCGCGGAAACGAGGATCCCTTTTTTCTTCTTTCTTTCGCCGGTGTCCTCTCTTTCTTTCTCTTTCGGTCCGGCGTGCCCTGAAGGCGGGGGGGATAAAAGAAGGAGCGGCCAGCACCGCCCTTTCCCCTTTCTTTTTTTTCCTCACTGACCCCCCTCCTTCCTTTCTTTTTTTTTTCTTCCCTGCACGCCGATGCGGTGCTGTTGTAGAGAGTCAAGTAATAGGGGAGGTCCGGGGCTACTTTTTCCTTCTTTTCCCTTCTCCCAACCTTTCTTTTTTTCCCCGGCTTTTGTCTTCGGACGACCAAAACAGGAGGCGGAAAGGAGGAAAGGTCCTCGTAGACCGCACGGCGGGTCTGTTCCCCCTCTTTCTTTTTTCTTTTTTCTGGGGAGACCCCCGCTTCCTCTTTCCCTTTTTTTTTCTCTTCCTCTCGGCGACTGTCCACGGCCCGAGCGAAGAGATAAGAGGGAGGGAGCACGCGCAGCTCCGACGGCTCCAGATGCTTCACTCTTCGTTTCTTTTTTTTTTTTTTGAGAGAGATTTTCCTCCCTTTTCTCCCTTTCTCTTTTTTTTTTTTTCCTTTTT
>Ga0179593_1480396_pt1 | contig 11115 bp, 8 predicted proteins | sample CZODoug2_1_08_16_FD_185931 | JGI IMG/M metagenome (GOLD analysis project Ga0179593, IMG submission 185931) | Vadose zone soil fungal communities from Angelo Coast Range Reserve, California, USA - CZODoug2_1_08_16fungal (PacBio error correction) | ecosystem: Environmental > Terrestrial > Soil >... | reverse complement strand
TTCCCAAAGCACAGACAGACATTTTGTTGTTTACTCTTTTTTTCCCCAGCCCCCGACTTTTTTTCAAGATGAGCTTTTTTTCAAGAACGAGCTTCCGACATCTCAAGCTTCCGGACTCTTGGCTTACGGCGTCACCTCTAGTCCGGATAACGTGTACAACTTCCCCCCCCCTACCTCTTCTCCCTTCATAATGCCCCCCCCAGAGGATTGGGTGATAAGAGCCTGCAAACGGCCCGCATCGATTTTCTCCATTTAGGGACCCTTCCATATTTTTATTCTCATTGACATTCCTCCCCCCCGTCTCCTTAGGGGCAAAGGCACCCTACAGTCTTAGTTTTTCACCTTCCGGATCATGAGTGCACCCCCCATTTTCTTTGAAACCAGATCCTTTCCTGCTCCCCTTGCCCTCTCCTTGTTTTTCCTTTTACTCGGGAGTCGCTCGTGAGTGCGACTTGTAACACTGAGTCAGCACCTCGAGAGACGGTTGCAGAACCTGTCCCCCTTCCCCTCTCCTAGTTTTTTTTTGATACACGACCTAAGGTCATTTAGTTTTCCCGCTGCGCATTTGGCCAGCGTCAACGTCCCTCTAAAGGGAACACCCTCCTAGGTCTCTTTCAGATGTTTTCTGATCCCCTGACTTCTCCCTGTACCGAAGTCTTTTATCCCTGATCAATTGTGTCATAGAATTCCCGACCCCCCCTTACCTTGTCCCCCTTCTTTTCACTTGTTGTTGTCAATCGATTTAGCCATAAGCCTGATCCCCTAGTTTAAAGAACCCCTTGCCCCCCCCTTCCTTGATACGGGTAATCAGCGGTTTCGCTTTTTTACTCAAGCGCCCCGAATACTAGAGCCCCCCTAGCTCCGCGTCCCTCCATCGTTCCGGAAGACTGGGAACTCCCTGAGCCCGTGTCGTGATTACCAGTTGTATTGAACAAACGTTTGCCCCTATTTTTTTCCCCCCAATTACCCAACCCCCCCGGAGCTCCAACTTTCAGATGACAAGAGAAGTTTTGACCCTCCCAGAACCCAAGGTCTCCAAAGATAATTTTTTTTGCCGCTACTCCTCTCCGTTCTGCTTTTTTAATCCCCTCCTTCTGCCCGCTGTGGCCACAAGTTAGAGATCCCCCTAAGGTAACCTATCACGGGACTGCAGTCTGACGCTCACCACATCTTAGCAAGAGTGACTCAACGACGCCTCCAACTTGAGTCCACCCCACTGGGAAAGCTGCTAGCGATCCCTTCGGTAGTGCCCCTCAGACCTCCCCCCGGGAACCGTTTGCTGGCGATTTATTTGTTGAGGCCACTCCTCCAATCATTCTAAAACCCTGCGGATACTCCTGAGAGATTTCTCCCGTCAATCTTAAGGGGAATAGGTTTAGGTGAACCCTGTTTTGGAGTTTGTCCTGGAGAAAATGTCACTTCCCCTTTTTGCTGCCCCGAAGGCTGGGGTTTTCGAAAGTTATTTAATTTCTGGTTTGCAAATTTCCGAACTAAGCCAGGTTAGACTTTCCCTTCCATAGAGCCTTTGTCAACTCCTGTCCCCTCGCGGTTTTTCCCAAGGGTCTTTTTCTGGTGTAGCGCACAATGCAATTTGGGCTTTCGCGCCCCCCTGGGCTATCCTGAAGCAATGTCGAAAACCTGTGACGTAACTCTGAGCCCAGAGTCCCCTCTGAGAGGGGGGTAGCCCTTCCCACCCGCCTATTCTTCGAAGTCTCTATGCAACGGACCCCACAGAAGAGCGGTTACGAGACACCATTATGTTTCGTCTCTGGACTCTCCCTCCCATCAAATCCCATCCTATCGGCGCATGAGCTCCACCATACAATAATACAATTCACAGGTACACCGGTATTACGAACTCCCGCACCCCGATCCCATGCCGGGAGGAGACATAGGATAAAACACCCCAACCCCCAACCCAACCCAATCAACCTTTGACGGTTTTCAACTGTTTAACTTGCCTGTGAAGTTCTTCCAAGCAAAACACCAATAGAAGAATTTTCTCCTGCACACAGTGTTCCCATTCCCCTTATCCTGAAGGACACCCTCCGTAACGCCATCATTCTTCCCAAAAGATACGTCCGACCCCTTCGGCGTGTAAACGCTGCCCTCATTCTCCCCGATCCTTTTTCTCGTTCTGAAGGAAGGGCCGTGTTTGTCTCTAGGAAGGCACACCATGTCGACGATTCTGTCTGTCTTATGGGGGTCAATTAAAACGGATGTCCCGAAAGGGCCCCTGTGTAGTGTCCCATTCTTTTTTTACGTGTTTTTGAGTTCCAGCTTTTTTTGTCACAGACTCTCTGCTTTTACTGACGAAAGTGACACCCTCCCTATTTTTCTAACTTCTCAGGTTCTCCCAGGAAGGAAACCCCAGCCCTACGACGTTGACCTCAATCACCCAGAAGTTTTCCCCTCTAGCTTTACTTTCCCTGTAGAGAGTCAGTGGTTCCCCCCAAATCGGGGTCAGCTTTAGTGCCTTTTCCTGCCCTTGACTAAACGTGTCTTGCGGCATCAGGACAATCTTTAATGCGGACGATGTCAGGGGATAGTTTGCGGATTGTGGTTCCCCCTGATTTGAGGACCAGAGGCTTGGTTTTTCGTGTGGGCTTAGCTGATCTCTCAACCCCCCCCTCTTCCGTGACCCTCTTGGCTGACGAGGATAATCTCATTTGTTCAACAAACACCTTTTCCCTTAGCCCTGCGTTTTTTGCAACAACTCTTGAGGCGCTCCCCCCATGTTTCGCTACAAGGTCGAAGAAGATACCCTCATCTCTGAGCGCCCTGAGTCCCACAGAAGATCCGAGGGCAGAGATCCATAGCCCCCACTGCCTACGACTTGCGGACCGTTATCCAGATTAGGTTCGGAGTAGACTACGGGTTCCCGCGCCATGACAGTCGCAAAACCAAACAGGTTCTCGTCTCTCCGCGATCGTTTGTATCGTCATGGGCTTTAAAAGAGGCGTGTGAACAAAGTCCTTCTAGACTCTGTTTCTTTCGTCGAGGACCAAAGGTACAATGTTTAGAGAGGTGCTGGCCCGCCCCCCCCCCCCCCCCCCCATTGTGTTTTTTTTTTCTTTTTTTTTTGGATGGTTTTTGTTTGGTAGACCTGTCCTTATCTTTGGATTCGCCCCCCCCCCGAAGCTTCCCTTTTTCCCTAACCCTCTGCCGTGATGAGCTCCGATACTCTTTCTCCCAAATACGATCCCCCCTGTTGTGAAGACCCCTGTACGTCAACCCGAAAGCAAGATTGCGCCTTTTTTGAAGCCCATACCCCGTGTTTGAAACCCGTGGGGAGCCCCCTCCCCTTGTAACGACGTCGGTAAAGGAATGCCCAATTTGTCATTTCCCCTTTTAGATCGCGTTTAAAACATGAGCCCCCCCCGTTTCGGTTTCGGGACACTCCCACTCTCCCCTTCCTTGATTTCTTTTGTTGACCTCCAAAACAAAACGGGAAGTTCCCCATGCGGATGGCTTTCGTAATGTGCATTTCTGAGGGAACGGAGCGGATGGCCGGAAAGAATGTATTTTTTCCAAGTTCGCCAGTCCATCTGCACGTATAAACAAGGAAACCCCACCTTTAAATTATTTTCTTCCCGCCAAGGGGGCGCAAGGTAAAAAAAAACCGGAAGGCAGAACTACCATTGGTTGATTGGATTAACATGCTGAAGATGACCTGCAGGATATGTTGGGTATCGGCGCACCTCACACACTAACTCTTGTTTGGCCTCTCCTGTGTTTTAAATCTTCCCCTCTGTTCGTACAAACCCTCCCATTTGCTAAAAGAGTAAATACATTTTTGCGGCCTTCAAGAAGCGGTTCTTCAACCCCCCCCCGTTTTCGATAACCCCATCGGAGCTGTCTAAAGTGCCTCTGGTCCTTTTTGCAACAATTCTCTTCATTGACCCCTCTCCTTTTTTTTTTGTGCTGGAGCCGGCCTGCCAGCTCCCCTTCCTGGTGAAGCCCTCACATTGGGTGTGCAGTAAAGACCACAGATCCAAATAACCTGTGGTGTTTCTCATCACTCCGAGTCAGTGAATCACCGCACAAACAAAGGGTCCGGGCATTGCACCCGTTCCTCTTTCTTTCATCTCCCACTTCGGAAAACGGTAGGACTCCCCCCTGCTGTCTCCTACGAAACTGCAGAATTGCTCTAGACACTGGATCCCAGGTACGACTTTTCCCCCCTCGCGATGTCGAGACACGAGATAACCATAAGATTCCCTTCAACCTTTTGAAGATGACGTCCCCCTCGGCCCCACCTACACATCCAAAAAACACCATCCATTAGCGTACTCTTTACCGTCCGAGAAAAAACGGTGTGCCTGGTCCCAAGAAGAACGATTTGAGTCCCTTCCCTTTGGTTTGGAACTGGATGAAAAAAAGGTGGGTGGAGGAGAACAATACGGGGGTTTGGGGCTTTCCAGACAGGCTTGTTCTGCCCCACGGCACTCAGGGTAGGATGACGGAAGCCTCACTTGTCATCCACGAGTTTTTGTCACATCCCGCCGTTTTTTCCCCGCCCATGGCATTGTCGAAACCGCTCCCCTCTCAAACGCCCGGTGGGGGACGGTTCGTGTCACTAAGTGTTTAAGAGTAACGCCCTGGCGAGCGGCAATTGTTTGATTTAACCAAAAGACGGCAAGGAAGAAGTATCGGTCGATTGATTTTCCCACAATCTGTTATTTGAGTTCAATTATGAGGAGAAAAACTGGACCGGAGGAGAGAAAAAAAGAGATAGTTTTGTTGCTTTTTTATTTTTTTTTTTTCTTTGTTTGTGTGTTTTGTTGTGTGGGAGACAACAGAGGTTCTTCCACGTTCAATCTAGTAACCTTGCTATTCTTTTGAGTTCGTCAACGACATGTTTTGTGAGTAGGAGTAGTCATAATTTCAGTGCACACTCTACATAAGAGAGTCCTGTTGAGACGCAAGAGCCGAGTTAGACTTCGCGTCCTTGATTCCAGCCTCAACAGAGACAGGACAGCGTTCAGATCTCTCTTAAGAACAGTAAGAAAATGCAAAGGCGGGAGACTAGGGCTTCCCAAAGGAGAGTTATGGTCCCCACTAGGACACTTTTTCTTCAAGTAGAGATGATAGATGAATCCCCCAGCGCTTTCGGACCGTTTTCGGGAAGTGGAGGGGTGTCTTGCTTTTGCCACTCCCCCCGTCGGCGCCGATAAATCTCCTGAGCTCTCCCCCTAAAGTGTCCAGTGCTTGTGTCTATGTCCCGGCTTCTCCTGTTACTTGATTTTCTATCTCCGCAGACGTTCCTTAGCTTTAGCCCGTTTGAGCCTCATTAGGGAGCAAGAATGTCGGCCCGAGTGACATCTCGATGAGCGCCGCGACATAAAAAGGTGAGATCTAGGTTCATAACCCCACTTGACAAAACGCAGCCGTTGCACAAATACCACCCCCTACTCAGGATCCTGTTTTACTCGCCGGATGGACCGCTTGCCTAGTATAAAAGCAGTTGGCTCGCGATGAACGAAGGGTCCCCTTGGGGGAAAGAGATGGATATAGACCTAAGCACTGTAGGTTGGGCAACTCCCACGGCGCTTGACAGATCTTAAGGCGATTCTGCGTGGGCGAGTGTTTTTCGCCTGCCAATGGCCACAGAAGGCGGCTTTCCAACCGATCAAGCGACCGACGGCAAATCAGCAAGCCGGGCGGCGTCAAAGTTGGCACGGGAAAACAAAATCCCTCACCGACTAGAGACAGTTGTATCCCCGGCAAAAAGTCCGTCGAAGAGTCAAGAGAATGTTCGTCGATGATCTTTGAGCCTTTCATCTCCGTTTGCGCAGGCTTGGTAGGGGCTTTGCTGTGAGGCGGCCTTTGGCAGCGTCGAAATTTGTTGAATTTATAACATCGTAAGAGGTGTAGGAGCACATCCGCTACCAGTTTGCCACGTCAAGAGATTTGGCTGGTCATACAACAATGTGGTTATTTCGGAATTGATATACGTTTCCAGGAAGTGTTTGCCTCCATGGATGCCGACGAGATTGAAGCTCCTGCCCAGAGTGCCCCGGTCCGTACGATCTAAACAGGCCCTCCCCGCGCGAGCCCTGATACGGGCGTGCAAACTGCTTTAAGGGAGAGAAAATAGGGAGTTAACAACTGCAGGGCCCTTAAGTCTATTAAGTAAAAAGAAAGAAAGACCACGGCTCCCAATTTTCGGCCAAACTCGGCGATGTAAACCTATGGGCGCGTTTTTTTTCTTTTTTTTTTTGTTATTTCGACTGGGCCCCACCTCAGCGGTATGACCCCGCACTTAGCAGGTCCAGAGCCGTGCGATGTGTAGAAACAAAAAGACCGACAAAGCTAAGAGCAGGGACCGTCCCTGAAATGAGAGGGGGAAGCGAATTCCCCAGGCTTTGATGCCCAGACCGTTAGAGCGAGAGGTGTTTTTTTACCAGGCGATCGGGACCGCACGAAAAAGCGTTCATCTGAAACTTGGAAATCTCTTGCGATTTCCGACGGCTCACTCTGATTGTCTTCTTTTCAAAGTTTGTACGATTCCGAAATTCCAGGGAGTCTGCAATGTATACTTAGGATGTGAGCATTTAGGAAAGGGTAGTAAAATGGCCACTGTTGTATTCTAGAGGAATAGCAAGTGAGGATGGGGAGGTCCGTCAGCTCAGATAGAATATGTACCGCCCCTCGGATCGGTTTTTTCCCGACCTTGCAATCCTTGATGAACCACCGAGGCGAGTTCTCTAAAGAGAGCGGTGTGGTCAAGGTTTCTGAAGTGGTTAAATAAGGGGGGGAGAAATCACCAGAGAAAGACTAAATGAAGTTACCAATAGAGGTCTCATTCTCAGACTGCACATAGATTGCCTCTCAGAGCCCTTCAAGCCGTGCCTCGCCTATATCGACCCGGATAGTGACGTTCCGGGGTCCAGTTGCAGCCTGGATCCTTAGCGAGCTGACCAACTGCCGAACGGAGAGACTATTTTCTGCTTTCGCGCAGGATTTGGTCGGAAGTTCGCGTCCAGACCTACATGCATTACCAACATCTGGTGAGGTTCATTTATAGACATTTAACGTAGACCCGTTGGTTGGTACACTTGATTTCAAAAATTAGATACCCGAGAGTTTGATCACAATGTTTTCCCTCTTGATGAGCTCGTTGACTTAACAAAATCGCCCCCCCCGGATATCTAATTGGTCTTCCAAGTTCAAGGTTGTATCTAGGCCAACAACACCTGTAGCAGGTAGATAGTTACGGCAAACTCTCCTTCGACCCCTTGATGAACTCTTCCCATGTGCCCAGGAAGTAGGCCTTCTCGAAAGTTGACCCCCCCATTGTTCGAACCGGCATCTCTGCACGTGATGTTGACGCGAGTTTGTGGGGAGAATCTGAATAAGATTGAATGTTCATTCCCCAGTTCGATTCTGTGAGAGGTCATTATTTGACCCGACGCGACTCGCTGAAAACTTCCATGAGAATATCACTATTGCCTTATAGATGGGAACCATCTATTTTCCCAGGGGGTAAGTCCCTCAACGGTGCACGATTTTTGGGACTGGCTCTCTGAGGATGGGGCGGAATCCGTTGCTTCCCGCCTTCTTAGGTTTTGATTTCATTACACCCTTTGTCCTCCTCTTGATCGTTTTTGCGCGTTCCCAAAGCCATATTGCTCCGGTGCGGGACTTACCAAACAGCCCCGTTGGTTTTTATCATCTCTCTAAACTCTTTTGTTTTTTTTTCCTCTCGCCGAGTTCCGGTTGGAGTTGGCCGACGCTTTCCAGAGTGTTCTTTTTGCTCCCCTCACGAAATCGAATCGCTTAACTAATTTTTCATTGAACTCTGGAATCTTCTTTAAGGAGGAATCTCCGGCTAGATCCCTCCCCTCCCCCCACCGGTTGAAGGTCAGCGATTCGGCCAATGTCCATCCAGAAACCAATGCGCATGGCAATAGAGTTCCTCCCGAAGTGGACGCCCCTGGGACCCCGTAGCGATGGTAACACATTCCTCTTGACAAGCCCCCCCCTCTCTTTTTTTTTTCTGTGCGATGGGGTGCACGTGCAAACTCCCCCTCGCCATGCTCTACCGTTATACATTTTCCAGTCTCGTCTTACTCCCGGGTACGTCCTGTTGCCTCTCCTCCCTCCGTTTTTTCTCCATACGTAGCGGCAGCCGTCGACTCTCACGCCAGCATACATCACATCAAATTGCATTCCCTGTATCCCACTTTTTCTTACCCTCGTAACTCATCCAGCCACACGCGGCTCCACCACCAACTCAAACAACAGGAAACCTAACTGCCCAAAAGGGTTTATACACACCCATTCTCCTTTCAAAATTAAGAGTGTTTTAGGACCAGACCTCCCCTGATTCCCTTAACCTTCCCCTAAGAGTTCCCTTTCCGGAATAAGGGTGCTTGGAAATCTTATGGTAGATTTTCTTTCTCTTTTTTCCTGTTAACTGGGCTTGGAAACGTGAGGGACGTCAGAAGAGCGTTTCCCCCCCCCCCTTGTATTCGGTAAGGCTTTTCCGGACGTTTTTATCTTCTAAAGAGTCTAACGATCCTCTTTAGACTTTTGTCTTCCATCTTCCCCCCCTCGACCGAGACCGCCCCCTTCACAACAACCTTTTTCCCCCTACTCGAATAATTTTTTGATATTGTCCTTTTGCAAGCTCCAACAGTTTTCCTCATTTTCCTTTCTTTGTCCACCTAGGTAACTAAGTCTATTCCCCGTGTCTGTCACGCCTTTTTTCTCCCCCCAGTTCCTTAACCGAAGTCTTCTCACTTTCGGCAGCGCAGACACTTTTTCCCCTCCAGTAGTTTACCCTTGGCGATCCCCCTTTCATTCATATTTTCCCCCCCTTTTTTTCGTCCCCTTTTCTCCGGGATAGACATAATCACCCTTGGAGGTTACGAAACCTTGCCCCCCGGAATTCCCATATGGTCTCTCTTTTTTCCCTCTTCTCCTTAACGGCTTTCCCTCTCCTCTATTTCCCCTTTCGACAAATTCCATTCAGGCGATTTCCCCCTCCCCTTTGAGCTTTGCGCCTCTCGTTCTGCACGGATAAAAAATTTTGACCACTCTCCCCCTCCCCCTTTTTTTTTCCCCACCTTGAGAGCCTATAGTGTTTCCCCGTTCCTCAGCTTGTGATACGGTCCCTGTGTGTCTTCCCTCCCTCTTTTCGTACTCTGCTTCTTCCTCTAAACCATTTGAAGACGACCTCGTCTTCCCCTCAACACTCCCGACCTTCTCAATTTGAAGTCCCGTCCCTCGTCACAACAATGGGAAGAATATGTCTTGACAGTTAGGATACTATTCCCGATTTTCCCCTTTCCTCTTTTTTTCTTTCGCCCCCTCTTGGCCGGATTCCCCCTAGAGAGGATATCTTTATTCCCTCTTTTCTCCTTTCCCCAACGTCCCCCTCCCCTTTTCTTTCCTAAGGCCATTGGTGGCCTGGTCCCATTAATCTATCCTGTACGGATTTTCTCTGAAAGTCCCTGATCATTTTTAACTTCCCTCCCCACTTCCTCCTCCCCCGGAGAAGTTCCAGTTTAGTCCTTTCCTTTTCCCCAGTCCCAATTTAGTTGCCAGATTCATGTTTATGCTTCATTCCACCGAATTTCAGCGCTCCCCCCGCTTTTCTCTCCTACTCCCCTTTTTACCAAATAGTTGCGGTAGCCTTTTTAGGGAGCTGCTTGTGGTGGATATTTTGGCCCTTCCCCCTCCCTCATCTATTCTTCCACCTTCGTCGTACCCTTTTCGAAACCACCTTCCCCGTCCGTTCTCCTTTTCAACAGCCTTCGTTCCTTACCGCTTTCTTGAGGCTGGTAGCGTCTGGCTTACCTCCCCCAAATCTGATTTCCTACCCTTCTCCACCTTTCAAACTTTTGCCACTTGCCTTCCCCCTCTCCCCCTCCCCCCTACCTAACAGGCGTTTCTTTTTACTAGCAACTCGGTCCCTCCCGACCCGGGCGCCAGATCATCGGAAACGCTCGTCTGCTGTTCCGGTTCCCCCCCTCTCTTCCCCCAACCCTTTTGCGATTTTCCATTTTTTTCCTTCCCAACCCCGACCGAAATGCCCTTATTTTACGGATGGAATTTGAGTCGTTGGAGAAGGATTGGAATTCTTTAGAAAGAGGTTTTGTGGATCCTGAGGCTTCTTCCTCCTCTTTGTAGTCTCACTTTTACAATAAGCTCCCCCCCCCTTTTGTCAGGAGTGAGTCTTTCTAATAGGGCCCCAAAAGTTTGGACGTCTTTCGTCCCCCCGTCCAATAGGTATCTTCCCCCCTGAATCGAGTCTCGGCCGCTTTTCTTCACTTTTACGTTCTATGGGTGCCGATTTTTTTGATTTGTTCTTGGTTGGTTGTTTTCCCCTGATGCTCGTTGTCCCTCCTCGTGGAATCTTTTTTTTCGCGATTTCCCTCGATCTTTTTTCCCCCCCCACCCTCTGAGATGATTCCTTTTTAGTGTGATTTTAATGAAATGCTGAGTCTCCACCCGTGTACCTTCTCTTTCGCCTCCGTTTCTGTTCCGAACTTTCCCCCCTTTCCCGCAAGGCGTGCGCTTCCCCTCCCAACGCACTGTGGACGACTTCCAGAAAATCCCACTTAGTTTTCCGTGCTGGTTTCTGTCTATTGCTCCTTACCCCCCAACAAAACTTTCCTCCACTCCTTGACTTCCCCGCAGCGCTCCTAAGACCGAACCTAGTCCACCCATAAGTCGCTTTTTTCTCCCCCTTTTCTTTCTTGGCAACCGGCTGTTATCTGCAATCCCTTTGGATAGTTATACCTGAATTAATGTATCGTTTTAGGGTTATAAAAAGATATCACCAACTATCGCCTTATGATTCCCCTCTGAGCCCTTCTACTACCGTTATATTTCCCTCAAAAGTTATTGTTCAGAACATGGCATTGGAAATACTAGGAACTCTTGACTTTCCTTTTCCCGACCTTGTGATCCCCCCCGTCTTTGTTCCCCCTGCACCCCCCCCCCCCCCCCCCCCCCCCCCCCCCCCCCACCCCCTCTCCTGCTCCCCCCGCCCCCCCCCCTCTTGGTCATCATCTGATTAGCGACACATTATCCGCGTCGGGGTTTTGCAAAATATGTCCCGCGACCTCTGGCTGACGATCTGGTTTACGCCCCCCCGACCAC
>Ga0179593_1381433_pt1 | contig 11115 bp, 12 predicted proteins | sample CZODoug2_1_08_16_FD_185931 | JGI IMG/M metagenome (GOLD analysis project Ga0179593, IMG submission 185931) | Vadose zone soil fungal communities from Angelo Coast Range Reserve, California, USA - CZODoug2_1_08_16fungal (PacBio error correction) | ecosystem: Environmental > Terrestrial > Soil >... | reverse complement strand
TTTGACTTCTCTTCCCTCCCCAAAGGACCCTAAGGTTTTTGGAGGTCGTCTTTCTTGTTTTCTCATTACCCGGATCCTTGGTGCGCTTTTTTTTCCTGGCTCTGGTTGACACCTCACAGGCTGTGACGACTTATTTCGCCTTGTTGCACCTGTCATCATCGATCCCCCATGTGCAAACTGCTTCCCCATCTCTGGTGATTCTCCCCTTCCCTTTTATGACGTTCCCCCAATTTGAGGAATTAGCTGATCTCCCCTTATGTTTTTTTTTCCCCTCCTTGATTGCCGCCCCCCCCAATCCCTTCCATTCCCCCTCTACCCCAAGGATTTCAACCGCCAAACCTTTAACAAAATCCTTTCCCTTTTTTTTGTTTCCACCGCAATTTTCCCCCAATCTATCGATTACCTTATCACCCAAGAAGTTATGTAACGATCTGGCCCGCCCCGTTTCCAACCCCCGCCCCCTGATATTTCGACCCCCTCTGCTTACATCCCAAAGAGTTCCCTTCCCCCCCCACAAAATAATGACATACATGTCTGGTCCGACCCCATGCGAATAAAAGCAGACACATTGAGGGTCCCCTCTTTAACATGGTGTTTTCCTTATTCTGAGGGTGTTTTCAGGTCATCCCCTGAAACCACTTTTGGCGTCTGACAAGAAGACCGGTCTGTCCCACGCCCCTTTTCCAGGCTAACCCCACTGAAGAAAAACTTTTTTGTCGTGGAAGCGTCCCTTCAGCCCCTTGGTCCCCTTTGGTCCAACCGGAAAGTGGACCGATGGCTCATTCACCTGCCGAAAGGGCCCCCCAGTCTCTCCATGTCCCTGCGCCACCTTTCAGTCCTCCCTCCTACAGTACAAACCGATTGGGTCTTTGAAGCTTTTGTCTTAAATGACCCCCCCAAAGCTTCCTCCCCCCCCGTTTTCCTTAATCGGTCTCTCTTGCTCTGTCTCCCAATGAAGGTTTAAGGTCCCATGTTGGTTTCCCTTTGCTCCATACTCCTTATGCCATTCTCATTTGATCATCAGCGATTTCTCGCCACCGCGAGAGAAAAACCCCCTTGACCTTTCCCCCCTCCTTCCCCCCCTCCTTTCCTGGGTCATGAAGGCTCTAGGTCACTTTAACCATTCACCTCAATCAATTTTTTGCCTTTCTTGGACAGATACCAGGCCCCCTCGCAAACCGATGCTTTCAACTATCCTGTCATTGTCCCGTCCCAGAGTACATGGGCATTATCATGCACATGAACTCAACCAGCCCATACATGGTTTCTCCCCCCCCCTCTCCTGCTGGCCATGCATCTCTCCCCATGTTTCCCCCACATTTGTGTCTTTTCCACTGGACCTTTCCACAGGACCAAGACGTCGACTCAGATCAATGTCGTCGACCGTTTTCTATCTTCTTCCCTTCACTAACCCCACATCCTTTTCATCCCCTCCCGTTAAGGCCACAAGGACTCAGGTAACGATTATTTGCTATTCGCGGTTCTCGGCCAGGTTGTGTCAAGTTTTGACCCCCCCCACATTTTTATAAAAATGACCCCGGAGACTGCCAAGTTTTTCTCTTTTCGAGTTGCTATCCTCTCCCCCTCCTCCTCCTTTTTTTTTTTGAGCTCCCCTACTAACGACCTTGTCTTGGCCAGTATACATTGAGGGAATTGCCTGTTGTTCCACGGATCGATTTGTCCTTCATCAGCTGAACCTGATATCTATTATTTTCTTTCTCCCCCCCTTTTGTGCTTCCCCCCCATGGCTGCTCAACAGAACCCAGCTCTTCTGATCCTTGGAGAGGCCTCTTTACCCTTTCCCTTTTTTACCCCCCCGCCGCGTTACTCCGCGTGTTCCACCCCCTCTCTTTTGCCAGCGATGACACTCATCGCTCCTGTGCCGTATGTGTGTTAATGATGGATCAACTAACTGTTCGTGTCGCTTGTCTCATGATTCATGCCCCCCCTTTCTGGCCGTCAGGACAATTGAATCGGTCCAGTTGCTGCTTCCTCTGTCTCTTTTCTTTTTTTTCCGACCTGGAACCAACACATTTGGAGTTTAATTCCAACTCCTGGAACTTCTTTCCTGAACTGGCATGTCTTTCTGGCCGGTTCCCCCAGGTGTTTTTCGAAGGCTTGACCGCTCTTTTGGCCCTCATCTCTTTTTTTACTTAACAGAGGGGGATCTATTCGTTCTTTAGGACCACCCCCCCCCAACAGTATGCACCTTCTTACATCTCATCTGCTCATTGTCATGTGTGGCCGATTGCCTGATGTGATAAGCTGCTTCCTCCTTGCCAGGTTTTGCCCGTCCCCTCTGATTTTCTTCTTCTGGCGCGGCTCTTTGCACCCTTTCTTTGTCCCGCTGAAATCCCGGAACTTGAAATTATTGTTTACAAAGTGGGGTTGGGGGGGACCGCCCTGTTTTTCCAGGGGAAAGATTCTCCCCTGACCCCCTTGGTTGACGTGTGAGCCGGCCTTTGGCGTTGGGCCCCCCTCCGGCTCTTGTATACGTACCTAGCATCGGGTTTGATTTTGTCATCCAGTCGCCCCTCTGCAAAATCCACCCCCCTTTCACATCCAGGCGCGCTTCGCCTCTTTTTCGTTCCGATTTTATCTCTCCTCTCTTTTTTATTGGAAGCTCTTAGTTCGCATTTCTGAGATGAGTTTGCATTAGTCTGATTCGAGCCCGTTTTCGCTTCAAAGACAATAATTTTCCCCCCCCCCCCCCCTTTTCTTCCAGTTTGGCTTCTTGGGCGTTACCAGACTTGTTGTTTTGATTTTTGTTGCACGTTTGTCTTAATTATTTGAAATTCATTGTTGTATACTTATTGGACGAGGGAGTCTAATTGTGGGATTAATGAGGGCCCCCCCCCTCTATTATTTTTAACTAATAAGGATGAATGCCTCCTTTCGTCTTTTTCTCTCCCCCTTTTCTGGAGAACCCATAGATATCCCCAGTTGCAAGCAGAGAGACCCCGTACCAGTGTTAAATTCAACTGCTAGTTTGGTTCAGGGCTCCTTTCCCACCTTTCCTTGATAAGGCGCTCGAAAAAACTCCCCCGCCGCAAAATTCCCGCCCCATCATGGCACCCCGACTCCTGACGGACATCAACCATCCGAAGTTAGGTTATTCCTCTAGCATCACAATCTCAACTATATTTATTTTCCCCCTCCCCCTTTTCTTTTTCGTGCGTCTTTGTTTTTTTGTGACCCGCTCCCCTCCCTCAATACATGAATGGTTGGGATGTTATGGAGGTCTCTTTTTATCATTCCCCCCCTTCTGTGACGTGTGCTTGACGTTTTCTATAATTGCTTCCCCCGCCCCCAACCCATCCTTCCCCCCTTTCTGTGTCTTTCCCTGAAAGGGAGCCACGGATTTCCTGTCTCTCATTGATTCATCTTCTTGTTTACCTTGCATCTATCGTGATGCTCAGTCACTTTTCCTTTTACTTTTCCATGACTCATTTTTTGACTTCAGCCTTATTATGTAAATATGCTTCCCCACCCCACGCATTTTCGTTCTCCTTGACTTTTCCACCCCACAATCCTGATCCCTAGCCTGTTACTATAAACCAGGATTAACTCCATCCAAAATCCCCCAATCCAAGGTTGGGTTCCGCATTCTCCAAATCCTTTTACTTCTTTCCCCTTTCCCTTAGTGGACAACCCCGTGTGACTCTCGATCATTCTCCTATCGTGCCTTGCACCCCCGCTCTGGAATTCCCGAGGCTTCCCCCCCCTAACCTCACCCTCAATCATCGTCTGGTTGCCTGGATGTCCTCCCATGCAGACTTTCATTTAGGGTGGACACTGGGTTGCTGGATTTTCAGTTTGGTTAGACCCGCACCCCCTCTCTCTGGACTTCCCGACAGACCCGTTTTGCACAAGTTTCCACTTTCCCCCTGTCCTCACACTGCTAATGCATTGTCGACTCTTTTTTCCCCTCTGTCAGCCAAGCCACTGATGTCAAAAGAGTTTCCCATTTTCCTATTTTTACCAATTTTTTGCCACCGAAGGGTACCTCTATCCTTTCCCTCTCCCTCAAAGACCATAGCAGACCCAGTCTTTAAAATAGAGCCTTTTCTTGCTCCTTCTTTTTCCTCCCCTTGCCTTATCTGCCCAAACCTTCTCTTTCAGGAAAGAGGTTGATGCTCTGTGTTCCCCTTTTCTTTTGTCCCCCTCCCCTGAAGATATACTTCATATTACGAATAGTTGCCATGGACTCTTTCAGCGAGCTAGCCAAGTCTCTGAACCCCACCCCTTTACTCATCAAAACTAATGGAAATGGTGCTCACTCATTCCCCTTCTTTGTTCAAGAGATGGTGTTCCTTACTCCCAAAGCTTCACCCGGCAATCTCCCTTACCTCGCCATTAGAAGCAGCCCAATTGTCAACAAGGATAATTGGTGACTCCTCTTTAATTTTTTCCATCCCCCCCCCTCTCCCCCTGCCACAGCCACCTGTTTAATTAACACCATCCCTCTCAGTCAAACGAGCGAGCTTTGTTGGACTGTGTCATCGCTTTGACAATTTTCCCCTTTTCCCCCACATCTTGCGTGCGGCTGGGGTTCTCTAACGAAATGCCACTACGTGCCCTCCTTAATCCCGGTCGTGTCCCTGTCGAGAGGTCTGTTCATTGAGATGCCTCCGGGCCCTGTGTCTACCACACACCAATTCTGAATCAAAGAAAAGCCTGCCCCACAAGCTATCATTTCCGCCTTCGGTTTGCTATGAGAAGTCTCCGGGGGAATGCCAAACTCGTAAGGTCCTTTTTTCGGCCTGACAAGAGTTCGTTGCTATTTCTTTGTATCTCCTTCTCTCCCCCCCCCGTTGTTGAGAGAGAAGCACATATTTCCCCCCTACAGTATTGGCAGTCTTCCTGCATGAGTGGATTGAATATCTTGTTTGGTTCATGAGATAGAACCTTCTCTCTCACCATCATTTCGCCCGCTAATTTGCTTTTTTCTGTAGCCAATGAATGGGGGTGGAACCACTGGCTGTATCCTTTTTCCCTAACACACAGCGCCTCATTTTCCGCGGGCTGAATTTCGCCCACTTCTTGTTATTTGTGCACCTTCGTGGATCAGACCACCAGCCGTCCCTACTTCCCGATTTTTGTGTTCCATTCACTTTTGTTATATGAACACTGTCACTTAGTGCTTTGTTAAGTTCTTCCCCACTGTGGTCTCGTGGTGTCTGTGACCTGATAATCCCAACCCTCTATGGTTTTAATGCTTTTTTTTCCACTTTTTTCCATGAGAGATTGCTCTGTGAGCCCCTCCTGGTCCCCCCCAACCTTGAGTGGAAGTTTTCCCCCAACCCTCTTGCCCCAGTTTTTCGAGAAAATGTAATCTTTATTCCTGAGTTTTCGGGTCAAATGCCTTTTTTCAGTGATGCGAGTCGTAATGTAGTCTTTTCCACCTTTCACAGAGGCTGCTATCTGGGGACTTCTTTCTCTGACCCCCAAATGTAACATGTCACCATTTTTCGTTTTTCCCCCCTACTTTTACCGTTTGGGTAGAGCTGCTTGTCTTGATACCAGTCCCAATTCCCATGTCCCCCAAGTCATTAGCTTTCCTCTTGGAACCTAATCTGCTATTTTTCTGGACAGTGGCCTTCTTCTTTTCCTTCTTGCCGCTTTACTGACAAAACGTGTCCCCTTCTGTTTGGACATCAGTTTTCCGGCATGCTTGATTTCCGCCTCCCATGTCCCTTGTGGCTGAAGTGTGGAGACTGGTTTCAGGTGGCAGTATTGGTCCCCCCCTCCTTTTCTTCTGTGTCCTGACTTTTCCCCTCATTTTTTTTTTGTGCTGCATCTTTTCCAGCAGCTCTCCCATCCCCCCAGTTTCTCCTGGCCTCCAGTTCCCCCATGTCGCTCTTTTTTTGCCCCCATGTCCCGATTGATGTCATGATTTTTGAGGAATTTTGATGTGGACTGGTTTCGAACAGTCTCCCATGAGCTGTTTTCCCCCTTCACAGCCTGTTCTCTGGATCGAGAGGAACCCTCCCCTTTTTTGTCCCCCCCCTTTTGGGATTAAGGATAGCTGGACCCCCCTGCCCTTTCTTGATTTTTGCTTTTATGTGGAATGGCTTTGAAATCTTGTTGGAAGGTCTCGGAGTTATATTTATGTGGGTTTCCCTTTGATTCCGGGGTCGCATACCCTTCCCCGCTGTAAATGCATCCTTCCTTATGGACAGTTATCCTTCTTCACCGCTGCTTCGTCCGGTGGTTCAGCAGGAGAACCACAGTCACCGTACCCATGATATTGAAGGGCCCCCCCCATTTGCCTGTCAACAAATCCCTGTTCTGTCCCTTTCTCCTGATTAAATTTCCTTTTTTCCCAACACCAACTTTGGACACCCCCCCAAGGCTCCCCCCTCCCCTTTTTTCATCGCAAAAAAGTTTGAATACGGCCCACCAAAAAAGCATTTCGAGGGCTGTTCTTTAGCTTGCGCAATCATATATATATATTTACTCTTCCTTTTTCCGTTGTTGTTGTGATATATGCCCTTTGTTCCCCTCCCCGACCTACGAACTGAATTGTTGGATAGTAATGATTTCTTTTTCTAATTCATTTCTGTTCGTACCATGGTTTCCCCCTACGTCTGATAGGACCAAAGGTCTGGTTGATGTTTTTTTCAGAAGTTTTGTTCAGTACCCCCAAATCTCCCCCTGCTTCATCTTGACTTTTTTTCTCCCCCCCCTTTCAACCTGATCACTATCTATGTGACAGTCCCCTGGGCGATTCCTTTTTATTCTTTGCATTTTTTTGTCTCCTCTTTATTATCAACCGCTTCATCCTTTCCCCCCCCCCCCCCTTCTCACCTCTCAAATGGTGCACCCCAAGGTTCCCCCCTCCCCCATACACCCCTTCAAAACCCAACCTAAAGGCTGGGCCCCGTTCAAGTCCTCAAATCTATCGCCCTTTCCCCATTTAAGGTTTTATCGATCCTGTCTCTCCCTTGAAACCGCTCCTGGATCCGCGAACCCCCGAAGTTCCCCAAACCTTCTCCTTCCTCTTCTGGTTGCACCGCAACCTTCTAAGCACTTCTCCACTTCAAAATTGAGCATTCTGCCCCTGGGGGTGGGCTGGTTTCATTTGAGTTGCTGTGCTTCACCAAGCACCCCCCCGCCCATCCTCGGGATGTGTCTCTTCACTTACAAGGCATAACCCATTCATTTTCGATTTTTCTCATGCATTCAGGCCAAGGCCTATTTATGCCACCAATAATTTATTGCCTGGTTAAAGAGGGCAACCCTCGGTACCCACTGCCCTCCAGACCCGCAGTTTCCCAGACCATAGTTCAGATTTTACGGTCCCCCCCTATCTCCCACTTCCTCTTGGGTGCAGAGAATTACTTTGACCGCAGCTCCCTCCCCCCCCCCAGCCTCTAATGAAAAGGCAATCTTGTCTTTTTCCCCCACTTGTGCAGGGAAGGTACTGGTTGTGGTACCCTGATTCCTACTTTTTCCCTCCCTTTGCAATTTCATCATCAGCGACTTCGCCCCAGGTAGAAAAAACCCCTTTCCACATTTTTCCTCATCATGCAAAATCATTTTTTTTCCCCTCAGCTTTTGGAAATTCCACTTCCCTTTTTTTTTTTTTGGTTTCCAGGTCGGCCTTCCCCATATCCAAATGATGATCTCCACTTTTCCCCCACCCCCGCTCCTTGACGCCAGCTAAGTGGGACCTGCAAAGAGCAACTGACAAGACCCTGTCTTCTCTCACTAACACACATTCCCCTTTCCGAGCGAGGGCAGTGTTGGAGCTTGTTCCTCGCTTGCCACAATACGGTGCTTTTCCCCCACCCAATCCGTTCGTTTTCTTTTGTTGTCTCTCCACAATGTTCCCCCCCAAGACGTTTTCTTCAGTAAGAGTCGCCTTTTTGTCTGTTCTATTTGCTTTTCCTTCTGTGCGTCTACCAAACAATTAATTGGCCACACCCTCGGAAGGTTGCACCAAGCTTCTCCTGGTAAGAATGTTTCCTATTTCACTTTTCCGCTCTGGCGGAACCAAACCGTATTTCATAAACCCGCTGCCAAGATTCCGTTCGTATCTCATTCATACTAATTGTTGTTTGTGAGAGATAGCATATCCATCTGACCACTTTAAAGTATTTCCCTCTTGATTAATACGTTGGTCCTTCCCTAGCACCTCCTAATTCAAACCTCCCTTGAATTCTATCTTCCCCTTTTTATGTGCTGCTTCTCCTGGCATGTAAGAGGTCATCCCCCCTTAGAACAACTGAAAGCGGAATTTTCACCGGTATTGGTCCTTTTGGCATTTAGGAGATAAAAGACTCACTCTTGTTCATTGCAACGTAGCCAATTCCCCCACACACTGTCCCCTGCCGTGTAAGAGAGTGGATGGTCCCATGATGCCCCGCTACCTTTTTTTCGCTGGGTTTGTAAGTGATATTGTGATGTGCCCCACCTCTTTCTTTCATTTGTTTTTTTGACAGCCCCTTTCTCTGTGGCTGTGAAGCTTACGACTGAAACCCTGAGATGGTCTTGAAGTTTCCCCAACCATTTTTTTCATGGAGAGCATTCATGGGAAAATGTCCCATGAGAATGAGTTGAGTTAAGGTTTTCGTCGCAGTGCTTTCTCTTTGATTATTTGCCATTAGTCTGTACCCTATTAATGAGATTGGAGAAAGTAGACCAACATCCCTGCCACAGTGGGACCCCCCCACCCCCCAAACACCAGAGAAAGATTGGATCTTTTGACAATGCTCTTTTCTCTCTTGTCTTGCCGATTTAAGCTGTTCTCAATGGAATGAAGTCTGGGTACCATATTTCTTTCCTTTGGTTGATTTCGAGGGCTGTCCCTCTTTGCCCTCTTTGCCATGAGAAATCGAGTGCACACTTCTATGGTTTTGAAATAAATTCGCCTATGTAATGCATGCTATCCGACTCCTTTGTTCTGTACTTTTGCTCCTGGGCTTGTTCGGTTTGGGAAAATCCTATTCTACTTCCCTTCCTATCGTTTTTTTGACCCAGTCTAAAAGCCCCCAACATCCTCCACTCATCCTGTTTCTCGCTTTTTTTTTTTTTGTTCTCTTTCGTGCAAAAAGGTCTTGAGGTGGTCCCTCCCTTTTTCTGGTACGCTCTGGTAGGCTGAATAGCTCAATGAAGCTTAACAGTCCCATCGCGGTCTTTTTGGATCGACTGGACAGCCCTTGTTTTTTCACGTTTTATATCCAGGATCTTTTTCTCTTTTTTCGTTTTGACCCAGCGTGGTTTGGATTTTTTGTTGAAGGTTGGAATTTGAATGGATTGAATCTTCTAGGTTTGCTTTCTCGGATTTTTTGGGAATGATCACCTTCTGGTTCCTCTATTTGCCCCCTACACAGCAACCCCCTCTTTCCCCCTTAACTGTCCTGGCCCCGGTTGGAGAATAAAAAATAATTCTTAGGGTGTGAAGCTTTGATTCAAACCTTCAGATGAACTGTTCTCTTCACCCTCGGGGCTACCCGGAAAATACCAGGTGGCCCCCCCCGTCTCCTGATCAACTAACTCCCCCAACGGGAAACATACCTGTGTCCTTCTGTCCCCCACACTTCAATAAGGACGGACCTTAAACCTGAATGTCTTTTTCCTGTGCGAGACCACCCCCCCTTCATATCTTTCATCTCAGTTTTTTTTTTGAGAGAGATATGATTCTTGGACTCAGGGTTACCTTCTTTTTTGAGGTAGTCATGGATATTTTTCCATTCCATGGCTTAGTAATCTTCCCAGTTTTTTTATTTCTGATTTCCTTCCAGGTATGTGGATTGTTTGCGAGGTAGCCCCGATTTCCTGTCATCTGTTTCTTTCTTTTTCTTCCTGGTGCTTAGTTTTACACATGCAGAAGATGGTAGGCAGAACGACCCTGGCCACTCTGACGTCCATCCTCTCTGCTTTCCTCTTAACAATGGAACACACCCTTTGACTTCCCTCAGCTCATCCCCCACCCCCCCCCCCTGATACCTCCCTCGTCCTTTCCCCCCCCCTTCTTTCAACTACATTCACCAATCCAACCCACAAATAACTCCCTTCTTTTTTTTTCCCACGCCCATATTGTCTTCCCGTTTTTGGTCCTTTTCGTTTGGGCCTCTCCCCGTTCTGTCCCTGTTCCAAAAAGGCTATTTCCCCCCCCCATCCTTCCCTCCAACGATCCTCAAAAATATTCTTTTCAGTGTGTGAAAAGAAAATAATCGAAGACAATGCAACGTTTTGTTCTTGCGGGAAAGGGTCTTTTTGGCTGGCTTCTGTCTTTGCACTTTCCCCCAAGCCCCCTTCGAAAGCGTTTGGTGCCGAACTCCCCACTTTCCCCTTCTTCCCCACTGCAGCCAAAGTTTTTCTTTTTAAAGAAGGTATAGCCCCTGCGGCCTTGATGTCCCAAGCCCCCACTTTGCTTTCCAGCGTTCAAAGAAGAGTCCTGTTCCCTCTCAAAGCAAGAAGCCCATCTTTCCCAGGACCGTACCTCCCTTCTTGTTCCTTTTGACGCTTTCCTGTGCGCCAGCTTCTCCATCCAACAAGCAAGCTAACACCAATCCTGCCAGCTTCCCCTCCTTTCCACTGGTGTCAGGGAGGTACCATGTCCTTTCTGCTAAATGAGATTACTATGTCCCTGACTAGGTTGCAATGCTCCTCTCCTCTGCCTCCCCCCCACGCCACCTTCCCCCCTTCATTCCTTTTGACTTTTCCTCTGCGTGTTTGATCTCAATTTTTTTCTTGTTTTCCTGTCGCCAGCTCCCGGAACCCAATGATGAGACTACAACTTGTCAACCCCATTTTTTCAGTGTTTCCTAATGCTGAACCCGCACCCCCTAACCTGGTCCTTTGTTTTCATAATTCCCCTTCAACTCGCCTTTCCCGTTTTTTATGTTCTTTTCTAGCTTGCACAATACTTTTGGCCAAAAAATTCGAAGTTTTCTTCTGGGCACCTCCACCCAATTACCAAGACTGCGACTTAATCCGCGAATTCTTTCGGGTCTCTTTCCGATGTCTTCAGGCCAACAAAATTCCTTGTCCTACCTCACAGACTTTCCCCCCCAAAGATAGTTAAAGGAATGAGGTTGCTATTTGTTTTTTTCCCTTTTCTTAACCCCCCTCTCCCTGCAGTGATCTCCCAGTTCTTTCTAGGGC
>Ga0179593_1369117_pt1 | contig 11115 bp, 7 predicted proteins | sample CZODoug2_1_08_16_FD_185931 | JGI IMG/M metagenome (GOLD analysis project Ga0179593, IMG submission 185931) | Vadose zone soil fungal communities from Angelo Coast Range Reserve, California, USA - CZODoug2_1_08_16fungal (PacBio error correction) | ecosystem: Environmental > Terrestrial > Soil >... | reverse complement strand
CGTTTTAGCCCATTCCTTCTCTATCGTAGCATTGAACGTGAGGGTCTTCCGCTTAGTTGTCGAGTGAGATATAGGCAGCTTTTATTCTACCTTTTCCCTTGTCCGTCTCCCACTCATCTGGTGGCGTAGATGATGGTCAACACAGGGGCTTTTCGTGCTTGGTTTCCGACAAGGAAGAGCAAGACCCTTTTCTTTTGTTTACCCTTTTTCTGGACCGTCTATCCAAGTCGGCGATTCTCGAAAGCCTTCTTTGCCTAAACGACTCCGAGTTCTACGCAGGCTCCCTTCCCTTCTTTCCTCCCAAGCTTTTTTCCTTCCAGTGATTCAGAAATTTGTCTCGTTTTTAGGTGAGTTGACCTATGCCGCGGCTGAGGGAGATTGAAATGGTCCCCCAGATTTTTTTTCGCGTGCATGCTTGAGAGTCTTCTAGTCTAGGGCGATTTCTTTTTGTCGTGTCAAAATCCTTAGGTCTATTCGCTGTCCTGCTCTTTTCTCCTTCGTCTTTTTTGCCCCTTCCAGAGTCCATTATTCCGTTAGTTTAGTTCGCTCTTTGCCATGCTGCCTCCTCTCCTTTTTCAACTTTTTGTTCCCGTACTCTCCCCCTGTCTGATACGTCTCCCTAGATTCGAGATTTTCCACTACTTTCCTTGGTCACCCGGGGCCCTACTCTCCCTGCTCCATTTTTATTGGAAGTTCCCTTTTCTTCCCCTTCGGTTCCTCCTAGCGGTGATGACCCCAGGTTATTATGTCGAGTGCATTAGTCACGCCTTTTAGTCCGGGCTGTTTTAAGTTCCGAGAGGTTGGACTCATCTGGACTATTTTCCCGCGTTTGGCTGTCCCCCTCCTTAGGTTTTTCTTTTCTCCCGCCGGTTTGTGCCTCTAATTGATGATGCAGCGGTCCGCAGTTTCTTCTATGGTACTTGGGCCATGCTCCGCGCGCTTGCTTTTTCAATTACCCTTTTCTCCCTAGTTTTGGCATTGAGAGGTCTCTCTTTCGAGTTTCCCCAGCCGGACCCATTCGCCATTCTCGCGCCTCATACGGGCTTTTTCTCCTGGCCCTCCTTCTTTTGTCAGATAGTTTCAACTCCGCATGAGATTTTTCCTTTTCGCCTTCTCTCCTGCGTCGTGGAAGATCTTTCTACAAGATTTGGAAGGTTAGCGTCGGACCGTGGACTTATTCCACGTCATCCCCTCCCCTTTTACGTCCCTGATTCTAATCCCACGCCTTTCCGCATTTAGGGCTCGTGCGGCTTTTCTGAATTCTGCTTCGAGCCACATGGCCCCGAAGCTGTTTCTTGCCCCCTGTTCTCTTTCCTCCCTTTGCCCATTTACTATGAGTTCCGGCCTCGCGTGTTACGTCACTCTCCTGAAGAGCGCGCCCCTGGACCGTTCTCCCCCATAAACTCCTAGAGTCCCGTTCTTAAGTCGATTTTTTTGGCTGGTTTCTCCGTGGCGTTTTTTTTATTGGGTTTTTTTTTTTGGGTCCGCTTTCTTCGTACTCCCTCCGAGAAGAAGTTCCCTTTTTAGCAGCTTTCTCCTTTCAGCCATCGCCCGATGCTTCTCCTTTCCCTCCGCATCTTCTTTTTCCCCCCTCCTTCCGGGATCCGCCTCCTGCTTTGGTTTTTTCTTGTAAGTTTTGCTATCGCTCGACTCCTCCTCGAGCCCTTTGGGGGGTTTGCACTCTCAACGACTTCTTTAGGAGCCCTACCGAAGTTAGCCACCTTCCTTTTTTTTGACAGAAAAATTCTCCAATGTTGAGTCTTAGGCCCGATTACGGCATATCATTGGCCCACTTGGTTTTATTCTTTTCCTACCCTGATCGCGGGTAGAGGTATTTTGCGACCGTCGAGTTTTTTGATTAGGCCCTTTTGGCTCAGCGAGCCTGGCAGACCACTGGGACCTGACTGACTTCCCCGTTCGATATCTCCCCTTGAGGACCTAATCCTGGCCTGTGTTTTCCGGCTATTCTGCGCTCTCTATTAACCCTTGTCTCCTTGCTTCCTTCTCATCCCTTCTGTTCCCAAATATCCTTCTAGTCCCCTTCGTTGTCGTGTCTCGGGCTATCTCGTCTTTTTAAGTTTCGGGTGTACGACGTGCTCCTCATCTTTTTCGATTCTGGTGTCTCCCTGACGGTCCCAGAGGACGCTGCCAGTTTCCTGTTTTTTATACCCCTTCTTTGTTTTAAGGAACGCGGCTTTTTACGAGTCGTCTTTTCCGACCCATTATTCTCCTCTTTTTTTCAGAGTTCGTCACTGGCTCCCCCTCGCTTACGTTGTTAGTAGTGAATTACGCTGTTTCCTTTTATCTCACCCCTGTAATCGGGTAGGTCAGATGTTCTTCCCCCCCTTACGTGAGAGCAACCACCTATTCTCAGATTTCTATTTCTGTGCAGCCTTTCCGTCGTCACCCCCTGTTGCTTTTGCCTCTATCGATCTCTCTTCCCGGGTTTCGGACGACTTGTGATGATTGGAGGCCTTAGGCGGTTTCTCGTTAAGTGGCTATTTTGTTCAATTATTAGTTCTGCTTGAGCCCCTTCCAATAATTCTTAATGAAAAGCAGGGAAATCAGGTTTTTTTATGAGAGACTTAAGACCTACGTCATTCCATTTCTTTGCGCGTGCATTCCCGGCCTGAATGACTTTCCGAGGATAAAAGCCAGCTCTCTCAATCGCCCCAGAATGACTTCTCGATCCAGTTCTTCCCAAAGGTGCCTGGCATAGATGATTCGATCTTCTGCTTAGATCAAAAAATTTTTTTTTGGCCCCCCCAAGAGAACGGTTTTTTCGTTATATTCGACCCGATTGACCATCTGAGTTCCCCCCCCCCAAGGTTCTCCCCTCCAGGATAGAGTTCATTTTCCAAGGCTATCCAGCATCTTGCGCCCTTCGTTTAGCTTTGATGCCGGACGATGGCAATCGAGCCTGATTTTCTGACATCCCTTAGGGGACTGAAATATCCCCTCTCTGAGTTTCTAGACGCTCCTTAGTAGTGAAGACCATCAATTCCACCGGCCTCGCGCCCCCTTGCCAACCATGGAAGAAAGCTTTTCTCTTCTTCTTTCCCCTGCTACGATCGGGGTGTCTTTCTTGACCTCCTTTTCCGAAGAATCCTGAGGGCCCAATTTATGAAATGTCACTTCCTCTTTCTGTTGACCCCTTTCCCAATTTTTTTGGATTCTATGAAGCTTGCGAGCCTGTCGTTCCCCTTTTTTTCCGAGAGCCCGTTTTTGACCCCAGACAGAGATTTTTTCCTTTCCAGATCCTCCCCGATAGCCCCAGATATTCCGGCGTCGTCTTTTTTTTTGGATGCAAAAGGTTATTTGCTGGCCCGGCGTTTTCTGCCCCAACGATCCGATGCGCCCCTACAACCCCATCTGCGAGCTATGTTTTTCTTATCTATTAGACCATTTCCTCCTTTTCCCGCCCGGCGGTGATAAGCTTTCCTTTTATTGATAGGTCTTGAAATTCTCCTAGTAAGATCTTTCTCACCGGCGCAGATTTCTCCTTTTTTTGACCGCCGATTTTCTCTGCTCTTCCCAAGTTTTAGGACAACTCGTTACTCTGATTGAACCCACACTCCGCTGTCCGTTTTCGCTGCCGTCCTCTGCCAGACAGAACGTTTTTTGATACACTGCGCACTCCCTCCCTATGGTCGACTCTCTCTGGCCTTCCCTATTTTTCGCTTCTTCTCTTAGTTCCCTCTAGTTCCTTCCTTAGCGGGATCGGAAGGCAATGCGTTCCTCCCTTTTTTCAGCTTCATCCCAGCGAGAAAGCGCCTTGATGCCCTTCAACCTGTTTCCCCTTCCCTTTCTATTTTCTTCGCCCCTGTTTTTGCCGCTCTTTCTTGCCCCGATGCGTGCCTCTTTTTTTTGTGCCTAGGAGGAGTCCCGCGAGTCTTCTTCCCCCTATCTGGCTGCCCCTTTTCTTTCTTTCTCGGCGTTCTTCTTAAGGCTCGTCGCTCAGGCAGTTCCCCCGTTATTCCAAACTTCTGGTCTGAGCGTGCCATCGGTATCGGACCTTCCTGAAGTCCCACTTGATTCCCTTTCCTACTTTCCCTTTCCTCCTTGTCGCTCTCCATCCTCCGATTCCGGAAACCGTACCCCCCCTTATTCTATAAATCGTGCCCCCCTCCTCCCCCATCCCTCTTCTTTATTGATGCCGGCATAGATATTATTTGACTTACTCCTCCCCGCCCAGTCTTTCCTTTTTTATCCATTCTTTTCCCCTTAATCGTGCGACCCGATCCCCTCGAGATTCTCATAGGTGCGATCAAATCAGAGTCTTCCTTCTAGACGCTTTCACTTTTCTTATCCCCTCCAGTGACAGACCCCTCAAACAGGGCTTTCTTCAGACCTTGGGGGTTATGTGTTCCCTCACGCTTTTTTGAAGTTTGCATCAGCTAGACAATCCCTTCTCTATCTCTCTTCTCCTTTCCCGGTGAGCTGAGCCTGTTATTTTCAGACCCCTGCTCACCTCCCTTTGTCTAGCTCCTTCTCCTATTTTTCCCGAATGCCGCAGCGCTCCCCCCATCTACTTTTCCTAATAAGGTTGCTGATCTTGGGATGCTGGGATTCCTTCTTCCTTCTGGATTCTTTTTCAATGTAGACCGGAACATTTTAGCAGGGCCCAGAAGCAGGAACTTCAGAGTCCCGTGAAGAGCGGTTGGATTCCCAGTAACCCACTTGTTTGGCTTTTTAAGCCTCTAACTTCCTTTCCTCCTTTTTTTGGCACGTCGCGATAGTGAGCCCCCTGGAGCTTTTGTTGCAGTGTGTCGCCTCCTTGAGAGTTTTCTTCTCGCTGCATATCTCTCCTCCCTTATCGCTTCGTCCTCTTCCGATAGACTTCTCCTTGATTTAGAACACCCCACAGTCTATATATTATTCCTCGTCTGTAGGGCCTCTTTCTCTAATTATTTCTCCTCCTTTGCTTAGAGTGGCCCTTCCCCGAGAGGGAGATATCTTCATCTGTGTCGGCCCCGTCAACTTTTCCCGGTTCTACTAGTTCCTTCTCTTTTTCGACGATAAGCATGCGCCAACCAGAGGGTTTAGATTTGGAAGTGTACCTTGGCGAGCTGGCCTCCGCTGGCCAATTCCGAGCCCCCCGCGTATCCCTTTTTTCCCCGCATTCCCCTCTCCGTACGTATGCGAGAGGCGGGCTGACCTCCCGTTCTTTAGTTCGAGCCAGCCCAAGCAGCGGTGTGCGATCGTCCCTGCCTTTTGGCCCTTCGGCGCATCTTCCCCCTTCTTCCTTTTACAGTTTTCTTAAGGATGAGGTTCCTCTCACTCACATGTCCACCGCTGTGGTCCCACGGCCTCTTTTTTTTGGCGAGAGGCGGCCCGTCAGTCGGTCGGGCTTCTTTTCTTCTCCTTTTCCTCTTGCCTTCCTCCGTTGCGCCTTTTTTTTCCCTCCTGTTTTTTTTTGGATAAGTCGCGGGAGGCCTCGGTTCTTCTGGCCGAGGACTTTCCACAGCCTTTTACCCCTCTCCTTTTTAACCTTTTCCTCACGAGCCTAGACGATCGCGTTTTTTATTGATTCAACGGCTGCCTCTGCTGCCCTTCGTTGCCCTCTTTTTCCTTCTCTTTTCCGCCGGGGTCCCTCCTTCTCTCTTTTCTCATCCGCCTCCTGGCGGAGAATTTGTAGGAGGACATATTGCACTGGCTTGCACCTCTCTTCTTTGTGGAGAGTTCTCTCCCCCTTTCTCCCCCCCCGTTTTTGTCTTCTCTCCCTTCCCCCCTGGACGCCTGCTACTTTAAATAGCCGGGAGGCCGACGGTTTTTAGAAGGCGTATTAAATTCGTTGAGCTTCATTCCTCCCTTTACGAAGATGTTTCCTTTTTCATGTCGATGGACTCCTGTATCACCTTCTGAGTCAGCACTCGACACGTCCCTCTCACGCCGCCCCTCCCTCCTTTTCGAAGTGCCTCCTGATTCTCCCCCCCCTACCTCCCTCGTTCATGTAGAGAGTACGTTCTTCCCAATGGAGTGTGGCGGGTTTCTTCGATTGCGGGATTCCTGAATGATTCGCGGCACGCCCGTTATGGTCCTACACAATTCCCCTACCCGATTTTTTGATTTCCCTTCCTCATCTCGTCTTTCCCTTCTTGTCTTCCCTTCCTTGTCTGGGTCAGCAAGGGCGCACGGAGACGGAGGCTCCTGATCTTCCGGTAACCATCCGATCTTTCCCTATGCCTTTTGCTTGCGTGACTCATTTCCCTCCTTTCCCTCCCGTTTTGCATCGAGAAGCGCGTCGCATGATTGCATTTCAATAAGGTTTTCGTAATGTTACGTCTCCCCTACGGTATTCGGCCTCCTTGCCATTTTTTTTCCCACTTTTTTCTTCCCTCACTTATGATAGGCGCGGGTTTTTTTTCCTCCCGAGGGGGGCGGATCTCGGCCATTGCTCTCGTCCTCTCCGTGTGCGCAACCGTCAATTCCTTTTTCCCATTTAACTTTTCCGATTCTTTTCTCGCCATCGAAGGTTTCATGCCTCGGCGGTCTTTGTTCAGCGTCTATAACCGGTCTCCTGCGGTTGCGCCCTCATCTTTTCGAATCATCCCCTCCCCCCTCCTCCTTCCCGGCCTCTTCCTCCCCCTTTCCCGACAGGTGTATATTGAAACTTCTCTTGTAGGACCAGATGGGAAAATCGGGTGACTAGATGGCTGCCCGTATCGTTTCCTTCCTCCCTTTTTACCCCCCCCTTTTTTTCTCTTTGCCCCCATCCACTCCCTCTCCGACCTCAGGAAAGACGAGCTCAATGGTATCGGGTCTGAAGGGAACTAATCTGGCAGATCGTTTCGGCATGACGGATCTCTTTCATCCTCATCGTGTGTTGTTGTGGGCTTCCCCGTGTCCTCCCCCTCTTTATCTAGCTCAGTATCCGGATAGACTTTTCGGTAGACCGCCCTGCAGTACGTCGGCAGTTGCTTCCTTCGCGTTCTTTTTCCGATCACTCAACTCAATCCATATCGAAGTAATCAGGATCGGGTCACCTCTCTCTTTCCCACTCCTCTATCTTATTAAGACCTTCCGAGATGCTCCCGAGGACCATTTTTAGTTTTGCCCCGCCTTGTCTGCAGTTTTTCGTTTCTTCGTCCCATCTGGATGCGCCTCGCAGGGCTTCCTTTGTTTTACTCTCTGCTCCCCCTGAAACGCTCCTCGAACCGAGTTCAATTCTGTGTTCCCGCCCAGGGAGCAGAGATCGTTACACTATGCTGAAAGGGACCCATTGTCTTTCCCCCCATGCTCGGGCCAAGATCCCAGAATGGCCCTCCCTCACTACAACCTCCTAGATGTATCTCTCCTCGCTCACCAAATATCACTCCCCCCGCGAGTCGTTTTCCCTCTTGCACCCATGTTATGATGCGCCTCTCAGTTTTGCCTTCCACCGCCCATGAAGGTGCAATAGAAAACTCCGAGACCTCCTCTTAACTTCTGGTTTCCTGTGTTTTAGGAATTCATGCCTATCTCTAAAATTAGTCTCTGTTTCATCTTTTTTTCATCAGCCGACCCCAATCGTCAGCCACCCCTTTTTTCCTAGTCTCAGGTAGAATTATTGAACCTTACCTTAAGACATTTTCCCGCATTTTGCGCTGCCCCGATCCCTTGGTCGAGAATTTGTGGCTGCAAGGATGCTTCGCGTCTCCGAGACCGTCTCTTGGGACTTAGCCAAGCTTGCAGACGACGCACCCCAACGTGTGCCCTCCCAGACCCCCCCCCTTTTCAGCACGCTTTTCGCTCCCAGTTCTGAGTATGCTGTCCTTTTTTTTTCTGTCGTGTCGTAGATTTTTTACCCCCTTTCTGCGACCCTTGCGTCGAATAGACTCCTGCGGTGCACGGGTTTCTCACTTTAGATATTTTGGACCTCTTATATTCCGCTGAGATCGCGTCTACCCCCCGCGAAGGTGCTTTTTTGAGCAAGATCCCTTTTCTTCTGCCAGGGCGATCCCCTTTCCCCTTCCCCTCAGGAGCCTGCTCTGAAGACCAGAGTTCCTCGCTTCCTCCTGGCATGTCGTCAGTGGCGGTTTCCTTTTTGCTCCCCCCTTTTCCCCCAAGATCCGCTGCTCCCGCCCACCCCATGACCGGATTTGATAGCCACATTTCCACTATGTCTCATTCCCCCTTCCACTGCATCTTCCCTTATTGCGTGCTCATCTTTTCGCTCCGGATTCCCCTTCGTCTGAGGCTTTTGTCATGAGGTCGCTCCATGGGAGATCGAAGTTTGGTTGACCCTGATCCTCCTGAGCGCTCGGGCTCTCGCTGACAAATCTTTACCGACCCTTTGAATTTTGACGTTGGCTATTCCTCCCCCTCTATAGCAACTCTCTTCCGCGTCTCCCCCACCCCACTCGCATGGAGCGGTGAAAATCGGACAGCCGTATTATTGACCGCCCTTACCTCTTCGACTGGCCCTACCCTCTTTCCTCTGACGGCCAATGTGGTCTCGCGTTCCCGTCAAGCCTTTTCGCCGGCTCTAGGAGCTTTGTTGGGACAAACCGCCCCCTTCCTCTGTAACCTTCAATTCCTTCGCCTATGGATCCTCCCCTGTCTTGCCTCCTTTCCCGTGGGCTGGAGTCTCTTTATAGAGGGTTTTTCCCCCCAGCCCTTTACCGGCTTTTTTTCTCGATTTCTGGCCCAAATTGTCCTTTTTCCTTTCTTCGGTCCCTCATTGGACGCGCTAGGCTCCGGCACTTTAAGTCACTTTAGCCTTTTGTTTCTCTTTTCGCGGTTTCTCAGGATGCCATTGCGCAGACATCAGGTCGTTCTCCCCCGGGAACGAGTCCCACGGAACTAAGCATTCTCCCTAGATGAAGGAACCTGTATAATCCGGGTTCATTCTCCCACTCCTCTTAAAAGGGAACTCTCATCAAGATTCCTACTCAGTTTCTATACCCGATTGACCCCCATACGCTTGGTCTCACAGCGCCGTCGCACGAGAGGGGGGAGAGACCCGTTTCGCTTTTTTACACCCACTTCCAGAGATCCCGATGATGATTCAATTGAGAAGAAAGCTTCTTAATCCGGAGCTATTGGTGTAGGCGTTTCACCATTCTGACGTTCCTCCGGTTTCGTGGCAGCGTGAGTTCATTTTTTTTTTTTGGGCCGCCTCCTATTCCCACACCCCGGTTCTTCTGCGTTCATGTATTTCCTTTTTTTCAGACCCTTGGGTTCCGCCACAGCGACCTCCATGAGGACTTGCTTTGAGATAGCCTCCTTAGGCCTTAGGTCCCCTTTAGATGGAACGGAGAGGTACTTTTGCCGTTTTTCTCCGAGACTCCTTGCCCTAGCTGGAACGCGATCCTCGCTCACACTTTACCGAAATTTGGAGAGAGAACGCAGGCGTTCCTGTGATGCCAATTTCAGCGCTTTCGCCCCCCCAATTCTATCTTTCCAATCTCCTCCGTTGTTTTGTCCTTTTTAGTTTGGGCGCGCTGATGGCATGCTTCCTTCGGACGGATAGCATTTCTTTGACTTTTTGAAGGCGAGAGAGTCGCGATTCATCGCTTTCTCGTCCCGGTGACTTTCCCCATCCCGGACCTTCGGCGCTCGGTTCTCTAGGTGGTCCTTGCTGCATGCCGTCCACCATGGGGCGGCTGTGATATGTCCCTCATTCCTTCTCCCCGAACAGAAAGGGGTTTTGGGGCTCGTCTTTCTGCGCCCCGACCTCCAAGCTCCTCACGCTCCGCTGAGCCTGATTGAATCCTGCTTTCGCCTTTTAAGGAGGCGGGAGAGCTTTCGCTCGTCCCGTCATCCCTGCCGGATCTTCGGATTCTGGGGTCGCAATCCATTTCGCTGGGAGACAGGCCTCCACGGCGGCTTCTCATTTTTTTTTCCTATTCGAGGAGCATACGGATGGTTCGGTGTGTCTCTTGCCTTTGATCTGCGAGGGCTATCCTCTACGCGTTCCCCCATCTCGCCCTTGGGCGCTTTCCTTTCCGCTTTCCACGTCGCAATTTTTCTTTTTCCCTTGGTCTCCTCTCTGATGCTGCCGGCGCGGAGTCCGCCGCTGGACTGCGCACCTTGCCTAACTTGCTGCAGGGTACCTGGGGGTCGCTGCTCTGCCCTGGCCACCTTTCGAGCCCTCCTCCCCCCTCCTTCATCATTTTTTCCTCCATCTCGCCAGATCGCTAGTGCTGGCCATCAGCGGGGTATGAACCGACCCGCTATCTTATGAGCCAGCACTTTACTTCAGCGGGTGCTGCCCCCCCGTGCTTGCAATCGCGTTGTTCGAGGAGCCTACTCGTAACGTACAGGTTTTTTTTATGCTTTTAGGCGTTTTCTCATCATTTCTCTTGCCCTCCGCTTGCCACCGTTTACCAACGCATGCTTCAGCATCGATGCTGCTTGGAATGGACTTTCCCGCGTTATTGCCCTAAGCCCTCCCCCCGTCTCGGGCACATAATATAAGGTTTTACTAATGGTGCCGGTCATCATCGTCTTTTCTGCGCGACGGGTTTTACTCTCATTGGCGCCCGTTCTGTTTCTCTCCTGACTCTGGGAGTCCGTGGATGGCTTTAGAGGACAGCAGCGTCGCGTTTGCTGATTGGTAATAACCCGGTGCGTCACACTTTTGTTTCTTCATTGCCCTAGTTCCGTTGCGGCCAAGGCGGCGTCCCAACCGAAGTGAGCCGCCACTGAGTCGCCGACCAGAGCCTGCTGGTTTTTTAATGGATTTTCCTCACAGAGGATCATGGTCCTCCCCCTTTTGCTTTTCTCCTTCCTGGTGCTGAATGAGACCTTTGTGGGCGGCAGCGGTGGCTCTCCAGTCCTCTTGTTGTGCGCTGTAGCTCTTCTGATCCGTTTTCCCTTCTTCTCCCCTCCCCGCCCCTGACGGCTGATCGCGATGATCGTCTCTTTTCGGTTGTCGAGTTCGTGCGTAGACGGCGGAGGCACTGATCGCCCTTCCCTCTTTAAGCAATGGGCAGAAGAGTGCCCTTGATTGGCCCTTAATAGCTCGATCTATCTTTTCCGGAGCCCAGCAGCGGGCTGGGTCCACTTTTACCTTCACTATAAAATTAATAGTATCCCATTATCCTTACCGCTTTTTTGCCTCTCTCCGGACACAGCTTCTCGCAACACTAAGATATAGTTTATTTCCGACGACGGGATAGAACATGTTGT
>Ga0179593_1346087_pt1 | contig 11115 bp, 12 predicted proteins | sample CZODoug2_1_08_16_FD_185931 | JGI IMG/M metagenome (GOLD analysis project Ga0179593, IMG submission 185931) | Vadose zone soil fungal communities from Angelo Coast Range Reserve, California, USA - CZODoug2_1_08_16fungal (PacBio error correction) | ecosystem: Environmental > Terrestrial > Soil >... | reverse complement strand
CCTTTTTCACGCCTTGTTGATATCGGATCCCCTGAACGTTTGACCATTTTCCTTTTTTCCACCCCCTGAAAGGACATTGGTCGATTTTTTGCCCCCTTTTTTTCATGGTCTTAAGACGTTGACTTTCCCTTTTACAACTGTTACCTTTCCCCCCCTCCCAGTCCATGACCATTCCTTTTCTAGACGAGTGTTTTTGTGCCCAACTGATTTGTGCTTTTATGTGTCTGGTTCTCTTTTTTCTTCCCCTCCAGGTCCTACTTGGGATACCATCTCCTGTCCCGATCCCTTTCCTGTCTACTTTTCTCTTTCCCCCATTGAACGGCCGCCTCCCCCCGAATCCACTTTCGCCTGCAGGCTTTTCCACGTTTCAGTTTTTAACCAGGAGGCGTGGACGCTGGCTTTCCCTCCTTTTTATATTCCAAAACATCTTTTGCCCCCCTGTGTTTTTTCCCCCCTCAGTCAGATGGAGGTTCCTTTTTTGTACGATGGGTTGCATAGCCTTTGTCCTGTTTTCCCACTCGACCCGTTTCCCGTCCCTACTCTTGTGGTCATGTGTGGTTTCGGTTACAAGAAGTGGCCGGAGCTTTGCCTCCCCAACCGGAAGATTTCCACACTTTTTTTTGTAGCTGCAATTTTGTCTACAATGTCTGTTTTTAATCCAGTCTCTCCCTCGGCACCTTACCTTGCAGGACTTTACCTTTTTTGAGTTATGACAACTCAAAACCCGTGTCCCCCCCCCTGGCGTCATCCTTTTTTTTTTTCCCCGGACTCAGCATGGGGGGTTTTCTCACGCGGGCCTTTGCTCCGCTTTTACGTTTTTTTCCCGAATACGGCAGATGGGACCCGCCTTTTTTTAGAGGGTCCTGTTTGGAAGATGGCCAACCCCTTCCCCCCCGTATTTAAAACACCACACTCCGTGTGGTTGTTTGAGTCTCTTGGACGACTATCAATTTCCCCGCAGCTTTGGGAACATCCTAGGTGACCCTCCAGTACAAGAGTCTTTGGGAGCATCCGATTCTCTTACGGCCTTTTTGAGGAGATGCTTCTTTCTCTTTGTCCAGTTTGGAAACCCTTGCCCCTCCTTGTCCTTTCAGTCTGTAACCAGAACGCTATTTTGGACGTTTCGGGTGTTTTACCATTTTGCATTTCACCAGATCGTTCACAAGGTTTTCCATTGCCACCTCTTTCCCTGTTCTTTTCGGTCCGGACCATTTTCCTTTCCCGTCCGGCCGTTCCCCACTTGGCCATCGCCAAGGCTTGGACTTTTTGTGGGTGCTAGGGGGTGGTGCGCACGCCGGAAGCTCGGGTTTGTGCCCTGTCAAGCCACGCACAATAGAAAAGGACAGGTAGTCCTTTTTCCGTGTGGATTTCGGTGAAGCGCTCCTTGCATTTTTTTTCCCAGTGAATTATGTCTCCTTGAGCCAAGGTTGTCTGGTTTTACCCCTTTCATGTGCGCTGAACACCTTGAGGTGTACATTTCGGGAGGTTTTTTCTCATTCCACTGGACGGTTGGATGTTTCTCGTCCCTTCAATATCTCCCCCGTCTGTTCACCACATGGCGCCGGTCCTTTTCTTTTTCCTTAAGATATACTCCTTAGGTCGTTGTGAGTATTCTCTTTGTCCCCGGATCTTTTCGGCCGTTCCTTTTGCAGGCTCCTTGTTTTAACCGCCAAAATGGCGCTTTTTTTTTTCAGCGCACCCCCCTACTTTTTTCCTTTTCCACTTTTGTTGCCTTCACTTAGCTAAAGAAAATGCGCACCCAACCACTTTTTCTCCCTTCGATTAAATTTTTTTTTTTTTACCAGCATTTGGATTTGACTTATCCACGCTCTTGTTCGGATCTTTCTTGCTTTGAACCCCCGGCCCACGCATCATTTTTATCTTTTTGGATCTCCCCCCCCTTCCCAACGGCGGATATGGTCTTCCCTGTTAATGATGTTTCTTTTGTTTTTCGCCTTTATGAAACCCTCAGGGCACTTTATTTGAGGGATTGGGGTTCTGACGGTTTTGCATGGACACCTTTTTTTTTTTCTTCTTTTCGACGGAAACTTATGTATGGGCAATATTCTCGGCATTTTTGTCTTCCCCCTCACTGATTTATGACGTTCCCCACCATTAGCTGTGGGCTATTCCCTCCCAGACACAAGCTGAGTCTCCCCCCTTTTTTCTTAAGCTAGAGATTTGACGGCGAACCCTGGACCTAAATATGTCGGTTCGTTTTAAGGATCCGCTGATATTTTGCCGGTCCACTGCGGGCTCTGATTTTTTTCGGGTCCGCAGGCTCTTTTGTTTCGAGAACCAACTTGAGGGCTCCCCTCCGGTCGGTCGATGACTAGTCCCCCCCTTCTTCCTTCTCTGCGGCGAAAGATCAAGGTTTTGTCCTACCCGACCCCATCCTCCCCGCTGGACGTGCGACCAAGCCGCGCTCTTGTCGTACAACTGTGAAAACTTTTTCCCTTTTTTCTTCCGGTGATCGTTTGCTTTTTTGCAATCATGTTGTTTTGCTGCTCGGAACAGATTCTTAGTTTTTCTTGAAACGTGAAAAAGAAAGGTGCCATTTAATATTCTTTCCTCCTACGGATCAGCCGCTTAGGCGCATTGTTGCTTTTTTTGGCAAGTTTAAGATCGCAGTTACGGTTTTTCTCCGTCGTCTTTTTTTTTTTTCTTCCCTCGTCCTCTTTGTGTGGTTGCGGGCCCAAAGTTTCCGCCTTTTTTTGAAATGGCATTTTTACCGAGGAGTGGAGGAAGGCTTTTGATTCCCAGCCGTTTGGCCAACCCAAAGCTCGGCCCACTTTTCCCCGTTTGCTACGTCTCTGCCAGCGTTGTTTTTTTTCCGCGCAGCGCTACCTTTTTTCTCTTTTGGAACCAACAAGTTTCTTTTCCCCCTGCCGGTCTTGATTGCCGCTCCAAGCCCCCAACAGGTCAACGCTTTTTCTTCCCCGAGGCTCGATAAGCCTTTTCTTTTTGGCGGTCACCGCTTGTGCGTTTCGGGGTTTTTTACGATTTCACGGGTCCCAAACGCTGAGCGACCCGGAGCCACGGACGGCCCCCCAGTCGGTTTTTTTGATTTTCTTCTGCACAGCCTCAGTCCACCCGCCAGTGCTGGTACTCCGAGTTCGGAAGTTTCGGTTAACATTTTCCCCTCCCCTGTGGTTTCCCCCGGCGGTTCCCCTCTTTCTGGCGCTCAATTTTTATCCGCACAGCAAGTGCTGCGGCATTCCAGACTGTGATTGATTGGCCACTCACGATTCCTTTTTCTCTTTTTTATCTTTCCTCCTACTCCGTTTGTTTTTGTTTTTTTTCTAGAGATTCCTGTCTTTCGCGTTGGAATCATTCTTCATACTCAGGTTAAGGTTCCTTTTGTGTAGTGTTGCGTGATAAAATTCTGATTTCTCCCTCCCTGGTGAGGCACACCGATTTTGCCCGCTTTCCAACTTCGCGGCCTGGGGCGGCCTTCCTTTTGCTGGTGATAAGAGTCTGGTTCCTAAGAGGTTTTTAACGTCGCCTTCGACTTTTTCCTTTCTAGTGTTTCCTCCAGTTTGCGTAGGACATTTCACGCCCTCAACAGCTTCCCTCCTGAATTCTCTTTTCGAAGCCTATGGACCGAACTCTTACTTTTTGGACGGTGGCAGTTTTTTTGTTAGTCCATTCCTTCTTCCTCGGCACTTGATTGTTTTCCTCTGTCCGCTGTTCGTGTTCTAAGTGGTTGCATCCTTTGCTAAATTCAACCAACGTCGCTGTGTTTCTTCCTTGTTGGGCGCCTACTCGCTTTCTCTTTGCCCTTTCCGCGCGTTGAAAACTTTCGCAACATTAGCCTTTTTTGTCGCGAGCGATCTAGTTTTTCGGATCTCCTCGTCTTCTTCTGATCTTCGGCGATTTTTTTCCACCATTCTGCACACTTTCTGCACTGTAAGCAGGCTTGTAGTGAAGATTTTATCGGCGGGCGTGTTTTTTGTTCCCACCAATTTTTCCACCCTAGGAGATAATCGTCCCACTTTTCTTTTTCCTTATTTTCTGCCGTCAGGATGTTTGTGGTCTTTCAGTGTGGGCCGCCTTGAGTTTTTCCTTTCCGCTTCCCTCCGACTGGGAAGACTGTTTGCGGTTTCCTCTGCTCTGGCCTTGTCCCGAGTTGTTTTCATAAGTGTACCCCCTATCCTGAATGGAAACTGAGACTCCTTTCCCTTTGGCCGGGAAAACCCCCCGGCTTCCCTCGCCGCATATGTTGTTTGCCCCATGTTTTCCATGCGGCGACGGTTCCATTCTTTTGCGCGAACAGGGTGCTAGAGTGCGTAGGCTCTCCCCTCGAGGGCATCATATTTGTTTTTTTGTTCCCTTCAAGGTTCCCACATGCTCGCGTAGATGTCATCATTAGCCCCTTCGCCCAGGTTACAGTTTTGCCCAGGACGTAGCCAAGTTTTTAACCGCCCTCGCTTGTCCATAAAAGGCTCTTCCATAACAACTGGAGGGGTACACCCTTCCCCCTTTCAGACTGTTTGCTTTTCGCCCAAAATCCTCTTTGCGTGCCTTTGTGGCACCATTTTCCTCCAGCGCCCGCGCAATGCCTCCTGATACGGTGTCCCTCATTGATTTTTTTTTAGTAGGGCTTCTCCCGATTTTAACGCAAAAGGTTCGGTCTCTAATTGTGCCTTTGCGGCTTTTCCCTGCGTATTTGTCCGGAGTTTTGGGAAACGCGCTGAGCGTTTTCCCCCCCCCCGATCCTGCAAACCTTCAGCGCTCTAGAGGGCTCTGACCCCATGAAAAGACCCGCCGCCTGTCCTTGCAATATGAGAGCGCGGAACATTTTTTCCCCCCAATTGGACCACTTGACAATGTGTTTTGCGTCAGTTTACTCGATTTTGGTGGCCTCTGCCCCACATTTCATAGTTTCTTTTGAAACCCCCTCCGACTTTAAAACAGCGTTGTCAACCCATCCCCCTTCCGACCACCACGTTGGCCCCGCCACTTCTCCGCCGGGGCATACCATTTTCCCGACAATCGGCGTATGCCCACTTTTTTGTGCGATACTGATTGTTTTCTATTTGCACCCGAGCGTTCGGCCGCTTCAAAACAAACCCCCAACCCGGTCCCGATTACAAGAGTGCCCCTGATGGTGCACGTGTGTTCATGGTCCCCCCACGCCTCGCGTGTGAAATCTTCCCAGCAATGTTCCGGGCCCTGATTTGACCGAAGTTGAGCTGTTGGAATTTTTGTCGATCTGTTTAGGCCCCCCGTTCCAGCTCCGCCACGAGCCGTCTCGATCTTTGCAAATATTTTGCCCTCCCCCTTTCCCCCTTTCCTTGAAAATGTTTTGAAGTGATAAAGAGGCCCTTTTCTGTTTGCCCCCCTTTTTTTTTTTTCTCTCTTCTCTTTTTTTTTTTTTTTTGTTTTTTTTTTTCTTTTTTTTTTTTTTTTTTTTTTTTTTTTTTTTTTTTTTTTTTTTTTTTTTCTTTTTTTTTTTTTTTCTTTTTTTTTTTTTTTTTTTTTTTTTTCTTTTCTTTCTTTTCTCTTTCTCTCTTTTCTTCCGGACAATAGATTGCCCTGCTACTTCGAGTGCCGCGTTCTTTTTTTCTCTCCTGTTACTGTTTGCTTTAATTCGCATGCTAAAATTGAAACCCACCCGATGGTTTGGGCCCATTTCCGTTGGGAGAAGGTCGACCCTGCCCACGTAGTGAAAACTTTTTTCCTCTGCGATACGTCGGTCCACACAGATCTTTAACATCTCTCACCAGACATCTTTCCTCATGACCCCCGTCTGGGAGATTGCGGTCCTTCTTAGGCAGCCCCAGTTTGGTTGCGGTTGTGCGGTTGTCTTCCCTGATTTCTTTTTCCATACGATTACCCTGCGTATCGTTCTTCTTTCTGACCAGGGTGGGTCCCTTTTTTTTTTGGAGTGTATTCAGCTTGCCCCCACAAGGATTGTCCCTCCTCCGGGAGTGCTTCCACGAATTTCGAACTTTTACCTTCCCCCCCCCACCCTATTTCCAAGGGGTCCTTGTTAGCATTGGGAATAAAAGTCTCCTTCCCCAAACACTTCGTTACAAGAATACCACACCTGCTTGCACATATAAGCCTCTGTAGATTTGGCTTTCTTTTCCCTTGCGCGTTCTTTGACTTCCCGTGGCATCTGATCATTATCTTTTCCTTCTTCTTGGAGTGATTGCGGTAATAGGTGTCGCCGTGAACGACCATGTGACTTTTTTTTTGTATTTCTATTCCCAGTGGGTTTGACTTTCCTGATGATAAAATACTTGCGCCACCACTTTTAACAAAACTGCGGCGCGTGTCCCACCTTCATTGCCTTTCGTGTTTCTCTGGCCCTTTTTCTTTATCCACGTTAGATTCCTGCTGTACTTTTCCCCCTTACACACTGCACAGGGCAAATTTGAGCTTCATGTGGTGCTTTCTTCTTTTTTTCCAAAAACTTTCTTTCGTCTCCAACCATTGCGTAGATCTATCTTTCATCCTCATTTTTCCGTTTTTTTTTTTGTTTTTATCGCGGGTCTCCACAGAATGTGATTTGACGCGTAACTTTATTTGTTTCCCCAATGAAAGGGCACTTACGACCAACGGTCTTCTCTTCCCAATTTTTCCTTCCTCTTCATTTTTCTGGACTTTCCAGCGTCTCTACACCCCCCCCAAGCCCTTAACATTTACGTTCTAGATTCCTTCTTTTTTTTACTGATTGTTGCCTTTCCCCCCTTAATTTGATCCGGGCGGCTTTGCTGGGACTTGGGGATCGTACACGTTTCTTTTCTCCTTTGCTCCCTTTTTTTCCTTAGGGTTACAGCGATCGCACATTATTCATTTTTTTCCTTCCGACCCTATCAAATAAACAAGGCATACTGTCCTGTACGTTATGTTACAATGTTGTCCCCAGAGCTTCTCTCTCCCAGATGTCCCGGTTAAAGGGTTGCCAAATCCCAAGCGTCTTTCGGGTGTTTACGTTCCCCCTTCCCCTTTTCTACCTTTTTTTTTACTCCTGAAGGTGAGACGGTTTTTTTTTCTTTTTTCCGAATGATTTGATTATTTCTTTTTTTTTTTTTATAGTTTCCCCAATCTACGGCCCGTGGACTATTTGTTGTTTGGCATCTTTGCGTTTCGTGACACTCTGTCTTTCTTTCTCCAGGTATCGACCCTGCTTTTTTTGCCTGATGCACCCCTTTCCCCTTCAACCACTTGGTCTCACTTACAATACGACTGTGGCGCCTCCCCGTGCCCTTCCCCCCTGCCAAAAGAGGGGATTCTTACCCCACAAACTACCAACAAGGAACAAAAATTGCCTAAGCCCCACTTACCCGACTTATTCTCTTTTTAAGAAGTGTTTCTTTTGGTTGTTTTATTTTTGTTTTTCATTCTACAGATGGGGCACCGTTCACCGCTTTTAACCCCGAGCTTTTTGGTTCCTAAGGGAACTTACTGCCGCATTTTACCCGCTTTTTTTCGCTACTGTTGTGTAATCCGCCCCCCCCCTTTTTCATGTTATTGTTTCCCCTTTTTCTTCACCTTTGTTTTTTTTTTTTTTTTTTTTGGCTTGGTTTTTTGTTTGAAGCTTGATTGCCGTGCCCCTCAAACAGGGGCAAACGGCGCTTTGTTTTGGATATCCCCGCTCACCTTTCCTCCCGTAGGCCCACCCTTTGGTGATCCAGACCCTCTATTCGACCCCAGTTCCTTTAGTGGGGGATCTTGATTCACACCTTCTTCCCCCCTTCCTTGGAAATCTTGCCAATTATTGGTGCCAGATCTTTCCCCTCCCGTTCGTGTACTGAGGTTCTGGCACCCTCTTTTGACCTCACCAGTATCTATTCATGGCGGCGCACATCTTTCACCTGCGCCCGGCATCTCCCGTGAAGGTCCACACACCTGCTCATTTGTCCCCATTTTTTCGCTGTGTTTTTTTACCCACCTCTCGTCCGTACGTTCCGCGTGTGATTAATCTGGTGGTTTGGTGTTGTGTGTCTTGGTTCACCGCCTCCGTCCGCTCTCGTTTTGTCCCCCTTTTAAAGAAACACCTCCACTCTCCCCTTTTTATTATTCTTTTTACTCTTGCTTTTCCGGCCGGCGATTGTCCACCCTGAATATTGCCGTTTTTCTTAAGTTCCTTTTTTGACGTTTGGTTCAACGGTGGTGGTTGTGTTTTTAATTGGGGGTGGAAACCAACGATGCTTTTTTTTTTTCTGACCCCCAAGGGATTGCCTTGGTACATCACAGGCGTGTTTGGGTGGTGTTAATGGTGTTGTCTGCGAAATATAGAGGGCTTTCTGGCCCCTGGATTGTGGCCATTGTCTTCCACGCGTGGACGCATTTCTTGTTATTAAATGATTCCTTCGTCAGTCTCCCCTCAGTAGCGGTTTCAACATCTTTTGAATCGGCCTCGGGTTTCAACCTTTCCTTACATTGATTTAGTCATCCCGGCCCACTCAGTTTTTAGTGAAAAATAATATTTTCCAATTCCGAACCCCTTCCCCCAATTTTGCCCAACACCGCCCCGCTTTTCCCCCAACACAGAAATCTGTTTTGTGTTTTTCCTAGAATACTTCCCCTCCCCTCTTTTCCACTTGCTCTTCGACTTGCGTTTTTAGTGAGTGGGCCCTTTGGGCACACAAGGTTGCCCAAATCCCACCTCTAGTGGAGACACCCCTTGCCCCGGAGGAATGGTTTTTTTTTCGGTGCCTCTTTTTTTTTCTGGTTCCGTTCGCTATGGCCCATTCTATTCCTTCTTCCTCCCCATTCAGTCCTTGTTTGCCCCCCCCCCCCCCCTCACGGTTGTCCGTTTCGGTTTTCCTGGCTATTCTTCACACCTACTCCCGTGCCACTTGTATTTTTTACTTTCGGCTCGTCTTGGTCCCTTTCGTTTCTGTTTTTTTATTTCGCCTCTTTAAGTGTCATGCTGTTCCCTCTTCTTTCTTCGAGATCACCGATTTCCCGCCACTGATGCTCTTTTTTTCCAATCTGTCTCTCTTGGATTGGCCCCGATTTTTAATCTTAAATTTATCTGTCGTTCTTTCGACTTGAGACAGACGCGGTACCTGTCTTTCCCTCATTGGCTTCTTTTATCCCCCTCTTTTTCCGCCTGCATTCCTTTTTTTTAGACATTAGGCTCCCCCACCCTGAGCCGGAATATATTGACTTTTGCTTTCCGTTCTGTTTTTCAAAGTGCGACTCCGTCCCGTTGCTTCTTGGCCGGGACACCCACTATTTGCCTCCGACGGATTGTGGTTCTTTTTTTTTTTTTTTTTTTATTTTTTTGTCCTCCACTTCTATCCCTGTGCCATCCCGTCTGTCCCTTTGAAGTCCCGACATTCGTATGCGTCGTCCGTTGATAGTCCCATGCCCCCCCCCTTCTTTGTGTGCGCCTCCCAACCGCGCAAGCCGGTCTCTTCATACCGGTTTCCTTCGCTGATCTGTGTACTTACATTGCCTCCGGTTGTTTTAACGAGGTGTACTTTTATCGATTTCTAGTCTAGCCATGCTCTCCCCTTCTAACACTCACTGCGCATTGCGTCCCTTTCCCCTTTATTTTTTCAGATCCTCACTGTGTCGCGCGCAGCACTTTGTTTCCTGTGCTATGTGCAACGGGCTACACACCGTCCACTTTCTCTACACGTCTTTTGATCTCGCTTTTTCACGCGTTTTTCGGTTGTGCACTCCAGTTTTCTGCGTAATCAGCTGTCTTTAAGGTCGCTTCCGTTCTGAGAAGAGGTCTTCAGTGCGTCTACTCCTACTCCTCCCCGTCGGCGGCAAACATTAACTATTAGTGCTGCGCCAACCGTGTGGTTTCCCTCCCCCCCCCCGACTTTGCAGTGACCAGTGACATGGGTGCCTCTTTTCTTTCCTTAGGATCTATGCCCCAGAGCTTCCCCCCGCCGACGATCCACCTCTTTTATTTGTTCCCTCCCCTACTTCTCCTCCCTTCGTCATGGTTTTTGTGTCCCACAGCTCTTCGTGTTTCCCTTGTCCCCCCCTTCTTTCCTCTCCGCTCTGCGCTTTTTCCTCCAGTGCGCATGAACTACATGCCTGTCATTTGTCCCCCCCCTGCCTGTCGCCTTCTTCTGGTCCACAATCCGTGTTTTTTCCCCAAGGATATTATTTTTTTGGCTTTGCGTTTCACAAGCTGGCCTTAGAGTTGCGTCAGTCTTTCTTCTTGGGGACGCTTTCCCTCTCCCTTTCTTTCTCCCTCAACCGCTTCGGCGATTCTATTTCATCCGGCAAAAGTTTTTTTCCCGGCGTGCGATTCTTTTCCGCCCTCGCCCCCCGCTTCTTTTCCAGCTGTACAAACTCCAGTGCCGCCGGGACCCCGGGGTCCCACACTCTAAATTTTTCCCCTTCCCCTTGCTTCCACTCGTTTTCTTTTCACTCCATTCGCGACTAATTGCTTTCTCACCAAACGACACGTTGGTTTTACTCCCTGGGAGTAATGACCTTTTTGACTTTTATGGCCCCACATGACCTCTTTTGATCAGGATTCTCCTTTTCCCGTTTACGTTGTTTTGTTTTTTTCTCTATCTACTGCCCTTTGCTGGCCACCTATCCTCATTTTCTTAAATACAGGGGCTTGCCCCCCTTTTGTTCTTTTGTGACTGTGTTTTCAACCTTCATGTATCTCGAAATTGAGTTCCCTGTTGCCCATCAATTGCCGACAACTTCGCCTCCAGTGTCATCCTGTGCGGACTTCTTTTTTTGTAGGCTTATAAGAGGCTGTACTTCTAGACCGAATCGCCTTTGAAATTTTTTTGAATTCTGTTGCTCTTTCCGCAGAGATTCTTTTTGAAAATTACACACAGTCACCTCCCGCCACGCTTCCACACCCTCCTTTGAAGAATTCTCTTTCTATCGACTTTCCTTGCCGACCTTTGCGGCGTAGCCGGTCCCGGGGGTGCTTTTGATTTTCAAATATCCTTGGGCGCTGGTTTTGAATGTCAGATGTTTGCGCTACCGATTGCCCCTTCCTGGGGCCTTTCCCACAATGGTTCTGGTCCGTCCGTGTCTGGGCCACTAACTCGCTTCCCGACTCTTGTCCCGGCCATTTTTCAGCTGCCTGTCACCTTCTTTCTGTCAAAAAATACCGAAGCCCCTGCAGAGTTCTCCCTACTTATCCCTTTCCATGTGTCCGTTCCT
>Ga0179593_1295546_pt1 | contig 11115 bp, 12 predicted proteins | sample CZODoug2_1_08_16_FD_185931 | JGI IMG/M metagenome (GOLD analysis project Ga0179593, IMG submission 185931) | Vadose zone soil fungal communities from Angelo Coast Range Reserve, California, USA - CZODoug2_1_08_16fungal (PacBio error correction) | ecosystem: Environmental > Terrestrial > Soil >... | reverse complement strand
GCCTTGAGTATTCCCTAGCCCCTTTTTTAAATGGAACGCCCCTCCACTTTTTGCCAATAACAAGTTTTTTTGCTTTCGTTACCCTCCCCCTGACGACCTTCACATTGAGGGCCAGTCGGCAATAGGTCTTTCCCCCAGTAGTTTCCGTCTTCCCTTCCAATTTCCGCTTGTCCTCTTTTTTTTTTTTCACGCCCCCACCACGCTGTCGAAACGGTCGGTTCCTACCATTGGCTTTTGACGGAACACCATTTTTTTTTTTCCTCGCCTGAGTGAGTTACCCCTCCCTCTTTTTTCTGTCGTACCACAACCCTTTTGCAGGTCGGTGCACCTGGCATCCCTGAATAATTCACTGTTTTTATTTTTTAACATCAACGGTTTTTGCGATTCCTGATTTCTTCCCCGCCTGAGCATTCAACCCCAATGTTTATTCCCCTTCTACTGAGTTCCAAAGGCCCTCTGGAATATCTCGTTTTGCCCCGACAGTCTCTTTCTTTAAACAGATTTATGGCTTACTATGCGCGTCTTTCAGAGTGTTTTGGTTTTGTTTACTCCTCCCCTTTTTCGTGCTTCGTGCGGGATGTCCCCTTGGGTATTTTTTTCTGTGAAATACTTCCTGAGGTAATGCATTCACTCTTCCCTTAGTCTCGGTACCTGACTGGCCCTCTCCCCTTTTTTTTCGTCGTCCTCTGTCTTTTGATTTGCGAGAGAGTGGTTTTCCTTTTGGTATCCTGCAGGGAAGCCCAACCCAAAAAACAACGAGCTGTTTCCCCGTAGTAACCAAACAAATGTCCCCAAAATGTTTACCGTAAGCTCAAAAGTACAGGATCACCCCCCCCTGAGAAAAATACTTTTTCTCCAGGATTATTCCAGGTTCTTCCCCCATTTTCGTTTTCTTTCCCCAATGTTTTTTCAATGATTTGCATTTAACTTAGAGTGGTGTGCCGTTGGAGTAGCCCAACATCAAACGAACTCCCCTCTTTTTGCGCCAGAGGCGGGTGACTACTAGGACTTGGTTTGCCTTTTGTATGGAGTAGTCTCTGCTTTCGCGTGCAGGGTTTTAATTGTTAACCTTTCTGGCGTTGATATTTTTTTTTCTTTTAGGCTCCCCCGTTCCGGGACCGCAAATTGGCATTTTGATAAACTTCTCTGATGACCGTAGCATAAAGACCCGGTCCCTTCCTTGATCGGAACGGATCCCGCGTTAGACACCCCCCTCTCCATTTGTTGTCTTTTTTTTTTTCCCAGCTTCCTGATCTATGCTGACTCTTGCGCTCACGACGTTTTTTTGATTCGTACTCTTTGCACCGCGTGCTCTCCTTTCCTGTCCGCGCCCGCACGGGTTTTTTTTCGACGACCTGCTCAACTCCTGTCTGTCCTTCACTTCCCTTATTTTGTGACCCTTTCCCCCCTCTTTTTTTTCCTTCGGTGCCGTGCCGGCTCAGTCCAACGACGTGCCTCGGTCCCCTCGGCGTCCTTCAGTTTGGCTTTGGTCCCCCCGTCCCCGCGACCTGAGTTTCCCTTTTCCTTTTTTTTTCAAACCTTTCCTCCCATACGCTGGAGGGACGATTGATGCTGGTGGGAAGGGAGTTTCTATCGTTGGTTTTTTCAAGTTCGCCTGTGTGTGGTGTGGGTTCCCAAGGGTCAAGGTGCCCCCCCCAAGTTAATAATATAGGAGTTTTTCAAAAGAATTGCTCGGTCGTCAGTTTTTCCCTTTTTTTAATGCGGAAGCACCCTCCCCTGAGGTGGAATATGAGGTCAGCTACTTCCTGATAAAGGACCCTCACGATATGTTTTTTCCAAGCTGATTAATTTCCCCCCCGTATTGACGCTGCTTCCTTCTGCTTACGAATTGTTTTCGAGGAGAATTTCCTTTTCAATGCCAAATTGCGATAAACCGGCCCCCCATTTGCCCTGTTGTACACCACTGTTTATGTTGAATCTCCATGCTTAGACGTCCTTCCCCTTAATATGATCTGTGCCCCCCTTTATCTTTCCTTTTTTCTTCCCCTTCTCATTTTCTGCTTCTTCCCTCTATTAAATGAACCCCCCCCACTTTGTCTGCTCAAACCCCTCCCGAGAGAACCCCCCCCCGTCCTTGGATTCCCCTCCATTATTTCCCGTTCCCTTTGGTAAAAATTTGCGGCCCTCCCTTTTTGCTGGTGATTACCCCCTTGGCTTTTTGTTCTGGTAGTGAGTTCTTGCTATTTTTTTATTTTCTTGGTATTCTTTTTCAGTTTGTTAGACACTTCGTTTGGGGTTTTTAGTCTGATTGTTTTGCCATTTCTTCCCTTGCCTGAAGACGCTTTTTACGTTGTGTGTCCGTTTCCTTCCATCTTTGTTTCGTTCTCTTCGGCCTTTTTTTTTTACATGCAGAAAATAAACAACTTTTACACACCTTTTCCCCCCCCCAATTCCAAAGAGTCAGTGGAGGGCGTTTTTTGGAAACCCATCCCCCTGAAAAAATAGTGACACACTGAACTTTTAATCTCTTCCAACCCCCCCCCCATTACTTTCAAATCATGCCTCTCCTATTGGGTCAACCCTTCTTTTTTTAAGTAGATTTTGAACGACATTAAGCTTTCCCCCTTTTCCCGAGGCTGTTCCCTGCTGTGTCGTCTTTAGCACCATGGAGAGCAAGAATTTTTTTTGCCATTTTTTCCTGGATTTCTTTCTGGTTAAGTTTGATTTTTTTTTTTGCCTTCTTCTGTCCGGGTCCCCACGTTTACGTTACGATGGGCTTTCTCGTTCGGTTTTCCTCTCTTTCATTTTTTTCATACCGTTTTTTTCTTTTTCGTAGTAGTACCCTCTACCTTTGTTTTTTCGACTCGATCGTCCCTGGATTAGTCTGCCCCCTCTCCTGGTCCGCCAACTGTGACCCGATGACCTTCGAGAATGGGTCCCAGTTTTCCCCCTTCGTTCGAGTTCGGAAATCGTTCCCTCGTCCCCTTCTCTAGGATAGAGACAAGATGTTACTGTCTGGACCTTTCCCCCCTTATCCCAAGGAGCTTGTTGCCGATCCTGTATGTGAGTTGGTTTCTTTTTTTGTGTCTGGGGGGTCTTTGTTTTTTTGTCTTTCTCTTTTCATTCCTGCTTACCCTTTTGGAGTTAGAGGTCTTTTTTTTTTCGCTCTCCAGTTGTCTCTCCCCTCGTGGGCTTTGGTTAAGTTGCTTTTTGATGTATCTGTTCTCTGACCGGTTTTTTTCCGAGTTTTCCCGATGCGTTAGAGGTCCCCCCCCCCCACAACCTTTCCCCTTTATCGCTGTCGTCCCGAGTTCCTCTTGGCCATCTTCGCGTGAAAACTCCAACAACTCACCCCCAAACAACTCACCCTCGACTTTTTCAACCCTACCAATAAACATTGCCCCCCTTTCCCCCCCGACAATTCTGTGGAAACTGGTTCGTTTTTTGCCTTCTTCCAACTTCGTAGATTTCTCCCCGGGAGGGTCTTTTTAGGGTCTTTTCCCCAGCCCACTTGTCCTTGTCCGAGATTATTCGCATACTTTCTCGGTTTTTTTTCCTCTCGCGAAGGGGTCATTCGGTTGTGGGTTTCTTTGTTGGTTTTTTGCGGATACTTGAGTGTTAACGGGGACGTTGACCGATGTTATTCCGGTTGAGCAATTTTCCCACTGTCTTTTGTTTTCCCACCCCTTCGTGCTGTTCTCTTTGTTCTTCTCCCCTTTGTCGGCGCGCTGTTTCACAATTGACATATTCGTCGCCCGGGCATAGCGTTGTGGGGGTTTTTCGGATGCTTATCTGACGGGTTTTTTTTTTTTTCATTCACCCTCTTCCCCCCCGTTTTAGTTCCCGTCGTTGTCCTCCTTTTCTGTCGCATACCCCGACGGTATGTTTCAGTTCCCCCGCTTGAAAATAGATTCTTTCCGTTGATGTCCTCCCCCTTTTTTTTCCTCCTTTCAGCGTTCTCCCCCCCTTCTGATTTGGCGTTTTTTTTCATTCCCGCGTTTGTTTACGTTTAAACGTCTTTTTTCAACTCGTCGGCGGGGAGCCATCCCCAGGTGCTTTTTGCTTGTCCCATAATCGTTTTCTCATGGTTTGCGGTCTTTTTTGCCGTTTGAGCGCTTGAGCAGGCGGGTAAGTTACGATAGGGTTCCACGATCCCTTCAATTATCTTTTCTTTTTTCTTTTCATGTAACTCTTCTCCCACCCACTTGTTGAGAAGGCTCCCGTCCTATTTTTCGACGTTCCCTTTTCCCCTCCTCCCCGTAATGAATTTTCCTCCTTTCGCTTTGCCCTTCAATTCTCGTCCCCTTTTCTACAACGCCGTTTCATTCACAGTCTTCTTAGGCATCAGTTTTCAGTCGGTATCCCCCCCCAGCAGGTTGAGAAACCTTCCCTTGGCCTCTGCGTCCCTAGCCCCGGTCTCTTCCCGCTCTTTTTGCAAGTCAAAGCTAATTCTGAACGCCCTCCATCCCCTCCCCGCTCTAATACCCGAACCCGTCTAACCACGATTGTTCGGTCTTTTTCCTTTCCTTTCCCCCTTCCCCTGAGGTCGTTCACGTCTTCCCTTTTCGGTGAAGTACTTCCCCCGATCCACCTTTTTTTTATGTTGTCACCCCCCCCCTTTAGGGTTTGAAGTTTTTAAGAGTGACAGGTTCCAAGGGACATGCATTGGTTTACGAGTCCAGGTGAGGTTTGTCCCCCCAATTTCGTTTGTGTAGGTCACGAGTGTTTTTGGGTTGATCTTTGGCTTTGCCCTCTTCCTTCCGGCCTCTCCCCAAAGATTTTGAATTTGCCACCACTTTTTTTCTTTTCCGCTGGCCATAAAATATACTATGTCGAGGCTTTTCCCTCCAGGTTCATTTGGTCCTGTACAACTTTCCAAAATCCGGTCCCTCCCTGTGTTTGACTTTCTCCAACCTATTCTCTTTACGTTTTTTCGTCAAAAGAGTATGTTAACAGTTTTTGGTTTTTCCCCAATGTTTCCCCCTTCGCAGTTTGCAATACGAGGAAACTCCCCTTTGGGTCTTTGTGGAAAATGCGCCTCCAGTGCTCCAGCAATCTGTCTTTGATTGGTTCTTTTATTTTACATTCCGTGGTAGGCAACGATGCCCCGTTTGGCCCTGGGTGGTCGATCTCCTTTTTTTATTTTCCCCTTATTTCCCCGATGAAAACTTTTTTTCTTCCGATTAGTAGTCCTCCGTTTCCCGACTTCTTTTTTGGTCGTCTTTGACGTCTTTTTCATTTCCTTCCCCCTGTCGGGTTGTAGCCGACCTTCTTTAACCCCGCTGACTGCTTTGGTGAAGCCGCTGTGTCGTCTTCTTTTTGCCCTTCTTGGGCGTTTCCGGGCGTGTTGTTCAGTTCCCTCCCCGGTGGATCGAATGTCTTCGTCCTCGGCCTCTGAACTTTCCCTTGCTCTGTTATCGTAAGGGGCAATTTCCTTTGCATTCAGCGGTCGGTCGGCTTTCAAGTAAACGTATGACTGGTTTTTTTTCTTTTCCCTTTTAGAACCATTTGTTGTTTTTTGCGATTCTTTTCTTCTTCCCTTTCCTCAGGCACGTTGTTCGCCCCCTTTAGTTATTGTTTTTTTTTTCTTTGTAGGGTGCGTTACTACATTCCTTTTTGTGACTTCCCTCCGAAAAAGTCGCCCATTGTTCTTTTTATAATGCTTTTTGGACAGCGTTTTTTTTCTCCGGGAGAAGGCTCCCCCCTTCCCTTTTTATCCCCCCTACGTAGTTAGTTATGTAGTTCTGATCCAGGTCCCTTCCACCTAGTGAGTGTAGTGTTGGCCTTTTTTTTTTTTCGGACATCTCAAATTATTGAAGGTAGGGCATGTTCCTTGTTTTGTGTTTCTTTCATTTTGGCCAGCGCCCCTTCGGCAGGGCCGTTTTTTTTTTCATTTATTTTTTTCCTCATTGTCCACTAGTAGCCATGATTAGTTGATCCTCAGGCAACTCTCGTCTTTCCCTTCGGCCAACTCTTTCGTTTTGATCTTGGGCACGCGTTTATCAGTTGCCATTTCCTCCCTTCCATTTTTCAGCTTGCCCCCCCCTTTCCCATCTTTTCTTTTGTTTTTTCACCATCGGGCTTTTCTGTGTTCCCGTTCTTCTCATGCCAGTCTCCTGCCGATCCCTGATTTTCTCCCTTTCCGTCTTATTGTTTTCCCTGGTTGATAACACCCCCCCCTTACGAGTCTTTTTCTTTCGCAATGTCTTCAGATTGGGTTTTCCCCCCATCCGGATTTTTTCGGCCAAGCCTCTTTTTCACCCTCTTTCGTTCTCCCCCTAAGAGTAGTTCCCCGTAGTTGTTTCAATCTCAAACTGTGACTGGGCTGATTTCGGACGGGCCATGATGAACACCTTCGATCAGAAAGTTGTTTGTGCCTTGTTATGATTTGTCACTGCCTTCAGGCGTGGAGTGTTTGCTTTCCTTACCTGTGACTAGTACCGGTCTTATGTTTTTTCAGGTATGGACTGGGTTTAAATTAAACTCCCCAATCCCCCTGGGTCCCCCAGCTTGAGCCATGTTTTTTTTTCTTTCTTTCCCTTTTTGATTTTTTCTTTAGTCTCCCCCAGGACCCTGGGCTTCCTTGAAGAAGTTGGCCCCGTTTTGCAAGGGAGCAATTTTGAGTTTTACCCAGTAAACCCTGGCCGTTTTGTCCTTTCCTTCGTTCATGAACACCCCGCCCTTACCCCCGATTTCTCACACCCTTTTCTGATGGGATGTTCACGGTCTTGTGTCCTTTCCCCCTTTAGTTTCACTCCGATGTTCCCTCCTTCCTTTGGCACTGTTTTTTTTTTTGGCGGACAAGCCATCCTACTTTCTGGAGGGAATTGCACTTTCAGTGAGTCCTTTCCTTTTTTTCCCCAAGTCGGGACGACGTTTCGCGCCAACACCTGACTCTTCCGGTTGTTTTTTTCAGCCCTGATGCCTCAGATGCCCTTAACTTGCTTTTTCCCCGTCCTTTTGCCTCCGGTTATACACCCTTGCGTTCTCCAGCTGCACTGATTTCGCGATGGTCTGTCCCCCCAGTTTTCCCGTACCCCCCTTAATGGTCGGGTCAGTTGGCGAATGCCGTTAAGTGGACTCTTCTTGTGTGCGACCCCCCGATCTGGCACCCCCAACACTCTTTTTTATCTCGCCCAGCCACCTAAACTTTTTTCTTCAATTTTGAAAGATTGTGGCGGTTTTGCCTTCTTCTTTGGCACCCTTGGATTGTGCTGTTTTTCCCATGGTTTTTCGGTTTTTAGCTTCAGGAACGGTTTAATGATTTTCCCCTTCCCCGGAGGAGCTTTTTACCTTTTCCCTTTTCCTCCCCCCCCTCCCCCTTTTGGTTGGCTGTTCTTTGTTGAGATCGCTTTTAGATAATCACTCCTCTCCCCTCTCTCCCCTCCCTACACTAAAATTCCCCCTCCACATCCCCCTGTTACTTTCCACACATGACGGAGTGGTTTTTTTTTTTTTGCTCTCTTTCGTTTCGCTTTTCTGAGGTTGACCCTTTTCTTTCTTTTTTCCGCTCCCTGCCAACTTTTCGATGTTGTTGTTTCCCTTTTTTGCGTCAGACAGGTTTTCTCCCTTCCTTATTTACCCCCCTCCCAATGCGTCTCCCATAACCTTGTCCCTTCCCCATACGTTCGGCCCTTTTGTCAGCCCTCTGCCTCATTTCATTGCCAACTGGATCTCCACTGTTTTTTCCCCCTGAGGTTTTTCTTCTCCATTCCAGATGATGACGGTTCGTTTTTTGCCTTTATTCCATTCTTTCTGTATTGTCCGTTTTTTTTGATCCCCCCCCTGGTTGTGCGCGCCTCCATGTATCTTGCAAGTCACACGGCTCTTGTACCCGAGTGAACCCCTCTATGCCTTGGCCAACCTTCAAGTCTTGCAATTCCTCTTTTCTTCTTCTTCGCCCCCAACAGTCCCCATTGCACCCCCTTTCTCTTTTTTTTTTACACATGTAGTGTTTTCCCGGACCCACCACTTTCCCTAGAACTGTTGGTGATCTCTTTTCTTTCTGGTAATAGAATGTTGTTTATCGTTTAACGACCCGTTACTGCTTTGTCAAACCGGTGGCCATCAACTTCTCTTTTCGGCTAGTGTGTCTTCCCCCCGGCATTGTAGTTTGAGCCCCCCCCCACTCCAAAACCACTCTTCCCAAGTCTTCCTTCCCCTCTTGGAGTGGTGTGTTGGGTTGTTGCATCCCTCGATTTGTTAGACCCGCTACAATCAACTCACTCCACCTTCCCATTCCTTTTTGTGGGGTGGAGTTTTCATGTTTACTGTCCATTAAATGTCAACCCCACCCCTGGCACAGAATTGAGTGTGTGACTTCGGGCCCTCCTCCCCCCCCTTGCTCACCAACAATTGATTCCGCTGCCTTCCTTTTCTTGAAGGGATGCTCCCCTTGTTCCCCAACCTTTAACCCCCAATTTTTTATTTGTCGTCCGACGGCGGTTATTCTGAACGCCTCCTCCCGTGGCAGACTTTTCGACTTGCTTAGTTGCATGTTGCCTCTTCCCGATTCACCCGAGTTCCCAGCTTTCCTGCGTTATCGCAAGATTGGTCGGTCCCTTTGGCCTCCCCCACCCCCGTGGCGGTTTTCTCCTTCCGTTCCCCTCACAAGGCCGGTTTTTTCCCTGACTTGTTTTTTTGTCCCCACCTTTCACTTTTGGACCTTCAGATTCCCTTTCTTCGTGGGTTTTTTTTTCAGTTTTTCTTGAATGATTCGGTTTTTGGGGCGTACTTCACCATGACCCCTTTTTCTTTTCCCCCTCTACTCCCTTCCCGGCGCCCCCACCACCCCAGTACAAATATCGTTTTTTTTTGCTTTTTTGTTTCTATTGCGCTTTGCTATATTCTCTTTACTTTCCCCTCTCCACCTGAGATAAAACGCCTCCCTTTTCCTGGGAGCCCAGTTTTCTGGTTTCCACCAACGAAACCGATTTTTCCCGAGACTGTCGGCTCGCCTTTCTTCTTCCTAGAAAGCGTCCCCTATTCGAGTTCCTTTCCTTTCGAGACGTTGATTCTTGTCTGACCCGACCCCGCGATGAAGACCCTCTTGGTATATCTTCTGATGACAATTCTTTCCAGAGTTGACCCTTGTTCGCTTTTTCTAGCCCCCCCCCCGTTTCTCTCCGTCAGCAGATTGTCCCACAACGGTTTTGGAGTTTTTTTCGCAACCCTCCACCGCCCTAATCACTGTTCTCCGAAACTGCTGAGGTTGAGCAGTACGATAAGATCGATGTCCAGAGGTTCCTCCTCCAAGTCAGACCTGACCTTTCCATGGAAAACCAACTTAACACCCCTTTCTCCTTCCCCTCGAAAAATTATCGAAACCAGTGTTGAACCCGTCCCGTCAACCTTTCCTCGGTGCCTTTTCTCCCCCCCTTGGAAATTATCAGGCACTTTCTTAGAACAAGTGCTTTGGGTTTTGTTAAGATGCCTGAGTTTCCAGACGCCGCGCAGTCTTTTTTTTTCCCCCACGTCCCTCCAATTTACTTGGAGTTGTTTTCCCGACCTCCCTTTCTCATGCCCCCTCAACAGATCTTGCAGCAAGGTTTCGGTTGTGTAGTCACCCGAGTATATGATTCCCAAGGAAAGTGCAAGTCTTTCTCTTCGCTTTCGCCTATTACCCGTCCCCCGCGCGAAGGATCTCTCTTTTTCCTGTATTTTCTGTCTGACACCGCCCAAACAACGTTCTGTCGTTTGAACTTGTTTTATTGCACCCCTCTGAGATCACGTACCACTGGACCCCCCCCTATCAGCTTTTTTATATTATCCCAGAGTGAATGCATGTTTGCCACCTTCATTTCCATAACATTTCTTGCCTCCCTCCCTTCTAATGACTTTCCCCATCGCTGTGATCTCCAGTATCTCTTCGTCAGTTGTTTGTCTTCCCATCTGAAAACGGTTCGTTCTCTTTAGTTTTTTTCCCTTGAATAGGCTTGGAGCTGGCCCATATCACGCTGTTACTTTACAGAGCAAAGGTTTTCTCGGAGATCGAGTTGCGAGCTCTTTTTTTTTGGAACGCCCCCCAGTTGGGTTTCTGTTTTCTTTATTTGGTTCCTCCTGCCCCCCAAGGATTCCTTTTTTTTTTTCTCTGCATTAGGGCCCCCTTTTTTCTATAGAGGTTACCAGAATCTTACACCATTTTGTCCCCGGGGTTTACTGTCCCCATCTGAGAAGCTGTCCTGCCTGGATTTGTCCACCGAGTGATCCACCAACGCCCCATTCTTCTAGGCTAAAAAAAACTATACTTTTTTGTCACCCCTTTCATTTTTCTTCCCCTTCCCAATTACACCAACCTTCATTATTCCCTCCTCATCTTTTTCGTTGGGGGTGCCCCTTCCTCCTCAATGTTCTTTATGTTCTGTCCTTCACTCCGGCGGGGTTTTTTTTGACGTCCCCTCATCCTTATTGGCCCGTGAAGGATTTTCAGCCCTCTCCACCCCCCCCGATGGTGGACCTCGTTGGTTTTCCCCCGACCTATTTATGTCCCCTCGCGGATTATTCTGTTCTGATGGATTGTTTCCCCTTCTTGCTTCGTTCACCATATTTTTGGTCCTAGTGTCCGTGCTTTCTATGGTTCTTTTATTTCTTCTACTGAAGTCCTTTTTCCCTGCTGTTTTTTTTTCGTAGTCTTCCTTGATATAGATTCCCTTCAATCTGCAACCGTTTTTCCTTTGAATGATGGGAATTTTTTTTTATGCACCCCACTCCGGCATGGCGGGCCACCAGTCTAATCGTTTTTGAAGGCTTTTTTTTTGATTGCTTTCCCCCTCTTATCCTCTGTTCGTTATTGCTTCCCTGACTCTTGCTCCCGGTGTTGTCTTCACGCGCCTTTTCCTTTTTTCCTCCCCTTGTGAAAATTTGAGTGTCTCTCTTTCTATATTCAAGTCCTCGTTTGTTTACTAAGTTTTGTTCTTTCATCGGTCACCCTCCAAGTTTCGACGATTGCAGGTGCCCACTCTACTTTTGGATTTCAAAAGCTTTTTACCCGACGTCGGGGTAAGCTTTTTTGTTAAACCCTGCCGCTTCGTCTTGTCATCGACTCTGGTCTCCTTACTGTTTCCTTTTTCCCCGGAACTTTCGCATCTTTTCTGGTAGTTATTCTCTTTTTTTTTTTTTTCTCTGCTTTTTTCCCCAATTATGGTCAATGACAAC
>Ga0179593_1292901_pt1 | contig 11115 bp, 11 predicted proteins | sample CZODoug2_1_08_16_FD_185931 | JGI IMG/M metagenome (GOLD analysis project Ga0179593, IMG submission 185931) | Vadose zone soil fungal communities from Angelo Coast Range Reserve, California, USA - CZODoug2_1_08_16fungal (PacBio error correction) | ecosystem: Environmental > Terrestrial > Soil >... | reverse complement strand
CCCCCTGCCCCCCTGCCATGGTTTCCCCTCGTTCCGTTACGTTTATTTGAAAAATTCCATTTCAGGCCCTATCCTGTCCCCCCCTTACCGGTTTTTTGAAGGTGCATTCCCCGCCTAGGCTTCTTTTCTTTGTTCAATGTTCCTTTTTAGTTCCCTGGCCGGTACCAGGCCAGAGCGGTTCATTTTTTGCCTTTTCTACCACACCACGCAGTTGTTGGTCTTTTACCAAACGGCTCCCCCCCTCGACAGAGCAATGGTTCCTGCTTTGCCCATTCACGTCCCCTTCCCGCTCGAGACCCTTCCACTTGAATTACTGGGCGCTGTTGGTGTCCCTCGTTTTAAGTTTTCCGGCCACCGTCGCGGTTTTCTATTCTTTTTCACGGGAGCCGCTTCCGTCTTTCTCGTCTTTTGACAACCCCTACCTCCACACTTGGCCGTTCTGTTCCAATTTTCCTTAATTGACAAAGTAGGCCGTCCTTCCCGTGAAACTCGCGTCACCTGTAGCTTTCGCTTAATGCTTGGTCCTTTTTTTCACGGGGTCGAACCCAAGGTCTTATTGACACTTTTTTCTACGACTCCATGGCCTGGTGGCAATCCGTCATTTCTAACCCAAGTCATCGCCTTGGTTGTGTTTCTCACAGCCTCCCCCGGATTCGGCTCGTTTTTGTTTTTGCCTCTTCTTACCACACTTGACAGCCCCCTCCCCTCACCACAATGATTGGTTGTTTTTAGTTCAGGGGGTCATGGTCTATTCTGCTTCCCAAGTCTTCAGCTCGATTCTTCCTCCCCTCAGCCTTACTCTCTGAAGACCCCTCAATGTCCAACGAATTGATTTTCCGTGGTTTTCTGGTTTAGATAAACATTCCGTTTCTGTGACCCCCTTCACCCCCTTTCTTTAGGTAGCTGGACATTTCTGTCGCTGAACCCCCTTTGAACCTACCAGCCCCCTCTGATCACACTTTAACCTCTCTTTGACATACCCCTTTCTTTTTTTTGGTGAGTCGTTCTTTCTTGGGAAATTTTTTTTTTCAACGTTCTCTACCCCTCCCCCCATTCGATTGTCGGTATCCAGACTCACCCCCAAGGGGCTTGCTGCCCCCGCCAAAAGTCTTTAACTGCACTTCCTCGAGTGCGACATTTTTTTCCTTCTGTGGCGATCTGACTCGCTTTTCCTTTGCCCAACCCCTTGAGCTTTCAGCCCCAGACGATTCATATTTCCCCTCCGGTCGCTTCCTCCGGTCTCGGCTCCTCGGCGAACCCCCCTGCCACTACAAAAGGGAATCGTTTTTCTGGACTTTTCCTCCCTCCCTGTCAGGTCGCCCAGCCTACTTTCTTCACTTCACCAATTTAATTCTTTGACCCCCCACCCAATCCTTTCCTCCCCATTGATAATTCTTTCCGTTTCTTTCTCCCCTCTCCCCCCTCTTCCCCCGGATTTCCTAGGCTCATTTTCAAGTCTCTTAGACCTCATCTGTCGCTTTTACTATAGGACATGGTTTTTTTTTGACAAACGTAATTCCCCTTTCTTTTTCCCCCCCCCACGATCTGTAGCAAATCTTCTCGAACCTCTTCTTAGAAGGATATCCCTCGTCTGAAATGGACACTTACCTCTTCTTTGTCTTGTCCCAGTCACACGTCCGTTATTCAAACCAGCTCTCTTTGTACCTGGTTGTTATTCCTTTCCCACCTCTTGGAATACCCCCATTTCTTGATCATAGGTTCTAGAGATCTATCTCACACCTTCCACTTCTGTTTTTTCTTTGTGAACTGAATTAGTTGCGCCCCCATTTTCGCTGTCAGGTTCAGTCGTCGTACGTATGCATTGCGCTGCCTTCCTCCCCCCTCTAGTCTTTTTCACCGCCCTTACTCTTCCAACCCCTCCCACGTAGCTTCGAGGAATTTGGCACGGTCCCCTCCATTGCCTTTTTCATGTCGTGAGATTACCCCCCCTTGCCCACTGCTTTTCCTCTCAACTTCCACGAGCTCAATCCTTCCCATGATTGTGTCCGACTTCTGCATGGGCCTTACCTCTTTGACGTTTTTTTGTTAGTTTTCCATTTCCTATACATTTTTTCCCTTTTTGATCTGCGAGCTTTCGCCAAATACCTTTTTCTTCCTGCCTCTGCATCACGTACCATTTTCTCAGTGGTCCTCGGCACCTTACGGTTATTTCTTTTTCATTTGGACTTTTCGTTAACCTCCTTTTCCCCCCCCTCGCACATTCCTGCCTTCTTCGATTGTGGATTTTTCTTCTTTCCCATTGCTGGAGGATCTCCCTTTGCATGTGTTTCAATCCGGTAGGTTTTTTCTGCCTCCTGGACTTTGGCTTGTCACCAGGCTTTTCTTTCCCAAAACAACAGCGCTCTTTTTTCTTTACCATTATTCCGACATTTTTTTCCCTTTCAAGTCGTGTCCTCTGCGTCGTCTTTTTTTTTCAATCGGTGGTCCCCCGGTCCTTGAAGGAGCTGTCGCCCCGTTCACCTTTTTTTTTTACGATTTTAGACGGGCTGTTTCCTGAGCTAGCCGCTGGGCCAGTTATCCCAAATGTGCGATTTTCGGCTCCTTCGATTCCCATTTTTTTCACCCCTCTGGTACCAGACCTTCCAACCTTGTTCCCACAGCTCTATCCTACCCCTCCCATTATTCAGCTTGTGTGACGAACTGATTCTAACTTTGTCGTTTTTTTTCACGGTCAAATTTCTTTTGTCCGAAATGCGCCCCCCAAACAATAGCTTCTATTCGTTTACTCCTTTCGGGTTCCCCCGTTTACCCTTCCCTCCAATTCCTGAATTTTCGTATCCCTCCTTACTCTCTTTTTCCTTCTCTCGTTTTGTTTTTTTTTGTTATAATCTGATTGTGATCACGAGTCCTGCGTTTATGGCTTTGGTGGCCCCCGTCCCTACTGAGTCGTTCGATATTTTTTTTTTTTTTATTCTGTAACAAGACCCATTTTTAACTCACTTCCCCACCTGCCCCGTCCCAGTCATCGCTCCTGACACCAGGTCCTCCCCTTATCTTTATAATTGCTTCATCTCTTTTGTCAGTGGTTAAAGTATGGAGTCCCCACAATGAATCGCTGTTTAGCTGGCAATCGTTTTCATTTTCCCCCCTTTCGTTCTCGTCTCCCCCCAGCCGTCTTTCGCGTAAATGGAAATTGGAGCCCAGACTCCTCCAAGACCTGTTACCACCCTATTTCTCAGTCTCACGAGACCCACCCCCCCAAACCCTCATTTGCGGGTTCCCCCCCCCTGTTACCCCCCAAGGTTTCTTGCAACACTGTTGACCGATCGTCTGTGCGTAAATCAACTTCTTCCCCCCAGCCCCCCCCTTTTTTTTCTGCAGTTTGTCCACCCGCCTCCACGGTGACGCCACCTGCCCCCAACGGCTATCAAAGCCCTTTTCTTGGCGCATCCAAGCTCCCCCCTTGAGCGCTCCCTTCCGCGCACCTTGTATTGACTTTTTTTGTACACTGGAGACGAGTGGGACCAGTTACACCCAACCTTTGAAACTCACCTTTTTTTTTTGACATCTCTCTTTCACATGTCCCTGTTTTTAGGCAGATGACTTACTTGCCTTCTTGAAAGTTTGCTTTCCACAGTATGGATGCCTGATCCCGACAATTCGCCCCCTCCTGATACCTTCTAGTATGCCACCCCGTGTTGGTATTTTTGATCCATGGTTATTGTTTGTTCGCGCCGCGTGCTGCTACAAGGGTTGGTACATATCACTCCTTGCCATACTGCACGGCCTATTGTGTGACTGCCCCTGTCCTCTGGGCCCGCTAATTGTGCGGGGTAGTTTTGGTGTTCGTTATCGTGGTTCCGACGCCTTTGTGTTCCCTTTCGAAATGGACCTCCTGCCTTCGTCACCTTTAAACTGACAGCTATGGTTTAAGCAAGGCGTCCTTCGCGCCTCAAAACCCTCCCCCTGTTTAAGGATAATTTTATTTTTTATGCTAGAACTCTCAAATGCCCATGGCTCCCCACCCCAGTTGTTTTTGGGTTTCCAACTCTTTGCAAGTGCACCCGTTGGTAAAACAAAACGTTCGGATGCTGTGTTGTCTAACTTTTTACAGTGGGTTGCTCCCCCCCACCGATTATTTGGTGAGGCCCTTGTTATCTAGTCCTATCCCTTCCCGGCTTCTTGCAGAGCTGGTCCCACCCTAGAGATGTTTGTGCAGGTAACGTGTTATGTTAGTCCCCCCTTCTCACGAAGTCGCCCGTTCGTTTCTACAGCGTCTGTTCTATGTATTCCCGAGCGCCTACACCATCTTGCGAATCGGTTTTTCGTAAACGTCACTTGCCTCTTATCAAGTGGTGTCCTAAAGGTCTGTGTTTTTTGCGTTCTTTTATGGATTTTCCCCCCCAAATCATCTCCGTCTTTTTTCCTCGTTTTGCGTACCTTTTCCCTTTCCCCCCTGACCCGGTGCCTGTGTTACCCGTTTTAGCCGATGGTATGATTCTCCCCGGCCCGGCCGCTACTCTGTTGCTGTTGAAAATTTCGGCTGTCTTGTCCTTACCAGAGGGTTTATCCGTCTTCCGTCGTTCTTCATTTCAAACGCAAGACCCATCCGGTTCGGCCCACGCGCGCTTCCGTTCCGACTTTTTTTATCCCCCCTATCCCAGCCGCATTTGTTTGGAGTCGGGTACGGTCATCTCTGGGGTCCATTTACCCTTGCAACCTTTTTCCCTGAATAAATTTCTGACGTACAACCCCCCAAGACTTGATTCATTGGTCGACCGGGTGGTTCCCATTTTATTTCTGATCGGTGCCGTTTTTTCCAATAACCCATGTTCGGCGCTGCCTTAAGATGTACGCCCGGACATCAACTCATGGTTGCCGGTGTCTTTCACTTTGTTTCGTCGCCCAGCTGAACTCTCGCCACTCTCACCCCCCCGATTTCTTTTCAGTTAGGGTGTATTCCGGGCTGATCGGGCGCCCCCCCCCCGAATCTTCCGGTGACCTTTTCTTGCGGTAAGTCCTTTTACGTTCAGCCGTCCCACCCTTGCAGAAGAACCCCCACCCGTCATCAACTTGCTTGGGTGTTGAGCAGAGTTTTTTTGTACTATAATTCTACCCAGCGTTGACTAGCGGAGTCCTGGAGCCCCCCCTCGTATTGGCACTTTGTTTTAGTGACTTCTGGATGCACTAACCCATTTGCCCTTCGTGGTAGCACCAGTCTTTCAGATAAGCTCCTTGGGTCGGCCACATCATATTAAGTTCCTCTTCAGTAGCGGGTACTGTGCGGTACTCTGGACTTGCCTTTGCGAAGTTTTATTCATTGACCCGCCCTCTGGTTGCAAAAAGGTTTGCCACGTGTTTCCCTCAGGTTTGTGTCTCAAATGCCGTGTAACATCCCGTTCCACCCAATTTCCCCCCCTTTTTCCCGGTTGCTTATGGGTCCACTCCTGTTTTTAAAAAGCTCATCGTCAACTTAATGTTCCCTTGTCATCTCGGCCTGTGAACGCAGCGCGGTGAGCATTTTTCAGCGGACCATGTGCTCCTCGTATTGTTTTCCTTGCTCGCCTTGGATTTTGACGGCTACGACCTACCCTTCTGTGCGTCCCTGTCCTCCTTACCCCCAAGGCCATTTGCCAATGAGAGAAATGGCCCTCTCGTATTCCCCACTCTCCCCCTGAACATTTGCCTTTTCTTTTAGTTGGTTCATCCGTCCCCTTTTTCACCTCTGTCACATTGAACGATCCTTGACCCTTGTGCCCTTTGGCCGTTGCATCTCTCTTCCCTCCGTTGTTGTTGTTGCGATTCATTGCCCACCCTCATTCTTTACTCGGTTTTTTTTCCCCATGTAGAGTTCTTTTACTTGTCTTTTCGTTTGCCCAGGAATACGTCTGTTACCTTTCAGGTTGAGTTCGTGCATCCGCTGTCTCCGGGACTTCCCGGCCTTTGTCTTTTCCCGGCGCCCTTCCTTTTCGAGAATGTGGATGTATCGTCTTCACCCCCCAATAACCTTTCTTTCCGGTCTAACCTCGACAGGAAAAATTTGTTCCGTGCCCCTTCACTCTTAATCGCGAGAATGACCCATTGTACCCCCCCTTCCCCATACCTTTCGATTTCTCTTTTCTCCTGGTCCGGGTCAACTTCTTACTGCTGGTTGTAGATTGAAGTTGGTTAACGTTAGTATTAAGTCTTCCTAACAATCCCTGTTTCCAACGTTTGTGTCGCCCAAGGGTCGTTTCGGTTCAACTCACCAGGCCCCCCCAGACCGTAACCTGGCTTTCATATGTCCTTTTCACCCTCCTAGCTTCTAATCTCCTTCTCTTAGGGGCACCCTGTTGGGGACCACCCAGGCTCGACAGCACTTTGTCCTCTACCGACTCCCTGGACCCATTGGGTTGGGCCCCACTCCATTGGAGACCGTACCCCACGGTTCATAATCCTCGTTGTTTCGTCAGGAAAGGCCTTGTCTTTTCCGGTTAGATATCTCGGCCACCCACCCCTGCAATCACCCCAACCCCGTCACAATTACTTTCGTTGTTGGTTTGGGAGTTAATGTTGTCAGCGGCATCCCCTTTTCTTACCCTCCCGCCGTTTAGCCTTCGATTTGGTTTCTTTACCCGAGGTCCTGAAACTCCTCCATCCCGACCATCCACTTCCCAGCAATTTTGTCTAGTTTTTCCTTGAGTGTCTTCCTTGATATCTTCCGTATGACTGTTCCAACGGCACCCAAATTTCTTTTCTTTGTCTGTTCATGTAAGTGGCGTGCTGCACAAGTTGTGGACTGAAACATCGGACTTGCTCAATTTTCAATAACCAGTTGGACCAATACTCACTTCGGGGGTTGCTGAGCTCGCTGCCATTGTTAACGTATTATACCATCCACTTCGCTACCGTATCCCCCCGTCCTCACAACCCCCCTTTCGTCCTTGTATTTCGAGACAACCCGTTCTATTTTTCCTTCCGCGACTTGCCGGAGTCTTTTTTTAGGTTTTTGATTCATCCGCCTAGAATAAGGGAACAAGCCCTCTTTCCCTTCTGTCCAGCCGGGCCCGACGGTGAAGTCCCCCCCCTCCCCGTTTTTTTATAGCCGAGCGGGATAAGCTATTTTATTTCTCCAACCGCAACACCCTATACCCTGGCCTAGGATTTTTTGCAGGGTCCGCATCGTCACTGCCTTTGCATGATCTTGCGGACCCGCCCCAAACCGAAAGCCAGACCCAATCACTTAGTTCCACTTCCCCCGGGTCCAGGACATTTTTTTGAGCCCACTGTACTACTACTTTGGCTGCTAATAGGCGGATCTGTATCGTATCATCGACCAGTCATCTGTACCCCTGTTAGCCGCACAGACTTTCCTCTTGCTTTCCGAACTCATTTTCCCAAACAGATCCCCGATTGTTTTGCCCTTTTCGTCGACTGCGGTGAGCACTTCTAGTAGGATCCGGCATCCCCCCTTTCCCTCTTATTGTCTACCCCCCTGCTTGATCCCCACAGCTCGATTCTTTGATCTTTTGATGAGTTTTTACCCCCAGTGTGGCCCTAGACCCGCCGTCCTTCGGGGATTCCGGAGCCTGGCAAAAAAGCTCCACTGACTGTCCCCTTGTGTTTTAATTTCTGAATTAGCATTGCGGCAACCTTTTTGCTTTAGGTTTCCCGTCCTATCTCCAATTGCCGAAGCTGTTTTCCTCAACCGGCTTGCGTTCGTATTTCATTACAACTCCCCCTACCCGCGCACATCAGACTAGGCGACCTTCATCGCTTGCCCTTCTTGTAGGAGTTCGTCAGTCCCCAACTGGCTGGCCCTAAACTTTTTATACTCACTTGTCTGCGCAACCTTTTTTTTTACCCAAACTGACCTTTTGCCGCACCCTTTCCCACCTGGCCATCCTTGTCAGTTTTAGTAGGCTCCATCATCCCTGGTCGAGCGTTCGCAACTCCCCATGATGTAAATTAATTCCTCCATTGCCCATGGTATAAGAACCTTGCCCTTCGTTAAGGTTCTTTGCCGGTTGGTCAACTTGCCCCACCCTGCCCGGTTCACCCCCGCACTTTATTCTCGGAGCTTGTTTCGCGTTCTTCCCCCCTTCTTCTGGGATCGCCCGAGGTGCGCCTCGTTTCCGTTTGTTTCCCCCCCTGCCTACTTAAATTTTTTGAACGTGACGTCTTTGTCACACCCAGCGCGGTCACAACACCTTGATGTGTCTAAACGTTGGCGGTTTCCCGTCTAACCGTCTTTGGGTTGGTTCCCGCGTTAGATTCTCCGGTTTACAGTTTTTTTTACTGTCTCTGGGCGAAATGCGTTTAAGTTCTTCGTGCCGGTACGGTTGTTTGATCAACTAGCTCGCGACTGACACGTTTCCCACTTACTCTTGTAGAGCCGCCTTCGTTTTCTTTTTACCATCGTTCCCCACTACCCACAGTTTCCACAGCTCTACCTCCAATTCCTCCTCTCCTTAACCTTTTAACGCCCTGCGGGTCTGTAAGTAGTTTAATTTATTGGAGTTGTCCTGTTCCCAATTTTGTCTTTCCGCATAGGCCCCAACCCCTCTTTTTAGATAGCGATCCACTTCTATTGGGCCGGTTACCCCCAGTTAAAGCCCGAATTCTCCTAGATCCCCAGTCTCCTTCTTTCTTTTTTCAATCCTATTGTGTTTAGAGATTGTTTTTTTTTTTTTCATCTACCCTTTCTCATAATTATGGTGCTTCGTGTGGAACCCTTTTCCCTAAGAAGAGGGTTTTTTACGTAGCTATGTTGTCTCAGTTTTTGAACAGATTTAAGTGGACCTTGACAATTTCACCTCTTTCTAAATTTATCGCTCATTTTGCCCTGCTTCTCATATCCTTTTCAGTAATGTTTCGCTCTGGGGCAACCGTTTGGAATGTCTTACGATGTCTGCACAAACGAACCTTAGGCTTTGCCGTCATTTGTCTCCCTTTCAGTCGTTCCTCGCTATTGCTCAAACCCTTCTTTCACGCGGCACTTCCCCCGACCCGCTTCCGTCAAAAAAAAAAGACTGGCACCGTTTGCGAGCTAACTATTTAACCCCCCATCCTTGGCCGGCGTTCTCCCCACTTTTTTGCCATCTACATTTTCCTGACCATCTGCGTCGGTTTTTTCTATCCCTGAAACGTCCGGGTTCACGCCCCATGTTTCTGGTAGTTGTGTTAACCTCGCAAGAAGTGGCCCTGACACTTCCCCTCTCCCCCCTTCCTTGACTGGGTTAAGCCAGTCTCACAGCTTCCTCCTTTCTTTCTCTTAAGTCTGTGTGTCCACACTGTGCTCCGGTGGTGTCCCAGAACCCCCCCCCCCCAAAAAGCCACGAACCGTACTCGCCCCCCCCCCCCTTTCTACTCTCACCATTTTCGGGTGGGAGGCCTGCTTACAAAGTCTCGGCTTTGTACTCACGGCGCGCGTTTTCTTCCTAGACCCGGGTCTCCTATTTTTTTTTCCCCCTGCGCCACGAGTCCCTTTCTCAATTTCGGACAGCATTGTTGAATTATTACTCTACAAGGTTGTTTGAAGTTTGAGATTTCACTCGTTACCGCAAGGGTGTTGCATCGTACTCCCTGCCTTGCCAGACCTCCGGTTGTACCTTTTCCAAGCTTCCTCTGACAGCTAATTTTTCCGATTGTGAGCGTTTTGGCCGTTTATCGTTGCCAACCCGAAGCGGGTCGTCATTACAGCATTCGGTTGAAACGTCCTTTTGCTTTTGACCAGTCTTGGACGCAAGGTTAAATTCGAGCTTCAACGCTCAACTTTTTCGGTCTTCAGTTTCTTGGTGTTCTTTTCTATCCCGGCCCTTATCACACGGTCTTGTTTCAACCCCCGGGGACATTCACACTTTACCAAAAGTCGACCTGTTGGTCTAAATGTGACTTTTGTTTTTTTCTGGACTCAGTATTTAGAGGGATGCTGGTATCCTCTGCCTATCCTTCTCCCCGTAGGAGGTCGGTGGACAGCTGTTCCAAACATTCCTGTGTTTACGGAGGGTAATGCAGCCTTGCGAAGCATCCCGCCCGTTTTTTTGTAGTCCCCCGATGCTGGTTCTGCGTCCCGCTCGTCCCATATTTGGCTAGTAGTCGGACCTTATGGTTCGCGGAAAGGCTGCCGGAATTCTCCGGTGTCAAGTCATTGTTTTCTTCATTACCCGTTATGGTATTCCGGTACAATTTTCTCCTGAGGATGAGAAAGTTTCTGTTGTCGTCCCCTTCGCCGTTGCAATTGGTCGGTTCCGGAGTCCCTTCTTTTGCGGGCAGCTCTTCTGCAGCTTCACCTTAGGAGGCGAGAGATGCCAATCGGGGTCTCAATTCTTCGATTTCGCGATTTGCCTCAACATTCACGGAACCTCGCCCCCTCCCGTCCATCGCTGCGTATGCAAGGCAATCCTTTTCTGCTCCGACTTCAGCCGCATTGTGGGTTTTTCTGGGGACGGTCGCGCAGTGGGATGGGTCCAAGTTCCCCCAGTTTCTCTCCCCACCACCGACCTTGAGTATTTGTCGTAAAAACCTCTTGTGTCAATTGATGGCAGCCCCCGTTCGTTTCGTTTCAGCCAAGGTTTTATGGCCAGCCTACGTTCCCCCTCAGGACATTCCAATCCCTTTGGTTTCGGTGTCATGCCCTCCTTTTGGCTTTCAGCGATCCCGATAAAGTAGTCGCCCCTCTCCAATTTTTTTGGTGGATTTTTTTTTCGGGCAGAGATTGCAGGAATGTGTCTACCACTTCGTCCCCCCCCCAACCCCCCCCCCCCCCACACCCCCCCTCCCCCCCCCCCCCCCCCCCCCCCCCCCGAATTTCGAAAGTTGACTTCTTTCGGTACTCCGTCCGTAAGCCTCCCGTACCCCTTAAGCTACCACCTCTTCTTTTGGTTCGTTTTTGGCTTGCAGATGCTGGCCTGCCTAATCGCGATTTCTTGGTCTTATGGAAGTGAAACCCCGCCGGATGGAACTTTGGTCGTCGGACGATTTTTGACTAACCCACCCCACGATGGTCGGGAGAGCATTCTTGCAGACCTGCCTTTTTTTGCCCCCGGTAATGTGTCCCCGCTAGAGTCAGCTAGCGACTGTGCTCCAGTTGCAATCCTTGCTTCTTGCTTTTTGATGATGGACTACGCGGTTCCAAAAGGTGTTTCACCCTTGTTTTTACTCAAGTGGGTTGGT
>Ga0179593_1620165_pt1 | contig 11116 bp, 18 predicted proteins | sample CZODoug2_1_08_16_FD_185931 | JGI IMG/M metagenome (GOLD analysis project Ga0179593, IMG submission 185931) | Vadose zone soil fungal communities from Angelo Coast Range Reserve, California, USA - CZODoug2_1_08_16fungal (PacBio error correction) | ecosystem: Environmental > Terrestrial > Soil >... | reverse complement strand
TTGCTTGCGCCGCCCTTCTCCCCACATCTTTTCCACATTGTTTTTTTTTTGTCTCCTTTGGGATACGACGTTCCTGGCCGTCGTCCTTTCCGTTCAACTAGTTCCTCTGCTGTCGAATCCCCTTTTTTAGCTTACATTCTTTGCGCTTTTTCCTATTGGTACATCTTTCCCCCCCCTTTTTTTCCTCCCTCCCTATTTCTCTCTCCCGAGATGCCCTCGATGAATTCCCTTTTCTCTTTACGCGGGTTCTTTCTCTTTTAAACGCTTTTTTTTTCTTCACCATCTGATAGTTTTTTTTCCCTCTTTTCGACCCCCCATTTCCTAGATATTTCCCTTCGATAATGCGTCTCGTTTTTTGGAGTTCTTCCTCGGAACCCGTGGGTCCACCTTTTCAAGATTCCTCGCTCCCCCCTCTTTTTTTTCTCTTTCGTGACTGAGAGCATCTTTTTTTTTCGCAGCAACTTTCATTCCCCCGCATAGAATTTTTTTAAGTCCCCCCTCCCCCCTCCGTACATGAGCGTCCGTTCCCGACCTCAGAAGCTCCTCCCACCCCCTTCCTCCCTGATTTTCTTTCCTGAAAGCTGGCGTCTCCCGGTTATCCCTCACAAGTCTTCCTTCGAGGTCCAACTATAAGATTTCGAGAGACGTAGCCCTCTTTCATATTCCTTGTTTTTTTCTTTTCATGCGCCCTTTTTCCCTATAAACCTGCAGGCCATTTTAATTCGTTCCTGGCGCTTTGCTTTCTTCTTCTCCCCCCCTATCCGCAGTTTCCAGTAATGTCTTCTCTCGATGCTTCTCCTCGCATTTTTCGCATAGAGGTATGGATTCTTCTAATCTTTCTTTTTTCACCCCTCTTTCCCAGTCCCCTTAAGCCGTTGCGCCTTTTGAGTTCTTTTTTTTTCCACAGACCCTAGCCTTGGGACCCCCTCCCTGACCCCCCGGATGATGAAGCCCCCTTTCTATATTCTTTCAAAGCTTTTTTGCGACGCGCCCTGATTTCCTCTTTGGTCTTTCTTTCCTCCTTAAGTTCCTTTCTCTCTCCCCCCACACTTCAGAATTTTTTTTCCTTTTTGAAAATTTCCCCGACTTCTTACTTTTATCTCCCCGACCCTTTCGATCCCTCGATCCATATGTCCTAGTTTTGTTCTCTCTCATAAAGTCGTGCAGGCGATTTATCGGCTCTCTGATACTGGTCTTTCGACCCTTTTTAACTTTTCCCCTTTTCATCATAGCTTTCCCACTATCGCTTCCTCAGTTCCGATCAGCCTTTCGTATTTGGAAATTTCCCGTCTCAATTCTTTTCCGTCGCGTTTTTTTCTTTCTTGGCCGTGACCGCTTTTTCCCAACCCTTTGACGACCTTTTTGAAAATCGATCTTCGCGATTGCCGAATTCCCCTTCCTCTATCCCCCCTTTCAAAAGGAATTTCTTTTACCTTATGTTAACTCCCGAAGAACCTCTTTACGGAGAGTCAATATTTTCTAGCTTCTTTGATGCCTTTTCTTAGGACTCTGTAACAGCTCTTTTGTGAAGATTCTCCCCTCAGATCTCCCACAGCCCCCTTTCCTCGTCTTTCTTCCCCCAGTCATAGCCCTCTCCGGCTGGAAGTTTCGCCAGTATATTTCATTCTCTAGTTCACTTACCTTTGAATGCGGCTTTTTTCTACGTTTTGCATCATCAAAAAAAATTTCCCCTTGCTTTCCTTTGCCTTCTTTTCCCCTCAATTACTTTTCCATCCCCCAAATTTCCCCCCCCTTTAAGCTGGATAAATCACCCTGGCTCCCACTTTTCTCTTTTTTGCCAGAATACCTCCCTCTAGAGGATGTGTTCTCGCCTTTTTTCCAGTAACGCACCTCCCTTTAGCCCCACTAATAGCCCCTCTCCCCGGCGGAACACGTGTATAGCCCATTGCAGCGATAAACCCATCTTTTCCACAATGGGTTTTTCTCCCCCTTTTTCTTGTGATTCGAGCTTCCTTCTATTGTAACCTTCCCCCTCCCCCCCCTCGATTCAATCTTTTTTTTCGACCGCCCCCACTAATCCTGGGCCTCAGAATTCCTCGTCGCGTCTCCCCGTGCGGCTTCTGTTATTTGACCCGTACACATTATTTTTTGGACCTTCCGATTTTTTCGCCCCTTCCCTTCTCAATCCTTTTCCCCCCTCCCCCCTTGTTTTTTTTGAGATATGTTTCCGCGACGTCGAAGCAAACAATCGTTTTTTTCCTTTGCGCTTAGACTTTTCTCTCCACAAAAGGACTTGCGTCAGACCTCTGGACTCCCAACCTTCTTCTTTTTTTTCGGTCGTTTTCCGGTCCACACCAACGCCCTTTCTTATATCCTTGACAAGATACCCTCCAACTCATCGCTTTTCTCCAACCCCCTTCTCTCTGGTTTCCTTTCCTTTAGATTAGAGGACCATTCCCTCCTATATTTTCTTGAGAGAGTTTTCTTGGGCACCGTTTTTTATAAGCTGGTCCTACATCCCCTCGACGGTTTTTGCTCCTCATATCTCCTCCTTCTCTGTCGTCCTTTTCGCGACTTCTCCATATGACTGAGTTTGACCCCGGCCGCTCCTCCTGGCAGCGCAGCCGCGTCTCCTGTTGAGCCGTTCCTTCAAGTGTCTCCTCTCCTTCATTCAACTTCACTTTAGTTTCTTATGCTCTCCTCCCTTACCGGCTGCTTTACTAACTCCCTTCCAGGGCCCACCCCTCCTCTTTCCTTTGATAACCTCCCTCTAACGCTTTGGCGGTGAGGTTTTCCTCTCCTCCTAACAATCTTTTCCTTTCCCATAGTTTTTCGGTCCCCTAACTGATCTCCCCTTGTGGGTGGGATTTTTCCCCCCGAACTGCAAGTTAGAGCGTCTGATTTTTCTCATTCCCCCCCCCTTGATGCTTTTTCCCTTACCCTGTTTGCCACTCTTTGGCAAGATGAATTTTTTCATCTCTGTTTTGTGTCCGGCCCTCGTCCCTTTTCCCCCCCCCTGCCTGCGTCTCTTTCTTTTCGCGCCATTGTTAGGGGTTTCCACGAGCTCATTTTCTGTTTCTCCCCTGACATCTCCTCTCTGCCCCCTGCCCTCCTCCCGGAGTCTCTTAAACTCCCTCTTCGACTTTCTCACTTCTTGTTCTCGGTTCATCCTATGCGGTTCCCTTATTTTTTGATCACGATCCTCCCGACGTTCTCGCTCCCTCAATCTCTCTTCGGCATCTTGGCTCTTTTCCCTCATCTTACCGTGAGCCCAATTCTCCTCCCTAGCGTCCCCTCCCTCAAAGGCCTCCTCCCCTCCTTTTTGTTTTGCTCGCGCGTCAGCCTTCCTTTTTTCCCTAGTCGATCATCTTCCTCTCTTTTTATCCTCAATTTCTGAAGCCTTCCCTTCCGAGCGCTCCTCTGGGCTATGCTTTTTCTCTTTTTGGTCTCTTTTACCACCGTGATACGTTTTCTTGGAAGACTACCGCGTTACTTTTGTCCTTCCATAAGTCACCGGTTGGAGTCGGCCCCCATGCAGAGCCTTCCCTCGCAATTCATGCTGCGATCACCCCCCCTCCTCCTTTCGGTGCTTTTCTTCATCCTATCTCCCTACACGTCTGATTGTCCACGCTCACCCATGGAATCCTGAACTTTGCATGCCTTTTCCCCCTGATTAGATGAGTTTTTTCTTGCTACACTTTCGATATAGATTTTTTTCGATTTTTTCTGATTGGATTCTTCCAACGAGAGATTCCCTTTTCAGCCTTTCAGTTTTCAAATTTTCCGTTCAAGGCTTTTCGGAGACTAACCGGATTCATTTCTCGGTTTCAATCTTCGGGCCCCCCCTTTGCTTTACCTTTTTTCCGACGATGCTTTTTTTCTTACCGTTGATACTCTCGATACACAAGTTCGCGCGGACCTTTAGGCTCCTCGCTCTTTTTGCGACTGGGTACAACATTTTTCTTTTTCATTTCCGCGGATCTTTCCATTCATTTCTTCTCTTTGCGTTTGCCCCTTCTCCCTAAAAATTTCCTATATGCGGAAATTTACGCAAAGGTCTCTCCCTCTTAAACGTTTTTTATTACTTCTTCCCTCTGTCTCCTCCCTTTCGTAGAGTCGTCCCTTTGTTGCCCCTGGCGAATACACCCTTTTTCCACCTACCTCTCCTTTCCCTTTTACCTTTCGAGCCTATTTTTTTGACCTTTCCACTCGTCTTATAATCTTTTTTCTTTAGATGGCTTGTATCCCTCTCCCCCCCCCCGAGCTTGGAAACCCCGACCTTCTGCGCTTTCTTCCTGCCCCCTTGACTTTTTCTTGGTATCTCCCCCCGAATTTCCCTTTTTAATCCTGAATAATCCGTTTTTTTGTGTTAGATACTCTTATGGCGCTTGAGGTATGCAACTTTTTCTTTTTTTTGTTTTTTTTGATTCACCACATTGGCCTTTTCCCCATAATCCATTCATCTTTCGTTTTTTTTTATGGATTCGAGGATACCCCTTACTTCCCCGACCCCTTTCCGTAGCTTATAGGGACTTTACCCTATTTTCCATAGTTTTCTCACATAGGTTCCTACTTTCGGGTGTTCCTCCCTTACCAGGAGTTTGCTTTTCGCACCTCTCTTGCCCCCCTACTAGTCCCTCCCCCCGGATTACATACCCCCCCCCCCATTTCCTCCTCCCCCTTTCCGTACTCTCTTGGTACCCGCTCCTTTTGTCCTATGAGTTCGACTTTTTTTCCCCACGCGGCCGCCCCCCTCGATAGCTTCGATCAGTTGCATCCTCGATCCCTTTGGGTCCCCCTCTTCGTTCCCTAAAAGAGCTCCCCTCCACCTCTTCGCTGCGTCTTCGTCCTGACTTTTTTCGTAGCATCGTTAGAATTTTTCCCATATCCCCCGTTTTCGGGATTTTTCTCACAATCTTCTCCGACCTGAGCGTGGTTTTACCCTTCCTTCCTTCTCATTCCTTGCTTTGAACATTTCCTTTTACGCGGATTTTTTTTTTCCCATTGGCAGCGTGAGAATCTTCTTTTATCTTCAAAAGTTTCTTTTCCTCGGCTAGACCAGAATTAGAGCCTTCGGAAATCTTCCTTCCCAAGCACCATGCGAACCTCAGCTTAGCCTCTTCAAAGGCCCCGCATGAATTTTTTTTTTCCGGACCTCCTGTCCTTTTAGGATGGAGGAGGCCCAGCAGTTTAGTAAGTTTCGCTGACCTTTTCCCTAGCACTCCGGCCTCCTTCCCCGCTTCCCCTTCGGCCGTGACCTTCCACCGGTTCCCTCACGATAAATTTCTACTTCACACCTTTCCCTATTTTCCCCCATCGTAGCGGTTACCCCCTACAGATTCTTCGAGCACCTTATCTTCTTATCCCAGTTTCTCCTTTCTTGCCCAGGTACCCCGATTGCACTTTACCTCCTTCTCCCCCATTCTCGGAGTCAGATTCATTCTCCTCTTCCTTCCCCACCTTTTCAGAACCCCTTATTTGAACAAACTTCGTTCTTTTCCCAAGCCCCCCCTCTCTTTATACCGGCAGTCCTCGACGGTATAAAAGATTAGGCCAAGGCTCCCTCTTCTATTTCGTTTTTCCCTCTCCATGGGACTTCTTATTCTGCTTCCTCCCTGATCCCCTTTTTTTCCGCCTTTTTCCGAACCCTTTCAGTTCAGCAATTTTTTTTTTTTTTCAGCTAATCGCTTTGTCCTACCGTCCCTTTGATGTCCCCCCCAGAACCCGCTTCTAGAAATGACTTTTCCCCAAAACTTACATGTCTTCCCCTCGGTTCCGGTATCTCCTTTTCCCTCCTCCAACATTCCCGTTTGCCTCCCTTCCTTCAGGATTAGTCACCGGCCTCTTTTTTTTGGACTTCCTTTTTGTTCCCCCCCCCCCTCCCTACTCGCGGTCCTCTCTCGACGGACCCTCCTCCCACCCCCCTTTTTTTTCGCGATTTTCCCGATTCTGGCCCCCTTTCACCTCGTTATTCCTCCCCCCTCTCTTAGACCCCCCCAAATAGCCGAGATGCCCTAATGAGTACCTTCTCGTCCTTTCCTTTTCCCGTCGACTTGTTTCCCTCGTTCTTCCATTTTATGATCCCTTTCGAATACCCCTTGAAGCTTTCCTGCGGACATTTTTCTTTTCCTCACCCCCTCGACTCTCTTCTTGATCCCTGGTGTCGTTGATGCCATTCGTCTTTCTTTTTCTCCCCCCCTACTGGTGTTGCTCCAACACTCGACTTTTTCCCCTCACTTTGATCTCCTCATCCCCAATTGATTCATACGAGGATGCGCTTCGCGCGTAGTTTTTGGGAATTTCCCCCGCAGTATGAACCCCGATTTTCCTCCTCCCCGAACCCCCCCCCAATTTGACATCTTCTTCTCCATAGGTTTTTCCCCCCGCGAGTTCTGAAAGTCTCATAGCTTACCATATTAGCCTGGACCCCTTTTCTGCTTGGAGACTCTCTTTGCTTCCCTTTACGTACATGTTCCCTTCCAGGATCCTCCTGGCCCCTTTTTCCCTTTTGCTTCGCACGCATTTCCTCCCACAAGTCAGCATTGGGATGGACCCCTAACGGGATCTCCAATTCTGACCCTCCCCCCCCCCCTTCCTTTGGTCCTTTTTTTCCTCAATCACTCTCCGCCGTCTCCGATTAATCCTTTTTCTCCTCCGTTGTCGATATGCCCCCCCCCCCAACAATCTCTCGTTTCATTTCTCACCCCTCCTCCAAATTTGTGCGGGGGCCTAGAAGCTCAAGGTTTCCTGTAGGGGGGATTTGTCGCTTCCTTTTAACAACCCCACGCTTGGAACCTCTCTTTTCACTGTTCCCCCTCGATACCTCTCTCCTCATTAACCGACTTTCATCGGTTCCAAGAATCCCCCTTTTTTTTTCTTCCTTAGATGGGTTTTTTCAGAGTCCCTTTCTTTTTTTTCCGATGGAGATCTCTATTGGAACTTCTTTGCTAAAATTTCATAAGCGGGGACCCCCAGCTAGAAGAAGACTGTGATTAATCCGATTCTTTTTCTTTTTCTTCTCCTCACCTCTCCTCTTTTACCTTTTAGAGTTTTCCCAGTATGAGGGTCCCTACGACGAATGGCCTTTTCACCTTTAGAGTCTCTCAGATATGCTTGCCTCTTTACCCTCCTTTCCCCGAATTCGCCCTTTTTTTTCCCCTCGTCTCACTTGACGAACTCGTCCCTCTCCTACGGATCACCTTCGCCCGGTCTTCTGAGTTTTTCCCCAAGAGTAATCCTCTTTTGTCCTTTGCTACTCTTTGTATGTGCGATGCCTCTCTTCTTCACCTTGACATAGGTTTTTCCCGCGCGCTCTCCTCCTTTTTCTTTTTCTTGTCAGTTGCGCGTACCGCGTTTTTCTCACATCCCCCTTCATGCAAACCTGCCCTGCTCGCCCCCGTATTTTCAGGCCTTCCTCTTTGCCGTTCCTCACGGAGGGAATGTTCGTTCTTACAAATTTTTTTTTCACGAGTGATCAACTTTTTTTTTTTCCCTTGCTTTTATTTGTCTGAGCCTACGCCTTCCGCGGATTTTTCTACGAATGACTATTCTACTGAGCCTTCCTAGTTCATCCGCTCACCCCTTTGTTAGAAATGTTGACGAATTTTTTCAACTATGACGCGCAGTGCTTTTACCCTGTGCGCATTTTTGATCCCTCTCCATGCACGACTTTAGTTCCCCCTATAGCTTCCCCTCTCCTTCCTTTTATTTCGCCTCCTCCGAATGATACCCTCACGGGTGTTCACACAGGTTAAGTGCTGATTCCCCTGAGTTTCCCCGGGACTTTCCTCCTATTCAACTTTGATTGGACCTTCGGTATACCATGCGATAGTATCCTGGGGCTAGATCTTTGCTCTTTCAAACGGCCCTCCTTCTTTTTCCTCTCTCCTCCTCGTCTGTGCTTGCTTTCTTCCGTTCACCAGGTTCCTTCGAATATGTCTTTAGCGCCCCTTTTTTCTTTTCGGCCCCTTCTTCCCATATACGGCTCGTTTGTCGAATCTGCCCCCTCCATCTCACGACTACATCCATTATCCACCCTACGTTAGATTTCTTTTCTAAAGTTCTTTGGAACTCTTTCGTTCGCGAATGACTTTTTCCTTAGATCTTTTTTCTCTTCGGACTTCGATGTATCTTCCTTCTTGTATTGTTGACCCTCCGAGCGGAGGAGATTTCAACTGAAGATCGATCCGCTTTCCTAACCTTACGGACGGCGCCAGTTTTTTCATTAGTCCTTGAATTTTTTATCCGGATTTTTTCTTTTCCTCCTTTCTATCTCCTATGCTCGCTCCCGTGCTCGAAACGATACCCCGTTTGGAATTTTCTGATGATGCCGCGTCGCGCCCCCCTTTAACAGTTTCGAGAGGCCCATACGCAGTTAGGATAGCCTGAATATCCTCCTTCTCTGTCCTTTTTCCCTTTACTCCAAAATCGCCGACTTTGATCAAAAGGCTCCTCTTAAGTCCCACCCCTACCCAGCGTACTCTTTGTGACTTTTGTACAACATCTTCTTCCCCCAGGCGATAATCTTCGTCGATCTATTTGTCTTGTCTCCCAAATCCCTTTCCCGATTTTAATGCCCGCGCCATCCCTTCTCCCCTCCTCTCCTTTAACTTTCCCTCTCTCTCTCTTTTTTCCTCTGGGTCTCCTCCGTGATCTCCCCCCCCCGGGACGTTCTTGTGGATGCTTTTTTCAATCTGTTTTCCCCCCCCCCGTCCCGGTTGTAGAGAGGTCATTTAGATCTCCCCAGTTGCACGATGGAGAAAGTCTTTTCCCCTGACTGATCCCTCCCACAGTCTGGGGCCCCCCTCAGTACATTGAGTTTGGAGTTGGACGTCTGAGAACTTTTCGTCATAGAAATCCTTACGAGACCTTTCTGTAAGATCTGGACTTGACCTGGTTCGAACTTTCTCCCCCTACCCTTTCTCTTTTAAACAGAGTTCGCCTTTTCTGTAGCTTGACGCTCGATTAAGAGACCCCCATTTTCTCTTTTTCCCCTTTTAGATGAAATAGCTTCAAAGACTTCTCGGATTTTTCCAAGATTGATTCCCTTCCGACTTACTTTTCCTCCACCCTTGCTATCGCGTTAGTCCAGTTTTCTCCTTTTAGATCCTTTCCCCCTACAGAGCCGACACTGATCGGATAGTGATCCCCGGATGATCAGGGTCTGCTGCGACGGATGGGTTGTCTTTCCATCTCTCTTTCTCTTCCGGACCCTCGGACCTCCGACGACCTCCTGCTCCTCGGTCCGGAGAGACCTAGAGAATATTTTCGCCACGTCGCATTTATTTCGTTCCTAGAAATCCTGACTTACTCAGGCTCTGATTTCCCCCTCCCTTTGTCCCGTAGAAGTCTTTTATAATTCGCAGTGAACTCCATTTGAAGGCTATACTTTTTAGAACATTTTTCCATCCCTTCTCCCTGCCATCTTCCCTTTTTTCGATTAGGGTTCCGCCCTGATCTCCTCCTCAGGTCTCTTCCCTTTTTCCAATTTCATGGCCTCCGCCCTTAGGTCCCCCCTCTTGTCTTCACCTCCTTGCGTTCTCTTTCTTTTCTTGGTCTCTTTTCCCTCCTTTTTTAATCAGCATCTCGCCGTTTTGATTTTATCGATCCTCCTAGGTTCCTTCCTTCTGACCCGTTGACTACGATCAAATCTCATTTTACGACGTTTTCCTCCAACACTTCTCCCGGTTGCCCATAGGCAAGATTATAGAAGATCTCAGACCCCTCTTCGTCAGCGTAAGCCTGATCCTCCCCCTCTAACCTCTTTGAGGATAAGCGGATCAAATATTTAGCTTTTTCCCCAGCACCAACTTCATCCCCGATTTGAACACCCTTTCCGTTATCAGATCACACTGCGAACTTGGCTCCCGAAGAAGCGTTCCCATGCGAGGGTTTCCCTGTCGCCCAAGACGCTTAGTGTTTTCTTGCAAAGGATCTTCCCTACCATGCGCTTGGCCCAGCATTCTCTTCCAAAGAGTATCCATTGATTCCAGAACCTTTCTTTGTTCCACTGGCCGTAATGCTCTTCATACATCTGTTTGTGATGGGTTCTACCACACTTTTTCAATTAACGCTCGGCGGCTTTGCTTGCAGTTCCTCGCCTGGCCTCGGTGGACGTTTGCGCATGACAGACTAAATTCTTCTTTCCATAGTCTCTTTCTTTATTATTCTTCCGGCACCAGCCCGTATTGTTGAATGAGGTCTTTTCACCCCCAGTCTTCTCCTGGACCTTCCTTCCCCACCCTTGCTAGACGGATCTCCATGTGATTGTCTATACCACTCTTTTTGAGTCTCGACTCCAACTCTGCGCTGCAACCAACGTAATTCATGTCTTAATATTTTTTTTTCTAGAGCTCTAGAGTCTCTTAAATTCCTTTTCTCTTTTTGCTCTGAAATAATTCCTTATGTGGGACTGAGCGGATCCCTTTTTTAGACTAAAAAACCCTTCCTCAGATATTCCCTGAGGGTTTTTATTTTCGGAAATCCTTGTTTCCACTTTATGACCCCCACCTATTTTTTTTTCGCGTTTTTAAACTCCACCCCCCCCTTAGCATTCCCTCTAACTCCTTTCTAGTCCGTCCGATCGTCATCCTATGTCCGCCCCCAACGATTTCGCCCTCTAAGCCTTGGACACTTTTGATTCCCCCGCTCTTCGCTTTTCCCCTTACTCTATATTATTCCCTGCCCCCTAGTTTTTGCTGCTTGATCTCTTTGCCCTTAGAGCTGTCCCCTTGATAGTGTCCCTGTCCTCCTTTTTTAGAGATCATTTCTGTTTGGTTCGCTTCCCCCCCCAGAAGCCCGACAGGCCCCTTTCGCAATGTTCGGTTTTTCCACATCTTTTTTGTGGGCCCTTCCCCGTCAATTCCACTCCTCTTTTTTGGCTCTTTCTATCCCCTTCAGTGTTTTTTTTTGACTCCCCCCCCCTCCCCTTCTCATCACCTTCCTCGGGTATGATAAGGGCCCCACCGGAAGATTTGTTCGGGGCAGTCCTCCTTCGACGTTCTTTATGATTCTTTTTTTTCGGGCTTGCCCTTTTTTTCCACAACGCCTATGGCAATTCTTCTTTTTTTTTTTTCCCTTTGGACCCCTCTCAGATCTAAAGACCCTTTCTACCTCCCCTCCATACGGTTCGCTGAGTCCAGGGAAGATCTGAATG
>Ga0179593_1606555_pt1 | contig 11116 bp, 13 predicted proteins | sample CZODoug2_1_08_16_FD_185931 | JGI IMG/M metagenome (GOLD analysis project Ga0179593, IMG submission 185931) | Vadose zone soil fungal communities from Angelo Coast Range Reserve, California, USA - CZODoug2_1_08_16fungal (PacBio error correction) | ecosystem: Environmental > Terrestrial > Soil >... | reverse complement strand
AGGGTTTCGTCTGCCTCCTTGTTATAAATTCCTTGTTCTCTGGGAATCCAACCCTACTCGCTCGCCGCGTCCCCCCCGCCCTTGGAGTGAGGTTTCTCCCATAGTAAGGAGACTTGCGTCAATCCCTCTTCGTTTTGGACCAAAGATCTCACTCCCTATGGCATACGGCACCATTCTCACCATCCACCTCCACCCCACCGTCCAAGTCCCTAAAGGGAGTTATTTTGGACATTAGGCGATAACATCGCTATCAGTAACACCGCAGACAGTCTAACCAATGTGCCTATGAGGAATTTGTCAACCTGCACGTTGAGTACGACCCGCCCGCCTCGTTCTACCCCGATTTCAGGGCATTGGTCCACTAATTTTCTTGTTCATTGGTTTCCCAAAACAGTCTAATCAACACCAACACAACCTCCGCTGATATCCCCAGGCTCGGATCCTGTATGGTAACTCAGTCAGTTCAAGTGTTCTCACAAGACTCTAATACTTGTGAGTAGGTCTTGTCTCCGTTCTTGACTGTCCTTGGTCGATATTGCGCGTCTTGTTAAGCCCTGGTACCGTGTTCCCTTTCAGGTCAAATTTGGCATTACCGTTCCGAGTCTAGGCAAGTGCCAATCCTTACTTACGGGTGAGATATTATTTTCACTGTGGGCATGTGAGTTCCATCTTTCATGCGGCCTTTTATTTCAGTTTCTCCCCTTTGGGCTGCGTAGTTGATTTTGCCTGTTTTCTTGCTATCAAGGTTTGAATTTTTCCCTACATTTTTCGTCTTTCTAGTTTTGAAAGGGCCCCTGTTTTTTTTTCTAATACCCCCCGTGAAAACTTTTTTTCCCTCCTATTTAGTTGACGTCATCGTATGTGTTTTATAATTCCTCCGTAACCTTCGGGATAGTGAATTCATCAGGACCCCACGCGTCTTCTAACCTCCTCCATTCCTTGCCTACGTTTCCGTCTAGTTGATAGTCTAGTTCCACAAGCGTATTTCAAAAACCCGGACAGACCTGACCTTTATATCCGTCTACATATGAGCTAAAGACTCTAGCACCCCCTTCTTGCGATTTGCAGGCACAGATTTGTCCCATGACCGTGGGTCTGGAAAGGGGGGTTGAGCCTTCTCATCAAGCTGTCCCTTTCCCACTCCCCTCGCTCTTACGCGCCTTCCCGAAGAGTTTATAAAGGCTATTTACCCCCTCTCTTCCCCCCAGAAACGATTTTTTCTTCTTTTCCATTCTGAGTTCCGCGAACTGACAATGACTTGTATTAGATAAGTCCAAGGCCCTAAATCTAACATCGCTGCCAAGTTCTCCCCACTCCTTGTGAAGGTTTGTGTCGCCCAGAAGTAGCCGGTGATATCTCTCCGCGTTAGTCTCCGTTGTCTTTCCTTGGAGAATTTTCATAATGCCAATCGCTCTCCGTCTTTTTAAACCCGCAGAGTCCGCGAACCCCCCCGTGGTTTTTTGTCGGTTTTCCTTCTCAAGTGAGAACCTCTTATATTGGCCCTTAGCGCCGTTGAAGGACTACCATCGTTTCCTAGGTCAGCCTGGCTTCCGGCAATTGCGTTTTTCCTGCCAATGCTGAGCGGAATCAGCCCTTTTTACCCACGGCGTGTATGCCTGATCAAAGTGTACATTAATCGTCCTGCTTTCGCCTTATTTAAGCTTGCCTCCCTAGTAAACCACATTCCTCCCCCTAGAGTTAGGGTTGTGATTTTTTTTTGGAAACGGGTTCCGCCCCTCTTTTTAACTTCCTTGTAGATCAGGAGATACTTCTTTTCCAACGTCCTGTGGCTTCTCGCGGCATTTCCCCCCTTCTTTCGACTTTTGTGTTTTTAGTTTTGCCTGCGTCGTCCCGAACGCAACCTCTCTCTGCCCGGCCCACCCAACACATGCCCGCTCTTTATTCTCCTGTGATCAAGAACGTACTGACGCTTAATGCTACTTCTTCTTTTATCGACCATGAATCGGCTCTTCCCCAGTTAAACGGTTATTTAATCCTCTCTGTTCCTAGCAACACCCCATCTTTTCCGTATGAGCTTTTCAAAACCCATCGGGTCTTCGCTATCGCCCATCCAAACCTCCGCAATCGAACTTATTTCGCAAGGTGCGTTTTCGTCTTCGGCTGGCCTGCACCTCTTTCCAGGAAGATGTAGTCCGCGCGCCGAGAAACCATCTGGTAACCCCTCCGGCGCTCGCCGTACTTTTGTTCTGGTCATCAGAAGCCAAAGCGTTTCAACCCTGTCCTTTAATGCACCGAGGGTCATGACGTTTTTGTCGTCTTCCTTAACACGTTCTCTTCCCCCATATTCAATTGTCTCTTGCCCGGGCTCTGCCTCAACTACTTTTTTTGCCCTCTCTTGGAGCCTCGCTCCTGTGACCAGCAGTTCCTATTCCATGCTCATCCCCTCCACGCATGTCTGAAGAGTCTTGGCCGTTGCGTAACTAGGAAGTTTTGCCTCACCCTGTTGGGGGTTTTTTCCTGCACGGGCCAGGTCCTCACATAACGACCATCTAACCAGGTCCCCCGGACTTACTTGTCCGCGGCTCGTTTTTCAACCTGAGCGGCTTTGGGCTTCTCGAGCTTTGCTCTCAGGCGTTCACTGCTGCGGCGATCCCTTGTTTTCTTTCTTCCTTCCGACACTACGTGTAACTTCCCTCCCCCTCTTAGATTTAGACCTGTCCCCCCCCAGCGCAGCGGCCAGAACTTCCTCCATCGACTCCCCTATGAACGCGAAATGCCCTTTTTTTTAATAACTTCTCCCCTCCTCCTAGGTTTTCCCTCTATTTCCCCTGTTACAGAAGTTATTACCCTTTGATGGTTATGGTCCACGGGTCTGGTCCATTCTTCACCCCGGATTTTGGCTGGACACCGTCGCATCCTTCCATTCGGGCCTTTCTTCTTTCGGTGAGTCCCGCCGCCATTCCGTGCCTCACGAGAGTCTCCCTGCCTCGGAAATGAGATCATCTCTCTCGCGAGCTGTCACCAGACCGCTCTTTTAGTTGCAGCCGCAAGCCATTCCAGTCCCCGTCCGTTTAATTTTGAGGATGTTTTTTTTTTACATTTGCCCGTGCTCACGTGCCCCCCATTGACAGATTGCCGCTTTTCCTTGATTTCTACGACAACGGTCCGCTTCCCCTCAGCCCGGTTCCTGCACTCTTCTCCTCTGCTGCTGGGTCCCGGGCTCTGGCGTCCCCTTGACCTCCCAGTCCTCCTGAAGGACAGAAGAGCATTACCTTTCGGTTATATGAAATGACTCGAGGCTCCCCAAACAGTCATGACTTCTTTTTTTTTAACGCGGTGGAGCGGATCTTGCTCGCCCCCGTACGCTAAGCATTCAGTGTTTGATTTGTTCTTTCTGGCATTTTTTTTACATTCCAGCCGCAAAGACCCCCTTTCGACGAAAAAGACTCCCCCCGTTTCCTCCCACCCGGTTCGAGGTTGAGTTTTTCTTCGGATCCTATTGAGTTTCGAAACACCCATTGTTCTTTAGAATCCTTGACGATGGCTCTGGCAAGAAGTTTCTTTCTCGACGGACTCCCGTTACTGGGGAGACACATACCCAAAGAATGAGCCTTCCTTTCCGTCCTTAGGACTTCCTGGTTACTCCAGGTTTCCCGTGTGGCCGTTGGACTGGTTCTTTTTTTCTTAGAGGGATTCGACGCCTGCCCATCAACCCCTCTTACCCACACCCCCCCCCCCCCCCCCCCCCCCACCAGCCGACTTCCCATTCCCAAGTCATTGTGGTCATCAGATATCTCTCACTCCATTCCCCACTTTTTCCGGCTTAAGAAGTCCCCTCACGTCCCTCCGCGAGTCCCACCCAAACTCACTTCCTGCGTTTATGTGGTTTACTCTTACTCTTTCTCTCCGGTAAGGCTTTCCCTTGTACAATTTGATAAAGTTTCTGACGCCATGTTCCCCTCCGTTTCCCTTATGCCCGCTTTTTCACCATGTCTTGCAGCTGTGAAGGACCAAGCTGACTGATTCCTAGCCTCTCACCTTTGCGATGGGCCCTCTCCCCTTAGTGGTCTTCTATTCATTTCCTCTTTTTTTCTCAGACGTCCGCACCCTTTCCTGGTGCTTAGTTCTCTTACGGGTTGCTTTTGCTTCGTGGATTTTCTGTGCCCTGCTCCCGGTCATCAGACATCTTTATGTCTCTACAAGAGAGAGTCGCCCTCCGGGCTCCCTTTTCTCGGAATTAGCCACAAAAACCTACACAAAGGCCTATGTGACTGCTGATGTCCAGAGATCTTTCGATGAGGTGAGTCTCTTTGACCCCTTCTTCTTCCTCTTAGGTATTGTGGTCGGAAACTCAGAACAGTCTTCCTGCGTTTCTTTTTGATAAGCGCGCTATCCCCCGTGAATAACCCCCCCCTTCCCTTGCGGTATCCTCGGGCGCTTCTTTTTCACTACCCGGACAAGCGTGTTTATGCGTGGCATTAAACCCCATGTTCGTCGGTGCCAGATGTGCTCATCATCGTTTGGGAAGAGCCTGCCTCCCGGACTTTCTCAGATTTGTAAGTCCTTTCCAAGGTTCGTATCTCCGCTTTTTTCTTCGGAGTTTTTTGCTGGTATCTCGCCGATCAACCTTCCCCAGCCAAGCGCAGTACCAATGGTCTCTCTTCTTAGACCGTCACTTCTTTTTTTTTTCCCGCCCCGGCCTCTTTCCTCAAACACCTTTTCCCTTGCTCGGCACGAAATGCCTTTCCCGGAGTGTTTGAGAAACCTCCCCCTTTTTCCATCCCCCCTTTCACCACTCTAATCTGAAAAGATTTTGCTTCCCCCGCGCATAATCACCTCGCCTCCCGCTGCAAACCTGAAACTATTCCGTACAAATAACGTAGCGATCAGCCCTGCTACCCACCCCACTGCGCCCGAATGGTCAAGAAAATGCGGCCTCGCGACTACTTTTGACTCCTTTTCTCCGATTCTTACTATCTTCCCAACGTTTGAATTACACAGGTAGCGAATGTGCAAACCCGCGCAATCTCTCCGAGCCCCGAGTACCGCAACCCCTCCCTACCTCATTGAGGCCCGCTTTTTGCCTAACCCCCTTAGCCTGCTGGAAGAGGATATGCTGCGAATTGCTCTCCCTCAGCTCCTTTTTTGTGTGGTGGTCTGATATCCTGGGACCCTCTCTGATTCCACAAGATTTGAAAATTTTCTGTGATCCGCCCCCCCCCAATTTTGTTTCACACGGCGGGCGTTTCTTACTCGGAGGGAGTTCCAGTTGACTATCCTCATCGGAATCCTCTGATATTCTTTGAGGGTTTTTTGCGATATATGTTTATCGCCTGAATCCCAACATTTATTTTTTTTTGCAGTGTTCCGGGAGGTTTTTCGTACCGTTATTTCTGTGTGCCCTAGCAACAAATGTTCTCTGGTTTTCCTTTTACCTTCGCGCAGTATGGACTTAACCCCCTAAAGCCTTGCGCAGCCCACGGCCAATCGTGATGATGCTTCCCGCGTTCATGTGATTCCCCGACCCCTTTGAAACCCCTTCGTCAGTGATGCGTACGTCCCCTATCCTTTCTTTCTCTCCTCCTTTTTATCGTCCAGGGTCTTTTCCCGCTTCGTCCTCATAATTCTTGTAGCTGCGGGAACCCCCCTACGGGACAACGGGTCCTCCAGTTCTTCCTTGCGGAGACATCCAAGTTCTTCCCGTTTGGTTCGAAATCCCTCTTCTCCTTCCTCCCCACCGCGACCTTTTGTTCGCCCTGGACCCAGGTGCAAAATCCCACTGTCTCACCACTCCGTCCCTCGCCCCCACCTATTTTTTCCTTTGGAGGTGACTGTCCTCAAACCCTTTTCTATTCGATGCCTCCAACCCCGAATCGATATGTGATGCCTTCTTTTTTCTGAACAAGCAGCCCCTGAAGCTCCCTGGTTCGAACCGCCTCTTTTCCCAACCATGGCCCACCTCGTTCTATCATACTGTCCTTCTCTTCTTTTTACACATACTTTCCCAGGTATCCAAACCAACCCCCCAAAAAAAAACATTCTATCCTCAGTTCTCTATCAGTAACTTAACAGACCTTATTCCCAGTGTTCACATCTTTAACGTTCGGTCCCAGGATGAAGTTTTGACCTGAGGGGTGGCTTTTCCGGGTAGATAGATATTGCTCGTCCTTTACCATTCACTTGGCCGAATTTCTCCAGTTCCTCCGGCAGCATTCCTTTCCCTTCTCCCACGCCCGTGAGGCCGATTTTCTTCCGCTTTTTGGTTGCCCCTTCCCTTCTGCCTGTTTGAGGTGGCCTATGTAATGGCTTCTTCTCGCGAATTTTCGGCATCTTCCTTTGTTCGGCATCGTAGGATTTTATTTCGGTCTTCCCCATGCATTGCATAGCATCGGGGATTAATTTTTTCTGGGGAGACTTTTCCTGACTGTATTCCCGCCACCGGAAAACGCTTTTTTTTTCGTGCGTCGCCTCATTCTTTCTCCCTCGATTCTTTTAACCGCTGAGGTGATAGTATACTCCACCTTTGTAATGATCCCCCCCCCCCTCTCCCCTTCGTATCATAGGCCTGGCTGTCTTTTCCTTCGAGCCCCTTAAGCTTCCCTAGAACACAACCCTTCCCGCCAAGAGTGTCATTATCGGTCCCTGTCGCCAATCGCATTAATGCTTCCGCCGCTGCCTTTCATGAACCCTTACCCCAACTCGCCTCCCTTTCTTCGTGAGGGAAATGTTGGTTTATGCCGCCTGACCCCCTGTCCCCCCGCTCAACGAGATCCCGCTCTTTCTTCTTCTTTGATCGGACTCCTCTTCCACCAACACCTTTTTGAGTTCTGAGTTCGTCCTTCCCGCCTCCTCAGAGAAGGTCCACCCATACATAAATTTCCCCTTGTTTCTCCATAGCCATCCTTTTTGATTTTTGTTTTGGGACAGTGTAGAAACGGCGCAGCTCCTCTTACCCTGAAGAGTTATGGACCTATTTTCTGGTTTGAGCCCACCTTTGATGACCCCTCTCTTTCTCTTATAACAAAGCATACCTGTTTTTTTCCCCACTCCCTCTTGGTCTTGGTTTTCCTTTTTCCTTCGTGGCTCTTGATAACACGTGAGCCCCCCCTGAATGCTTCTTCCCGTAGCTTCGTTTTAAGATGTTCTTGACTCCTTTTGCCATTCAGGTAGTTGGCCTCAGCGGTCCATAGGAAGGCCTGTCTTTTAAGGGAATGCTTCTTTTCCCCAGACGGAGACGGAGTACATCATTGATAACCCCGTGTTCTTTCTCTCCTTATCGCGTTTTTAGAACGACTCCTTAAAACATAGACCCCTTAGTTTAGGTTTGTTCTCACCTGTTCACTTTATACCGGGAGCTGTCTCCGGCCTTTCCTCCTTGACTGTGGTCATTGGCTAGGATATACGCCAACCGCCAAACTTTCTTCTGTGGAATTTGTTGCTTCTTTCCTTTTTCTTGTCGAGGGTTGGGTTTTTTTAAAGCGTCAGAATTTATTTCCCTCAACGTAGCTCGCTTCAACTTTTCCACACCTCCGTCTTCCTTCTAGTGCAGTTTGATTGTTTTCCTTTTCCCCTTTTTATTGCCAGTGTGCCTTTTGCTGGTATCTTTCCACGATTCCGTTTGCATCTTCTGGTCCGCGCTCCCACGTCTTTCGCTTTTCTTAAAAAGTCTTTTTTTTTTCGCTCATCGCCTTTTCCATCCGCATTTTCGGCGCGGGCTTCCTACCTTTTGTTCGTTTCCTTCTGTGATGCTAAGTACATGCTTCTTCAGACCGAGCCCACCAGTCCTGGAACAGCCTTCTCTTCTCACTCCCTGGTTTCTTTTTCTCCCGCAGATCCTCCCCGATTTTTGACAAAACAAGTGAAGAGAGGTGTCCCTTTCCCCTTTTTTTTTTTTCTCGCCCCCATTTTCAGAGAAGAACTTCTTCATTCTTCAGGTAATTTTTTTTTTTCTTCCTGATGCAATTTCGTCTGGTTTGTCCATCCGACAGCGGGGCCAGCTTCTCTTTCCAGCGAATTTCACTACTGAGAATCTTCTGCCGGTCATAATGCAGCCACGGCATCTTTTCCTTTGCGTTCATGTCGTGTCCCCACACCTGATCTAACAGATTGCCCCCGGGTCCGCTGGATCCCGCAACTTCCTTCCTTGTGGGTAAGGTCGTCCAAGGGAGTCTCTTCTCTCCCTGCCTGTGTTTTCTTCCAAAGGATGGAGGCGGCGACTATAGCCGTGTTTCACATCCCGCGAAAGTACTTGTTGCCCCCCGCTTCTTCGCGGTACAGACTGAGACCTTACGCCGGATTCCCCCATCCTTTCAACTCCAGGAGTTTAATGAATATCTCTTCTCCTTCTCCCCCTTCGTGTTTCTCTCGATACCATTTCACCGATTTAGTTCCGATATTGGATTCTGGACTTTGTTTTAATTTTCTATTTCACCCGTCCTCTTACAAATTCGGAGGCCTTTCTTCCCTTGTGCTCTCCTCTTTCTCGAAATTCTGTTGATCGAAGAAGACTTTCCCCCGATCTTAATGATCTAGCTTTCTTCTGACAGGCCGCGTCCGTTTTGAACGAAGCAAACGGTCACAGTTCGGCCACTTTTATTTGCGGATTCTTATTCCTTCTTCTTAATTGAACCTTTTCTAAAGAAAAAACTTGCTGTCCTTTTCTGCAGGACTGTCCGCACGGCCCCCGCTCGTCCTTCGGTGTAGTCCGTTGTCACTCCCTCCTTCCTTTCTTCTTGTACCTCCTGCGCTCTCCGCAAAGTCCTTAACCATTCTCTTTGTCGCCTTCAATCCCCGGGCTATCCTTCCTATTTCGGTTTCTTCTTTAAGATTGGCTAGACCTCACAAAGTTCTCGTGTTCACGATGGTTTTCCCTCTTCTCTTCTGATTCCGCCCCAGTCGCGCGCTCGGCCTTGTTCCTTTTTTTTTTTTTTTTGAGTTTGGTTCGTAGACCCACCTACCGAGAAGTAACAGCATTAGCCTTTTCCAATTACGACCCCGCCAACCTTGCGGTTCTTTTCTGTCCTTTTCTCACTGGAGCGAGGAGTCGACCCCTTCCCCCCCCTTTTACGTCCGATTTTTTGGGTTTTAGCTCTGCCATCAGACTTTTAGACTTCAACGACTCTCCGGTTACCTGGAACAGCATTTTGCATTTTTTTTGCCCTTCCCGAATCTCCCTTCGCGGCAATTGATCCTTCTCACGATTTATACCTCCTTGTGGTTTGCCGGTTTTTATTCCTCTTCCTTTTTTCCGGTGCCTAAGAGAGAATGTCCACAACCCCCACTGCCCCCTTTGGACTTTCTCCCGAATACAAATGCCCCCAATTTCCCCTTTTTTCCCTCTGAAAATTCCCTCCGCAGGCCATTCCCCCCCCTTCCCACCATTTGTGAAGTGGACGAAGCCTCACTCCATCTTTTTTTTACCTTCAGCAACTCACTTATGGCTTTTTCTATTTTTTTTTTACGGAAGGTTTAACCCTTCCTTTCCCCCTAAGGAGCCGACCTTTTTCAGGATACTTTTTCAAGTGAGCGACTCCCCCGGTTAACTCCGAGATTCCTGCCATCTTCCCTGTAACGCCCTTCCTGGCCGTTTTTCCCCCTCGTGAAGGCAACCTTCGGGCAACGATCAAGACTTAACTCTTTTGCTTGTTCCCAGATGCCTCGTTTCTGTTCTCAGATCACTCATGGGACCCTCACCCCTTCTTTTTTTTTCTAATCTATGATGCGTTTTTATTGATTGTTCTAGTCTCTTTTCTTTTCCTTTTTAGTGTACCTGCGCTCCTCAAATCCATCGTGGAGCTAACGTGAGTTTCGCTCGCCTGTCCGCCGTGGCGTTATCCTGGTGCTCCCCCCAAAACCGCAAATTGCTAGTCCTCTAAATTTTTTTCCGCTTCGGTGACTTCATTGTCACGCTTTCCTTTTAACTTGTAGGGAGTCCCCAATGTAACTGGAACGCCCCACCACTTTTCTGTTTTTTACTTCTGAAACGTGATCCCCTAACGTCGCTGTGGAGTGCCTCGGTTTCTCTTTGGCCTTCTTGCTTGCATAAAACCCCCAGGGCCCCCCACCCTGACAAGGATCACTCTGCTTCCGACAGCCTGAGGCCCCAATGCCCGCATACCCCCCAGATAGTGCCGCACTTTTGAAGGATCTTTCCCACGGTTTTTCTTCCCCTGTTTTTTTTTAGCTCTGATGATGCTTTCCCGGACAGAACCCTAGCATGCTAAAAGGTCCATTGTCCTCGGTGCAGCACCTCCCCTATTTGCGAACTAAAGCCGGTGACCGACCTCTACTTTTCATAAAACACCTGCCTTTCTGAGGCCCCTTTACTTCTGATCCTTTCTGTTATTGTTTTCATGAAAATCACATTATTCCCCCATTCCCCTCCTCGAAAAGGACCTCTGCCTCGGCCCTTTCGCCGCAATCAAAGCAGTCGCTTTCTCCTAATCCGCCCGCGGTCGTCCACTGACCAAGTTCTCCTACAAGCTCCCCCTTTCAACCTCACCGCTGCGACTTAAGGCCCCTCACTCTTCCGCGACAGCATTAAATGCCCCTTTTCTTCTTGACGAAGTTTTCCCCTTCCTTTTCCCCCGTTCCCTTACGTCCAATGGGACCCAGTTTTTACCAGCCTGCAAACTCCCGTTCTCTCCCGGTCCCCTCCCCCCAGCCCATTCAGAGGAGCCGCACTTTCTTTTTTTTTTAGACCCTTTTCCCTTTTCTTTTTTTGAACGAGAGATGATTCTCCGAGCCTGATCTCTCATCGATGGTTTTTTGTGGTGATATCCTGTCCTACTTTGGGTCCCCCCATATAAGCTTATTGCTAAGATTCCCTCATCTTTTAACCGGACTATGATTTTTTCACGATGTTGGTACGTTACTTCTTTTAGAATATCACCCTTTTCTTCCGTTATTAGGTCTGGCGTGACTCCTTTATCTAGACCTTCCCCAAGCCCGGGCGGGTGGTGTTCCCTTCTGTGTAGAAAGTGGCCACCTTTTTTCTCTTTCCTACCCCTTTCTAGTGGTTTTTAAAAAATTGACTCCTTTTTATCGCCCCCGAACCCGCTCTTGGAGAACCCCTTTCATAGGACGGCCCCCTCCTTTGAATTCTTTTTGGATTCCCATCTCCCCTTAACAAACTTACGGGGTGGCCCCACCTACA
>Ga0179593_1538852_pt1 | contig 11116 bp, 17 predicted proteins | sample CZODoug2_1_08_16_FD_185931 | JGI IMG/M metagenome (GOLD analysis project Ga0179593, IMG submission 185931) | Vadose zone soil fungal communities from Angelo Coast Range Reserve, California, USA - CZODoug2_1_08_16fungal (PacBio error correction) | ecosystem: Environmental > Terrestrial > Soil >... | reverse complement strand
TCCCTTTTTATGTCCCAGTAAGTATGCCGATTTTATTTTTTGCTCCCCTCCTTTTTTGCGTATTTTCACCCCCACTTCAGCTATGAAGACGGGGTCCACTTTGCATTGCTTTTTCAGGGACCCCCCCCGTTTTTTCCCAGCCTTTTTTTTTACCCCTTTTTTTCTTTCTTTGAGGCTGCCGGTTTCTTTTCAAGGCGACCCGAGGGACTCCCCTTTGTCCTTGTCTGACCCCCCCGTCCGTTTTTTTTTCGGCCATTGAGAATGAGCGGGCGAGACTCATAACATTTTTCTGCCTCGCCCCCACCTGTCCCCTTTAAATTTCGGTCCTTTACCTTCCTCATCCTTCCCTGGGTCTCCTCGTTGCCCCATCCCTTGGGCGCGAGCGCGTGGGTGTTTGCTTCGGGGTAAAACACTCGTTTTCAACACGCGGAGTCCCAACATTGGTTCCCTGACTCCCCCCGTTTCCCCCCTTTTTCAGTTGGTCTTTTTGGACAAATTTTCTCCTTCCAGTCTGAAATCCCGCACAGCGGAAAACCAGCCTGTTTAAAGCGTTAGTCTGGTCCCCCCCCCGGACCCTGAGTCTTTTTTTCTTCTCTTCTCCCCCTCCCTCCTTTTCTTCCCTTTTCCTCGAGCCTTTTGTCGGCTTTCCCCAGGCCGTTTTGGTTCCTGGCGGACCACCTTTTTTGATTCCCACTTAAACTTCCCCTGGCCCCGCTTTTTACCTTTCCCCCATGGGAACCTCCCCGTGAAGGGTTTTCCCGGCTTTTCCGATGACGGTGTGCAGGTTCGACCTGCCTTGGCCTTTGATTTTTCTTTTCCGCCCAGACACCAGTAGGTTTTCACACCCTCCCTGTCATTCTTATTTTGTCTACCCCCACAAAAATAGGCCCTGAGGCGTCTCCGACTTCGATTAAGGGATTTCCAGCTTTTTTTTTGTTTTCCCCAACCCCCGCCCTTTCACTTGACATAAGAAAATGGACGAGGCATCCCGGGGCTTGCAGAACCCCTCCCTTTTTCCAGTACAACCTTCTTCCCCCCCCCCCCCCCTTTCGTAATTTTGCCTTCACACGATAGTCCTGATGAGGGTCTTCAGTTTCGCAGTCTTCTTCCGGTTCCGGGACGGGTTTTTCAGACTCCAGTTCGGGGGTTTTTTCTCAGATTTTCCTTTCCCCGTTTTGCCTCCCGTTGTTCTAAGGCTGCCGTGGCCACCTGTAAAAAAAGAGTCTTTTTCCTTAGTTGTGGACCCGTCCCAACTTTTCTGTCTCTCGATTGTGTGGTCAGGCGGCATGGCCTACAACCATGAACGCTGTGGGGTTGGTCCCTCGCTTTCAGTAACGGTCCCCTCATTTCCCTCCCTTTCTTCTCCCCCCCCTTTTGTTCCCGGGATTTTTTTTCCTTAACTCCCCCTGGCCGGCCGCCACAGAAGACAGGGAAAAGTCTTCCCCCCCCCTTGATGATTTCCCCCGCCACCCTGTGTTCTTCTTCGGGTCCCCCCCCCTTTTTCTTCTAGACCCCGGTGTTTTTTACTCCCCCGCAGGGGAACAGTTTTTACGCTTTCCTTTCGTTCCCTTTTTTTAGCACCTCTCTCCCTTTTATCTTTCACCCCCCCCTTGGTTCATTCCTGTTTTTGTGCCCCGCGTTCGATTTTTTTTTGAAAGGAGGTGTCTGGTTTCTTTTTTTGTTATCTGAAGAGACGCGTCCACGATTCTCTTAGTTCTTTTACAACACCAATTTCCCCCTTTAGTCCGGCCACTGGGGGAGAATTGTTTTTGAGTTTTTTACTGCATTACCAATGAACGGATCCCCCCCGTTTCTCCTACCTTTTGTTATTCGATTCTTTACGCTGAGTTTTATTTTTCTGCCCCGTTATTGACTCCCCCCCAAATTCTCTACTCCAATCTCTGGTTGGACTCTCAACACTCTTTTTTTTTCCCCTCTGATTTCTTGGGGTGGGAAAGGAGTGTGTTTCCCCATGCTGGTGTTTCTTTCGTACCTCCCCCCGGGGGTCACCTCACAAAAGTATTTCAACTTTCCCCGGGCCCCCTTTTTCTCACCTTTCCTCCAAGATTCTAAAATTCCTTCGGGGCGCGGCAATAGCACTCCAAGGAGATTCTCTGGTGAGACCGCTTTTTCTTTAAAAATATTTCTGACCATGCCTTGGGGTTTTTATTGATGTTCAGAGTGCCGATGTTTTCCCTTCTCCCCCAAATGGTTTTACTGTTCCCCACAGATTGGACCATAAAATTCTTTGCCCCCCCCCCTTCTTTTTAGTTCCACTTCTCCTAACCTCCCCTCTTAGGCCCCTGTCGCCAAGGGAGCAGCTCCCGATATTAAGACACACAATTTTTTTCCCTTCACGTTTTCCCTGTTTTATTTTTCTGACTCTTCCTTCTTCCCTCCTTTCTTTTAGTGTTCTTTTCCTGTGTTACTCACAAGGGAAGCCGGACGCTTTTTTTGGCGAATTTTTTTCTTAAATCCCCGCCAGACCTGTCCTTTTCCCCCGCCAAGGTTTCTTGGTTATTTGGACCCCCACTTTCTTCCCCCTGGGTTTTCTCCCCCCATCCGGAACGTTTTCGTTGCCAAACCTGCCAACTGGTCACCCCCCACTCCTGCTCGACGTTAGCCCGCTCCACCTCCCTCACAACTTTTTTCTGGGTCCTCCCTTTCCGGTTTTTTTTTTTCGTCCCCGTCACCCCGTCTTCATTTCGGGTGTCTTTTTCCGGATCGCCTTCACCTCAGAATCGGGTGAAGAAATCCCCCCCCTCCTCTTCCGTCTTTTTTTTTTTTTTTGTTTCCCCTTCCCTTCCTCCCCTCCCTTACCCTTTTTTTTTTGCCCTTGCACCATGCCACGGACCAATTCCTGTGGAAGAGTTTCCCCCCAGTCGCGTCATGTCGTAGACTGGGTTCAGTTCACATTTTCCACCCTCCTCTGTTCTTCTTGATTGTTTTTCTGTGATGTTCAACCGGCATTCGTCCTCAAGCGGTTGTGGCGGCCGCGCCCTTCGACTTTCCCTTTCCCTTTTGTTCCTTCTTTTGTCCTTCCTTGTGCCCTTTTTTTTCCCTGCGACGTGGCTTTCCTTCGGAGCTGGAAAACCCAGGATCCCGTTTTTTTTCATTCCCCCTTTGTCAGTTCGTTTCCTCCCCTTTTCCTGCTTTGTTCCCAACCTTTTCTTCCCTCTGGTATTTTTTCCTTTGAGGGCCCGGCCCGGCAACGCTTCGGGCGATTTCCCTCTCACCCTTTTTTTCCCCGTTTGAACTTAAGGGCCCTTACCTTCTTCTATGTTCTTTTTTTATGAGTTTTTTAGTCCCGTGATTTCAGGATATTTTTCCCTCTCATGTTTCCCCCCATTCAGTTTGGCCGGACGGTGTGTTGTTTTCATTCTGTTGTCCCTGTCCCCCAGTTTTTCCATCACTTGGGTTTTTTTTTGCCGTCTTCCCTTTCCCTTTAACCCCCCCTTTTACTACGGTGCCACGGACGGCACCCGGGTCCCCGAAAACAAATCTTCCCCTGCGCCCTTGTTTGACTTGCGTACTTTTTCCCCCCCCCTTGGAACTTGACGCTTTCTTTTTGCTTCTTTGTTTCATAAAAGGTCCCGTTTGTTCCGTTCTGCCCCCTTTTTGACGGTCTCTTTGTTCAGCCCCTTCCGTCCTTTCTTGGTTAACCCCCTCTGAAACCCCCGCGAAGCTTTTTGACTCTTTTGGCCCCCGAGGAACTGAACTATGTTGCTTGTCCCCTTTTTTTCTTGCCCTTCCCTTTTTTCAGTCCCTACTTTGATGATACCCCTGAAAAAGACAGCCCCCTGTGTTTTGTGGTATTTGAAGCCAGTAAGAACGTTTCACCACTCTACTCCCCCCTTTTCCCCCTTTTCCAGTTTTTTATCTTCCGGACCCCTTCCCTTCACTTGGCTTTCAGATAGCATGGGGCTTTTTTCCAACAGGTCCCCTGGCCTCATTGGTCCTTTTATTTCTTTTTTCCCCTTTTTGTCCTTTTCGGCCCCCTTTTTGCGCCCCCGCTTTTTTTTTTTTTGCGTTCCTGTTCCCGGATTGGAGACCAAACCTTCGAAGCAGTGCCTTTCCGTTCGTACAATTTAACGTTTTCCCCCCCCCCCCCCTCCCATCCCCTTTTACCCTTTTTTTTCATTAGGTCCTTCTACCGTTCGGGGCTGGAAACATTTTCGGGTGTTTCATTTGTTCTTGTCAGAGAATTTTCCTTTTTTTCACGGAATTTTCTTCAACAAGACGTCGCTGTCAAAAGATTTTCCCTGTTGTGCGCCCATTTTCTGGTCCGTGCCTCCCCTCTCAAAGGCTTTAAATCGACAAGTCTGGACTAACTTTTGACCCCTGTTCCGAGACCCCTTTGAAATTTCCTTCCCCCTTCTGAACCTTTTCCGGCTTCCCTTCCTTTAACTTTTTCCGTGTGACCATAGTTAACATGGAGGGGCTTCCCGGCGGGGAACCTCTCGTCTGCCGTTGTCAACCCTCCCCCCTCCTCTTGTTGGAGACTGTTGCTTCCCCCCGAGTTTCAGTCAGTTTTTGAAAGGTCCTTAATGCTTGATGGGGGGGTCCTCTGCTAAACGGCTTTGATCCTTCACTTCTCCTGTACGTTCGTGTCTTTGGTCAACCCCCCCCCCTATTCTTGTTGAGCAAGATTCTCGACTAGATTTTCCCGAAGTGCCGATTTTACCACCCCCCCCGTTGAGAACCCTTCCCTTTCTGGTCTTCCCCAGCCTTCTTTGGAATCCCTCTTTCCCGCTGCCTAGTGGAGACTTAAAAAAAACAATTTTTTGTGTTTTCCTGTCCTCTTACTCTTTTTCTTTTCCCAGCTTTTTTCTTCTGGTCCCTTTCCCCCCGGTTTTTTTTTTTTTTCCGCGGATCCTTTTCCTTTCGGGGTTCAATTTGTGACCGGAGTTTTTCGAAGCACACCCCTCCCCCCGTCCTAGACTTGTACCCACCTTCTCCCTTTTTTTGGTTCTCCAGTCAGCCTCGCGATCTTGGGATGCACATCCGCCTTTTTTGCGCCAAAGGAATTTTCTTTTTTTCTCCGTTCCCTTCCTCCCCTGGTCCCCCCTTTTCCCCCCCGCTCCCCTGCCGCTTTGTGGTAGTCTTGACTCTGGTTCTTTTTTGGCACGAGAAACCCCCCCCCCTTTCCTTGTTGCTGGTCTCTTTTCTTTTGTGTTTTTTTCCCTTTTGGCGTTCCTTTCCCTTGAGCTCCCTTTTTCCCTTGTTGTCGAGCTTCCCGGCGGTTGGCCTTTTTTTTCGAGGTCGCTTCTTTTGTTTTTCTGGTTTTCTACACGATGCCTTGTATCTCTCTTCCCCCTTTCACCTCTTCCTCATCTTTTTTCTTCCCCCCCCTCCAGCCGTTTTCACGAAGCCCTGCGCTACCCTTCGAAGAAGCCCCTTCATACACCCCCTTTGTTGAGAGTGAATTTGTTTTCTTGGTCCTCCCCCCTTTTTCCCCCGCCTGGACCCCCCCGCGTCCTTTTTTTTTTTTTCCGTCCTCCGCTTCCCGGTCATCCTTCCTCACGACAGATGATTCGCTGCAAATGGACATCTCAGTTTTTTTTTTTTTTTCCTTCGATTCTTTCTCGATTTTTTCTTTCTTTTCGAGACTTTATGCGTTCAGCGGTCGGAGAGAGTCGGGCCAACCCCGATGGATGAAGAAAGTTTCCCTTTTTTTTGTACGGCTGATTTAACCCCTTTTCACACCTTTTCCCTTGCGTTTTTCTCCTTTTGTTGTGGTCTTCCTTTTTTTTTTCCAGGTATTCTCCCCTTTTTATATTACCCGCCCCTCTTTCGGTGACTCTTTTGCCCGACTGATGACCAGAGTAGCGGTCCCCTTTATCATTTCCCTCTTTTTCGCTCGTTCCTACCTTTTCTCCTCTAACCTTGCACCTCTTTCCGTGTCCCTCTTCCCCCTTTTTTTTTCCCCCCGACCCCCTTTCCTGGTCGGACGGGCTGGAAGAGCCCCCCCCGTCTGTGGAACTTCTTTTGGCCTTTTTCCCCTCTCATCCGCACTTCCCTCCACTTTAAAACCCCTTTCTCTTTGCCGTTCCAGCGGGGGACCAGTCAGGAAAGGTCTGATAGGTGGACCCCAAGCTCCGTTTCCCTTTCCCTTTTTCCTGGGTCAGGGACCCTTTTTACTTCTTTTTTTTTTTGCTTCCCCAGCCTTTTTCCTTTTTCTCTTTGCTCAGTTGTTTACATGATCTCGGGCAAGTTCTTTCCTTTTTCTCCCCACCCCTTCCTTCAACTGGCGAACCGACCTGCCTTTTCCAATGATTTCCCAGTCGAGGTGCAACTGTCCCTTCCCCCTTTTCCCTTCCCCCCCTGGTCCCCCCAGCATTTTCTGTCCGGGTGTTTTCTGGGGCAGGTTTTTTTACTTCCTCTTTTTTCATCTTTCCTTTTTCGTCCGTTTTTTTTTCCTCTTTTTCTTTGCATTCCATGACCCTTAACAACGTTTCCTCCGGGGTTCGACACAACCAAATAGGGAACACCCTTTTTTTATCTATCCTAGCTTTCCAGTCCTTTTTTTGGTGAACCTTGTTTCACCGGACACGGCCCCCTAAATGGACGACCCCAACTCTGTGCCTTTTCCGCTCTCTCCCACCCCCCATTAACTTTCCAGCGCCCCCCTGCCTCATAGGTTCCCGGCAAACCACACAGATCCCTTTTGAGGAGTTCTGCTTTGTGTCTCGGTAGCCCCTTCCTATCTTTTTACATTCGGGGGCCAGAAACCCCCCCCCGGGGTTCTAGTTTTTTTTTTCTCCGAGTTCCGATTTCTTGATCCGCTTGATAGCAGAAGGCCCTTTTTCTTTGTCCCCCTGTCCCAGAGTTTTTTTTTTCTATTTTTTTCCCCTCCACTTGTTCCCTTTTTTTTTTTTTCCTGGGCGTAGAGGAAAGCACGGCGCTCCACCCACAGATGTCTTTTTCTCGGTTTGTCTCCTTCCCTTCCCCTTCCTTCTCCTTTGGGACCTTCTCCGGCTCTTTTTCCACTAAACGGCCGACGGGTCATAACCCTTCCATTGCCGGGCCGAAGTTCGTTTTAACCCCTTCGTAGACAATGCGTTTTTTTTCACCCCCTTTTCCCCACCGTTTTTCCTTTCCCCTCTGACTTTTTTCCCCCCCTACCCAAGAACAGGTCAGGAACGACAAGCGTTTTTTCCGAGGACAGGGCAGCGAAATTATTCCTAACACACTCAATTTCGTTTTCCTGTACCCCTCCTTTTTCCCGGTCCTTTCCTGACTACAGCCGGTTCGTTTTTTCTTTTCAGAGATTTTCCCTTTTCTTTTTAGGTCGGTCTAAGTACCCCCCCCCTCAGAAGAACCCCGTTCCAATTTTTCTATTTTCCTTCCTCCGGTTTTTTAAGACCTTTTTCCGTTAGAACCAAGGCGCGAGTAAGGTGCTCTTGTAATTTTTCCTCCCTTCTTTTTCTGGGAATGTATGACGCTGAGGAAGTGTTGCTATCAGGGATACATGCCACCGGAACTGAGAGTGTTTGGTGTCTCCTCCGTTTTTTTTTATCTTCGAGTTTTGTACCGCAACGGGGGACCCCTCTATTTTTGAAACTTGTTTGGGACTGTTGATTTGTCCATCCCTAACCTCCCGTCTTTTTTCGCACCGGTGGTTCCCTCCTCCTTCCCAAGGCCTCGGGAAGTGTTCCCTATCTCTCTGACCCTTTCCCCCCTTGTCTCTCATTTCCGGTTTTAACTGTTCCATCCTTTCTTTTTTCAAGCCCCCCCCCCCCCCCCCCAATTGTTTGTCTCCCAAGCTGCCCTTGAAAAAGTCTCCTGTCCCCCCCCCTTCTTCCCAGATTCCGCCTCAGGTTTTTCAGATTAATCCCCCTTATTTAGGTCAGAAAGTGTTTCGCTACCCTAATCCTCCCGAACCCCTTCTTGAAATTTTTTTTCCCTTTTCCCCCATTTCTGTCATTCCGACAGGTCCGTGAAGGTTGCGTGGTGGTGCCTACCCTCAATTTGTTTGTGCCCCAGCCTCCGGGCTCTGTTTTACTTGGCCCCTTTGCCACATTCCCTTCCCGTGAACTTGCCTTTTCTTGCAAACCTTGGATCACGTCGTGGCGCAGAGCTGTTTATTTCTTTTGTGGCCACACCCCCACCCTTTTCCCCTTCTACCTCCTCCCCCGTCCTTCTTTCTGCGCGGTCCTCATCAGCCAACCCCGATGAAGCTTTTCCGTTGCCCCCCGTCCCATTCCCTCCCCCGTCCCCTTAATTTCCTCTTTTTTTTCCCCCGGCCTTTTGCCCCCCCCACCCCCCCTCCCCTTGGGCATTTGCCAGATGGGTTCAGACGGATCAACATCCCAATTTTTTGTAGTTGTTTGCCATATATATATTTCCCCCCCCCCCCCTTTTCCTTTTTTTTGTTTTTCGAGTCTTCCTTTTCCCAATTCCCCCCCTCCCCCTTACATGTTGGGAGAGTCTCCAAAGATGGGCTTTTTGTAGTTTTGAGGACCTTAATGCTTTTTTGGCCCCCCTTTTTTTCCCCTCCTTTGCCCCTTTTTTGATTTGATGGGATATTTGAACAGGAAATCGGTCTTGTCCCTTCCGGTTGTTTTTTGATGTATTCAGTCTCCTTGCTACTTCCGCTTATCCTTGTCGCCTCCTTTTATTTTTGTTTTTCCACTGTTTGTGGACCGTCGGAAGGGGCCTTTGCCCTTTTGGCTTGACCCACCCCCCCGTGGATTAAAGTTTTTTTTCCTCCCGTTCCTCTTTTCCCCTGACCTTTTTTCTTTTTTTGATGCCCCCTCTCCCTTATCTATTTTAGGGCTTTGATTTAGTCCACGGAACCCTTTTCCGTTTGCTAGAACTGCACTCCAATGACGACCCACCCTACGTGTTTTTTCGTCCTTTTCTGTGTCGCGCCGTGCTAGGTTTTTTGAAATAGATGATCTTTGTGTCACCTGTACCTCTTTTTCTTTTTTTCCCCTTGGTTTTTCCCCTTTAGGGTTTGCCATACACCCCCCTGTTCTTTCCTGAATATTCACTTTTTTCTACCACCCCCGTATAATTTTCCCCCCCCACCCCTTTCCCTGAAAAACTTTTTCACTTTACGAGATTTTTAGTGAGAGGGGACCCCGCCATTCAAGGGCCTTTGCTTTTCTGTCCTGTTTCTCCCCCCGTCCAATTTTTTTGAGTACAGGACCCCCAAGGGGGAGGTCGGCAACAAGAGACGAGCCCACGCTCCCCCAACCCAACTCCTCCATAGTTGCCAATGTTTGCAGTTTTACCCCCGGGCCCTTTCTCTCTTTTGCTGTTCTTTTTTTTTATGTGTTTGCTTTTCTAATAGGACTGCCTTTTTTTTTTGGATCGTCTGATGATCACCCTCCCCTACTCCTCCTTTTTTTGGCGGAAGTTTTCCCCTTGTTAATACCTTCAATGGGAGACCTTGAAGGATAGGGACTTCAGATAAGACCAGAGACCGGACTTGATCTCTCGATAGCAAGCCTGGGCTTCGGCACTCTCCCGGGCCTTTCTTTTTTTCCTCTGGTATTTTTCCCTTCTCAGTCTTAGTCAAGGGCCCAGGAGGGCAGCGGTTGTTCTTTAAAAGGATTGTGTATTCCCCCAACCTTTTTTTCTCGTCCCGTTTTTTCCCCCCCCCCCTCTTTTTTTACCAGTTGGCGACTTAAAGGTTGAAATACACCCATTCCGGTTTGTGATTTTCTTCGGCTCACTCTTGCGGTGGTTATTCCCCTTTGGTGACGGTCCCGGTTAATTGGGAATCCGCGTTGTCAGGCGTAGACATCTTTCCACGTAAATTCCCCATCTTAGGTTCTTTGAGAGAACATTAATTTTTTTTTTTCAATACTCCCACTTTTGATTTTAAACATTCCGTCCCCTTTTTTCCCCCCTAAACTTTCTTTCCGTTTCCCTTTTGGCCCCCGTCCTGGGCTAGAAGAACGGGATTGAAGTTTTTTTTTTCATTTTAGCATCACTCTTCGTTACTAGCCTCCCCTGGTCCTTGTACCCTTTCCCTTTTTTCCCCTGCTCCTTTCTTTCTCCCCTTTTGCCCCCGGACAACCTGAAAAGAAGCCTTTCGGTGTTTGATTTTTGCACATGACGAGGTGCCTCGTTTTTCCTTTCGCTGTCCTTGTGCCTTTCGGAGTGCTCGCCATTTAAGTTCAGGTATGGTTTTTCCAACCAAAACGTATTTCCTATTTTTTGTCCCATTTTTTCCTTTCCTTTCCCCCCATTCTGTTTGACGATTTTTGTTAGTTTTCCCACCCCCACAGGCGACACCTTCTAATTCTCTTTTTTCGTTTTTTTGTAGTTAGATTATTTTTTGGCGGGTTCCCTCGCCCCACATGCACCCCCCCTCTTCTTTACTTTTTTTTCTGGACTCCCTATGGCTTTTCCCTTCCCCCACAGTTTTTCTTTTAAGGGAATTTCGTTCCAGGTATGTGGCACCGTTGACGGTTCTTCTTTTTTCTACCCCCCCCCTTTTTCTCTTCTCTACCACCCGAGAAAGGCAGGCCGGGAGCGATTTAAGATTCCTTTTTCATCTTTTTTTTTCCACCCCTTCTTTTTTCCTACTTTTTTGGTGAGCCCCAAGGTTTTGGAGATGTTTCTGTTAAGACGGTTTTTACGGAGGTCCTCCCGGTCCCGCTTAACCCCCTCTCCTCTTAAATACTAGGGGTTTTTCCTTTATTTTTTTTGAGGATTTTTTGATATAGTTGGTGTCCCCAACCCAACCCCAACCTCTCCCTGCTTCTACTTTTAGTTGCGAAGTCCCCTTTTTACCTTTCCCTTCTGAATCTCTTTTTTTTCAACTGGAAGAGCCTGAACTTAAAGGGGAGGTTTTGTCTCCGGGCGGGATGGGGGTCTTCCTGATTTTTCCGTGCTCCCCTTCATCTCTTCTTTTTTTTCCCGCCCTTTTCCCCCTCCCCTTGACCCCTGTTTTTCTTTGATCTTTAACGAAGAGAGTTTTTGTTCTTCATCTTTTGAGATAAGTTTCCGCCCCCGTTCTCCCCCGGTTTCCTTCTCACCCCCTCTTTTCTTTTTTTTTCCACTGGAAGCCATGCTCAAATGAGGGGACCTTTTAGCGCTTTTTTTTCCCCCGGTACTCGGTACCGCTTTTTTCAATAACTCCCTCATCGTTCCTTTTTTC
>Ga0179593_1480397_pt1 | contig 11116 bp, 14 predicted proteins | sample CZODoug2_1_08_16_FD_185931 | JGI IMG/M metagenome (GOLD analysis project Ga0179593, IMG submission 185931) | Vadose zone soil fungal communities from Angelo Coast Range Reserve, California, USA - CZODoug2_1_08_16fungal (PacBio error correction) | ecosystem: Environmental > Terrestrial > Soil >... | reverse complement strand
AACACTAGTGGAATCCCTTTCTTCATCCCCCTTTCCTTTTCTACCACGCGATACCGTTCGCACCCTCTCCTATTGGTACATCCTTGACCGGATACTGATTAAAAGAAGCCACAATGTCGTTGAAGAACCTTTTTTCCCCTGACCCCCGGCATTGCGCTGGAAATCCTACACATGGTTCCCCCCCCCCAAGCTTCCCATGACCGCGGCCGGCGGCGCAGGGGCACTGAAGGAATGAAACCTTTCTTTTCCTCCTTCCTCTCCTCCACCCCATCCTTATGTACGCGCCTTCGTGTGTTGTTCCAACTCTCCTAACGCCGTCTGCTGAATCTTTGTTCCCATCACCACCGCTGTTGTATGCGGATTTAGTGGTCTTTCCCCCCTGGCATTTGGTTTCTGAACTGTTCTGGGCAGACTTTTTCGTCAAAGTCTCCTCCCACCAGTTATCGACCCAACCCCATGGAATTTATTTGAGACCTGCCCCCCTTTTGCGAAGTAAAACCGTCAAACGGGTCCTCATCCCATAGTTTGATCTATGACTGTGTCTATCCTGCCGACGTATTAGTGGTGTCTTCCTCTCCCTTTAGACAGCCCCTGGGAGCGCTTTGGAAAATAATCGTTCATAACCTTCCCCCCGTTTGAACGAGGACATCCACATGGTGGACTCTTTCCTCGGTTCTAACCCCAGTTTGGCCGCAAAATCTGAGCTGCCAGAAATTGGTTCCATCTCTCTGCAACCAATACTCTATATGCCTTCCTCCTTCCTTTTTTTTCTGAGTCCTCTTCTCCAGAAGGTAATTACTGACCAGTGATTTGGGGGCCCAGGAGGTTTTTCACCCCTTGTTTTCCTACCTCCCCCCCCCCTTTCCCCGCGCAGAAAAAGTGGTGAGACGTTCGGAAGAATGCCTTGTCTGCCTTTTGATCTCGAAAGCCCCCGCAGGAGTTCCCTACGTTGATCTCGGAGATCTGCCCATGGGTCGTTTCGCGCAAATAACCCCCACGTGCCCTTTCCTCCTTTTCGTTAACCCTCTCCCGAGACTACCAACGAACACGCGATATCGCTTATTTTCTTTCTCCTCCCCCCCCCACCCCTTTTTCCCCCGTGACTTTTTAGGACGGGCTGTTGTTTTTTTTTTTACTCAGCGCAAGTTCCCCCTTTTCCCTTTTTTTTTTTCTTTTTCTTCGTTCACCCAATGCCGGAGTTCCCCCCCTCCCCGCCTTCCCCATCTTTGAGTTTTGCTATCGTCAAGGCATTTTTTTTTGCATTTCTCAACACCGAAGGCGGCGCGACCTACTTTTTGTTCTGATCTTATAGATGTCCCCCTTTTCGGGAATCCCTTTCCCCCCCTTTCCTCCCCGGCCGTTTCTTTTTTTTATCACCCCATACAATGACAGTCAGGCGTTTTCGCTTTCTTCTCTTGAAGCAGATCCCTACATGGTGCGAGTCTATTTGTGCTCTTTTGCGTGACAGCTTCCCCCTCCCCTTTTCTCGATCGTTTCTTTTTTTCCCTTTCTTTCTCAGTTTCCTCACCCTAGCTGTAGCTTCCCTCGGGCCCGTTAACTACCCTTCTTTTTTGACCCTCTGCCCCTTTTTTCCTTCCAGATCTGAGGTCGACGAGCTGCTAACGAGGGCTGGACACGTTTCCGTGACTTTTTGTGTATTATTACCACCCCCTAGACCTTATTTGAAGACGATAATTTTTTGGTATTCTCCGTTCCCAGTTGATTTAGTCTTCCGAGACCCACTAGATTCCAGTTGATCTTCCAGTCACGCCCCCAGAAGTCACGGCAATCCCCGGAATTTTTTTGTGCTTTTTGATCAAGTTAGCAAAATCCTGCTTTCATGTCTATCGTGTTTAGAGAGATTTTTCCGCCGAGGAAAGTCCCTCTCTTTTCCCCCCCATTAATTGTAGCAACAATTTTACACCACAGCGCGTTCCCACCCCCAATATCCCACCACAGCCAGAACGAAATCAGTGCCAGTTTTCCCTTATGCGAGGTAATCCCCCCTCCTTTTTAAGATACCCTCCCCACAGTCACCGCCTTGTGACCTTCAACCGCCTTTTCATAATCGTTTGGATGATCTAAAATCCCGACTATGTATCCTCCCCCCCTATCTTCGCCAGAATTTGACTTTTACCCTCCCCCTACAGGTCCCAAAAGAATTGCATCAAACAGTTTACGCGTGGAATAAGTCACCCATGTTGCGTTTTTTCCGAAGAGGCTGTCTGTTCAACACACATTGTTTTTACTCTTACCGCCCTTTAGTTTGTATTGCTGCAAAACCCCTACGATTAAGAGTTACTTTTTTCCTTCATCTGCTATTTCTCATTTTTATCTTTTTTTCCCTAGTTTTTTTCCTTGCCGTTGCCTGTGCATGAGGTTCGCTTTTTTTATGCCCGAGGGGCTTCCCTTTCTTGAACCCCCTTATAAAATCGGAAGATGTGCCCGGTTGCTGGCACCCTTTCCAGATCCTCAAATAAGAGCTGTCGAGTTATCCGTACCGCCTTGTTTTTTCTTCTTGAATCTTCCTACCTTTCCTGCCATGGTTTTTTTCACCCTGATTTCTTTCCTACCGACGTTTACGATCATGTGGGACTGTCCAGACTGCATTCTTTACCCACATGGAGCCAGGAAGAGGAATTGAACTAAGACATTCTCCTCCCCGTTGATGGACATCTCCTCCTAGAGAGCAATACCAGTCCTTCCTTCTCACCCTTTACGCTTACCGCTGGCATTCCCTTCCCTCCTATGTGACCCCACCTTTTTTTGCTTCCTTTCTCATGTGAGTAAGTGTTATTTGAAGGGGTGAACAACCCTCGGGTTGTTGTCGATATGCCTCCCCCTGACTCTATAGCACCAAGATCCTTTTGTTGCCTTAACCCTGCTCCCCCGGGTTCCTTTCTTCCTGTATAAGAATGGTCCCGGTCCTCCCTCTACGAACCGGGTGTACTCCTGAGTTCCCCACTTGTTGGCCTTCCCACCCCCCCTCTCCCTCCTCCTTTTTTTTTTAAATAGATGAACTATTCCGTATCCTCCTTTGCTCGACTGGAAACGTGTACTATTTAGACCCGTGTTTGTCATCCATTCTTTGTTGTTGTCTCGTGCCGACTGTCTTTATCACCTGTTACCCCTTTTGCGCTGCTTTTGCGGGCCTTTTCGTTTCTTCAAGCTGGGCCCTTTCTCACCGCATGCCTCCTTGCCGGGTTTTTCCAGACTTCCCTTTAGCTTGGTTTCCCGGTGTAAAGTTTTTCGAGTTGTCACCCATTGTTTTTCTGTGGGACCACCCCCCCCCCCCCCCCCCCCTCCTCCACACCCCCCCTACCCCGAACCCTCAAAGTTTGCTTCACAATTAGACGTTCTCTATTTCTGCCCCCCCCCCCCCCCCCCCCCACCCACCTTGCCCGCTAGCTCTGGTCAGCTGCGGATTAGCCAAAATCTTGACCCGTATATGAAGTACGTTCCGTCGTTGTCACCCCCCTCATGGTATCTTGACGATGGCCCATAAGAAACTTATCTCATTTGTTTTAAGTCTCCCAAATCCCGGAGGTGACCCTTCCTGAGTAAAGCAGCGCTCCTTCTTCCCCATTTACTTATGGCCTCTTCGACGTCAAGTGCCGATATCAATTCGGTTGACCACTCCCTTAGACCGTCGCTAGGCGGTCTGATGTTGTGAACCCGTTTCTGTAGAGGTTCCCTTCCTTCCGATTTCCACCAAATCTCAGACTTTCCTTTATCGCTCATGCTCCCCGTTGGTGTATCTCCCGGCCACAAACCTATTTTCGGTTCTCCCTAGAGACCGCCCCACGTCCGCTTTTTTTCTTCCCTATTCCTAATTTATGCCTCCGAGCAAGATTCAGACACCCCTCTTTTTCTCTGGACAGATTTTGATTTTCCAGTTGTCGTTTTTTTAGTCCATGAATGTTTTGTCCCAGTTTCACCAGTGTCAAAGGCTTATGTTCTTTAGACTTTTCTCTTTGATGTTTTTAACAGCGCTGTCATTTGGCACTTCCCCTCGATATCACGCAGTCAATTTATGCGCATTTTTTTTTCAGTAAAGAAGAGGGGCTCAAGGAAGCTGAGAAAAAAAGTCCGCTTTTGTCCCAGTATATCCGTCCTATTTGACATATTGCCCGATGAAGGAGTTGAACAGCAGCTTAAAGAATTTCCCCCAAAGAGTGCGATTCTCGGTGCCTCCAGGGTATTCCAAAGCATCAAATCTTCGAAGGTCCTTGTCAACCCCCCTATTTGCCCCTTGCTTTATATCTCCTCTCCTCCTTGACTTCTGTGAGAGATCCTCAAGTTTTTAAATATTGGAAGAGCTCCTCTTTAAGTCCCGAGTGATTAGGTTGGCCCCAAAAAAAGAATGTAATCGCTCGCCTTCCTTTCACGGTTGACCCGTTTCGTTAGAGGTCAAGTTTTGCCTGACACTTTATTTCCGGTCCAAGGAGAGGTTTTTCCACGCCTCCCCCACCAAACCCCGGGGTTACTCATGAATGCTGAGTTTCCCTTAATAGATTTTTCTTTCCCCCCCTTCTTAATTGCCATAGTCTATGTCCTGTAGCCTGCCCCCATTCCTTTTTATTTTAACACTCCATGAGCCTTGTTGAAAGCCAAAGTTTGATTCGGGTCCGTTTCCTTTTGACGTGCGGACACCAGAATACCTGATGCCCCTCCTGTCCCTAGCCTGCCGATGTAATTTTTTCATTTTCCTGTTTTGCGACTTCTTGGCCTCTATTTCCCCCGAGTGATGGAAAATAGAAGCACCTGCCCTCCTACGACTGATTTCTTCGGTGGAGTTTCGGCAAAGCGTCTCTTTTTTTTTTTCTTCTCGACCACATCATGAGGTGAGACCTTTTGCTTTTTAGGTTCCCCCAGAGTCAACGATAACGGCTTCCTCCTCTCCCCCCCCCTCTTTAAACTTTTACGCAGGTCGATGACTGTTTTCCCCCTCCCCCATTAACCTTTCCTTTCCGGTAGGTCCTGGCAATGAGATCCAGTTCTTCCAATCTACTTATCCCGACCTCTTTCCTTGGCGACTCCCATAAGGACTGACCCCCTGCAGTGTCTCTCTCTGAGTATAGCGACCTTCTTTAGAACTCCCGAGACCTCACGGGTCCTCTGCCTTTTTTCCGATCGCCGCACTCTAGGCGAATACGGCCGAGCAGCTCGCTCCCCAGGGCCCCTTTCGACCTCTAATGTCCATTTTTCCAAAAGGTACCCCCCGGTTGTTTCGCCAGGATTGCACCATTTTCCCCTCCCCCCCTTAACCCAATTGCGATCAAATGTCGCTGACCTCGCCTGTTGGTTTTCTTCCCGTTTCTTCACCAAGAATTTGATACATATCTTGGCCTGTCGTGACGTCTCCCCCTTCCCCTAGCAAGATTTTCTCCCCTTCTGATCACCCCTTTTCCTCTTTTTTTAAGGCATGATGTTTTTTAGCCCCAAACGCCGCATGTGATTCCCGAAATTTCGTGAAAGTTCCCCAGGCTAACTTCTTCCCCTAATTTCGTCCTTTGCCGCTCAGAGATCCGTCTTTTTCCCATTCCGCCTTCCCCGGCGTCCGCTTCAAGTTTCATCCATCTCCCCGATAATTATAGGTATCTTGCCTCCCTTCCCAGTAATCCTTCTTGAAGAATTTTACCCCCTTTTCTGTATTTTCATTTTTTTTCCCCAATTTGAATTGTCTCCTTTTTTACTGGGGCGCGTGATGAATTTCTTCCCTTTTTTAGGTTTTTTACACCCCCCTTCCAACCCGTCTTCCATAGGTTCCCTTTCAGCAACCCGAGACCTCCTTTTCTTCCCCTCTCTTGAACTCTCCCGTTCCCTAGTTCTGTGTAGCGGAAGCATGCACTTTGGAGCTTTCCGACAGGGATTGTCAGAAGTCACCCTACCTTTCCCCATCGGGGTAAGCCTAGGTCAGGGTTCGTTCATGCGTCTGTGTTTTTCTCGCGGTTGTTCGGCCCAATCTCCCCCCCTGATGGACTCTCCCAATCCCCCTCCATGATCACACTCCCATGCCGTTACGTCTTCATTCCCCCCCTCTTCCCCAACCCCAGCAGTCTTTGACGTAGAACCTCCACTTTTCCTTGAAATTTCCCCCGTTAGTTGTCTTTTCCCCCCCCCCCCCCCCCCCAACCAGCTCAAAGCACCCTGCAGTTGCGCCGGCCAGACCGCCCTTCCTCCTAACCCCCTCCAACCGTCTCCCTTTTTGCACATAGGCTCAAAAAGTGAGGAGACTCGGCCGAACCTCCCTTCTCGTACTTTTCGCCGGCCTAAACCATTTGAACGTCTTAGCTGGAGTAACATTTGGTCTCCATTACCACTCCCTGAGTTAACCCCCATATCATGGTTTATCCGAAGATTCCTTAAAGTGGTTTTCGTAGGCTCTTTCCCTTCTACACTTCAATCTTTTCTTTCTTCTTTAATACGCGCCATAACCTGTTTCTACCATCCATCCCGCATGTCCTGGCATTCGATAATGAGGTTTCCCCCCTCTTAAAGTTCCCCCCCATTTTTTTGTCTCAATGGGATTTTTAACAGTCCCCCCCCAGGTCCTTTATCTTTGAGATGATAAGGACTTTTTTTTCGAGGTATGATATTTTGACAGATTGTGGGACATCCTAAGTCGTGATCAGCGCCTTTTTCACCCTCCAACCAAACTGAGATATCTGAGTTGCCTTTCCCTTTTCCCTATTGAGATCCACCCTCCCCCTTCTCTGGCCTTCATCTTTTGATAGATTACTTAAAGCTCCTGTGCTCTACCCCCTCCCCCCTTCCCCTGGGTCCTTTATTCGCACTTACCCTCTTATGTTTTTTTTCCTAAGTGTCCTAAGAAACACCACTGCCCAACTTTGGCCGGAACCTTCTTGAGTGACCTTGCGCTAGCCTTTTCTGGAGAGCATTACCGATCATCTGTCCCAGGCGTCTTTTTCCAGTGCGACCCCCCGCGGCCTTTGAACATTTTACCGCCCTGGGTGCTTTTGACTGATTACCTTTCTGCCTTTGCAGAGCGTTATACCCGTCTCTAATGAGAGGGGACTCTCCCAGTTCTCCCAGTCTCCCCTCTCCCTCCACCCCCTTTTTGAAGTTCCCCCCAGCATCTGAGCTGTGACTGCAGGTCAGAACTTTTTTTGAACCCCCAAGTTATTGTTGTGCCTCAATCCCTAGAACGTTTAGAAAATGAATGATCAACCTTGGCATCAGCTCCTCCCTCCCCTCCTTGTGTAGCTCCCAGTTTTTTGACCAGGTTTGAGCGCCTTTAGGTGCTTTTTTTTTTTCGGTTTCACGAAAATCAACCCGAGTGCGGCTAGTTTTTCTTTTTTCTCCTTTATTTGTGGGGCCCCTTCGACTTGATCAACTAAATTTGCAGGTAGGCCCCTTTGTGGTTTTCCGTATCTTCACAAGTGCTCCCCACCTTCTTCTTTCACGACACTTAAGTCCAAACTGTAAGGGTTAGATCCCCCCCCTCTTTTTCGTGATTTTTGTCCCCGCTCGGAATGGTTTTTCCCATGACATACTCTTTCTTTGGGTTGGATTTCCAGGCTTTTCACTTTTTTGCGCGGTGTAGCTATCCATTTTCTGCCTTCTCCCGTGGACAACGGTTTTGATCCCCGGGGTGTTTCTTTTTTAAGAGCGCCCCCTGTGTTCCTCCATTCACCAAAAATCTTTCTTTTAGCCCTTCTTCATCTCTTCTTACCTCCCCCCTTGGTAGAGAGCTGGATGCCTGGACAGCTTTTTTTTTCCCCTTTCCTAAATAGATCATTGGGTTCCTCCTGCGAACCTTTTTTCTTTTTTCCCCCATATTATAGGGATTGTTCTTCCGCTTCTCACGCGCAAGATATTACAACTCCCGGCACATTTTTTCCCGCCGCTTCTCTTTCTCACCCAATAATCTGCTTTTGACCCTCCTGCGTTACCCCTCACCCTATGTTTCCTTAGACTTACCCCTTTTTGCGGGGGTCCTGGCGACCCCCCCACAAATTTTCGTCTCCAGTTCCTTGTTTGGTCGAATCCTTGAAACAGAGGCGCTTCGCACTTAACAGAATGCTTTTTGACACTTTTCCCCCGCCCCCCCCTTTTTTCAATTTGACCCTAGTGTGTACACGATAATGCCCTCCTCCCTCTGGTTTTCCTTGTTCCACAGACTCCCTATTCCTTTTTTCCGACCATTCTCACCACTGACGGTTACCAGAAGGTGTCCCTGCTCTTTCTCACAAGCTTTGATTACTTCAGTGGACGCCTCAGCAGAGGTCATTAACCACCGGTGCTCAACCTTTTCTAAGCACGGCCCTGAGCTTCCTTCCTTCTTCGTCCAAGTTCTTCATTTACCAGTTGGCTTTCGTTAAGGTTTCCACCCTTCGCTTTTTCCCGCCCTTTCAGCTTGAACGTTTCGATAGTTCTGCACTTCCTTACCGTCGCCTCTTCCAGACTTTCTTGCAGTCCCCCGTACCGTTGGAATCCTTTATCATTTAAAATATCTTGGTATTTGACCCCCCTGCTTATCGGTGAAACGTTAATTACCTTGTGACCTCCGAGCGGGAGGCACTGTTTTTTTCAACTTGGTGTTCACATCGCAGCAATATTCCCTCCTCCCCTCCATCCTTTGGCTCATTTTAATTTCTTGTGACTATCACGCATCCATCCTTCATTAGTAAGTCTTCTCGAGACTTGATAGTAATCTCAGGTTCATTTCCACTGCAGTGCTCAGCGTGATAGTGGGTGAAGACTATTTAGTTGATCCCCCGCCAAACCCCGCCCCCCCCTCCTGGTAACTCTAATTGCCCCACATGCCCCCGTGGCCACAATCAGCCGTTTCCCCCACCCCCCTCCTACCGCAAAAAACAAACTTATCTTTTCCTCGCTTGATACCCCCCCTTTGATGCAATGCATATAAGTCCCTATCATTGCTGACACGACCCTTTCCCAACGGTTGGCACCGACACTTTTCTCTCACTCAGCCCCCCTATCTCGATTTTTCCCCCCGTACCTGTATTACTGCAAAGCCTCCCTCCACGCACAGTTTGAAAGTTAGCCGACATGCCCACGTCGAGATTGATCCCCCTTTTACCTCCTTCTAGAAAGAACTGATTTTGACCACGACCGCCGTTGTTCTGATCCCCCCCCCTTTTGAGCACGCAAGAGTTTCGACCTTTTTTTCCCATTTTTCTCCGTCCGTACCCCCCCCCCCCGGATGCCTGAAGATTTTCTGTTAGTTCCCTCTCATATCTTTGAGAACGAGTTTTTCCCTTTTTTTTCGAGATATTTCATTGTTTAGGGATTCGGGCAGGCGGACTATCCTTTTGGGGCTGTTTCTAATTGTTTTGAATTCTACCGTACTTCATTTGTTTGAAGTCTCCCCCTTTCACTCTACGAAAGCTAAAGAGCTGAGTTTACACCTTTTCCCCTCCCCTTTCCCTTTGATACTTTGCAGATATCGATTTCTTCTTAGTCCAAAATCTTGTCTCAGACAGAGTCTTTTTTCCGTCTCCCCTTCTCTTTTATTGAGCTCCTACTTACCCCCCTCCGCCTCGAACATGAAATAAGACTGTGTACGACGTTCCCCGAGTTTCTTGCGACTCCTCTCATCAAAGCCCCCCCTTCCTCTCGACAAGTGCCTTCCTCATAAAATTCCTACACACCTGGTTCATGTCTGAAGTCCCTTTTCGAAATCATCTCTTGCTGGGTTTTTTCCCCTCCTTTGTGATTTTCTCTGTTAATGAACCAATAGCTTCCCCCTCCTTTAGACATTTTACAAAGAAGAGCGACCCTGCGCGTGTCAGGTCTCCCACTTAAACTTTTGACTTCCTTATTTTCAAAAATTCGCTGGGAATTTATCCCCCTCACCTTATATTGCGCGGGTATTTCTCTTGACCTTTAGTCACCAAGGATTCCCCCCTTTGGAACACGCATGCTACTACCCCCAGATAAGGTACGACTCCTGTATGTCGAATATCTTTACAGTTTTTGCCCCCTTCCTTCCCTCACTCGTAGAGCTTTATTCCTTACATTCGACCGACTTTTCTGCAATTCCCTTTTGTATCCCTTTCCCCCCCCATAGCTTTCTCAGATCTTTTAGGCTCACATGTGCATACCTTCCCCCCCTCCCGTTCGTTGTGCCTTTGGTTCCTTGGACAGACTGTACCCTCTGAGAGAGTTACCGTTTTATATCCTTGTTTCCACTGGTTCGGTTAAACCCCCCACCTGGTTCAATAAGGTTTTCTAACCCACCTTCTATTCCAAAGCTACAGTTTCACAACATCAGATTCCCCCCTCTCTGAGAGTTCCCCTGATAGACCGTATGTAACCCCCTGTCTGCAGTTCTCCGCCCCTAATTCGACTTATATCATCTTGTACTTTCGGTTCCCCTCTTTATCCTTCTTTCTTCGATAGGGTATTCCGAGAACCAGTCAACCCCTTCCCCCCCTCTGGGCGACTTGTTTCCTTCTTTTTCGCAGGGTCCCACTCTCCTTTTGGTCTTCCTCTTAGAACTTCCCCTTTGGAGTGACGCAGCATGACCTTTCGGTATGCTTTTTGCCCCGTCGATTTTCGTCTAAGTCTTTCTCCGGGACATTACTCAATACTTCGTCCCTTCTTGGTTTTCATCGATCGGCTTGCCCCCCCAACATAGTCCCCATTTTCGAAGCGGGCCCCCACCCTCCTCCGTCTGCGATTTTTCCCTGGATCGCACGCCTGCCTCTTCCCTTGCTGAACGACCACTCACCCCCTTAGCTTCCTCACTATTGCTTGAACATTTTTCCATCTCTGAGCCCTTTCTTCAGCACTTTCATACGCAGTGACTGCCACGCCAGCCCCCTTCACGTTGAGATTCTCTTTTTTTTTTGAAACTGGATCCATTTGGAAAAAGATCCCCCCGTCATATCAATGCTCGTTAAACATTACCTAGAACCGCGCTCCCCCCCCTTTGGGCATTGACAGAGCTGGAACCACATCTTTTTGTTCCCCGTCTGTGAGCCCTTTTTTGACTTAATTCCCCCTTGAGCTCACGTTCCTTCGACCCGCCTTGAATAACTGGAGTGATCTCCTCTTTCCTCTATTACCTTTTGGAGAAGGACCTCCTCCCTTGCCGAATCTTCTGTTTCCTCCAAAACAGTTTTTT
>Ga0179593_1416006_pt1 | contig 11116 bp, 5 predicted proteins | sample CZODoug2_1_08_16_FD_185931 | JGI IMG/M metagenome (GOLD analysis project Ga0179593, IMG submission 185931) | Vadose zone soil fungal communities from Angelo Coast Range Reserve, California, USA - CZODoug2_1_08_16fungal (PacBio error correction) | ecosystem: Environmental > Terrestrial > Soil >... | reverse complement strand
TTCGCATGTATGCGTCGATGGTCTCTAACCATAAATTGCTTCCCCCAAGAGTGCTAGTCCCGTCTTTGTTGTTATTAGACTATTCTGGTAGCGGCTGAAGCAGACCTCGTCCCCCTCTCTTTCCAGTAGCTTTAGGTGTTCTCCCGTCTCCGTCTGCTCGTACAACCTCTTCTCAGCCCCAGTTGAGTTTCACTCCGATTAGAGCCGAAGTTAGTGTGTAGTCTGATGGCCTCGTGAAACTTTTTTTTTTTTTTTTTTTTACCCTCCGTTTCACCTTCTGCTATTGATTGTCTGAGCCGCCGCCCTTTAGGCCATACTTCAAATCTCCTTTCCCTTAATAGATCACTAGGGCGCGCGAACTCGCGATGTTACTCTTCTCGGGGCGTCTCCCTTTCCCCTGAATTTTACCCCCGGCGTCAGAACTTCCTAAGCCACAGACCGTACGGCGGGCGCTTCTAATCGCGCCAAGTAATACGCCAATGGCTCCGCTTTGCTATTTATTCGAGTTTTTCCTCTTCGGCGCGTCGCGTCCTGAAGCCGGGCGAGTGCATTTCTTTTTGTGGCGGTTTGATTCTCCTCTGGAATCTTTCGTTTCGTCCCTCTCGATCAAATTGGCTGTACGTACTAGAGCCTGCCACCGGCTTTCCTGCGGATGAGTTCCTGATCGCGAAATCGACGAACCTGACGCGATAGAGCACTTCCCTTTCGGGAATTTCTCCTTTTTTTTTTTCTCGTAAGTAAGTTCTCTCATACTTTTTCAGAAGTATTCTTTCGTCGTGCGAAGACCGCCCAGCCAATTCGACGTCTCACGAATACATGATATGAGTTCTTATGCCCTCTTGGACCAAGTTTTTAGTTACTCATCCCCTCCTGGCTTTCCTCTGTCCATCCTACGTCCCCACAGTCTCTTTCTCTACGAGATGGAAGAAACCCCTCTTTCTTTACTGAGTCCCTCCTTAAACGGCTGCGAGTCCCTTGCGAACCGACTCCTTTACCCTACCCCCCCCCCTGCGTTCACATGTGCTCTTTATGACGCCGTACCCAATCGAGAATCGTCTTTTTGACCAAGAGAATCTTCGTTTTCATGAAAATCACTATGCCACGTTTAGGTCCCCCTGTTTTTTTCTGACATGAGCGGTATGCCACATTTCACAGTCGAACGCCTTTCGTCCGCGGCCGCCCTATCTCTGGCTAGTTTTCTGTCGTAGGTTTTTTCGGCGAGAGGGACGGTCCGGATTTTGCTAGGACAATTCTTCTTTTTTTTGGCGGTATTCCTATATGATGAAATATGCGCTCCTTCTTCTAGCCGGCATCACCTGCTTCCTTGAGAGTATTCACTCGTCGTTTTCCGTAGGTTCCCCTTCTCGTCCTTTTAAGCCCTCCCCCCCCTGCTTCCCACATCTCCTAAGAGCAGGATACTTCAAAGCCAGCTCTTGACTTCCCCTTCGTGTGACCGTTTTTTTGGCAAGATTTAGTCGGGAGCGTGAGGAGCCGAGTCTCCCACCCATGAACTCTTGTCTTCGTATCTATTTTTTTTTGAGCTTTCTTCTCAGACTCCCTCTCCCTCCTTCCGACGAGACGGGCGCTGTCGACCTTGAAATAGACGCTACAAAATCGCGACGGATTGTTCATAGGGCCATCTTAAGCTCCTCTCTATTCCGTTTGTTTTGTAAGTGGAAGCTTCTGGCTTCCCGCGGTCAGTCCTTCCACCACAGACCCCTCTCTCTTTTATGACATTAGCTCCATAATCTCATCGTAAGATGGGTGATGCAAATCAATTTTTTTCTCCTATTTCCGACCTTCTGCGCGATTCCGTTTGATTTCACTCCACTCAAAGTAACGCTCTACCTTTTGCGCTGCTAGCGATGAGCGCCGTCCAAGATAGAACCCTTTTTCAGAGGTGCATGTGTGCTAGAGAACTTGTTGTCCCCCCCTGGCCCCATTATAAGCTCTATCTAGAAATGGAATCGTGTCTTTTCATTAGACCTCCGAAATTCAAACTGAGGGTTCTGCAAGGCAGACTCTTTACGTCCTCCTCTGACCAAATCTTGTCTCTCCCGAAGCATTACTGGTTTCTCGAAGAGTCGCCCTGCGGCTTCTTTACTAGCATTTTTTTCAGTTAACACTTCTTACTCGGAACGATGGGTCTGTTCGACCGGTCCAGCCAAGGCCGCATTTTGCTATCACAACTTCCCTTAAGGACCCTTCGCTGCGCATCCCTAAATTCTGGAAGGACTAATGGTCAACGAACCGGACGGCGCGCCCTTCGACTTTCCCCCCCGATTCAGGCGACTCCCGTCCTCAGCATTTGACGTGTCGGTCTTTAGTTGCCCCCCCCTCTCCCCTCCTTCTTTGATACCGTTCCATCTCTTCCACGTGTCCGCGCACCCAACTCCATATCAGAACAATTCCCTCTCCCGTCAGTTTTCCAGAGCCTCCGAACGGATTCTACGCGTCCTGACTCTTTTCCCAGCCGACGTGTCTTGTCCGAGGATTCCCTTCCGGATCCGTCCCCCCACGGTTTCTTCCTCTAGCCGCGCCCGCCCCTTTCTAAAGACCTAGAAATTGAATTCGAAAACCTCGGCTTGTTCTTCGTTCGCCCAGAAGATCAACCAGATCCTCAGCCTCTTCCACCCTCTTTCGCTACGAACCCGCATGGGCTAAAATGTTTTAATTCTAGATCGTACTTTTTCCCTTGAAGAACCTCCTCTTGCTAGTCCTTGCGCAAGGTGATCTCTTTCATGCCTTCCTTGCTGATGGCCCGCTCCAGACCTTCCGTTAAAATTCCTTTCCAGGTTGATGATCGTTTTCCCCCATCTTGTCTCCTCTCTCAAATAGTGAGTCTAGTCATGCTCGTTTCCTCAGGAGTGAGGCGCCATTTATCGAGAGTCTTTGGGGGTACCCGTTCTCCTTTACATCTTCTCTCGGCTTGTTCGGCTACACGTACTCTTCCGGTGGTAATTGAGCAGTCCATCCCTTCTTTGATGCTTTTATAGGGCCTGTTTTGACCCGGAACAAACTGAGAGCTTTCCTCCCCTCCCATCTTTCTCGGGTACCCTCTTCGAATTCTAGCGAAAAGATAGTATAAGCAGACGCTTTTTTATCCTATCGCAATCTTTTCCTCCATCGTGTCTTGTTCTTATCCCGAGTTCCCCAATGGAACAACACCAGATTCGTTGATCTTCTTTGCTTTTCTTTTGTAACCCTTTTCCCTTCTAGGTCTCTCCTAGACTCCCTTTCCCCTCTTTGTCACAAAATGACGAATTTGTCGAGTTATGTCCCTGCAAGAGAGTACCCGCTGTGATCTGAGAGAGGTTTACCTTGCATCTTTCTTAAGCGGCGTGAGGTGCTTGCCGCGAGTTCCGCCACGTTTCTCTCCATAGTCTTTTTCTTGTCCCCCGATTAATGGTAATGTCCTATGTGTCTATGCTCAGGAAGCTATACCGATATCCGTTTTTTGCCAGAGGTAGCATTGTGATACACTTTAGATGTCGGTGCGGGTCGGCAAGCTGGTGCAGACAGGATGTTTACCATTACCATGAACATTTTTTCCTCTTAAAGTCTCTTTGTGCTCGGATAGGCTCCGGCGATTCTTGTTGTCGAGAGGACCCGTCCCTTCCTTCACCCGACTAGGAATTTCGAAGTCGGTTCGACTTGTGGATCGTTGTGGTTATCGCTTTTTCCTAGTTTTCTCTCGCATGATGTTTCTCTATACCCGATTTTTTTTTTTCTGTCTCTCCTAAGCTCTCCTGAAAGAGCCGTTCGTTTAGTTAGTATTTGAGATGAGCTCTTTCCGTTCTTTCGAGTGATAATGTCTGGCTGTGGGTTGAGGTCCGTACCGCAATTAAACCCCCGCTTTTTGATCCTCTATTCTCGTTGGCCTGAGAAATACTCACGCTCTGTCATTGGTCTCCTTCACGAACAATCCATACCCTATTGCGCCTGTAACCACGACATCTCTCTAGACGTATCCTGACTCCTTCGCCCCCCTCCTTCCCTTCCGAACCTAGGTCAGAGCCGATCCCTATTGTTTTTTAGTTTACGGAATAACCCGCAATTTTTTTTGTTCTGTGGACCGGCCCCACGCGTCGCATCGTTCGGTCAGAATTTTGACTCTTTTTCCATTTCACTCGCGCAGTAACCTTCCCACTGTCGTCTCTGCTGTTGCAAGCTTTCAGTCTCTGGGATTGAGACACTGTCTCATGCACCAGGAGTGTCGGCCAGCACGATTTGAACCACCTCTGTCTGTTTGGTCTCTTGCCGCAAGTCCTTCATCGTCCTCTTCGCATCTCCTCCTCCACCCTCCTGTCTTGGGAACCCATGACGGACGTTCAGGCCCCAGCGGGGGTTCTGCTGTCGAGCCTTCCCCTCTTACTCCCTTGCATCAGTCCTATTTGGTCTGTCGATTTTGTCACTTCCGGTCGCTTTTCTTTCCCGAAGTCTCAAAGCTAGTTGACCATTGGTTTACAACCTGTCTTCGCCTCTCTGTCGTCTCATTTCGAAAAAAGTAGGCCGGCATAAATTGTTTTAGATGCGGGTGCACCGCGTACCCTCTCTGACCCCCCTTCCCCACAATTGTGATCTGCATTTTTCATATCCGAGGGAGCTGATCTTATTCTTCTTACCCCCTTTGCTCCGATTGGCCACCGGGCGCCGGTTGCTTTCGTCGATACCCTGGCTTCGCCTTTTCTCCGAGCGTATGTACCCCGCGTTCTCTACCCGCAGTTTTACCGTCTTAATGGGTGCCCTTCTTTCCATCGGATCCAAGCTTGCCTTTCAGGATATGTTTTCCTACGCTCCCAGGTTTACTTTTCTTACTATTATTACTTGGACTGTGACGACGCGAACGACCTTTACCGCAAGATACCAGTCCTAGGCCCTTGAGCTCTCCTCTTCTTCCTTTTCTGCAAATCGGCCCAGTAAATCCCTGACCCACCCCGACCCAAAGTTCGAATTAAGCACCGGCATTTCCTTTGCCCCTTTTTCCTTTCCTAGAGTTCCCTCGCTACGAGGTTCCCTAATTCTCTTTCAACCCCCCCGCTGTGGAATTAAGAGGGAAGCCCCTCTCTTTTTACAAAAGCCCGAAACACCTGTCAAAGTGCGAATAACGTGAGGCATGTTTTCCCTCCCGAGGGAGTTTTGTCCTTCCTACCCTCTTGTACGACCTCTCGTTTTCTATCAGGTTTGAGGATTTTTCCGGACCGTCTGTGCGTCTAGGGGCGATGTAATCCTTTTTGATCCTAACCTTTCGTTTTTTTTTCCTCTGGCGATTGGTTTTTTTTCTTTCAGCCTATAATGACCGCGCCTGCCCTATTTTTCTCCTTTCTAGTTCCCCCCCCCCCCTAGGCCGCTTCGCTTTTTCGTCTTCGGCTTTGGTCCAACGTTTCGTTTTTTCTCATCTTTTCCGTCAGGCCCTTCCATTTTTTTTTCCCCTCGATACCGACTCTCTCCCCGCATTGCAACGGCGTTGCAAACAGAACTAGATTCATGCTGTCGTATGAAACCCTAGTAACGATACAACGACCCCCAAATAGGCGACTAACCTAGAATTGAGTTTTCGCACAGCCGGCGGTTGCTTTCCCCCCTTCCGTAGTCAGCCTAACAATGCTTTCCCCGTCCTGAAGTTCCAGATTTTAATAGATTTTAGTAGGACCATTTCTGATTTTCATTCTTTTCGGCAATTTGGCCCCCTTTTCGCTAATCCTTCCCGGCACTTCTACCGTTGTATGCGATACGACGATCGCCTCCTTAGTCAACACTCTTTCTCCTTGCCAAAGATGATAGGGCGAGAGACTTCCTTCATTTGCGACTCGACTCCGCCGCGATATTTGCTGTTCCCCTCATCGGACCGTTTAGCATGGGAGACCACCTCTCTCTTCTGAAAATGTCGAATCGTTGAACTCCACGACTCTTTTAACGTTCCCCCGCGCGGCCCGTAGCACTTTGCCTCCTTCTCTTCAAGTTCCTCCCCGCACGATAAGGGGTATTCTGCCCTCCCTCTAAATGCTGTGCACCGCAACCACTTTCGAGCAATTGTCACGAGATTTTGCCCCTACAACTCTTCGACCCTTTATACGTCCTCGGCTCTCTCATCAGACTTTCCTCGCTCCCCCTCCTGAATAGAGTTACCGTTTTATAATGAACCCTTCCTGTACTCATAGGTTGAGGAATGACCTTTTGGAACAGCCGTAATGGGACCCAAGACTCAAGACTGCGTGTGTTTAACAGTTGTTCCAGCAGCACACGACATCGTGCTACAACCGGCAATATCCTCCCCTATATCTTCCTCTTCCTTTTCTTTTTGTCTACATCGTCTTGAGTCTCCCTGACCCTTGAGGTTAATGGAAAAACCTACCTTTTGCTCCCCCCATGCTTTCTGTGAGCTGAGTTGTTCGCCATTGAGGTCGTACTTTCCATTTTCCACACTGCCTTTTGCAATGAAGATCGTCCCCTTTCCAAGGATGCACTCCATTTTTACCTTTTGTATCCGATCCTGTTTCTTTTGATTCGCTTATGTCGTTTGCATCCTCCCTCCGAGGTCCGTGACTTTACCTTAACGAAATTTTGTCTATGAGATAGTCGAACATTTTCCTCAGGTGGTAGTATTACCACGTTTTTTCCGTGTATGAAGACCATACAATTAACCTTTTGTGGCTTCTTCCTGTTCTTCACTCATGTTCCCATAGGCTGCATCTGGTGCTCATTATACGATTAGCGTATAGATAGCTTATAATTTGTACCTAGCGCATGCAGTGCTTTGCATAGCTTCAGAACTATCCGACCGAGCACCCCGCATATCCTTCAAGCCCTTCTTGCGTCCGAGACCCACTCAGTGCATAGACATGGATCTGACTTCCATCTTACCCCCTTACTACTCGTGCGCTTAAAGTCCGTCCGCGCGAGCTAGGTGTCCGTCCTTTTGATTCCGGAGGCCTGTCTATACTCATTAATCTCTTGTATCTCACGCGCATGAACATTTAGTTCCGAATGCGGGGACACCGGACTGGCTGGCGACTCTCCGGCTTTGGCTCTCTGTTATTCGAATCCGCCTGCTCCTTCTGCATCCCTTACCATAGAGGTTTTGACGGGTCTGATGTTTGTTTTCTTTGCATCGGTCCTCCCAGTTGCTCTATACTTCTTTTCCCCCCCCTCCAGTTTCGAGTTAGGTACGCTGTTTCGGCCTCCCTATAAGAGTTCGCCCCTCTCTTCCTGAACGAAGACTCTATAGGTCGGGTATCGCTGTAAATGATTACCTCCTATCCTAAGTAAGGACTGAAAAACGCTCTCGGTACGCCTGACCTGCCTTCGGAAACTCGCTTTCTCTCGTTGAGCGGAATTTAAATCGCTTATTTTGTGTTTTATTTTTCTCCCCCAATCCCCACTCCGCCGACACCGATTTCCTAAGTCCGACGAGTGTTCACTCCAAGATGAGCCCTATTTTTCCAAACCCGCACAATTTCGCACCCCTCTCCGAAAATCACTTATACGGTTCTGGACACCATGTTTTTCTACAGTCCCATCTTTATGTAGGCGGATGCATAGTCCATCGGAAGGCCAAGTCTGAACCGACGTACGGTTTCCAGATTCCCCTGTCTTGCGTTTTCGTTTTGGCTTTACACCGTCTATAGATAAGGGCTCTTCACTTATTGTGAGGAAAGTTACCCCCCCTGATTATGTTCCTTTTTTTCTCGATTATCCCTTAGCGGTCTTTGAGGTTCTCCACTCCCTTAATCTCTTCTATAGTAATAGTTGCGAATCAGAGGTAGTGCCCCCCAAGAGTAATAGCTGTTTGGTCCACATCCCCATGGACCTTTTCCCCCGCCCTTGGCCTTACTGCTGGATTTTTACTTGTACACAGTCACCCAACAGACAGACTGGGACATGGTATATTTAGTCATTACTGTAAGGTTAGCATCCCCCCCCCAACTCGTTTGAGATGTTTTCTCGATCCCGCTCCATGAATAAGATCAAGACAAAACGCCCCCTGCAGTGGAAAGCCCATTTTCTGTAAGTTAAACTTTTGTTCCCAATCGACCAATGTTATCCCACCATGTCTCTGAATTGATCTCCCCACCGAAAGGTTAGCGCTAGCCTTTCTACCCACGCTTTTGCTCCTTTACGCCACCTTTTCCGAGTCGGATGACCATGGTCCCCATCAGTTCACCAACGCCGATACTAATTCGATCCCCCCCTCTAACCGATTATCATGAAAATACAACGTGGCTTTCTCAGAGTATGAGGACTACCTTTCTGCGCGTTCCCCCCCCCGAAGCAGATTGTCCTGCATACGCCGACTGCCCCACCGCTGTATGCTCTTATAAGATGAGGGCGATTCTTTCTACAAAAGCACCTGCCGTCCTCTTTAAACCTCTTTGGCTTTTATTAGAGAGTTCCTCTACCTTTTGGTCTTCGGCTTCCGCGGAGTGATAATCATTTTCTGAGCCAAAGTGTTACCGTTTAGTAGTTCTTCCCAGCAGGTGCCCGATGTTCCCACTCATCAGAAGCGCCTGAGTTTCGCACGTCTTGCTGATTGATGTCTGCTTTCCTCTTTACGTGTTCTACCCTGATCCAGTAACCCTTCGACTTGGCCCGAAAGCAGGCTCCTCTCCTGTAAGCCCCATTGAGTTGTCGTTTCCTCTAACCAAAATCTATCCGGTTCCTGGAAGAGTCCTCTTTTGGTCTCGTCCATCGAGATTCTCGGTTCCCCCGCCTCTTCCCAGGATCTACTCGCCCTTCTGCTAGCAAGAGTATAGATTGTCGTTCGACCTGACCGAAACTTCGCCGCGCGGCTGATCCGACCACCTTTGCTTCTTTCCACTTTTTTCCCTCGAAGCGCGTGAGAACGAGACCAACAGTCCCTTCTCAGATCCCTTCGCGCCCCTATCATAGACTAACGGATGTCCCGCCGGGCTCTTGAATGCTTGCGATTTTGCGTGGATATTGCGATTATCCCCTCCTGATCTGCGCGGAAGGGGATCATGCCCCCTTTTCATGAGAATTTTCTGCGTTCTATGCCCACTCCAACCCTCCTCATCTCGACCGCCGATCTCGCCCGACGTTCCTTTGGGGTGCTTTTTGATCACCAGATCCTCTTAAGGTCATTCTCTCTTGTCTTTTCCCAGATCTATACATGCCCTCTCTTAGGAATCAGTGAGCAGATTCGCCCCTTTGTGATTCTTCACCCTCACTCTCTCCTATCAAGTGCAGGAGGCTATGCACGGGCATTTAAAACATCACTTTTTCTCTTTTTCCTTAGTCAGCGTGCACCGGTCCCCCAGATTCCATGGGATCGGTTCACTGACACATGTGTGCGTTGTCCGCACTTGTTTGGAATCCAGAGCTTTTCACCCGTTTCTACTCCCCATGCGTATCTCCTGTGAGAATATAGTCTCTCTGGTTCACCCACCTTTTTTTTTTTGCAGTCCCCCCGCGAGGATTCCCGAGTGCCTTGTGAACGAGTGCAACTGATTTCCCAACGAGATGAGCGTCATGCCTCAGACGACTGTGAGCTGGATCCCTTCATCTTCTATAAGAATTCGTGAGTCCGACATTTGCATTGTGACACTTGACTTTTGACAAATATTTCATAAACTTTGTTGTTGCTGCGATTTGGTCCGCCTAATCAGACCCCTCTGGACCAGAGCTGAGTGTCTTTCTCTCCGATCTCTTTCATGAACTTCCCACATTTTGGCAACAATTTTCATTCTTCTGTTACACGTTCCATGCCACCTTTAGACTTTTTATTGCTTTGTTTACTCTCATTTTCCTTTTATTGGAACGCACTCCACGAGATCCTCGCGCTGATGCTTCTCAGCTTCTTTTAGCAGGGCCTAGTCTCTTACATCTTTCCCCGAGTCCTCGCATTTCCGAGCGTTAAGGAGACGACAGCTTTTGACGCCTACTCGTTACCCCTTCACTTACCGGTCCCGATCCGGGAGAAGAGGGGATCATCCGGTCCAGATACCTGCTCTTGATATTTCCTGTCCCCTGTTTCGAGCGGCCTGCTGTTACTCGCTCGTTATCTTCAATCCCTCAGTTTCCGTTGATGTTGATTCACTTATCCCAGCCTACGTAGTCGTAACCATCCTCGTCATCATCCCCCTGTAATCTTCCTAATTGTTCGGCACTATCTTTGTTATACCTCGGTCCGCCGATCCAGCGGCTTTAATAAATGCGGTAATAACGTTTCGACATCTGTGACCCTCTTTCCATCCCCGAGGAATAGAGACTTCCCCTGATTTTGTTTTACTGAGGCTGAAGATACTTCGTCAATCACCACTTTAACGAGCCCCTAGTAAGTGCTTCTCATCGGTCGTATTAGATAGGCTCCTCGCGTGATAGCCTAGTGCGTTTTTCGAGGTCTCTATCCCCTCCTTCCGTAGTCTCAAGAATCGTTTCTTTTTGAATTTCCCTGCCGTTCTCCAGATGTAAGGGGTTCGGACACTTTTTCTTTTTTTGGATGGTCCTTTTCCGTCTCGTCTAGCGTTAGTAATCTTCTCCTCTCATTTGCTTTCCGATCCTATTTTTTTTGCCTCGATTTTCTCTATCTCAATGGATTTTTACGCGTTTTCCTGTCTTTTTTTGACTTGGTGACCTTCCGCCCATTGACTTCACTTTTCGCCTCCTCCTAGAGGAGAAACTTCATTCTCTTCGATTGTCGTGCGCCCCACTTTTGACTCCCCTCTCTCGTAGGCGTTTCCGATCGAGTTACTTTAGATCCTGGTGGATTACTTTGCGAACTTCCCATCCTTTGGCTGTCGGGCGCACAACTCTTTTTGGTGCCCCCCCTTTTTCACGAAGTCCGCGCGTTCTGCTTTGTCTGAACTATTATACCCCCGTCGGCCTCTCGATTGGTCTCGGTCTATTTTCTTTTCCATGAGTCACTTATCGGCAGACTTTCTTCAACTCGCGCATAACTAGCCAATTCGGCTTGAGCCCTAAACTTTCCTTCTTTTTATGTTTTTTCTCCATCAATGGAGCAACCTCCCCATGGGTTCTTTTGTATCGTCTGAGGAGTTAATCCTCGTATTGGGCCTTTCCCCCCCCCCCACGTCAGCCTTTCTGTTTCAGATTCCCCCCGGCTGGAATAGAGTCTAGTTTTTGGTAGTTCTTTCCC
>Ga0179593_1413884_pt1 | contig 11116 bp, 10 predicted proteins | sample CZODoug2_1_08_16_FD_185931 | JGI IMG/M metagenome (GOLD analysis project Ga0179593, IMG submission 185931) | Vadose zone soil fungal communities from Angelo Coast Range Reserve, California, USA - CZODoug2_1_08_16fungal (PacBio error correction) | ecosystem: Environmental > Terrestrial > Soil >... | reverse complement strand
AGCCCCTTGTATCCCCTTGGTTTCCCCCCCTGGATTAGGTTGTGGACGCGACGCGCTTGACTTTTTGCACTCCCGTTCTTCTTTCCCTTCTTTCACAGTACTTTCGCTGAAACTTCTGTACGGCCAAGGTTGCCATTTTATGGGCGGGACCATGGCTGAACCAGCCCATTTCTTCTTTTCCTTTTCTGACTCCCTCTTGTCCCTCATTCAGAGACGATCACGGCAACGTATCCGATCTTGCAGGCAGATGAATACCTATATGGACCGCCCAGTTCCCTTTATTCTTTTTACTTTTCCCCTCCACTATAAGGGACAAAGCTTTGGCATGAGGCTTACGCTGATAGTATTCCACAGCTACCTGTTCCGAGCGTTCCTTCCCTTCTCTTGCGTGGACAGAGTAATTTTCTGATCCGGGTGCTGGTTCTTTTTCTTTACGTGCTCGACGGAAGCGCCTCTTCGGTATTCCGTGGTCCTTTGTCCCATTCACCTCGAAGCGGCGCGTCAAGGAAAGATTTGTGACCCCGCACTTGCTCTAGCCCCCTCTCCTTTTTGAAGTAAAGGATTTTCCCCCCCGCCATCGGTGCCCTGATGTCAAGGCCGACTTTTTGATGTTGTCCGATTCCGTCCAGTTCAGGCTATGTTGTAGGTCTTCGGCAGAGCCTCGACCTTGAGAGGCGTCAGTTTTCGATTTTTTCCCCCACAGTTTTGGGATCCGTTTTGATCAAGTCCCGGTACTCCATTCATTTTTTCGTTAGGCGCCTTCTTCCCTCTCACCATCGATGGCGGGATGCGGGGTAGCGTTGAACTCGAGGGCCAGCAAATTCGCTATTGAAGGCCTCCTTTTTGGCGAACTAAGTTTTTCCTTCTTTCGGGCCCTCAAGGTAAACGGGCATTATCCTGGTTTTTTGACTGGTCGGGTAGATCGATGATCCTTTCGCGTTGCATTGTTATACGACTTGCTCCCCATCCGGTGGCCGAGCAGAACCCTCGTTTTTTCCCCACCCGGGCAGGTGATCCCCCAAGAGGCTCGTTGAGCTGCCCGCCCCTGGTCCCACTACTAAACCCCCTTGCCTCTGCTCCCTCAACGACTTCACAATTGGTCGGATAGTTGAATTCGCTCTTGGACGGCGATCGACCCCCCCTGGAATCTTCACCGTGATCGACGTTTGATTTCCGCGTAGGCGCAAGCCCCCCCACCCGATTGCCTCCAGTATTGCCTCTCCTACATATGCCACCTTTTCCTTTCCCACAGGAGTGAAAGCATGAAAGAAAGTTCCCCCCCCCCCCCCCCCCCCCCCCCCCCCCCCCCCCCCCCCCCCCCCCCCCCCCCCCCCCCCCCCCCCCCCCCTCCCCCCCCCCCCCCCCCCCCCCCCCCCCCCCCCCCCCCCCCCCCCCCACCCCCCCCCCCCCCCCCCCCCCCCCCCCCCCCCCCCCCCCCCCCCCCCCCCCCCCCCCCCCCCCCCCCCCCCCCCCCCCCCCCCCCCCCCCCCCCCCCCCCCCCCCCCCGCGACAGTAATCACTGCCCTTTCACCCTTTCCTGTGGCGTGGGTCATTGTTTTTAGCGATTTTTTTATGGAAACCGAGGTTCAAGTGGTCTGGAACTTCCCCCTCTGGAGCTGAAAAAATCCATCTCCCCTGTTCGCCGCTTATGTGTTTGTTTCACCAGTCGGTCTTTTGGACCTCGTTCTCGCAGGATTCCTTGCGATGTTTTCCACGAGTTTTTTCTCTTATTTTTCGACTAGGCCGCACTTCCAGCTTTCCCTCTTCGAGTACCTCCTTCAACTTCTTCTGCCCGCGTCTCGTTTTTTTTGCCTTGTTTTTTTCCGCCCTGAGTTTTGTTTTTCTTTTCCGATCCGGTCGACGTAAGCAATACCCGCTTCGGAGACTAAGCTTTCGTGTTCCTAGTCCCTTCTCCCAGTACGAACCTCCCCGAATTGCCCCCCAGGTTGCTTGTGAGCCTTTCCTTCGACCCGCTTGGTCTTCGCGCCTTTGAACCTCTTTACCCGCGCACCCCCAACAGAGAGCTTACCTATTTCCGGCCCCTCTCCCATTTCCTCCCTTTTCAGAGATTTGACACGAAATCCCCGCCTTTTTCGCTCCAAGTTCACCGCCCAGGAGTCCAGCTATTACGTCGCCCCACCGATAGTTTCTCTTTTCAACCGCGCATAGACAAGCTTTTGTGCAATGATGCGTACCCTTCCCCCCCCGACTGATTGATGAGTTTCTTACCTCCCAATATTTTTTCTTTCTTTGTTTTTTTCCCAGGATCAAGCGTTTTCTTTTTTTTTATCCCATCCCCCTGCGGGCGACGTTCATCGATCTACACCGCAATTTTTTGGCGCCCGGATTTGGGCCCTTACTTTGGCTGCCAAAGAGGCCTCAGATGCTCTCGTCGAACTTATTCCCAGGGAGCGATCCGAATCTTATTCCCCGACGAGCTCGGACGCGCCACCGCGTGTGCGCCTCAAATCTCGCCCCGATATCGGCTGGGCCTCAAGAAGACAGTCTCGACGATCGGCGGGCGACCGGCCCTGACTCAACTCTGTTTCATTGGACCTGTTCAACCCCCTCCTTCAGCGCCCCTCTTTTGATCTTTCCTCCTCCCGTTTGTTGTTGAGGGGTTTTTGGGTGGGCAGATCTGTACAACTGTCTTTGACGAGTTTGTATTTACAGTGTACATGAAAAATAGTTTTCTTCCTTCCTTTCCCGGCCTTCCTCGTTTCATCTCCGTGAGTGATGATTCAATCCTGGTGCATCTCGTTCGAGATTTCGCGACCTTTTTCGGCCCGTCTGGGTTTTCCCGGTTTACGTATCTTTTTCTCGGCTCCGCGGAAATCGTAGTCGACCTCTCGCCATCTCGTATAGTGAATCCCTTGGCCCACTCCCGGTCGCCAAGTCCCCCCACTTTTCCTTTTGTTATCTTCCTGATATGCAGCTCGACCGCTGACTGGGGTTTGTTTTTTTCGCCGTTACACCCCCCCCTCTTCTTCACCCTCTTGTCCTATGCCTCGGCCCTCGGTTGTTTCGATTCATCAGCCAGTGAACCAACCTTCTCCCTGTTGACTTCTCCCCGTGACAGATCCGCTCTTTGCCTGAAGCGTACACTCTGCTCTTAGGTTTTTCTTTTCTTTACGGTCATGCTATGAGGGTACCAGTCCGGTCGTCAATGGATTTCGACATCCCCCCCCAATTCTCCGCGTTTTTTGGTGTTGGCTTTTCGGGTCGCCGGTTTCAGGCGCGATTTGCGCGGTAGTCGCTTTCATCGATCTCTCTCATTTGGCAATGAGCAGGGGCCGCGACTTGCGACTGCTTACAAACCTCTTGTCTTATTCTTTTGAAAGATATATTCCTTTCGGATGGAAAGAGGATTTTACACCAACTCATGCGTTGCTCGCTCAATCGGCGCCTGGGCTTCTCGTCCGTGCAGTCTTTCCTTCTGGATTTCTACCTTTAGCTTTAGAGGTAGGTTTGAGGTCACTGAGTAGACCTGTTTTTTTCCATCTTCAGAAGAAACTTTTCTGCGCCTTCCGAGTGCACCGGGTTAGCAAGACGTCTTTTTTTCGATGTTTTTCTTTTTTTTTGGCGTCCTCTTTGATCCCCCTAACTTGACCTCTAATTGCCCCCCTGCTCCTTTCTCCCCCAAAAACGTAAACGGTGTGTGGTCCTTTTTTCCTTCCTCCTTAATTTTTATTTTCTTTTTTATGTACTCATGTTGATTTCATTGCGTCTTTTCTCGGAAGTAGTGGAGTTTGCGCTCTGGTTGTGACCTGGTTCTCCTCCTTTTCAGCTTCTACGTTGGTCCAGTAATTTGTCGATCTACTAGAGAGTTTCCATTACCCCCCCTCTCCCTGAACACACATTTCAAGTGAGTTTTCGTTTTTTCTCATCATATGACTTGGTTTTTTTTGTTTTCCACCCGCCAGATACTCCCGCGCATTTTTTTTTGATCACTGCATGTTGTTCTTTATCGAGTTTTCCCGCGGGATGCGGGTCAACAGAGCAAATCGTCATATTTTTTATCCGCGGCGACGAAAGGCTCATCTCAGCCCTTTCCCATTCCGGTCCGAATTCTAAACGGTCCCCCTTCCCCCCTTTCCCTTGATGCCGTAAGCCAGAGCCAATCATTCCTCCCCCCCCTGACCGTTCAAGCTCCTTTAATTGCCTCGTACCGTTTCTTCCCGCTAACCTGATACCGCCATCCGAGGTAATTTGAATCTCTCCCTCTTTCCCCTAGAAATTAATTCCCCCCCCGCTGATCCTACGCGACTGCCCCCCACCCCTTTTGACGTCGAACAATGTCCTCCTCTCTCGATGGGGTCTCCTCAAGAGTAATAATTTCCTCTATCATGTTTGACTATTCCCCCCGTCTCAGGAAAAAACCATCTTTGTCCTTGCACTCGGGGGCTTTCTTCTGTGAAATCCTTTTTCTCAAAACTGATTGTTCTCGCTCACGTTGAGGGTCAATCGCTTTTTCCAGTTCCTGTCGCTTAAGCTTACGATCGCCCCCAGTTCATCCATAATATCCTTCTCTCTCTCGTTACCTTAGCGATCGACCGTCAGAAGCCGTTTTTTCCCGCGTGCTCAGAAACCTTACTCTTTACCTTCCCTGGCATGTCCTTACCCATCCGTTTCTGTCTTCCCTCCTTCTTCAGTTCCCCCCCTCTGCCAAGCGTCTTATGGGAGTTTTCCCTTCACAAGCCTACCCTGTCCTCTTTCCACTATAGTGATTTCATTCTTCCTTCCTGACGCGATACGGTTGACGGGATCTTGCACGGCATTTGGCAGAATTTGACCAGCGGCGACCCCCCGATTTCTGTTTCCTTGCCAGGTCCCCCCGCAACATTTAACATGCACCTTTTTTTTTTTCCGATTCCGCGATACTCCATTTCTTTTTTTCTTTCCTTAGAGAAAAGTTCTTGACCAGGAGTTCAAGCGCTTCGCGGTCCACCCCAACTAGCGGCAAGATAAAAGCAAACGTTTTTTTCGGTTTCATTCTTTCCGAACAGGTAAGGATTATATGAAATTCTTTCTTGCCTCTCTTCCCAATGAAGTTTACTTTAGGATACTCAGGCCCCTCCCTCATAACTATGGTTTCTTCCCCCCCAACAGCTTCAGCCAGGTTGCAAAAAGCTTTTTCCTTTTCGCGCTTTTTCTTTTTCCCTCGTAACGTGGTCGAATGTTCACTGTGCATATCTGTAGATTACGAATGTTCGCTCGAGTACCTTTTTTTTTTTTTGTTTTGTCGCCCTCCCTCCTCCATTCAAGTCAAGTCCGTTGACACTTTTCAGATGAAATCGCTTATTCAAGGGCGCCATGAAAGCCCCAAATGTTCTTCCCCACGCATCAATTGCCGCCCCATCTTTCTAGATTTTTTTTTTGCGTGTCGGGATCGGTTTAATTGTTTTACCCAACCAGATACTTCTATTCCCCCGCGCTCTTTTTTTCCCACCTTTCCCCCCTCCAAGTTTTACTTTGTTCCCCTCTCTTTCTCCTCATACGTTGTTTTTATTCTTCCAGTAACTGTTGGCCAGATGTGAAGATCTCGATCTCTCTTCTTGTTTGCACACTTCTTCACGATCCCAGCAGCAGCGAGAAAGCGCGCGATGGGTCCTGATTCGCTGACGGCACCCCCCCCTTCCTTTTCAAAGGTAGGAAATTGCCTCGCGATTTCTCTCCCGGTTACACGATGACGGGACTTAAACCGGTCTGGGGCTCGGTGAGAGGCGACAACGTATCTGTCTCGGCCGCCTGTCTATTAGCTATGAGGGATATTCCCCCATTGCCATCGGAGCTTTCCCCAAGTTGGCTTTCCCCCTTCGACAGCTCGCTTTTCCTTTTTTTTCGTCCCCTTTTCTTTCTGGTAAGTCTGTGGTGAGACCCCAGTTATCGGCTACTTGACGGCCTTGGATTTTCCCCCAGGAGTTATTCCTCTCACTCCCTTTTTCCTTCCCTTTCTGCAACGTTGGCTTGCCCCCCATCTTCTTTAAGTTTGTGGACAGCGATTCCTCCTTTCTCCCCCTTCTCGGCATTTCCCCAGTCACAATTAATTGACGATTCGCTTCCCGCTCGGGCACCTTTGCCCAACTGGCCTGTTTTTTTCCCTGGGAACCCGTCGTTCGCCTTCTGTTCTTCTGCTTCCATACTGACCGATTGTCCCGAGCCGATCCAGAAAAAGTCCTCGTTCCTCACGGGCCGATGAATCAATATAGTGACGTCTCCCTTCCTCTCCTTCCCTTTCAATCCCCTTCCCATTTTTCCCCTAAGCTTGTGTCAGTTTTCCGATATCGTCTTTCCCGTTATTCGGAGTAATCCTCAGTGGACTGCAATTTTCTTATCCTTTGTTAGTTCCTTCTTCGGACGTTGGATATAGCGCCGTTCCTCCCTCTTTGTCCCTTCTATAAGGGTTAGGGCACTGTTCGCTCCGACCGCTTCTCGCCATTTCTTCGTTCGGTGGGACCCTTTCGCGAGCCCTTTTTCCGTCACGGATTACCATCATCGGTCCCGAGGTGCATTTTCTGAGTTTTTCCCTATATACGTCCTTTTCAACAGTGCAGTTCTTTTGCCCTCCTGGTAATATGATGCAGAGCCCTCGCACAATCCGGCGTAATTTCGACAGTCAACGTTTCTTTTTTTGCGACTTTTTTTTTTGGGTAGCAGTGTTAAGGTCCAGCGTTACTTCAATTCATGTTAGCGAGGCTCAGCTTTCCATATCGTCAAAATCCTCGATTTGGGATATTTTTTTTTTTTAGCGGGCCCCCTAACGCGGTCCTCCATTCTTCCACTTAGGAATACTACCGTGTTGCTCACTGAAGTGCGCTGCTTCCCCCGGGAATTACCGTCCTGCTTCTCATGGCGTCCGGACACTTGGCGGGCTTTCGTTTTTACTGGGCATTTGTGCTTACGATTTGCTTGACACCCTTTTTTGTTCTTTTTCAAGTTTCGTGCAAAAGGCAGGTGATCAACCCCCCCCCTCTTCTCTTCCCCCTCTTCTTTCCCTCGGTGGTCCCAATGGACAACTACAAACAATGCCTCTTTTCTCGGAACCCCGACTCACTGAATTTCCGTTCGAGATACGTTCCCTTTCGCTCGGGAATTTTTATCGACCCCTTTTGAATCGTCCTTTTGAGATCGGCTCTTTCTTTTCTGAGTCCCCAATCACCCCGAGAGCTTCTTGCCTTACGCAGCCCGCAATTTTCCCCTTTTCACCCCTGAGTCAGAATGAACCTCCAGAGAAAGTCCTCTCCATTCCATTTTTCCCCCTCACGGTGACTTGGTTGGGTCATCGCGTAGCGATTCTTGGCAACATTCAGCTTTCAATTTTGGTCTACTTTCAGGCATTCTGCTCTGGCAAACCCCTCCTGTCCCCTGTTAGTTCTTTCGTTTGGACCCCAGTAGTGACCCTGATGGTTTTTCAACTATTTATCTCGCACCTTTTTTCCCACTTCTGCCTGCTGACACGCGGTCGTGCTTCTCTTTCGACCGGTATTGAAAGGTCTTTTTCCCCTGCTGTCGCGTCCGAGGAACGTAAGTATTTTCCGTGGAGTATCGAACGTAATTTTCAGGCCAGAGCTTCTCTAGGCAAAAGCTGATGTTTTTTTCAGCCTTTCCCGGGCGGACTTTTTGCCTCCATACTCTTTTTTGGCGAATTTCAGTGATTTTTTCCCTTTGCAGTCTTGCAAGTCCCGCCTACTTTAGCATTCCCCCTTGAGTATCCCGATGAGCGCATTTCGCCACCGCGGTCTCTCTTTTTTTCCGCGTTTTTGCGACCGCCGCCCAACCACAACTGCGCCGCTTTCAGATTGCTGCCGACTCCAATTTACTAAGTTAGAGATTTCCCCACCTTACTGGCCCGTCGACCCACACCTTCTTTTCCTTAGCCCTGTAAGGCCTCCCTCGTATTGTCACCCCTCAGCATTTTCCTTCCCCCCCCTCTCCTGGGTTTCAATTTTATGAAAGCCACCGCTCATGTTTAGCTCTCTTTTTGACCACTATTCGCGAGGTTGTGTCCGGCTCCATCTTTAAGGTTCATACGTCAAGGGTGCGGACAGATGCATATCCCATGCCCCCTTCCCCACAGACCAATTTTCTTTCAGCCCTTTTCCTTTTCCTCCTTCTTAAAAGCTCCGATATTTGCTCTCTTCTTTCCCCGCTTCCTGTGTGGTTTAGCGATCCGCATCGGCTGTCTCAGCTTCCAGGACTTTCCTATGTTCTCCTCCCATCTCCTGACTTTTCCCCTGCTTTTCCGCAAGAAAGAAGTATGACGTCCTCGGTTTCTAAATTCATGACACGAACTTTTGTTTTGTCCCCTGCATAAAAAAGAGCTAGGCCGTCGCCCTTATGGTGACACTTCTCTCTTTCTTTGTGTTTTTTGAGAGCGACCCATTATGTCTCTTGTTTTAGCGGTGGTAGCTTGTCTCCATAGTGCGGTCAGGCTTTTCATCTCGGCATACCTGCGTGCTTGACGCCCTCCATTTCCTCTCGATCTTTTTTCCGAGCCCTCGGATGGCGCCTTTCTGGGTTCTTTTTTTTCCTGCCGATATTTCCTCCCTTCCCGTAGTCGACCTCTCGCAATCTCTGACCTTTTCATCCGCTGCCAAATATGAATGGGAGAAAACTCTGTGGTGGCTCCGGTTATATCCCTCTTTCTCCCTCTTTGATGGGCTTACCCCGCTCGCTGGCCGTTCCCTTTGACACACGCTTTTAACGTCGATGTCTTTTTCTCCCGCTTTTTGTTTCGTTCATCAGCCAGTGCACAACTTCGACTGTCGGAATGCAGCGTGAAAAGCGCGAGTCTTTGGCGGAGAGGAAAATATTGCCTAATGTTCGCGGTATTGCTTGTGAAGGATTCGGACCCCGTCCTCCTGGCGCTTAAATTTGTATTTCTGAAGCAATCTGCTCCAGAGGAGTGTGGTTTTTTTCGGCTGATTTCTCCCTCCGTGTTCCTTATCTCTCTCGCCTCATTTATCTCTTCGTGCTTCATCGACTGTTGTTTCCTGCAAGGGCTTTCGACTTGCGCCCTGCCCCGCGTCCCGTCCCGTCGTCTTCGACCGTCTTCCGTGCGCGCCCGGAATAAGGTTCCCCCCCCCTATTTTTTTCTTGGACGAGATTACCTCCGCCCCCCTGGCCACGTAGGTTCGACCCCCCCTCTTTTGGCTTTGCTGACGTTCCCCCGGCGGGCCCGTACATCGTATTTTGCCGTTCGGTCCGCTGTGACGGTTTTACCTCGTGGTAGCAGGCATCCGTCCAAGTTCTACTCCGTTTACGAGTTCCATCTTTTCTTTTTCCAAGTGCTCCGGCGGCGCCCACTTTGTTTCTGGCTGGGTTGCCAGCGCCAGCAAGATGTTGTCCGACCCTTGAACTCACTTTTGACCCTTCCCCTCTACTCCTATGACCCCCCAACCGTCCCCCTCGGGGCCTTTTTTTTTTTAGATCTGCTTTTGATGTTACCCTCTTTTTTTATTAAATTTCGCTGGCTGCTTCCCTGCACCGTAGGACCGATCGAGGTTTGTGATTTCTCCTACGCGTAATTGAGTAATATTCTATTCTTTCGATCTCCCCTTCCCCCCTAGAGAATTAAACAATTATACTTCACCAATTTCATTGCGTCTTTTGCTAGTCAGGCAGAGGCTGGTTGTAGGTTCCCCCTTTTTCAAGATCTCTATGCCGCGTTGTGGTCGAATTGTTTGGCCCCCTTTATGCTCGAGCCCCTCAGGATGGGGTCAAAGAGCCCAAATCGTAATTCAGCAACGCTCTGCGAAAGGATAACCGATTCCCTCCCATTCGTTTCCTTCACTCGACAGGAGTCACTCCGTTACATTGATGCACTTGAGCCGCGCACCCGCCCAACCCCTCCCCCTGCCTTCACTAGCGAATTTTTCTTCCAGGTAACGTCAAGGTCTGTTATGCCTTCCCCCAGCATCCCGCCGAGGTCCCTTTTTTTGAGATATTCCGCGGTCATACTAGCGAAGGTGCAGTTCCCTCTTGATAATGATGGACTGCTCCAGACCCCACGTTTTTGATCAGCCATCTCTTCTTTTTTTTCTGCTCTTCCTCTCACGGCGCCCCTCATGGCATCTCCTGCTTTTTTTTGAATCTATCGACCCAAATAGTATTGAGGAATGTTCAAATTCCTTGTTCCCGATTTTTTGAAGAGCCCATTTAAGTCCCCAACCTTTATTGCTTTTCACGTGCCTTTCCATCGCTTTGACGACTTGGTCTTGCTTTTTCTTTTCTTACCTTGGACCCTTTTCCTCCGGACGAGAGCGATTAATTAGGCGGCAGAACGTCCCTCACGGCCCCCCCTTCCCAAGCAACCCTTGATAGACCACCTCTTTCCACATCGCCCCCTTTCCTTTTTCATTAGTTGCTCACGCTTTCGCATGCCAAGCTTTAGGTCCTGCGTGGGGGCACCCTTTTAGTACTTGATAGTCTATAGGGATGCTTCCAGTGCCGGAATTCTACTTCAAGTAGTGGATAGTGCTTGACCTCTTTTTTCCTATTGAGTTTTGCACTATTTTCCCCTTTGTTTTTTATTCTTTGGGTTCCTCCCTTTTTCGCACATACCCATGTCATTTTTTTCCTTGTCCCGAGCGTTACGGAGAGCCCCCTTCTGTTTGTTTCCCTTGCGTGCTTTCTTGAAAAGGAGTAAAGAAGAGTAGCGGCCCCCCTTAAGCTTCCCCCTCTGGTTCAAGCCTTTTGCGATCTTGGTTTCAACCTGTTACTCCCTCTCTGACTCCTGACTTTCCAGATCGTCACAATTCCGTCGTATTGGATACTTCCTCCTCCTGACCCTTTTTTTTCAACAACCACTCCCTCCCTTCATCCCAAAACTTCCATTTTTTTTTTTTCACGGCAGTTTTTTTTCCTGATTCTTCATTTGGCATTTATGTAGCTAATCTTGCGGCCTCGCGTGCGTTGTAGACACTCCCCCTCGCCTTAAAGTACCGTCTTTTGAAATTCTTGAGAGGAAAATAGCGGGGTGATTCAATGGCCTCAATTTTTAAGACCTTTTCCTTCAATTTTCTTCTCGGCCCTTGTTGCCGCTGATGCTTTTTTTTTACGTATTTCCTTGTTTCCCCCAATCCATTCTGAATCGCGATCTTCACGGAAAGAATGA
>Ga0179593_1336295_pt1 | contig 11116 bp, 10 predicted proteins | sample CZODoug2_1_08_16_FD_185931 | JGI IMG/M metagenome (GOLD analysis project Ga0179593, IMG submission 185931) | Vadose zone soil fungal communities from Angelo Coast Range Reserve, California, USA - CZODoug2_1_08_16fungal (PacBio error correction) | ecosystem: Environmental > Terrestrial > Soil >... | reverse complement strand
GGTAGCCGAGCAGGGCATCGGCTCTGTTCCCCTACCCCCCTAGTTTTTGAAACATTTCACGTCCCATTTTTTTTATCCCTTCCTCGTTTTTTTTCTTATCCCTCCCCTCCTCTGAAAAGAAACCCGTCGGTTCTTGTCCTCTTTTTTGGTTGAGACATCTCCGGTATATGTCTTCCTGCTCGGTCTTTGAGCCGACGGCTTTTTGTCCGCCAGCTCGACAAACCCAATTTGCGAACGGTTGGTCGGTTTTTTCCTTCGCCCCACACTCTCTTTTCCTTCCCCCTGAGACGTAAACCCCCACACAAAGCAACTTCGTCTTGATCGTCGGGTTTGTCCGACCGGGCTCTTAAGGAGGGGGCTTAATTAACGACCATGCGTTTCCCTGTCCCCTTTCCTTAGGGCGTGAGAGAAATTGTTTCATCGACGAGAAGCCGAGAATTTGCTTGACCGGCTTTGAAGTGTGACCTGCCCCCTCGGTTTTATTCGTTAGTATAGTCGTTTCACGAAGCGGGACCTCTTGGACGCAAGTAGTTTCCTGGACCTTCTCTTTTTTTCTCTCCGTTCGCCTTGCTCTCGTAAGGCAGGAGGGCCCCTGCCGACCAATTGTGAGCGCGTTTCGCCTTTTTAAGAGGATCGCGATTTTGGCAAGAAGTGGAAGTCCCACCCTCTCCTTCCTATTTCTCGAATTTTGGGACGAGCCGCTCAGGAGTTCGCACACTTGATCCGCGGGTATCGGCCGGCCGCCCCCCCCTCTTTCCTTCCCCGCGGTCTCACTCAAGTCTCGCAAGTCGAACGCCCTCTCGGCTGGCTCGATTTTTGGGGTTGTGAATCTACGGCTCAGATCGAGGGCATTTGACGGCCTCTTCGAACAAACCCATTGCTGCGCTCCGGCGCCGAGTTTCTTTTTTTCCTTTTACCGACCCAATTCCGGAAATCTCGTGAGCTCGTTCACCCGCACTCGCTTCTCCTGAAGAAGAAATCGACTTAAGGGGAAGCGAGTAAAGAATGGCAGGTTTCTTCTTCTTGCTTTTAATTCTTTCTCGTTGCGGGCCAACAACGATATCGGACATCTCGCCGCGCATTATCGAGCATCCCACTTTCAACTTTTAGGCGTAGAGGGTCTTCGAGTTTTTTTCTTCTGGCCCCCTTTTTTTCTAGTCGCTGCAAATGTTCCACGGCGCATTTGTCTCGCAGGATGCGGTAGCCCCACTCTGGTTCGGCTCCTGCACGAATCCACTCCCAACCTAAAGAGATTCCGTCCCCTTTGTCCTTTTTTCTGACTGGCGCTATGCCCTCGCCGACCTAGGGCGCCGGCCGGATGCTGGTCAGACGCGACGCCCATACGAACGGATGGGCTTCGAAAGGTCCTCTCTCTTTCCGTCCACTTTCTTCTGATAGAGCAGGGCTCCCCTGAGAAGTGCGCAGCGCCTCGTTTTCGCTGGTGATCCCTTTTCCTTTCAGGAACCTTTACGACCCCCTTTTGAGTTCTTCTTCCCACGCCGCCCTCCTCTCCTTTTCTTCTTCCTGAGCGAGGTTATTTGACGCGGGCGGTGAGTCCCGGACTGCCGTTTGGATGATGGTTCCCTTTTGGAGCCTACGGGGAAAAGACTTGGTCGCTTTTTTCCCGTCATTCCCCTCGTCCCTATTTGGCTAGGTTCCGACTAAGCCGTTGAGATCTGCTCTCCGTGATGTTAGGTTCTCCGACGTCTTGCCAATTTTTCTTCTTTTCCTTCACTCTTTTTTCTCTTTCAGCGGCCCTTAAACTCGTACTGAATCGTGCGTATCCTTTCCTTGTGGACGTCGAACTGAGTCCCTGAGGTGGATTGCTGTTAAATTGTTCGTCGCCGATTTTTACCTTTTCTTTTTTTTTCCCCGAGCCACCATCGCTTGCGAACCGTCGCGGTCTGCTTTGTTCACCCCAATGGCGTGCGGTGTCCGAAATCACTTTTCGAGAGGCCCTCGTGGATGACCACAACGGTTATGCTGGCTTTTCCCCCTTTTTCTTGCCTTTTCCTACTCCCAATAGAGCCTCGAAACCATAATCAATAAGCTGTCGCCTCATTGATCGAGTTCGCATGTCGCTCGTTGTCAGTTCTCCCATCAGGCTTCTGCGTTCTTTGCGGCTTTTCCCTTCTCCTCCCCTCTCCTTCCTTCTTTCCTCTCCTTGAGCCCAAGGGAGAAAAGGTCTGTACTCCTGGTTGAATCACGCTTACGGAACTGATTTGGCTGCTCAAATGGCAGATTTCTCCTTCTTCTTTCTAACAGGACCCTCCCCACCGGAAGTCCAGACCACGCGGCAGCGCTTCTTTCACCAGGGCTAGTACAAGATAGGATAGTCTGCCCTGTTAAATTTGCATGTTTTCCTTCCCCGAGTTGGGGCAAAGTTTCCCTTTTTTTGTTCTGGGAGTTCATGGAAATCTTGTTATTGTGCCGTCTCCGTTCGGAATGGCGCTCCGCCGTAAATCGGTCGACAAGTAAGGTACTCTTTTTTCTGTCTTACGAGTTTCCCTTTTTCCCTCTTTGTGCTTTTTCACCTTTTCTCCTTCTAGAACTTTGAGACAGACGCTACAGCCCGCGGGAAGTGCCCAGGTTCATGCCGGCATCTTCCAGTGGGCGCTGGCTGGGAGATGAGCCACCCCCCCATGTTCGCCTGTCGCGCAGTGTGATTGCGAACCTGGTCTCCTCGAGCGTCGTTTGCCTCGTCGTTTCCTCCTTACTCTTTTGTAGAGATATTGCGGGCTTCTCTTTCCGTCCCGAGTCTTTCCAAAACCTCGACCGCGCAACCCTGTGGTTCTTTTCTTTCGCACGCCTTGCCATCGCTAGTCCCCCCCCTGATCTGCAAAATGTCACTGAGTCGACTGGTCGCCGGAGTTTTACGCGGCAAGTGCTAGTAACCTGATGAGGGACCGCTGCGTCGCCTCCTTCTTTCAGTCCCCTCGACCCTTCTTTTAAATTACGGCACCCGTTAAGGCGCCTGGCCATGAAGACGTACGGTTGCGTGATTTCTACCGAGTTCCCATTTGCGCGACCGTTCTGGAAAAGAAATTTTCGGACCGCCCCCTTGTCCTGTGTCCTTTTTCTTATATTCATCTTGGAGACGATGGCCCCCTTGTCTACGCCCGCCTTCGATTCTTGAGAAAGGGGATTTTTCTGCTTTTTTTTCTCTGTTTATTTATCCTCCCCTGCTCCCATGCTGAATGATTGTTTCAGAAAAGAAGGTGCATTGTCTGCCAGTCGGGTGTCACCGTGGTCGACCCGTAGTTGACGCGAGCCAAAGAGACCGCGCCGTCGCTTTTCCCCTCCCCTCCCACCTTCCCCCAAGAATATTTATGATGTGCATGATGACAACGTTCGAATTCGCCGCGTCCCTTACCCCTCTCCGAGGGTCCCTTTTTCTCCCTAGCCTTCTTTCCTTTTCCTGGCCCCTCCGAGTTAAATGGGTGTACCCTCCGCTCGTTTAACCACGTTGGCGGCCCACCACTCTTTCTCTCTGGAGTGTGTTTTTAGGAAGACTCCCGGCTCATTTTTTTTTTTCCCTCCTCCTCGGTCCACAACCTTCTCGCCTGGTGAGTTTCCGTGAGCCCCCAGTGCACCATTCCCGCGATGCACGTCATTTCAATTCCCCATGATAATTCCTTTTGACTCATCGATGACTTTTCTCCTATTTTTTTCCTTTTATTTCTCCTTATCTCTGGTTATGTTGAAAAGGACGATTACGGCTCGATACCGCTGACTCGCCCTTCCTGCGTGCGGAAGAAACCTTTGGAGTCGCGGCTTCAAGACGGCGTCTTGCTGAACTTTGCCCGCCCACCCCGAGGAATCTTAATGTCCTCGACAATTTGACTATGCCCCGGAGGCCGATGAAATTTAAAGAAGAACCCGGTATCCCCTCCCCGGCTTTTTATTCAACCTTCGCTTATCGCAGGCGCGGTGGCCGCTCGGACCGGCTCGATCTGTTCGGAAAGAAGGGAATCACGGGTCGCGGATGGTTTACCTCTCATCCCCCCCCCTCTTCCTCCCTTAGAAAGGCTTGCGTAGAGTTAAGCTCGTGCCAGTCTTTCGCAGCAGCAAGCCTTCGACGGTCTGAGCCCGTGAATGACAAGCTCTCGCGAGGATTCCCCCCTCTTTCCCCCTTTTCTCTGTGAGCAGCATTGACGCCACGACTCCCCACCTGTCCGAGGGACTAGATCTAGGAGAAAGCCCTCTTGGATATTCTTCTTCACCCCCCCTCCTCCCCCCCTTCCTCCCCTTTAAAGCTGGTCCGTGCTGGGTGCGCGCCTATCAAAGAGGTTTTCCTTCCCGATTTCCCTTTTTTCCTCCCCCCCGTTACGAAGCAGCGGTCGACGGTGTACTTGATTGCGCTTTCGAGATAGTCTATAGCGCTTGTTGTTCTACACGTCTCCGCGGAAGTCCTTCCCCAAATCAGGCCGCTCCCAGGCATGTCCTCCTTCTTCTCTTTCTTCTCCTTCACCTTTTTTGTAGCGTTATGATTTTCTTGTGTCGTGAATTTAGCGGTCCGAGATATGCCGTAATGTCCTCTGCACCCAGTCATTTAGCCCGAGCGCCCGCCGTGTATCTTTTTCCCTCGGTTTTTCCCCTCACACCACGACCTTGCCGATATGGCTGCGGTTTCGCTATTGCGCTCCTGAGGAGCCGCTGTCTGCCGAGTATTGCGGCCGATGCCCTCCCCGGATCACTTTCGACAAGGCTTTTCCCCTTCTTCCCCCCCCCCACCCCCCCACTTCTCAAAAATCGAAGGCGAATACAGTCGGGGTGGACGGTTTTAGGGCAGACTACTCCCCCCCCCCCCTCCTCGACCTCCTTTCTCTCCCTCGCTCTACCTCGAAGGTCCTTCCTTTTGTAAAGACTTGACCCGTTCCTGGTCACCGCGAAGTGGTCCAGGACCCGCCTTTTCGTCCTAGCTTCCTTTTCTGGAAGACGAATATAATTGCTTCCCTCTCCTATACCCCCCGCAATTCCTCCTAGTGGTAGAGCGTCCGGCTCTCTATCGAGTGTGCACCAGTTTCGCGCATCCGGCACGAGGCGTCCTCCGCCCCCCCAATTTTTTTTGACGGGCACACCTCTCCCCCCCTCCCGGTCACCTTCCCTTTCCTTGTTGAGGAGGGTTTTGTGGAGGAGATTCCTGGCGTGTTTTCTATTCGGTGTGGCGCTTTGACGAACCCAAAGGGCTTAGTGAAAGATCGAGCACGCCCTTTTTTCTTTGTCCCCCCTCTTTCCCCCTACGCCTCTGCCGGTCGATTAAGTGGTCCACCCCGGCGTTTGTGGTTCGGAGTTGGACGATCCCGCGTTTTGTTCTCTATTTGGTGATACGTCGCCCCGGCGTTGACGATCGCGGGGGCAACCCCCTTTTTGACCTCTTTCCTTTTTTCTTCTTTCCTTTTCTCTTCTCTTCCCCCTTTTCCAACATGACCTCTTTGTTGAGCGAGAGCGAGAGGTTTGCGCGATCGACTTTTCACGCTCTCAAAACATTAGGCAGCATCCCCTTTCGCTCGGCCGCGGGGCGCCTATGCACACTTTCTACCCCCCCCCACCCCCACCCCCCTCGGCTCGTCCCTCTCCTCTTCAGCCTTCGCCGTGGGAAAAAATTCAGACCGGCAGCGCGTTCTTTGAGTCCATTTGGGGTCCAGAAGGCTGCCAAACTTTCCTCCCTTCCCCCTTTTTTGGTCTTCCTTCTCTCCTGCACCACCTAGTTTTAGCTTGCCCAGCGCCTCCCCCCGGTCTCCGGCACATCGTCGGGGGGGCCGCTTTTGCGTTTTAAGGATGGTGTAGAAACCCCTTTCGACTCCCCTTCGTTCTTGGCTTCTGCCTCTCCTTTCCCCCCTAGAGGCACGAGAAGAGTTAACGAGGGAAGGTATCATGCATGCTGGTTATTTTCGTGACAGCTATAGTCGTATTCAACGGAAAGGGTCCCTCTTGTCCTCCCCAGCTCTTTTTCCCTTGACCACAGCTTAGGGGGTGTACATGGTAAGGACTCGTATGAAGGATCAAACATCCACCTTCTCTCAGGCTCAGTTACTCCTCTCTTCACGATTCTCAGCACGGTTCGAAGATCCCGTATCGCCTCGTGAGTCGTTGCAATTGGTTGGCCGAGCGCTTGGTGGCCGGCTGCCCGGTGATCGTACGGCGGCATGTCATCGCTCACTCTTGTGTTTTCTCCCTTTTTCTTCTCATTTCTTTCCTATCTCCCCTCTCCATTATTGCTGGCTAGAGGTTTGTTACGGGCCGAGCTCGCATCCTTTGCCGCGATTCCTCCCACGCGGCGCTTAGGCAATTTGTTTCGCTGCCTGGCCGTATTGAACCCCCTTACCCCTCTTCTTCTCCCCCCGTTTTTTCCCCCTCCTCCTTCAGAAGAAATCAACGACCGGGGTAATTCGTGATGCATCCAGGCGCTGGATGCGCCTCTTTGCGGAACTCCGAGCGGGTCGAAAACCGATATATAGTTAGTTTCTTCACTTCTTCGTGTCTCCCCCCCTCTTCCTCCCAGCTTGGTGTTATGAGTATTACGTAATTTTTTCGTTTTTTTCATTTGAATTACCGTTTTTCTTTTATCGGCGATCGAACATGCCGCACTCCCTATTTTTTTTTCCAACTCCTTTTCTTCTTTTTGGCTTTGCGAACCTCCTCCCACATCAGTTCGCCGGGCGGTTTTGTGTGGACATCCTGTGAGCATGTCTGACGGCCAGAACTATCAACCAAAGGTTTCCTGGTTCCTCTCTTTTCCCCAGTTCCTGCTCCCCTCCTCCTGACAGGATGCTTTTCCAAAGGATTCACGAGCTCGTCATCTGTCTGTCGCGCCAGGCCGTGCGCCTGCCGCTATATCATGAATTTCTTGCACGTAGCCCCCTTCCCCTCTTCCCCGTTTTTTTTCTTCCCCCTTGCCAGAATGGGTTTAGCGGCCCTCTTCCGCGACTGGAATCGGCGTCATCTGAGTCCTCTGGGGTAAACTCGTGCCCTGTGATGTCCTTATGCCGGCGGGATCTGTTTACCTCTCCTTTCCAGTCCCTTCTTTCCCTCCCTTCCCGAGTCCAAATAGGGATGGGAGAAACCGGGCGATCAGTTCGTTGACTTCCTTGTTTTCGAAAAATTTGGGGGAGTGGAAACACTTTTTTCCCACCCCCCTTAGGGTTTTCCTTGTTTCATGGCTTTCAGGGGTTGGTTGGTGTGGTTTTCGTTCCCACCGTTTGTCACTTGTTTTTTTTTTTTCACACTCCATGCGCTCTTTTTTCTTTTTTTAGTCTGCCCTCCCCTTTATTTTTTCCTCCCCCCCCCCCCTCTAGATTGTTTGATGGGTTTACCACATCGCAAACCTACCTGACACTGAAAATCGTTCTCCTGCTCTGCTGAAGGTCCGTTGACCCGTATCCGGTGTTGTTATTTTTCCCTCCAACCCTTTTTAAACGTCTGTTTCCTTGTCTTATAACAGAGCCCTTGCGCCAATGGGTTTTTCCCGATTGGATGCGTTGGGCCCTGACCTCGGTCGTAAGAAGCCCCGATCAGAGCGCCCTTCTCGTTTTCTTTCTCACCGTTTTTTTTTCCCCTTTTTTCTTTTCCGTTTCTTTTGGGTCGGACCCGGTGAGCGCGTCCGACTCCTCATAGCTATTCGCGTTCAGTTGAGCGGTCCCCCTCCGTCGTTTTTTTTCCTCTGGAAGGCGATTTTCGTCTCGTTGTCTCTTCCTCCCGCTTTTGTCTTATGGGACTTGAGTTTTTCTATCTCTTCCTCGCGGCTCCCCCCTATGCGATTTAGCGCAGGTGACTGCGAAGGCTACCTCCGGCTGCCGGTCCCCGTCCCCTTCTTTCTTTCGACCAACTTGAGAGTCTTATGTTGGTCGTTCAACCCCGGCCGAGTTTCCCGTTTCTCCCGCAACGCGCGGCGACCAGGGCGCCCACCCCCCTTTTCTTTCAGCCTATTCCTTTCCTATTTTTTCGTTCAGTGCGTACGAGATTTTCCCAGAAAAGTGCGTCTGTCGTGGGGCGCTTATTTTCCCCGGTTGCCGATCTCCGTATGCAGCCTCCGACTTTTTTCTCCTGGTCATTCTAATCTTTGATAAGACGTTCTCGTTTTTTGAATCGTGATCTTTCATCATTGAGCTCCCACCCATTGCCGAGCGCCAACTTCCTTGCTGACCCTACCCCCCCCCCCTTATGCAAAGGTTAATATTTTCCCACGGTGTGCGCTCTGTTTGGGCGCTGAGCCCCCAACCAGCAACAGTGCTCGGCGCTGCTTGGTTGTCTGAAGAACCTCTTTGTGCGCGTCTCTCATTCTTCCATATTTTGAGATCTTTGGACGCGCAACGCTTTCTCTCCCGAACCTCGATCTTCCTTTGGTTTTTAGGTCTGGTTTCAGCGCTGCCAGCAATTCTCGCTCGCACCAGATGCCTATTGAACCTGTCCCCCCCGCGTTAGCCGGGTTCCGTCCTGAGTTTTCTCTCTTTTCCCTTTTTTTGCTGTCTTTTTTCACTAATTCATTCAACGTTTCTGCGCTTTTACCAGCGTCACGTTCTCCCTAGTTTTCCAGACATTAGTTTCGAACGCTTTCCGGTCCTCTCTGCCCTGCACGTTTTTCTTACCCTTTTGGGGCCATTGCGCTGACCCACGTCTGCCCGACACCTTGAGTCGACTTAGTCTGACGACGAAGATTTGCCTTTTCCTTCTTTATCTCTTCTTTTTTGAGCGATGGCGCATTGTCTTTCCCTGACGCGGTCGCTGTCCCCTTGAGCTCAGGGATGTACTCTTTTGGAGTTTTAGACCGCCCCCAACTTCCCTTTCCCTTGCTCCTCGCATAAAATGGTGTATTTCGTTAACTAAGCCGCTCTTTTCCCCGTGTAGCCCCTGTTCGCCGCCTGCTCTAAGCGTGCACTTAGTTTCTTCCCTTTCCTTGTTCCCTTCCATCTATGGGCTGATGAATGAGCAATATTTTCAGTTCCGTACCCGATTATTGAAGCGGAGGGTCTTCCGCTAATAGATCTTAGTTCTTAGTACGACGCATTTTTCCCCTTTTTTCCTTTTCCCACCCGTCTTTAACCCCCTTTCGAATCACGACGAGTCTCTTTCCTGTTGCGGGGTTTTGTCTTTGCCCGACCGCGGTCCCTTGGCCCCAACGACACGTACACCCCATTGGCGGCCACTCTTGCATCTTGGCTCTTTGTGGGTCTCTTCCCCTCCCTTGAAACATATTTTTTCCCCGCCCTTTTTTCCCTTTCTCCAACCTCCGGATCTTCCCTTTAGGGTCCAGAATGCCTTACGCAAGATTTTTAGTCGAAATCATATGCAATTTTCCCCCTTTTTCCGCTCTCACGGCGCCCAGAATAGATTTTTCGACAGATGCTAGTTCGACCCCCTGCGCCGTTGCTTCTTTTCCCCTCCCCTTCCACTCACGAGGCAATCTTCTCGGCGAAGTATTCTCCCTTTTTCCCTGTGTTTATCTTTCCCTTCTTCTCTCGGCCCAAAATGCCTGACGGAGGCTCGATGAACATTCATTCCTCCTTTAATTCCAGGTGACAGCCACCGCCGATGACTTTCGCTAGATCTCCTCTTCTTTTTTCTTTTTTTTTGACGTGTTACTCATATGTCCTGTTTCCGCCTTTGACCTCGGCCGCTTCTTCCCCCGGTTCGCCACGCCCCCGCTTCGCAGGCTCCGTCCGCGCTTATCGCTGTTGACGAGCCTCCTTTCCCCCCCTCCGTAAGAAGGTCCCGATCCGGATTTTTCTCGGACTGGACAAGCATCTCCTTTTTTCGGCCGGAACAACTTTCTTCTGCGCAGGATAGAAAGAATGTCGCGATCGTCACCCTTCCTGTTCCTGCGATTTCCCAGCCTTTTTTGGCTTATATTCTCGCACATCGACCCTTCGTGCTCCTTGCGCCGCACCCCTTTTTCTTGCGGCATGGTTTCTGCTCCTATCAACGAATGACATTGTTTTTTTTGTTTTCCCGATTTTTGTTTTTTTTCCCCCCTTTTCCCAGGAAATTCGTTGCCCGACCAAATATACAATCGCTTTGTTCTCGTTTTCGCCAGGTCCGATAATGAGATATCCTGCCATATAGCGCTTTTTCTACCCGAATCCGTTAGGCCCTTCCCCTTCCGTGGTAGCTCATCGTCTTTCAAGGGGAGACCCAGGTTCGCTGAAGTTGTATGTAAAAGGTGGTCGATTTATTCTTCGTATGCGAGTATTAGTTACTCTCTTCCAGAGATCTTTCTCTGGTTACTTCTTCCAGTCCTTCACCTCAGTATTTCCGACGTCCCTCACCCGTTAGGATAGGCGGCAAAGGGCCGGGAGAGCTCGATCCGTAGAGCCCCCAACGCTGGCACCTCAGACCCATTTTTTTTTTTTTTCTCTGTTCGAGTCTCTTAGGCCCTCTCGCAGCCCCTTATTGGAGGTTTTCTTCCCATTTCCCGATCCCGTCACGATCCCGTTGCCGCATACACCTCGGCAAACCAAGGGCGTCTCCCCTCAGCCGGGCGAATCCCTTAGTACTGGCCACAAGGCTTCGGATTTTCTTCTTTCCGAGCTTCTTCCGGAGATAACGATTCCTCGATGTTCATGTTTTTGCGCATCCTCCTCAGTTCTCCTTCTCTTCCCTTAACCCGGCGTACCGGGTTTCCCAGGGAACCATTTTGTTATCTTCCCTGCTTTCGTTTTGAATTCCCCCTTTACTATGAATCCTTGTCCTTTCGAATACCAAAGCATTGACATCTCCCTTGTTCCTATCTATCTTCCTTGTAAAAACGTTAGAGATTGGAACGACCTTTCCTTTTACCCCACGCACGTATTGGGCTCCCTCACCATATTAAATTCCGTGTTCCACCCGGTGGATTTCCTTGAGAAGCCTTTGCTTTGAGTCGTGACAGCCTCGTTTGCCTTCCCTCATTTTGTGGCGTCGCGATGTCTCCCCCACGGGAGTCCCTGAGCCCACGAAATTTTTTGTCGGTGGATACACATCGTGGCTCAAAGTTTTTGTCTACCTTTCCACGGCGCCTTAAGTACTTTTTTTTCCCATTGTATTGGTATCTTTGAGATTTTCCCCCGTGCGCAGGAAAACGGTGATTTATGCGTTTAAGAGCGCAGGGTCTGGTTGCGTCTCGCTTCCCATCGCTCCC
>Ga0179593_1331663_pt1 | contig 11116 bp, 10 predicted proteins | sample CZODoug2_1_08_16_FD_185931 | JGI IMG/M metagenome (GOLD analysis project Ga0179593, IMG submission 185931) | Vadose zone soil fungal communities from Angelo Coast Range Reserve, California, USA - CZODoug2_1_08_16fungal (PacBio error correction) | ecosystem: Environmental > Terrestrial > Soil >... | reverse complement strand
ATTTTCCGCCGATTAAAAACTCCCCGTGTGTTTTCCTTCTCCTTTTTTCTGCTTTCAGGTAACATGTTTTGAGAATGATGTGGAATTGGGATTTAGACTCGACCGTGTCTCTCCGGGCTTCCTCCAATCCCGCCCATAGAAAGGCCGCACTTTTTGGAATACCCCTCCCACTTGTCCCTCACTTCTCTGCTTGCTCATCCTTTCAGAGCCTCCTACTCCGAGATAGGAATCCTTTGTTTGCCTCAATCTCCCTCACCTCAACGCTCCCCCCTTCCCTTCTTTACTCTCCTCTGTCTCTTCACCTCTTGCCGATGCTTAGTCTCACACGGGTTCCCTCCCGCACCAGAGTCTCAGATGATCGCCTAAGGCTGTGTCTCCTTTGACCGACCCTTGTTACGCCCTCCTGGGCTCGGGCAATCGATGCATTGAGGCTAGTGAGTTGACTTTTCCTGCGCTCGGCTTCAGGGTGAATTGCGCGCCGATTTTTCGCGGGTTTTTTCATCCACCTTTCGATATGCCCATGGCGTGCTGAGGCGGGTCGAGCCAGTTGATTTCCCCCCCCTGCCCACTTTCCTTGTTTTGCACCCAGCCCCAAGGTCCGCACACCCAAAGGACAATACTTCCCAGATTTCTCCTCTTGCGTCTATTCCCCCGCTCGCCTTATTGCCCGTTGCAAATCGGAAATGACGCCCCCTTTTTTCCCCCCAAACCCCCGTCGCCCCGCCCTCGCCGCGTCTCCACATATGTTCAGGCTGCCCCCTTTCCTTTCTTTTATTTAGCCCGTGACCATGTGAGCGCGTTAGCATAGGCTGAAGGTAGCCTTCCCTCTCGGCAAGATCCCTATTACGTTATATCGGTCATATGGTGTGTTCCCTCCGCCTCGCCCCCCCACCCTTTATCACGCCGAAGCTTTCTCTTCAGGTTTTCGTTCTCGGGCTCTGCGGCATGCTTCGTCCGCGGCGTACAGCCTCCTTGTCGAAAAATTTCCCCCCCACCCTTCTTTTCACCGTTCCTCCCTTCTATCCTCCTTCCATGACCCCCGTTGCGGTCGAATATCGGCTAGCTCCTCGCGTTTACCAGCGTGATCAGCGGGTTTTTTAAATGAACTCCCTTCTTTTTTTTCGACCCCCCGCCGATTTCTCCCCTGCTTTCACCTTGCTCGGATCTAGTCGGGCGTATTACTTCGGCTCTTCCTGGCTTAGTGGACCTTACATTCATGCTGACCCATCGTCCCATCCCCTTGCTCAGCTCCGGGCGTGATCCTTTGGCGCGCTTTACTTTCAGTACACCAGACTTTCCGATTTCAATGCTTCTCCCTCCGTTCCGGCCCTGCTTGCGGCATAGAGCACAGTGGCACACAAAGAGGCTTTTACTCTTCTTTGATCATTTTCTGCGGTCTCCCTATTAGTTTTTCCTTGCAACGTCGACGACGCACGATTGCCTGTCGTATTGTCGAGTGAGAGTCTATTCGTTTCGCATAGTGAGCAGAGATGGACCCCCACAGACTATCAAGGACTCGCCTCTTCCCCCACCCCTTCAAGACTCTATCGTCCCTCATACCTCCCTTGCTCTACTGCGTTAAATACCCCGCGCCATCTAGCTAGAACTGATCTCCTATGTCCATTCGGATCCACAACATCACTCCCCCTAGAGTCACTCTTCCCCACACAGGATTTCCGATTTTTGTCAAGAGTGAGACCCCCTTCGCTGTCTTTCAGCCCCCCGTCACTTAAGCGACCCAGATTTCTTTGCCCCACCTTTTCCTGCCCGTCGCTCCAGTCGAAGGCCCACAGCTGAGATCCTTTCTCGGGATGGCGTCTGTAGGCAAAGGTCAATGAGCGTGCCGCAAGATCCCGACCCATAGGGATTTTTTCCCTCTCAGGCTCTGACTTACGTTCAACGTTAGAATTGTGGCGGGCCCAGGTCTCTCCCTCCCTTTCGCGTGTCCCCTGCGGTTTTCAGGTTTTGGTATGGACACTGTGACTCCCTTCGCAATCCTCCCTCCCCCCCCCAGTTACTCAGCAGGAATGGAAAGGGTAAATATCCCGCCTCTCTACTCTCTTTTCTCCTCCTAAACATCCCACGTCTGCCCAGCAAGCGGCAGACGAGGCGGAGACCCCTTCTTCCCCTTTCACCCTGCCTAGGTTTTCCGTTTCCCCTGGCCATAGGACAAAGGTCTGCCCCGCGCACAGGGTTTTTCACGTTTTGCAAACAGAGACCCCTTTACCCGAGACTACTTTTCGCTGTTTGCCTCCTTCCCCACTCCGGCACCCGCTCGTACTCGAAGACGCTTTCATCCCCGGCAAATATTCTCGCCCACCATACCCCGATGCCCGTTTCAATGAGAAGTCCTCGAACCTTTTCGGATATCCGGCCACGCGCCCCGGCCGGCATGATCTTGTTTCCCTTGACGATATCGCCGAAGGATGATGGCACTCTCCTCTGGACCCCCAATGGCAGCCCTCTGCCTTAGACTCACCCTTGTTTATGTTTAACTTGTTCCTGACAGTGTCCCACGTAACGTCAGCACCGCCAAGTTCATCCCTCCCCTACCGGACCGAAGTCCCCAACCGTTCTCTGGGCATGGTGTCCCCCGTTTCTGGATTCGCCACTCCCCCACAACGCCCTTTCGGAATTTTCTTGAGCCCTTAGTTTCAATTTTTAATCCCCCCCCCCCATTGCAATTTCTGCAGATTAGGGTACCCTCCTTTTTTGGATATCACCTCCCCCCCTGCCCCCCCCCCCCCCCTCCCCCCCCCCCCCCCCCCCCCCCATCCTTGCCTCGTCCCCGACGCATTTCTGGTTTTTCTCCCCCTCTTCAGTCGTTTTTTCATGTGCTTGCATGGCAAACATCCCCAACCGAATCGTGTAGTCGCCGTTCCCCCCACCGATGCAACTTTTTCTCTCTCGTTTCCCCTTCCGATTGTGTTGTCTCTCTTCCTGCATCTGTTTGCATTTTGTTGCAAGGGTCGATGATTTTTTTCTGGTTCTTTTCTCCCCAGCAAAAAACTCTTGTTTCTTTCCCCTCCATTTTTGCATTCCTTCTGGGTTGTGGTTATTTCTTAGAAAATGATTCCCGTCGCCCCTTTCTTGCCCTTTTTGTTGCTTTCACAGGTTTCCCCTTAGTAAGCCTCGCCAATTTGGTTTGCTGTTTTAATCCGAAGCTAATGGCAGGCCCGATTTCCCTGCCATCCTTTTCCGAGTCTGAGGGTGCGTCATTTTGGTTTTTTTGAGGGGTTTTCTTTTGCCCCCTGTGACCAGACTTCGTGGAGAAACCCAATTCTTCGCTCCTTGCTTTTCCCCTTGCACCCCTATTCTATTCCCCTACCTCCGTCTTCCCGTTTTAAAACGATCTTGGGAAGGTCCTTCTTATTTTGCCTTCCCTCCCCGGCGTCATGGTCTGTGCGAGAGCCACACTCATTACTGCAAATTCTTGTGCTGTGCGATTCTCCCGTGGGAGAGGATGTCGGTATACCCCGAGGGTGCGCTTTCTCTGCGTCACAGCTCACCTGCTCCTTTTGGGGTTTCTTTCTGCCGCGTCGTGCCAGGTGTGAGTATCCAGCTTGTCGCTTCCTTTTCTGTCACGCGCGATATAGTGCTGTCCGACCTGCTGGGCGCAATCTTCTACTTCGTCTGCTTTTCCCCCCTTTTCTCTTCGGCGGACGACTCGTCTCTCGAGTTAGTCTCCATCTTCCCTTCTGCTGCTGCGTCTTGGTGGCTATGATTTACGGCGCAGGTTGCCATTATCCCAATCCCCAAACCCCTTCCTGTTAAAACTCCGGCCCAGCGTCGTCTGCCTCTCTTACAGTCCCTCCCGCCCAGGAGACGTTTTATGAAGATCCTAGATATGCCTATTTGAACACTTTTCTCGTCATTTCTTCCACTCTTTTACCCGTCCTTTTCTTTTAGACCTCCCTTCACCCCCCTATAGATTCCTGGCACGGTGGGGCCCGCTTCGACGAGCGAATTCGCCCCTCGAGTTACCCCTCACTTAGCCTCTTTTTTTGATTTTTTTTCGTGCGCCGCAGAGACGGGATTTCGCCCCCTGTCCGACCTCGAGCTTGACGGCCCAGTCCCTTTAGCCCTGTTCGTTTCGTCCAAGCCGTGAACCCGTACAGGAAAGTCGTCGTACCTCACCTTTTCTCCTGATCGGGGCCCTTTTCCTGTCGCCCCCCAGAAGATTTGATCCTTTCCGTGCCTATGATTTCACAGGTCCCTTGATTCTTTTCTATGTCTTTTGCCTTGACAAACGTGAGGTACCGACATTTCCTCTCGTGTTCTGTGTGATTCTGACTCGCGTCGCCTCCCTATGAAGCGATAGAGCCTTAGACGCTCCTTTCGCGTGCAGTCGGGCGATCCACTACGGCAGTCCCCCTCTCTGCGCTTCGCTCCTCCTCCGTCTCTCCCCAACTTTTCCCTGCGATTCCTTGAATCGGTCTATATTCTTTTCATTGCCGCCCCTCCCGACCTCGATTGACGCCGCTTCTCTTTCTAGTGACCACAAGTCCGAGTTAATCTCTTCATTTCCTGATCGTCAGCAAAAAGCCCGCCTTATCCCTTGTTAACAGGTCCTGTGTTTTTGTGGCCCCCCTTTTTTTCCAAGTGATTGGACGGCCGCTTCTCTCCACCCTCGTCAGCATGGAACAGCTCGGCTTGTTTCCGCGGTACGATTCAGGTACCCCCCCCCAGAAGAATGTTTGATACTCCTCCCTTTTTTGTCATCGAGTCGCACTGCAGCATATTTTGATCCTTTCTTTTTTTCCCACTGTTTTAGGAGTTCTCGGCGGACTCTTTCGGTGGTTCTTTGAATGGTGAGCGATTTTGACCACATTTGCCTTTTTGCAGATGGGCGGGGGACCGTGTTCACTCGGTCTCTCCCCGGAAGACTTTATCCATCGCTTCCGGGATGTCCTTGGGAGGGGGGGTGCTTCACGCGGAGTTCGTTCAACGGCTCATTTTCCACCCCTTTGTGCCGGCGGTCTCTAGATCAAAGCTCCGCATCCTCTTATCGTGAGGCTCCGGTTTCATCCCGGTCCCCGGGCTCCTTCCTTCGCTCCATTGCACGGTGGCTGCGCGCCGGCTTTTCAACGTCCTCGTATTCCCCATTTTCATTCAGGTCTTGGCACCCTGACTTAAGTTTCGAGCCAGTGTCAATATGCCCAATATTTGATTATTTCTTTCCCCTCTCTGATGGCTATCGGCGGGAGATTTCCCTTTCCCCCTCTTTCCGGAATATTCATGTTCTGCCCCTCCGTTGCCACCCTCTCGCGCGTCCAGGTTTTGCGGCTTTTTTTGGCGTCTATATGAACATCCTACCCCCCCCCCCAATCCCCCGACTTTTTAAGATAGCTTCTGGAGTCCTCCGACCTAAAGATCCCTTCACAGATGGTGGTTTCTTTTTCTTTTGTAGCCCAGGCCGGATTTCCGGGTCTCAACCGTACGGGCCCAGTCTCTCCAAGTCAACGTCTCCTCACATCATTCGGGGCCATGATACCTCCGATCGAGAAATTCCCCGCCTTTTCCCCAGCACATGCTTCCTTTCCACTCGGGTCCCATCTAATAGAGTACTCGGTCGCCATGTTGGGCGCATTCCCCCGGCCCCCCGTTAGTTCATGCTCAATCTGTGACTTTCCTTTCTCCTCTCCTTTTTTTTCTTCAGATCCATTCTTGTCGCATGCCCGATCTCCTTTTCTCTTTCTGCCCCCATCCATCTCCCCCTTAGAGAAATGGCTGGCCATCCATGTCCTTTTTCTCCTATCGGTTTTTTTCTAAGGAAAAGAGAATTGGTAATGATCAAGTTTTTTTGAGCCTTTCGGGGCAGTTCTTGATCTCAAGCCCTCACCTCCCTCGATCTTGTTCACAATGCACATCATGCGCATTTCTGCCCGCTTCCCTGAGCCTCCGACGCTTACTATAGGAACTTGGCTTTGTGCGGCTGCGCAGACTTTTCGTCCCCGCAACCCTCCGCAACCTTCCCGGCTTCGCTCGTCCTTTTTTCCACTGGGACCTCTCAGGTATTTCCAGTTCAGCTATTGGCATGCCAAGCAGCATTCTCTTCGAGCGAGAAGACTGCAATATTGGGTATCATTTACATTGCGACATGCAGTATCGACCCCCTGGGCGCTTGGTCCAATCTGATGACATTCTTGCTGAGAGTTGTCCTTTTCTCTCAGGCTGCGGAGGATCTATTTCCTATTTTAGTCTCCCTTGCCCGCGCCTTTCGAGAGCTCACAGTTTTCCCCCTCTATGCCCCTGGCGTTGCGGAGGCGCCGAGGGCATCCTTTCATTGTCAAGTGCAAGTCCGGTTTTGCAAAGAATCCGTCAAATCCAATCCCCAGGACCATCCCGTCCTGCCTATGGAATGCCCGGTAAGATAGAAAGTGGTTTTTACCTGCTCCCTCTTCTCCAGAGTCCTCACCTCTGGTTGTCTCCCCAAATGTTTCCCATCCCCTGATAAGTCCTTTCCCATGAACATTCCTGAAGGAGTTTTGAGTTGGTTACTACCATGTTGAGTAGCCCCTATCGCACTATGCCTACGGCTCGGCGACAGATTCCCATCAGACTCCTATGTGCATATCTCGCTTGGCCCGTCGTTCTCGGTCCCCTCGTCAGGATGCACGCCGAAGCTTGTAATGTACTTCCCGCGAGCTCCGCGGCGTTCGGCGAGAAACATTTAAATTCACCCTCTCGCGATTTCCTCGATCCCCGGAACATTTATCCTCTCCTTTTTCTACGAGCCCCTTCCTCTCGATATGCGAGCGGCCCCGTGCTCGCGGTTTTTCCTCGACTCCTCATTAAGGAGCCGTCGAGGCTATGCGTCCCTCCCATTTCCCCCTTGGGGATCGTCGGGCCGACTCGACAAATCGCACGATGAGCTCATTACCTTCACGTGCAATGTCCACTCCCTCTTCGCGTCTCATCCGTTGGCCTCGAGTCCGGCGTGAGGCCGTCGCAGTTCCCCCGGCCCCAATGTCTTCCGCCACAGGACCCTCCAGTCGCGATGATGATCCGTGCCATTTTGACTCCTCTCATATTAGGCCTGTGCTTCCTCATGTTCCGTTATCTGACGATAACCTTTTTTTTTTTTTTTTTCCCTTTTTTTGTCCCCGGGGTTGGGACTGTCCATCGTCTTCCATCGTGAGCTCCTCCCGCCTTGCGCCTTATCCCTTATTCGCCCCAGACTGGGGTCCCCCACTCGACGCCTGACCGAGATTTCGTTCAAGCTAGAGTTAGCCCCCCCTCAAAGAGCGCGAAGACATTGGCCTCTGTCGTCGCCCTCCCACGATAAAGCGACCCATCGGGGGGTCTGCAGTTACCCGGAACACAATCGATCCAATCTAGCAGTAAGGCTATCCCACCCCGTTCCCAGGTTTTATGGGCTTCCGCTTTCCTTGACTGTCAATTTGCGGTTGACTCCAGAACTTTCCATTTGAGTTTCCCCCTTCGTTAGAGGGTCGAGGCGGTTATACGAATGCTCCCCCTTCCGTTGTGGTGGGACTGTCGCAGTAGGACAGAGGTGCCTGCTTTCCTTTTGTTTCAGCTTTTTTTGGATGGATCCTGATGCAAAGCCTCTAGGTAATCGATTCTCCAAAGGTTTTAATGTACCTTTTCCATTATCACGGATCGCTTTTCCGCCCCGTCGCACCCGACCATCCCCAAGATTCCAAAGCCTGAGCGGTAACTCTCTCTCTCTTCTCCGACTAGCCCGTTTCAGCGCTGAGAGGAAAGCAGGGAGAGTCCACATGGCTACACCCTTCGACTGAAGACCCGCAAAGGGGGACGCACCTCTCCAGCCCCATTTTTTTTCTTCATTCTCCGTCAGTCATATAACCCCGTCTTTGGTAGGACACTGATTCAGCCCCGTGTATCTCGCACCCCCCCTAGGCATTACCCCCCCAAGCGAAGTCGCTCTCCACCCTCTTTTCCCCTGCGTTATTTAAGTCAGCCTTCCTTGCCCTTCTTTTGTTAACGTACGATATAGACGTTCACTTGAGATGGTCCCCACGATCCTATTTTTCCCCCTTTCCAGTCACGATGTCATTGTTTTTCCATCTCACGAACCTTCCTTTTTTTCGCCCAGTAGCAGGCCACCTCCATCAACCCCCCCCACTTACTCCCAGAACGCCTGACAGCCATCTCCCATCCTTTTCTCTTTCCTTTTGTCCCTATGGATATGAGCTCGACCGCCCACCGCTTGCTTTTGTTGTTCTCCTGAGCCTCGTGCCCGCGGTTTCCCGCCCCAAAATTGCAAGTAATTGACACTTTCTTCAATAACCCGTCTCCCTCGTTACCCTAAGCCTTCGGTCCCCCGCTCATCGTTTTTTTGTCATGTGATACTTCCCCCCTCCCCCTCCCCCATAAGCCAGTCCCACTTCCAGGGCACTCTTCCCTCCATCTATTTCTTTTCCCTAAGTTTGTTGAGCGCCCTTCTGAATAGGTGACTGCGACATTTCCACGAGTCGGGTGCCTTGCTGTTGTTGGCCATGACCCCCCCCCCCGATTTCCGTTCCCCCGAATGTGTCTTGCTGGCCCATTGGCGTCTGGGTTTTATACTGCAAAATTTAGTGACCCTCCTTGCTTTTTGGAATTTTGTGTCGCTTGCCCGAAGGCGCCCCCCTTTTCCCAACCCTTTCTCCACGCGCGTTTTTTTCGTCAGTGTCCTAGTTCCCCCTGGCCCGATCTACTGATGGGTTCCGCTTCTTTTTGTCTTGAGTGATGGGATTACTTCTTTTGCTTAATCCACTCTTTTGGCTCGTCCCCCTTCTTCTCTATCTGATGACATGGGAAAAATTGATGACTCCTTTTTCTATACCCTGTTCAACCAAATCATCAGGACGGGTCTTCTTCCCTGGTGATCACCGGGCGGCTTGGTGGGATTACGCCTCCCCTTAATCTTTTTGGTGAGCTCCTTTGAAGTGGCGCTTCCTCGTGGCTCTGAGTGCGATTTTGGTCGACATCTCTTTTCAATGCAATTTCGTGTCTTTGCGCACGCGTAGTTCCAGGTGTTCTTTTCATTCGCCTTGGTGTCGTGCGTCTCGAGTCTTCCGGGATCCTTTCTGGTCTAAGGCTTTGTATCATTCTGTTGAATCTTCTACGGATTTTTTTCTGGCTGGATTATCTGAGTCGTTTATCTTGACCTGCGACATTCTGTCGGTGCGTCCTGTGAGAGGTTCTCCCCCGAAGTTTTCTTTCCCTTTTCATGTATCCTCAACAAGATGAAAACGCCTGCCATCGTTATTATTTTGCTGCTCGCCTTTAAAAGCACATCCATGCGAAGGGGTTTTCCAGAGTATTCATGAATTCTATCCTTGATTTGTTGATTTTGCTTTTACATTTGAGACGATCCTTGACCTTGGCCTGACCGAACCTAAAATCGAGACTTTAACTCTGAACGTGGTTTGTTGGGACCGTCTCTCATATTCTTCGATTGTGTAAGAACCGAGCCTCCGCTTTTGTCGTGTTGTTCGTGCGTACGCAGGACTTCATTTAGACTTTCGCCCCCCTGAACTGCTTTTGCCTTGCCCCCCGCCGTAGAGTATTCTTGTTTCCAGCTTTCTCCCCCCCAGCCTTAGAAACGGTTTCTTTTGGTACGGATTTCCCAGCGATTGGGACTCTTCTTTCGCTACATACGAAGTACTGATTTCCTTTCAATTATTCGTTGCCCATGAGGGAAGGCACGGTAGTCTCGGCTTTTTCCGAGACTGCCATCCCCTCTCCCGTCGTGTATGTTTAGTCATCCCCTTTCCCGCGAGCCGGCTTTCTTGGAGATCGTCAAACCTTTTGTTAAATAATTCTAGTACGCGATACCGCGTTGCAAATATTTGATTCCACTCCGTCCGATTTGAGCTGCGATAGCACTCCCTCCCCCGCAAGGTGCCCAGATATCTCGCTATCTTTCCTTCCGGAATCCGGAGGCGAGTGTCGCTTTCCCGAGTCTCCCGTATTGCCTATCGTAAGCGCCTTTTTTCCGTCGGACCCCCCTTCCCCTTGAAATGTTCCTGACGTGCGATCCCATACACGCCTGGTTTCAAGCCGTTTTTTTTATATCAATTTTGATGATCCCCTTCCCCTACCTCGCTGCTCTCCTGCGTCTCTCCCCGCTTCTCCTGAAGCCCCTTGGTTTTTTCAAGCTCTTTTTCGGTTGCCCTACCCGCCAGGGAAAACCCATTAATGTGACCACTTCGTCTGTGGTCCGGGTGCGGCCCGTATGGTCTTACCCTCCTTCACCGGGACTTCGCTTTCCGGCTATTTTTTCATGAAGAGTCTTCTCTCGGAGCTTTCGGGGTCTACGATTTTTTTGGCGTTCCCCCCCCCCCTCTCCTTCGTTACGGTCCCTAATCCGGCTTTTCTGCGATCGTCCCGCCCCGCAGATTAATTTACAGTTAGGCTTTCTCCTTTTATTGTCCCGCGGCGTGCTTACCTTCCTCACTTGCTACTTCTTTTTACGGGCATCTGGATTCCCTTCCTTTCTCACCCCGTAACGCACACTGCTATCGTTTGAGAGGCCCCGGGGTTGGTGTTAGGTTTTTCGCCGTCTGACTTTATAATTCTTGTTTCCTCCCCCTTTCGCCAGCGGCTCCTACGCTTTTGATTCCCATTCAACGCAATTTTTGTCATACCCTCAGATTGGCCACTTTTGCTTTGCGTTTCGTTCCCTTTTTTCTCGAAGGTTCCTCCTCGCAATGCTTTCGCTCTCCTCGTCATTGATATCTTTTTCGATGCCTTTTGTTGGATTCATCGGCACAATATGCCCTCTCCCTCTTATGAGCGCTCAGCCTCAGGGGCTCGGGTGGCTGTCTGGTTCTCATCAGCCTTAGACCCTTTTAACTAGCGTCGGATTCTTCCCTCTCCGGTCGTACAAGCACGCTAACATAGATTGAGGTCTCCCCGGTTCGCCACTCCTCTGCGTCCGTGAGGTGGTCTGTCGATCAATCCTGGATGGTATCCCGTAGAGTCTCAAGCCTGCATTAAATTTCTAGCCCTTTATTCTTTAAATTTCCAGGAAGTTCACATCCTCTGGACTGCACCATGGTCCCCCTTTTATCGAAAACGAGTACGATTTCGAGGGATGGTGGCATCACTCCCCACTTAGGTTGAGACATTTCTTTTCCCTTTT
>Ga0179593_1297534_pt1 | contig 11116 bp, 18 predicted proteins | sample CZODoug2_1_08_16_FD_185931 | JGI IMG/M metagenome (GOLD analysis project Ga0179593, IMG submission 185931) | Vadose zone soil fungal communities from Angelo Coast Range Reserve, California, USA - CZODoug2_1_08_16fungal (PacBio error correction) | ecosystem: Environmental > Terrestrial > Soil >... | reverse complement strand
CGCGTTACGCCTCCTCTAAGCTTGCTACCCGGACAGGTCCCATTTTTGTCCTCCCCTGACCCAACATTAATATCAAAGGCTTCTTTTTTCCCCCCTACCCCCCCCACAGAGCGGCCCCCCCTCGTTACAACGCCCGATTTTTGCTTTCCCCCCAACCGACCAGTTCACACTTTTTAAAGGCAATTATGAGGCCCTTTTTTACATCCCCCCCTGTCCCACTTCGTCCCCCCTTACGGTTGCCCTCTCCCCTTTTAGTAGGCCCATCGCGGCACCCACCACCATCATTACACCCCGTAAACTCACAGGGTCGGCCCTACCCACCAGTCCTTTCCCCTATCGTTGCCCTACGTTTGACTTTTTTTTGTTGGTCGTTTTCAATTAAGAATGCCCCTTCTGTTCAGTTCACGGTGCGCTTGGTCCTTTGTTTCCCCCCCCGATTCCGCCAAACCCATAGGCGGACGCCTTGGTTTCTAGGATGTTGCAACCCGCGCGCATGTTCTTGATTTTCCTACCAACTCCTTTCGATCCGTGGTTTTTTTGAGGAGTCACTATCCTTTCCTTCTGTGCCGGTGACCTCTGCTCCGGCCCCTTTTTCAGGGATCCATTCGCTTCATCCTTCTGCACCCCCCGTGAGTCTGTGGTGTTTTTCCTTCGTTTTTTTTTACTGGCCCCCCTGAGTGAAATTTTGCCGGTCCCAACTCCGTGGCCTCCAGGGACGGTTTTCGTCTTGCAGCCGTTTTTCCCTCCCTCCTGGGTCCCTTTTCGGGCGTGGCGGTTTGCCTCCATTTTCCTCGGTTCACAAATTGGTTCCGCCGTTTCTACTTCCCGGTGGTGCTCATATTCGTTGTTTTCCTTAACTTTTGTAACCTTGACGTTTTTTTTAGCCTGGCTCTCTGATTTGCCCCAGTCCCCGTTTGCGTCCAAGCCCGGGCCCCCGGGCGCCGCCCTGCTGTATCGCTATTTTCGGGCTAGGGACACCCCCCTTTGGCGGTTCGGTGGGTTTGACCGATTCGATCCGTGCTGTCTTGTTCCTCACCTGTTCCTACCAAGCCCACAGGAAGGGTTTCTGGTCGGCTGCACCTGTTTTTTTCCCCCACTCGCGACCGATTCGGTTCGTCGCCATCCGCTTTTTGTGCCATTTGCTGTGAAATTTTTTTAGGCTTTTGTTTTCTGCCGCACCCTTTGCTCGCCTGCTTTTTCCCCCCTTCCTCCTGCAGGATGAAGCCCCAACCTTAAGTCTCGCCAACCCGTTTCACTTGCCGTTTTCCCCCCGAATTTTTTTGAGCTTTTTCGTCACCTAGGGAGTGCCGTTTTTTTGCCTTCGCTTTTCCCCGCCACTCGCCTACCTTTACCATGTTGACCCCCCCGGACCACTTCTTTCTTCCGGCATCCCGGCTGAATAGTGTGTTCCCCCCCACGTTTCCACCCTGTCCCGCCCTTCACTTTGCCGGTTTTTTATCACAACTGCCCCATCCGGGTCGCTCTTCTTTTTTTTTCTGTCTTCGACCCCCCCTTTTCTCGTCCCCCCCCTGTTCTCCCCTCCTTTGCTGTGTGAGGAAGGCGGTTTTTTTTGCAACCCATTATCACCCCTTGCCGTCCCGTTCTTCCCTTGAGCTTTCCGTTGCAGATTTTGGTTTTTTTCATGTTTTAGCGGTGATTTGACCCCGTCGATCAATGATTAGCCCCTTCGCTTAATGGCAAGACTACCCACGTAACCACCGTACGACCATGGTTCCTCTGGCAGTTTGATATTTCCAAGCCCCCGCGTCTTCCCCGTGAGATCTTTTCCCCCCCTGATGCCACAGAGATTCCCGTTTTTACCAGGGAGGGCTTGGGGACATGGGCTTTGACACTCCAGTCCTAGGACGGTTGACTTTTTTGGCCTGGTCACGCCGCCTTGATCGGCTTTTTTTTTTTTTGTCCCCCCGTCGCGGTTTCGCAACGCCTTACCGCCATGCCTTGTGTCCCGTCCTTTACCTGCAGGTACTCTTTCGGGGTCCACTCCGTGCCTTAACGCGTCACAGGGTTGACAACCTTGGTCCCCTCTCATTTCCTGACTCTCCGTTTTTTTTTCCGTTCCTGTTCGAATTTGTGTCGCCTTTTGCGAACTTTTTTCCCCTTCGTCCTTCCTTGTTTTAGCCCAGTTGAGATTTAGACGGGCACCGCTGATTCGCGGTCCGTCCATGACAAATTTCTACAGAAGGCCTAGGTATTTTTTGTTTTTTACCCCTGTTCCTTTTCATCTATATTTTTTACTTCCTACAGTTTTTTTTCTTTGTGCCGTCTTGCGTGATTTTTCGGCACGGAGCCACTTTCGAAATGGCTTTTTTGTCGTTTGATTTCCTGTACGATCTTTTGAAAAGTTTCCCTCGGGTGTCCCTGATATTTGATTGCATTTATATTCCTTTGTTAGAAATAGGTGTAGCTTTAAACCTATCCCCTCGCGGCCACCCCTTCTTGTGGCCTTGACTTGACCCTGCTGCACAAAACTTGCATCTTGCTCCCCCAGGACCCGTTCCGTCACTTTCTTTCTGGACTGGAGAGGTGCCCCCCATTTTTTTTCAAACCCCGGGTGAGCGGTTAGCGGTCTAAACAACACGTGAAAAAAGGGCAAGAACTGTTACAACCGTACCAACTGCTTCAAGGATCAAGTTCAGGGATTGTCATCGGGAACCGCAACCGAAAAACCATGTCAGTTTTCCAGTAATCTCCTTCGCCTCCTAGCATTTCGGTCGCAAAAGCAATTTTCCCGGTTGACAAGCGTCCCCCCCCACCGCGCACAAGTGCGGTGTCCCATCGGCCTTTTTTTTTTTTCAAAGACCTCTTAAATGTTTTTGACCCCCTTGGCCCAGAGCTCCAGTTCTTCCTACCAAGCACAAAATCGGTTGATTGTTTTTTTGGGCTTTTGGACACCGTTTTTTTCCGATCTTTCTCTTTGTCTTTCTTCTTATTTCCATAGTTTTTTTTTCCACACAGTTTTTGTTTCCGTTCCCCTGTGTCCGTTTTATTTTACTTGTGTTCCCCGCGCCTTGTCATAAGGATTTTTTTCGAACATGTTCCACCCCCCCAACTACTCAGCCCCCTCACCCCCCCACCTTGCAGCCCCGGATCTTTCTCCCCTTCGTCTGAGTTTTTTGGCGGGTTATTTTCTGTTTTCTCGTTCCGGAGTTCCACAACCGACCCCACTTCTTTTCGTCATCGGTTTTGACTGCCCATTTTTTTGTAGAAACTTTACCTTGTCCTCTGATCTAGTATTCTCTTGGGAGCCTTTTTTTGTTTTTTTGAATGTCACCAACCTGGGGCCAGGGTCTCTTTTTTTTTCCTCACCGTCTGTTTGCGTTGTTTTTCACAAGCCCCTTTCGGCTGGCAGCCCGTTTTGTTTTGCATTTCCCCCCCAAGCGTTTTTTTGGGTTTTTCCAATTCGCGATCTCGGTCCAACCCACGCCTTCATGCCAGTGTTTTTCTTGGGCCATGATTTTTCCGTTTTTCTTTTTTCCTTGCGGACTACCTGGCCCCTACGTTTGCGTTTGATTTTTTCTTGATAGTTTTTGATTTTTTCGCATGACTTTCTTTGGTGCCTGCGCATTACATTCGGCCCCCAACAAGTTTTTTCGGCCAGGTCTTCCTATTTTGAAAGGTTATGCCTTGCGGCTTTCGCCTCCTAAGTACGTTTTTGGCTACTTCCCAGTGGTGACTTTTCCCAGTTTTTTTGTGTTGTTACCTTCGGTCGCATTTTGATCACCCTTCCCCAACTCGCTCGCCCGTTTCAAAGCCCCCCAAATGTGCCTTTCGCGTGCTGTCACCTGTTTTCACCCCCCTTCCCCCACGCCTCTTGTCCCCGGGCCCCCTGCTTTCCGTTTTTCACCCCCTTTTTCGCGGGCTGTTTTTTTTTTTTTTTTTTCCAATACCCTTTTTTTTTTTGAAGTCCCCTGCCGCCTAGTATTGCCCTTTTGTTGAACTCCGTTCATTCGCCTTCCCTCCGACCCCACCGCTGCCGTTTATAGCATGTTTGGTACGACGTGGTATGGGCGTTGTCCACCCCCCCTTCTAGTTGGCCCGGCCCCCCCAGCCGCGTGCCTGCCCCTTTTTTCGAGTGCTCCCGTGTCAGTGCTTCTTTCCGGCCTTTGGGAGTCCAATCTTCGCTAGATTCCAGGTACCGTAGAGATGCCGGTTTTCCCGAGCTGCTTTCTCCCGTTGTGCGTTTCAAACTTGGATAGAATGCCCCCCTTCTTGGCGTGTGAGCCGGTGATTTTTATGCCTGTACTTCCGTTGGACTGCAGGTTTTTTTTTTTTTTTTTTTCCGGCTTACTCTTCCCCCCTCGGTAGGCAATTTTTTTACAGAAGAGATTTCTCCGTTTGATTCAACGAATTCCCTTTTTTCAAACCAGGAACCTTCTTCTTTCACCACGGGTTGTTAGCGTTCGGGGTTCAGAGCCCGAGCGGGTCCCCCTGTGAACCCTCCACTTTTCTTCTTCTGTGCAAACCGAACCTTTTTTGTTTTGGTTTTTTTTCCCACCTTCGAGTGTTCGTTTCTTAGTTAGGGTGGGTTGGATGTCCCGTGTCCGGTGTACTTTTGTGAACGCGATGTTTTGGTGACTAGCCAGTCTTTTTTTACAGTTTTTTTTTTTTTTTCGGATAGCCCTAATCTTTTTTCTCTGTTGGTGGCAGTTTTTGGGTCTTTTCGATTCCTCTCCAAAGGTCCGTTTTCTGTTGATGTTTCCGTCTTTCCTTCATCCAATTCCCGCTTCCCACCCCGGCTTTGTAGGTTTTTTGCGGTTTTTAAACCATTTCCTTTTGACCCTCAATTTGCTACCGACTTGCGGTCTTCTTACCACATCCCGTCCCTCCCTTTCGCAGCGCTTCCTGTCGCGCTCTTCGACTCTCGCCTGGGAAACCCCTTTTTTCTCTCGTTTACGGTATAGGTTTTGGCAACCCCTTGACCGAAGTTACCTGTTAACTTTTCCCTGGACTTCCCTTTGGTCACCAACCCCCCTTCCTTTCATGTCTCTAGAGCCCCCCTCGGTTTTCTTTGTTGTCCAGTGTTATGCCATCATGGGGTTGCTGCCCTTGTGTGTTTTTTTTTTCGGTTCATTTCCAGACCGGTTGGGTGCGCTTCGCCAAGGTTTTCCATCTTAGGGTGGCCCCCCTTCAGTCGCCGCGTCCTTTTTTTGTTCCCGGCCATTTTTGGCGGCGTGCCCCACTCCACCAAGTGTGCGGTCGTCCCCCCGCGTCTTTTCGTCCTACACCCTTTGTGTTCTTTTGTCTTTCTGGCCCTCGTGGATTGTTCAACCAACCGTTCCCGTTTTTTGGCCCCCCCCAAGCTCCGGCGGTGTGGGAATCCTCTTCTTTTTTTCCTCCCAGTTTTTTTTTTTTTACTTTTGCCGCTCTTCCTTTACTTTTTTTCTCCAATCTTCGTTGAGCTAAGTCCACCCTCATTTGATTCTTCCAAGGTTTTTTTCTGCCCGAAAGGCAAGACCGACTTTCGGTGTTGTGGGAGACTTTTTTCACCCTTCCTTTCTTCGGTTCCGCCCTTTTTTTTCGTAACCACACGGTGAAGCCCGCGTCGCTTGTTTCCTCCAATACCCTTGCCCCCACCCTTGGCGTACTCGTTGCCTTCAAATCACTTTTTTTCGCGAGTCCCCCCCCCTTTGCCCAAGACCCTGTTTTCGTCACAGCCACCTTTTCGTTGGTCTCTGTAGCTCCCTCCCGGTTTTCGTTTTCTTTGACCCCATGGACGTTTCGCTCGTCTGCCTCACATTTTCACCTTTCCCGTCCGAGCTTTTTAAATGGCCCTGTTTTCCTTCGCAGCTTCACTTGGGCGGTAATTTGTCGCCCCTTACCCTTTTCAAATCGTGTCCCCCAGAGTCCCGCCCATCAACCTTCGTTTTTTCCAAACCGAGTTTTCCAAGACTTATGTAGTTTCCCAAAGACCGACCTTCACACCCGCCCTCTTAGATTGGGCGCACTTCCGGCACATACGGGTCCCTACTTTCTACCCGATAGGGAATTTTTCTATGCACAAACCCATGACTCCCCCCCTCAAATTTTTTTGCATCACCCCCCTTTGCTGTGTGTTTTTAAATGAAACGCTCGATCGCGTGCCCGTGTCGGTTCTCACTCTCCCGAACCTGGTATTTTTGGTCATGACACGACCTTGTACCTTTTTTCGTCACCCCTGATCAGCAACGCTTTTGCCTTTCTAAATTTGCTGTTTTTTTTTTCTGCTTTACCCCTCAGTTTTTTTTTCTGGCTTTCTGACCCTTTAGTCCACGGCTTTCGACCCTCACTTCCGTCTGAAGGATATACTGTTCAGTTTCCCCCTCCTTGCTCCCTTTTTGTAGGGCTCTAGCAACAGCCCTGCTGCTTGTCCCGAGTGCATCCCCGACGCCACTTCTCTTCCCCACTATCCCTCGGTTTGGTCCCCGCTCCTTCGGGTTTTTTCCCCGTTAGCGTTTCTGGCTCGGGCGGCCCGGGGAATACATTCGACCGGGTCTTCTTCGGCTTGCTTTTTGGCACGTTTCCCCTTATTTGGTTGGTACCATTTGCCATGCCCCTTCCTACCCCCCTGCTAGTTTTTGGGGTTGAAGATTTTTCGCCACTTTCCAATGCCCTCGCTTTTTCACCACTTTCCCAGAGACAGGGGCCAAGACCTTGGTTTCTCTCTGACCTGAAAAGAAAATGGCTTCCGTTGCCTGGTTCACATTGGGAGTAAGAGGTGATGTCGTTGACTTTTATTTCCTTCTTTTTCTGCCCCGAGAATGCCTGGGATGTTGGTTTGCAGAGTGACTTGAGCTCTTCTTGTGGTGTCTCACACCTTGCGCAACTGTACCTACACCCACCGCATTTATTTGTTTTCTTATTGCGTTTTCGGTTGCCTATCCTCCTACGTAGTAGTCGGTGCAGTCGGACTTACGACATGCCTTTTTGCTTTCAATGATTTTTCTGGGTCAGGCCATGTTTCCTTTCCCTTTGGTCCTCGCTCTTTTCATGTAGCAACCTTTCACGAAAAGTAGAAAATAAGCACCACCATGAGCCTGTCGGACCGGTCGGCATAACTGCATGATGCGTCCTCGTGTCCCCATGCGTCCTTCCGCTACCTGTAATTTTTTTTCCCCTGACCCTACCCCCCGCCTTTTCCCACGGACCATCAGCTGTTGTTGGTGCACCCCACCGCCCAACCACGTGAGCTTTTTGCCCTTGGTCCGTTTTGTTTTTGTCCCAAATTATCAGGTTTTTTCGGCTATCTCTCCGGAATTTGCAAACGGTTTTTTTTTTTTAAACTTTGCTGCCTCCACGCATTGGTGCTGTCCGTTTTGGTCCCCTGCGTTTTGAAACCCCATCATCAAACCCACCGGTCTCTATTTCGACTCTGCCCCTATCCGTGGTTTTTTTCTTTTCTTTAGTTTTTTTCAGTGCCTTTAGGTTTGGAGGCCCTTTCTTTCGCGCACTGCATTTTAGAGAGCGTCTCCGATTGCTTTTTTTATTTTAACGTAAAATGTTGGCCGACTCCCCTGGTTTCATGGGGTCCTAAGGACCACCGTCACATTCTTTCGCATCCCCAACTTGGTCCTCCCCTGAAAACCCCCCCCAATGCGTACCCGTCGGCTTTGCAACCCCCCCCCTTTTTGGCTCCTCTTTGTCACGGACTTGGCGTTACAACCCCCGAACCGTTTCGGCAGGTGCTCGTTTGATTGCAGTTAGGTTTACCCCACGATGCGTTGCCCTGCGCGGGGCCCTCGAATTATTAGGACCGCCCTGAGGCATTGAACTTGGATCCCCCCATGATTTTTTGGTGCAGGGTTTTTTCATTGTGTTCACTCCCTGGTTTTCCCAAGTTCGTAACCCCCCACTGGAATTCGGTCTACCATCACGTTACTGTACGCGTTGTTCGCCCCAGCGTCTTCCTTTTTTTGTGACAGTTGGGCCCAATCGGCAAGTCCAGTCCTTGTGTTGTCTTTTCTGATTCTTTCCGTACCCGCTACTGTAGCTTTTAGGCCCCACTTCAATTTTTTTTCCGATTCTTTCTTTCGCGGCTGATCTGCGGGACTCACTTCTTTTTCTAACTCATTTTTTTTTGTGCGCCTTTTTGCTTGTGACAGTTTTGAGACCCTCGCACTTTAGGGCAGGTTTTCGTTTTTGCTGTTTCGCGTACACCACCCCCTTGTTTTGCCTGTATCCCTTCAATGTTTTTCCGGATATATATTTCACAGTTTTGAACTTTTCCGCGTCCCACCATGATTGAGGTCATGTCACTACTTTGAAACTTCCGCCTCTTGATTTACCCCCCAAGGCTTCCGTCCCCTCTGACTGGTACCTTCTAGTTGGTTCCCCCCCCCACACCACTTGGGTGCTCCGCCGTGCACCCCAATAATCCAGTGGCGATTTACCCCCACCAACAAAAGATCCGTTCCAGGATCAAGTGCTTTTAGTGTTTCTTTTTCACGTCAGGATGTCATGGGATCAAGCACCTTTTGATGGAGTGAGTGATGAAAGCGCGCTTTTCGCCCCCGATGCTGGCCGAAAAAGCACGGCTTTACCCCCCGAGGTGATACCGAGGTTGAGTGAGCGGTTTTGCCAGCCCCTCTCCCCCAGCTGTTGTACCCTCTGAAAATATTGCTTGTCTTTTGTGGACGTTATTGTTTTTCTATGAACCAAGGTGGTTTGATCCCATGCGGGCACATCGCGTCCCCTCCATCTGGCACCTTAGTTTTCGTTTTGGCCCCGTGTTGATGCCAGTCTTTTGGCCCCCCCCCGCGCCCGTCATATCAATTCAGGGTGCGTCGCCAGGGGGACCGACCCCCCCCCCCCAATAAAATTCAACATGACCCAAACAGCGGGCCCACCGGATCTTTGTTTATGTGCGACCTAGTGCTGGCGGGGTGTTTAACTGTATTGTCGTGCCGCCTTCCTTTACATCTACACCCCCATGCTTGGCGCCGCGGGGGGACCCTGGTCCCTGAAATTCGAACCTCCCCGGTGTTGTGTCCCATTCCTTTTCCTGATGATTTTTGCAACTTCTCTCTTTCTCCTTGCCTTTTTCCCTGGTTGGTGAAGGACCAACCACAATTTGCCCCCCGGGGGTGCTTTGCGGACCCCCTCTCTTGGTGTGGCTTCCATCTGTGCGTTCTGTGTCAAAACGCGTTGCCTTTGGGGAAGCAGTGGCCTTGACCCAAGATTGCGTCTTTTTTGGTATTAAAATACGGCAGTCCGGCCTTTGGACCACCTGTACTCAATCATTGAAGGATGAGTTTCTTCCTGTGAGAGACTCGACCACGACCGTGGTTCCGTGCTTTTAGAGTTTTTTCTTTCTTTTAATCCTTCCTTCCTCTAAGGTTTTTTTTTTTTGCTTTTGCTAGGCGTTTTTTTCCATACTTTTCTGATCGAATTTTTTTCCCCCCCTTGCCATCTTTGAAATTTTTTTTTGTGTATCTTTTCGCGGACTACAGAAGGTAGTTCTTCAGACGTAGGACCATTTTTTGAACCCTATCTCTGTCACTGATGGCTTGGGGTCGTTTTTGCGTGTGGTTTTTTTTCTCGGTTGATCCACCCCCGACCCGATCCTCGCTTCTTCCCACATACGCAGTTAGACTGTTTTGGACCTTCGAGTCCCACAGCCTAGGCTCACCTTGGCCCATTTTTTTCCGGTCTTGCAACTTTTTCCCACCGGTTTTACTTTTGTTTGTGAACAGAGATGTATTTCTCGTCCTCTTCATGGGTGACTCCCTTTTCCTGCCTCATCCCTCTTTCTCCCCCACCGAGACCTTCGTAGTTTTTTTTTAGGGCTTTGGCTGCCTTCTTGTCCCCACCTCCCTCTTGAAGCCGGTCCCGTACTTGCCCCTCTAGGATGCTTTTGCTGCCTCCTTACGCTCCTTTGTAAGCGTTTTGAGTCCCGGATCAGGTCCCACCGGGGTCGCCCTTATTGGCTTGCCAGCGATCGCCTCCGTTTGTTTCGCCAGTTTGCTGCCTTGAAAATTCCGTTTTTGTCTTTTTTTACAGTTCCTCTTCAGGAAATAACGGAACTTGCGATTGCGTCTTTGCTCCCCCCCCCCTTTTGGTACGTTTGCTCACTAACAACATGGTGCTCTTCGTCCCCAAAGCACCCCATTTCAATCGGTTTCAACACATTCTCGTTTGAGTGGCGCGTGCCCCCGAAATTTTTTTGCCCGTGTCCGGCTCGGCACCCCCCCCTTTTATTTTTTTATTCTGGCAACTTCACCACGGTCACGGTCCCTCTTCCTCTGTTCTGCAGCTATTGCTGGTTCCTTGTGCGTTGTAGATCTTTTTTTTTTTTCAATTCTTATGTCCAACGCCGTTGGCCCTCTTTTCCTAGGACCCCTAACATAGGTTTTCCCTTTTTTGGCTTTTGGTTCCGTCGATCCCTCTCAGGGCCGGTGCTTTTTTTGCCCGTCCGTTTCTTGCATCCCCCCCTACTTTGAGTCCCACGAGTCTTGTCTATTATCTCTGGCTCTTTTTTTCTCCGCGAGTGTTAATTTTAGTTGTCCCCCCCCACTACCAGCTTTTGTTTTTCGGATTCGGATACCCCACCCCCCCAACTTTTTTTTCCCCGTTTTCCCGCCGCTGCTTTTTTCCTTTTGGCTATCGTGCTCCTTGACCGTGCATCTCTTCGGGAAGTGTTTGATTCATGGTGTATAGTTTTGTTGTGCACCTTTATTCCCTACCCACTCTTTGCATGACTAACGTTTCCTTTTTTGTCCCCCCCCCAACCCCCAAGACCTTTTGCCTTGATTCCTCTTTTAGAACTCTTTTTTTCCCGTTTTTCCCTTAATGTGGGTGAGACCATTGAGTGTTTTTTTTTTTTTCCTGATTACTTTCTTTTTCTTTTGAGTACTTCCGTTTTGTTTTCGCCATGTTCCCTTTTTTTTCCGGGTTTACACATTCGCCGTTTTTTGCGTTTTTGGTTACGCACCGTGTTTTTGCTGCCGCGACTCCCCCTTATTTGAACCCACGAATGTGTGCGTTCTCCCACCCCTAGTGCGTACTCGGTCTCAACCCCCCTTTTGTTGATCGGTTTCCATTGCCCCTTCTGGCCCTTGCTATTCCCCAAACGTTTACCCTCTTTTGTTCCCCAATTTTGTTTTGCTCATTGAGGCTTCAT
>Ga0179593_1723410_pt1 | contig 11117 bp, 24 predicted proteins | sample CZODoug2_1_08_16_FD_185931 | JGI IMG/M metagenome (GOLD analysis project Ga0179593, IMG submission 185931) | Vadose zone soil fungal communities from Angelo Coast Range Reserve, California, USA - CZODoug2_1_08_16fungal (PacBio error correction) | ecosystem: Environmental > Terrestrial > Soil >... | reverse complement strand
TTGGTTTTGTCTACCTGTTTTTTCGTCACCATTTCCCCCTTTGAGGTCCCATCCTTGGTTTTGGTTTTTTTGCTTTCACTTGTGCCCTTTTTCATTTTATATCCCAACCTTCTTCAGTTCCCTTTCTCTTTCCTGTTTGCTTCGGTTATTTTATACCCTTTCCCCCTCTCTGTTTGTAAATGTCCCTTCGATTTGCTCCCGCCACTTTCCCCCTTCTCCATCAGTCGCCTTTTCCTTGCCGTGGGACTTTCGTATTTGGTTTTTTTCCGCTAGGGAGAAATTTTCTTGTTCCTTTTTTCCTGTATACTTGGTGATTTCGGTCTGTTTATTTTCCTCTCTCTGTTTCCTTTTTCAACTTCCCATTATTGCTTTTCCCCCCCCTCAAAGTTTTTGGTTTTTGTCTTCCTTTTTTTCCTTTAATTTCGCATTCTTTTTGTCTTCATTCCTTCCTCGTTTTTTTTTATTTTTTTTCCCCCGGGTGGAGTAGCTTTTTCCGTTGTTTTCCATGTTCCACCTCGTCCCCTCCCCATATGTCCTTGTGGATTTGTCTTTCCCCCTAACTTTATCTTTTTTATTGTGTTCCTCATTCTCATTTATGGATTCTCCGTGTCCCCCTATTTGAGATTTTAAGCATTCAGATTGTTTTGTTTTTTTGCTTGAGTCTTTTTCGATCCCTTTTTCATGGACTTCATTTTCTGTTTTTTTGTTTTTCACAGCTCATTTTCTTCTCAATTTCTCCTTCCTTTTCGTTCTTGGCATATCCTTCTGTTTGCCCGGTCCCCTGTGTCTTATTTTCTGCGCCCCCATTCTCTCTGATTACTTATCACCCCCTTGATTCTGTTATCCCCACGCGGAACACTTCCCCTTTTGATTTTTTTTTCGGATCTAATTCTTTTCGTACAAACCTTGGGCTTTCCCCCCCCCCATTTTTCTCTTTGTTTTCCCCTTTTGGTGCTCCAATCCTTTTTTTTTCTTTATGCTTTATCGTATTCGACCTTTTTTTCCAAAAGTCGGGTTCCCATATTCTTTTTTTCATTTTCCTTCCTTGTGTCCCAAGTCTGAATTTTTTCGTTCTTATTTTCCCGACCCTTCCACTTTTTTTCATTCCTTTTTTCCCTTATTTTTACTCCTGTTCTGTCCCCCCCTGTGTTTTTTTGTCCTGGTTTTTTCCCTTTTTGCCTTCCCGCCTGATGCCTGTCTTTTTTTTCTGTTTATTGCCAAAACCCATCCCCCCACCGCTGTAATTTTTCGGCTATGCAATTTTCCCCCCCGTTTCCTCTCTGCTTTGTTTATTTTTTCTTTGGCCCTGTGGGTATTGCCCCGTCAAAATGTTGTTGTTTCCGCCTCTTGTGTGCCGACCTTTTTTCCCATACAACTAGCCCTTCCGTGACCGGGTCTTGCCATTCCCTTCAGTCCCTTCCCTTAGGTAAAGTGCACCCCCCACCCAAAAAAACCACCCCACCCCACCTGTGTCCTACTATTCATTTTTTACCCCGAAATTTTTCCCTCGCCTTTTTTTTGCCCATGGCTAAAATTCCCCCCTATTTCTATTGGTTTATTTATCCTCTGTGCGCCTTAAATAATTCTAGATCGGCCCAAACAAAAAACGTTTATGGGACGGGGTCTTCGATGCTTAGTCTCGCTCATGTGGTAGCGAGTTTGCTGCAGTCTATTTGTTGCCGGTCTTCTTTTGGCTACGGGGTTTTTTGCACTGTTGCGGGGGGTTGTTCGGCCTTTCGTCCTCATTATGGTGTTGTTTTTTTGCGTTGTTTTTCTCCATCGTTCTCCTCTTTCCCCCCCTCCTTTTTTCTTTTTGATTTTTTTTTGTTTTTTTTTCCCCCTTCTTTTTTCCGTTTGCATTTCTCTAGATTTTCAATATACCCTTGATGGCCTTCCTCCTATTTCTATCCCGTCTCCCCAACCACACTCTTTCATTCTTTGCGTTCCTTTCTCGTTCCGCTTTTTTTTTCCTTTTTTTTTTGTTGTATTTCGTCTTTTTTTCCGATATTCTCTTTCTCTTCTTTTTTTTTGTCTTGTTCATTCCCCCTGCTGGTTTTCCTCTATTTTTTTCACACAATTTGCCCTTTATCCGTTGGCCTTGCTTTTCGATTCTTCCCTCCGCCTTTCTGACCTCCCCCCAAACCCCAGAAATTTTTTCTCTTCCTTACTCTTTTCTTCCGCTTTCATCATTAGTATGATTTTTTGCAGTTTTTCCCCTTTTTAAGCGCTTGACTTTTTCACTTTTTTCTTTCTGACTAAGTGGTTCTACCCCTCCTTTCCCTTCCCCTCCTTCCTTTTTTTTTGCCTTCCTTTTCTTTGTATTTTTTTTTTTTTGTCTCCTTTTCTTCAGATTTATCCCCTCCATTGTCTCCCCCTTAGTTTGGTTATTTTTTTTTTCATACCCTCCCCCCCCCCAATCCCATTTGCGTTTTTTTTTGTTCTTTGGCGACGGTTTTTTTTTTTTGATGAGTCTCTCTTTTTTTTTTCTTTCTGTGAAGGGTCCTGATCCTCCTTCTAGGTTTCTGTTTTTTTTTTTTCTTTTTCCCATTTGTTTTTTGTCTCCAATATTTTTCCCTCGTTTCCCGTTAGTTTTTTCTTCCTGTTGTTCGAGCAGGCTTGTTTTACTGCTTTTTTTCCTTTCAATTTTTTTTTGTTGTATTCCTCCGTTTTTTTAAGGTTTCAAGATGAACTCTCCTTGCTTCATCGTTCCTCTCCTATTTACTTCCAAACCGTAATGACTTTCCCCTACTTGTGCTCTTTCATTTCCCTTTGTACTTTGTGCTTTTTTTTGTCCCTTAGTATCTTTTTCTCTTCATCCGCTTTCCTTTTATTGTTTTAGTGTTGTTTTTTTCTAGCATCGGGTTCTTTGACCTTTTCCTTCCCTTTTGGTTTGGAGTCTTATTGATTTTTCCGCCTTTTTGAGGAACTTTAAGGCTCTTTCTTTTACTTTTCTTTTTTTCCTTTTCGTTTGGTTTCTTTCTTTACTTTGCAGCGGCCCTTCCTTCTTTTTCCTTTTTACCCTTTTTTTTTCTTTTGTGTTGATTCTCCTTTTCCGCCTTTCCTTTCAGCAACCCTTTACCACACTCCTTTTTCTTTTCTACCAACCCAAAGTCCTCCTTCCCCTCACCAACCTTTCTCTAAAAGCCGCCTTCCCCCTTATTACGCGTCTTTTTTTTTTCTGTCCTCCTTTAGTGTCCCAAGCCTTGCAGTTCATCTGATTCCCCCTTTTATCCTTTGTGGGTTCCTCTTGGTTTGTTCAAGATTTCCTTTTATTTTCAGTACCCAATTTTTTTAGGCGTTGTCCCTTTAGCCTCCCTTTGCTCACGGAAGGCTTTTCCCCCCCTCCCGTCTTTTTTTTTTTTTGGAGAGGGTTGGACTTTCCGGCTTTATAGCCCTTTTTCACGAAAAATTACTTCTGTTTTGTGCATTTTTTCCTCTCCCCTGCTCCTTTTTCCCTTCTTTTCTTGTTGGAGTCTTCACCCTTGTCTACTCCGTCAATGCCTTTGGTATCCTTTTTCGTCTTTCTTTTTTCTGTCCTTGTCCTTTTTTTTTCTTTTTTTTCTCTTTTTCCCCTCTGCCTTTTTTTTGTCTGCTGCGCAGCGTGCTGCATATTTTTTTTTTTTTTTGGTTTTTTTTTTTTTTTCAACGCCTCTTTTTTTTTTTTTTTGCTTTTGCAATCACTCCTTTTTAGTGGCCGCGTTCGTGTTAGTCTTCTTTCTTTGCCAACCATTCACTAATTTGTTATTTTCTCCATCTCTTTATGTTCTTCGATTAAGTCATTTTTTTTTTTTTTTTCCTGGTTTTTGAGGGCGATTCTCTTTTCCTGGCCCGGTAAGTGGTCCCTTGGATATTTGATCTTTTTTAGTCCCCCTCCTACCGTCCTTGAGGTTCCCCTTGGCCTCCCATTTTGCATTCTTTTTTGGTTTTTTTCCCGCACTTTTGGTTTTGTCGTCCCCCCCATTTGGGCGGCTTTTCTTTTTTTTTTTTCCCTCCGTCTTTTCTCTGTCCTTATCCTTTTCTTTTTGGTTTGTACCATTTGTCCCCCCGCTTGGTGTCTCTTTTTTTTACCTCGACCCCCGCGTGGCGACCTTATTTCCTAGTTTCTTTTTATTTTCTCCCCTCCCCTTTTCTTTTTGGCTTGGTTTTAACATTTCCTTTTGGTCCTCCCTCTTTTCTTTCTGAACTGTTGTCTTTCTTTTTTTTACTATTGGCGTCTTTGCGGGTTCTTTTACCATGGCGGTGCCCCTCCTTTTCTTCTTTTTTTCTTTGTTGGGAAACTTCCCCTCTTTTTCCCCTTCCCAGCTGTACAAGCCCGCCACCTTTGCTTTTTTTTTGTTTTTTTTTTCCTCGCCTCGTTTCCCCGTATTTCGTAGGTTTTTTTTCTCCTTTGGCCCCAACCTCTATCTGGAATCTTTTTTTTTTTATTTCTCCTTTCTTTTAGACTATTGCCGTTCTTTTTCTGCGATGTCATGTTTTCTTTTTTCTTTTCGCTTTTTTCAATCAGGTTCAGATTTTTCTTTCCCGATTAGGTCCACCTTGGTTTTTGCAGACTTTTGATTCTCTTTTTCTTGTTCCAAATTTGGTTTCTTTTTTTTTTTTCTTTTCCCCTTTTTCCCTGCTCGGGTTAACCGTCTATGCTTTATTAACCCTCTCCCTTCTAATTTTGTTTTTTTTTTCTTCCCCCCCAATTTCTTTTGGACCACCTTTTGCCCTCCCTTTTACCGTTTTTTTTTTTTCAAACCAGGCGGGAATTTGAAAATATGTTTTTTTTATGTACACCCGATCAGGGACATCCCCCTTTTGTCCTCTTTTTCCCCTCTTAAAGGGCTTTGTTGCTGTACCGGCCCACCCCTTCGTCTCAATTTTTTTTTACTTTTGCTTTTTTTTCTTTTTTTGGCTTCTTTGATTTCCATTTTTTTTCGTTTCGTTTGGAAAACCCCAAGGTGCTTCCTTCTCCAAGTACATCGTATTTGTCTCTTTTTTTTTTTTTCCAAATTTTTGGTTTTTTTTTAGTTTGGTCTTTTCTAGCGTTTGTGGATTTCTCTTTTTTTTAATCCCCTTTTGTGAATCGTTCTCTTTCAGTGGGTCTTCGGAGGGATGGAGGGGTATTTTTTTTGCCCCCCCCCCTATTAGACGTTCCCATTTCCTTCCCTTCTCTCGGAATATTTTTTGGACGGACTCTTTTTTTTTCGGCTAGCAATTTATTTCTTGTTTTGTCATCGGCCCAATATTTTCATTAGTGACTTTCTTTTTTCCCTTCTTTCCTCTGCTTGGGTTTTGTTTCCGCAGGAGTCTCCGTAGTATTCCTTCTGAGCCTTCACACTTGTCTAGCCCCTTCCTTTCTCGGTTTTTTTTATGATTCCCCCCTTGTGTTCCCTATGCTCATCGGTTTCAGTCGTCGTTCTTCGTTGTTGCTTGTTTTTTTTCGATCCCTGGACGACGCCTTTTTTTTTCCCCCCTTCAGTCCCGCCCGGAAACAACCGCGATTCTTTTTGGCTTCCTTTCCGCCGTCCTTCCCCCACCTCTTTAGCGCCTTTGACGATGGCCCATTTTTCTTTCCGTAGTCCTTTTTTAGTTTGAGTTGGTAGCAGTCTTTCTTTTGTTTTTTCTTTTTTTTTTTTTTTTCGGCCCTAGGTTCGGTCATGTTAGTCTGTGATGGTTTCCCGGACTCCATTTTCGCCTCCCCCTCATTACAGTGTGTTTTCTTTCCACTTTGTTCTGTTACATTTTTTTGTTTTCAAACGCTCATCCCCCTCCCCTTTGCTGTCTTTACCATCGGTCCCGGATTTGTTGCCAGAAGTTCCCCCTCCAACAACTCCCTGCCAACCAGGTGAACCTTTCACGACTTTTTTTTCACGTCCCCAGGTTTGGCTTGCTTTCCCTTTTTTTTTTCCTGTGACTACTTTCCAATCCACTTTTAAAAGCTTCAGAAGTTCTACCCTACTCCCCCACGAATTCTAATTTTTACGGTTTTGCCCTCTTTTTGAAGTCTTTGGAGGTGCCTTCTTTTTTCTCTTTCTTGTCCTTGGATCCCCGGAACTTTTTTTTTTTTCCCAGAACGTGGGCTTTGAGTTCAGTTCTTTCCCTTATAAATCCATTTCCCCCCTATCGTGCTGTGAGGGAAAGAAATTTTCGATTTTCTTACAATGTAGAATGGTTCCCATTCTTCCACTTGGCTTAATTTCCTCTGGACCGTGGAAGGCCTTTTATTTGCGTGAAGGTTAGCTTTTTTTTTGTATTGTCCTTTTGGTTTTTTCGTCGTCACCTGGGGATCTCCTTCTGTTTCCGTTGGTTCCCTGTGTTGTGCTGTCCGATGCTCGGTCTGTGTTAACTTTTATCCCACGCTGGCCTGCGATGGACCGCGTTTCGGTTTTTTTTCCTTTTTGTTTTAGCCCTTTTTGGATTTTTTTTTGGGTCGTTTTATGGTGTAGGTTTTGTTACGCTTTCCCCCCCTTCTGACCGGGGTTTGTTTTGCGTGGGGGGGAGGGGTGGCGGTGCGGTGTTGGGCCCGGTGGGGCCTGGTGTTTTTTTTTCTCATTGGGGGAGGGACGGGGGTTTCGGCCTTTGGATTTTCCTTCTTGTCCTTTTTTTTTTGCCCGGGGTGGTCCCGTCGGGAGCTTTTTTTGTTTTCTTTTTTTTGTTTTGTCTCTTCCTCCCTTTTTGTGTTTTTTTCCTTTTTCTGTTGCTCCTGTGAGTGTACTTTTTTTTTTGCCTGTTCCCCGGTGTTTTCAGGAATGTGCCTTTATCCCCCCCCTGGCTTCGTCTAGTGCCGTTTATGTTTTTTTCTTTGTCTTTTCTCTCATTGAAGAGAAGTCCATGGTTTTTGACGTGTCCTCCCTTTTTCCCTGGCCTTCCATTTACTTTTTACCGTGTGGTGTTTTTTTTTTTCACTCATCTTTTTGCCCCATTTCGGTGTCTCAACTTCTTTTTTTTTTTTTTTTTTCGGGGGTTCCACAAAGTAGTTTTTTTTTTTTTACCTTTCACCGACTTTGATCCTCTCTGTTCCCCCCTGTGTTGTGCCCCCACATTCAATTCCGAAATGTGCCCGTCTCTTTTTTTTTTTTTCCATGTCGTTGATAGCCTCCCCTCGTTTTATGCTGGAACCATCCCTGCCCTTTTCGTTCTCCCCCCCTTTCGTTAGTTTTTGTTTTTTCCTTGCTCTTCCTGACCGAAGCGTTTCCTTTCCTCTTTTCTCCCCAGACTGACCACGTGTTTTTTGGTTTCCTTTTCTTTTTTGTTCCGCTCTTCCTCTCCACATTTTTCTTTCATCTTTTTCTCATGTTCCTTTCCCCGTCTCTTCTTGCGTGATCCCTCCCTTTTTTTTTGTCCCGCAAACTCTTTTTGGTCTTTTTTTTCATGCTCCCTCTGGATTGTTCTTACGTCCCCTTTTCTTTTTTTCTGCCTTTTTCTCTTTTCCCCTCTTCGGTTTGGCCTCTTTGTGCTACTTTCGCTTCTCCAGTTTCACACTCTACAGAGTCTTTTTTTCTCTGCTTTTAATTGCCTTTTTCGTCTTTCTCCCATTTCTTCTTTTTTTGAGAACTTTAATGGTGGCGTGTTTGTTTTTTTGTTGTCTCTATGTCTGTAACACCGTCTTCCCTCTTTTTTTTCCTCTGCGCTTCCACTCGCCGGTTCTTTTCCCTTTCACTCGAACCCTGAATTGCGAACCCCCCTTCCCCTTTGTCATGTTTTTTCCCTTTCAAAACTTTTAAGTCCCTCTTCCTGTTTCGTCATATTGCGGGTTTACGGTCCCCTTTTACCTTTCTTTTGCCTCCACCCTTAGCCACTTTTATCCTCCCTTTTCCCCCATCCTGTTGCTCTTGACTTTCCTTTTCTTCTCCCCGTTTTAAACATCCCGCTCCCATCCCTTTTCCACCATCCCCCTTATTCCAATCCCCCCCCCCGTAATCCCTTTTATTTGGTACTTTCCAAATTTTCCCCCTCTTCAAGTTGTGGATTTATTTTTTTTCCGGGTTCTCCCCTATTCTTTTCCCGTTTTACGTCTATTTCATCCTTTCCGCTTATTCCTCTTATATTTGTTTCCACCGCTCTTTGTTTTCAGTTTCCCCCAAGGGGGTTGTTTGCCTTTTTTTGGGATCTTAGTTTTTTTGTTTTTATGTTGCTTTTCCTATTTCCAGCTTTTCTTCTGTCCTTCCCCCTCATTCTCCTTTCCGTTTTTTTTCGATGTTGATCTTCTCGGTTTTTTTTCTTCAGAGTTCAGGCACTTTGCTTTTGTTTTTTTACGTATCTCAAATTTTGCCTTTGATTTCTCCAACCTGAGCTCCGCGGCCTCCTTGGTTCTTTCTCCTCAGTTCTTTGGGTTTTTTTGTCCCCTCTTCCCTTGTTCCGCGACACCCTTTATTTTTGTGCTCCATACACCTGGTTCCCCCGCCTCTGTCTCATTTTTCCATTTTTTTTTCTTCTAGCTCCGGTGGTACCTTTTTGTGTTTTACTTTCTTTTTTTTCCATCCCCCCTGATCCGCTCGGTCAATGGTTTTTTGTTCCCCCCATTTTTTTTTTAGTTTCTTGTTCCTGTCGTTTTTCCCCCGTTCGACGGTTTCGCTTTTTGTATCTTTTGAAGAGCTCCTGTTCCTGGTGGTTTTTTTTTTCTCTTGTCCGTTGCTTGCCTTGTTCCCCCCCCCCCAACTTCAGCAAGTGTTGTCTGGTGGTCTTTTTCCTTCTCGGTGTCTCTTCTTTGCCCTCTAATTCCTCTTTATCCTGTTAGTTCGTCTTTTCTCGGGTTCCCATCCTGTTTTCTTGCTTATTCTGATCTTCGCCCTTGTTTTTTGTTCCCTCCCTGTTTGCCCGCTCATTTCTTTTCTTCTCCTTTCCTTTTCCCTTCCTCTTCTCTTTGTTGTCTTGTAGAGTTTCCTCCTCCTTTTTCTGGATTCATTGTCTTTTGTTTTTTTTTCCTTGTTTACGTAAGTGTACTTTCCTTTTGCTTAATCTTTCCTTTCTTTTCCTTTTCCCCCCCCTTTTTTTGTTTCTTTTCGGCCTTTACGCGATTTTTTTCCCTTCATTTCAGGAATTTACTTTTTCTTTTCCTTTCTCTTTTTTTGGGCTTTCTCACACTTTTCTGGCTCGGTGAACTCTGAATCCCTTTTTTTCTCACCCTCAACTGGAGATGCTCTTTAATTTACTGTTGGCCAAAACGCCTTTGTTCCCTAGTACCTTTTCTCTATCGCTCCTTCCTCTTTGTACCATTTGTTATACTGCCCCCCAAATCCTTTTTTCCCTTTCGGTCAAAGTTTTATTTAAGGGACCCTTTCTTCCCCCCTCTCTTTTTTATTACACCCCGTTCTTCGCTCAATTGTGTGCCTTTATTTCTCCCTCCTTTTAAGGGGGATTTTTCCAACTCAATTTTTTTTACCTCTTTTAACCTTTGAGAGATTCATCTGAGAATTTTGTCTCTTTATTGTGTTTTTGCTTTTTTTTTGGATCTTCCGTCCCTTTTGTCTCTCTTCCCTTTTTACCGGGGACAACCATCTCCTGCCCAGTTTAAATGCCTGATTTCCTCCCCCTGTTTCACTTATTTTTTCGCATTACTACAACAGACTCTTCTGGGAGCGTTTGTCTATTTTTTCTTTTTTTGTCATTCTCTTTTTTCCCCTCCTTTTCTTTCCTTTCTTTCGCCCCCTTGTTCAAGATGGATCCTTTTCTCTCCCCTTGCTGCTCTGTCTTTTTGTACTCTGATACGTCCCCTTGCGTTTTGGCCTTTGTTTTTTCCGTTTTTTCCGCTTGGCTCTTTGGTATTAGCGCTGGTTTCCACTCTCCCCGGTCCTTTTTTTAATTCTTCGTTTTTTAATGTATCTCTTCTACTGTTTTCTTTCCCCTTTCCCTAATAACTCCCCACCCCCATTTTTCTACCTTGTTTTAATATTCTTTCTATTATTCAACATCGTTTTCCCCCGAGTCCTTTTTTTTTTTCCTGGTTAATCTTTTTTTTTCCTGGAAAAGCCCTTCCTTTCCGTTTCCTTGGCCCTTTTTTACCTTGTGATGTTTCTCTTTCACTTTAGGATTTTTTTTTTCCCTTAGTCCCAAAAATTTCTTCTTTCTTCGCCTTTTCTTGTGTCAGGTTCGGTTGTCCGGAATTTTTCTTGTTTTTTTTGTGAAGGTCATGTTTTTCTGTTTCCTTTTTTTTTTTTTTTTCTCCAAACAATAGCTTTTCTTTTGTGGTCTTCAAGGCGAGATTTGCTTTTTTTCCCTAGGGTTTTCTCCACTGCTGGTTTCTTAGTTCCACAAAGAGTCTCCCAAAACCGATACCTTCTTTTTTTCACCGTGCACTCTTGACGGTCCTGTTCCCGGAGTTTGCAATATGAGTCGTCATCTCCAGTAGCTGTTACCTATACTGAATCAGCGATCGTTGCGATACGCCGGAATAAGTCTGTGCATTTTAATTTTTTTACACGTTTTTTGCCGAAGTGGTTTGTTTCCCTCCCTTTTTTTCCCTTTGTTTAAATTTATCGATCAGTGGCTCCAGCCCTCCCCCCATCTCTTGTTCCCAAAACTCTACACCCTCCCACTTTATTGTCCAGTTCCGCGTCAGGATTCTGCGTTAGACCTCCTTTTCTTTTTGTAAAATTGCCAGAACTCCTTCCTTGAACGACACTTCGTAGCCCTTTTCCTGCGAGGAGGTCTTAACGTAATATTTTTCGAGGGGAGCTCTGTTCTTTGTGCTAGCTTCCCGTCTTTCTTTTCACGGTTGCCAAAAAGCACTTTTTTTTTTTTTTTTTTTTCTTATGGCCGCCCACAATGGTTTGCGTCGCCAGCATTTTTTTCAGTCCCCCTCTTAGCCCCTCCGGCCTTACAAATCCGGATTTTTGTCGGACGCTTTGCTTTGTGGGGCTGGTTTTCCTTTCTTTTAGTTTTCCTCCTTTTTTCGGGGATTTTTGATGTGCGGACCTTTCAGTTCTCTCCTTCTTGCACTCCCCGGGGGGTGGTTTTTCCCCTTTCCCTCCCCCGCCCTTTTTTTTTACGAACTCTTACTCTGCTTTGTGTGCTTAGTTTCCCCCCCCCTGTCCCCCCCTCTCTCTTGCCAGGTCCCTAGCCATCTTTTGCCCTTGAGGTCCAACCATACAGCAAGATGCTTGATTTTTTTTTTCCATTTTTTTCTTCGGACC
>Ga0179593_1656483_pt1 | contig 11117 bp, 10 predicted proteins | sample CZODoug2_1_08_16_FD_185931 | JGI IMG/M metagenome (GOLD analysis project Ga0179593, IMG submission 185931) | Vadose zone soil fungal communities from Angelo Coast Range Reserve, California, USA - CZODoug2_1_08_16fungal (PacBio error correction) | ecosystem: Environmental > Terrestrial > Soil >... | reverse complement strand
AACCTTTTTTTACTTCTCCTACGCGCGTTTGAACAATATGCCACCACAGGAATCTTTGGTTTGTTCGTTCCTACGTGCCTTCCTTTTGTCCTTTTTGCCTTCCACTCTTCCCTTAAAAGCCTGGAGAGACACCCGCAATGTTGTTCTACTTCTCTTAGCGAACGTCTTTGGACCTCCCTCATAGGAAATACTCCCGCTACTCTTTTCCCGATATCTTGCTCCGCGCGGCCTCTTTCTGTAGGTCCGCGACGCTCTTCTTTTACACGGTCCGCCCGATGATCCCGCTTGTCCGGCGTCTTTCTCCGCCCTATGCCGCCTGAACGCGACGACCCGATTTTTTTGCTTCATTTGCTTCTTAATTTGATGCACCTCTTTGTCCCTCCCCCTTTCCCCACTGTCGCATTTTCCCTTCCCCTCTTCACATCCTGCTTCCCGCGGGCGCCTCGAACCTTCAGCCAGATTTCGCCAAGACCCTCCCACTGCCCACGGCCTCCGCCGGGGCATTTAGCGACCCCCTCTACCCCATTCCCCCCCGTCAGAAACCTAGCTTTTTCCCTTCGAAGTCTCTCGTTTGTACTTCTTGCGTGGACCTCTTGACCTTTCGGGTGCGTGTTGTGTTAGAGCCTCCTTAGTTTTGATGACGTTTCGGTCGATATTCTGAATTTTTTTTCTTTTCTCTCCCCTGCGGAATTTGAAGCAAACGATTCTGCGGCGACGAGACCGGCGCCATCCTTTTGCACCAAGACGGTGATTCCCCCTCCCGGAATGGGTAATAGGTTATCTTTTTCTCCTCAGTGCAGGGGTTGCAAGCTGACTGTACTTTCATTTTACAACCGTTTTTTTCTCTGTGCTGACTCTAGTTTTTCCGAGCCCCCCTTTCTTTTCGAGAGCTGGTTTTTCTCTTCCAGGAGACCGATATTGATATTTTTTTTGGAGTTGATATGCCTAGCTTACTACTGGCGATCAGCGCCTCTCCTCAGCCCTATCTTTCCAAAGAAAAAAGAGGCGCCCTCTTTTCTCACATCACTGACTGCCGTTCTTTAGCTTGGTTTACACCAGATTTCTCCTCTTTCCTCTCGTTCCCCGGGTGGTGGTCCCCAAGAGAACAAACTTTTTACCTCTTTCACAAGGAATTCCCCCCTCCCTACTGAGTTTTTTTTTTTTCAAGGAGAGAGTACGTTCCCTTCCGGCGACATCGTAAGAGATCTGACTTTTTATGGATATTAATGCAACCTCTCTGGGACGTCCGCACACTCGATGCGTCTTCGCGTTTTGCCTATTTTTTTTCCCGATGGTTCCCTCCCGAACTACACCTTCGGTTTCTCTCCCGAAGCACTGAAGCCCCCTTTTCCGAAGGGCGCATCATGGGTGCGCCTTTTTTGCCTTTTCCCCCGAGAAGTAAGCGACTTTACTCCCTGAATTCCCCTGACCGCGACTTCCAACAGCCGGCTCGCTTTGCAGATCACGCACGTTACTTTAAGATCCTCAAGCGTTTCCCCTCTCTCAGGGTTCATTAATATATGAGCGAAACTGGTGCGACCCTTTCTGCGATTTTTCCTCCCCCCCCTCCGTAATTAGAAACTTCACCCCTTCTCGTTTATTATCAATAGTTGTACTTTCCAAAGCACCTCCTTCTCGAGTTCGTGGGATAAGCACCCTCCTCGGTGGACGAGTAGTTGGACCCTTTTCTTGATTAAGAACCCCCCCCCCCCCAAAAATTAGGGGAGGGGGATACTAAATGCCGAAGAAGCCCTCCCTGGTCTTCCGACCCCTCAATGGGAGGGGGCAGCTACCCCCCTGGAGAGGTTCTACCCCTCGACCCTTTATGCATAGTGATAAGTACCCCCACACTTTTCCGAAATAGGGTTTCAACGGTTTTGTTTTTTGGGTCGATCGCTTTAGCTTGTCGTCGATGTGTTCCCCTAAAAGTTTTTTTTTTTCTTTCCCCAGAGGGAAGGAGTCTTTTCCCTCTTCGGAAATAAGCTTCTTTTTTGCGGAGGCCCACGATCCATACGTCGCCGACAAGAGAGGCGAGTTTTCTACAGACACGACCCCCGGCAAGTAGAGTCCATTTCCCCCCCCTTTCTTCAGATAGACTTTCTCTGGCCGCGTAACAGAAGAGTTTTCCTCTCTGTACACACGATAAGCCTCTGCCCCAATGCCATTTGACCGCCGCACCGAATTCGGCCCCCCGTTCCTCTTTTTTTATCCCCCTGAGCAGCCCATTTCCCGGCGGCACCCTCCTGAGGCTGTCACCTTGCCGGCCCTCCCTTTGCTGCGGTGAACGACTTTTGAAGTGTTTCCCTTTAAATTCCCTCCCGGTCCAGCCCTTCCCCCCCACCCTCTCCGGCTACTCGAAGAGGCATCACCTTCCTTCTAGGACCCCTTTTGTTCCAAGTGAGGGTCGGGCCTCGAACGAGTTTCGGAAGATGACCCCCCCCCCTTTCTTTTTTCCGCGAAAGACTTCCTTCTCTCTTTCTTATTCGACCTTTCGTAAACTCGACCTGCTTTCCCCCTCAGGTGCTCCTCGCGACAAAGTGACGGGAGATTCTTGCGATTTGCCACCTTTTTCCTCACATCTCATCCCTTTCACACTCTCCTATACTTCCAGTCTCAAGCAAGGTCCCACGCAGACCACGTCCTTCTTAAAATTCCCCTTTTTCTCTTCTTTTCCTGTGATGGGACGTGAGCGCAATCTCTCCCTCGTTGTTCGTCCAGCCTTGACCCACTGGCCTCGAAACAGATTCTTGAAGTTGGACGTTAGGTGGTCAGCGATTCCTTCTTCTGATTTTCCTCTCCTTTCCGGGTGAAACGGGCCTCCTTCCCCTTTCCTGTCTCCTTTTAAAGCGCATGTCGACATCGAAGGCGTTGAGTTTTTGCGACAGCGAGCACCCTGCAGGCGCTTTCTTTTCCCCCTTTTGCATCAGAGCCGGTTGGCCTTGCTATCCTGTAATATCGTTTCAGTCGTTTCGCGTTTCCATTTATCCTTGAGGGCTCTGCCGACCAACCGCCGCATTTCCAAGACCCGTCCGAAAGCGGGATTTTCCGTTTTTCCCTTCTCCGGAAATTTCTCGCGTCCGAGTAGCTACTTCGTTTGTTAGCCTGCGATCGGACCTCTCAGTTCCTTTTGAAGCACTTCCCTTTTTGGTTCTGTGCCTCCCTGAAAAGGTTACTTTTCTTTCGTCCGTTAACGCGTCCAACCGGGCGGCGAAGGCGTTTTTCCTGGGTGCTCACTTGGGAGGAGTTGCTCCCTCCCGTTTCGGTGCGCGTTCTTTTCGACTTCGGTTCTCAGATCGCGGAGCGGTTTCCTGTACGGCCCCTTTTTTCTTCGTGAAGAGGCCGTTCGTCGGAGAGCCCTCAAGGGGCTGACTTCTTGCAGCGAGTTTCTAGTATTGAGCCTTTTTCCCTTCGAGTAGGTCCTTGTTTTCCCCCTCAGAGTCTTCTCCCTTTGTCCCTCGAAGACCCCTTAACTCGGTGTACAGGGGTTTTCGTACGTGACGACCCTCCTTCCACGATCCGCCCTTCCCCCCACCCCCCCCCCCTGTTAATACTTTCACCCGTCTTTTTGTACGGATCGCAACTGATTTAATGGTTCCGTTTTAGCGTCCTCAACACCACCCCTCTGCCCCCTTTTTTTTCTGGGGAGGAAGACCCCCCCTTCCTTAATGAGAAGGCGCTCTCCCTCCCAACTCACTATTTTTTGGGTTTTTAACCTTTTTCCTTCTGCGTAAAATTCCAATCTCCAGCCTTACGTAGGTGCTTGTTCTCCGGGTTAAAGAGTTTTTTCTAACAGACGCGCTTGCCTTTTCAGGACGAGTGCGTTTTATTTCAATAAGAAATTTCCGCACTTTTCGCAAAAAAGTTCGCTGTCAATGTAGGCTTAGATTCACTAGGCTTCCTTCACCCCCCCTCTGGATAGGAACCCGCGTTTTCCCCAACTGTCATCAACAGCAGCGGAGAGATCTTTTCAATTCCCCTCCTTATTTCCATTCGGTAAAATAAGCGTCTTTTTCCGTGGCTCGCCGCGAACACATGGCGTCTCCTTCTCTGAATAAATGTGAGGCAAGTGATTACTCACTACAAAATCCCTTGTAGTGCGGCGGGACTCCGAGTGGCCAAAATTCCATCGGGCAACGCTTTTTATAGAGTTCTCTCTTTCGATAGTCCCCTATGTTGCCCTAAGCGCCAAGAACCTAGCCTGTCCTGAGATTTTTCTCCGCGGTTTTTCCTGTACTCGGCGCGTCCTCCACCGCAGTATATATTCAATTTGCAAGAGTTATCTTGTTCGGTTTGCCAAAACGGGGAAGCCCGCTTCATTTTTTCCGTCCCCTTCTCCGCATCTGCGCTGTCCAAAGAACGGCCCTGTTCGCTCCGTGCACCCTGTCTCGTCGGAGTAAGCCCCCCCCCCCCTGCTTTTGCTGAGGATGAGGGTAGTTAGTTCAGTTTTAGCTATGCGCCGCAGAGCGAGTTTCCTCATGCCTCGGGTCACTCCCCGTTTTTGAAATGTCCTTTCTTCCAAACAGCTCTCCTCCGCTTTCAGCTGTTTTTGAATCTCGGTTCTTCGAGAAACCCAGCGCCACCCTTTACGGTTGTAACGGTCTTCCAGTTTCCTGAGCCCCCCTCCTTTCCCCCCCCCAGGAAGATAACAACCACCAACCTGAGTTTCCCCCTTGAGTTTTGGTTTTGCACTATCCCGCCTGTTCGTGTGCGCCCCCTTCCTTCCCCCTTTCTCCCTCCTCCCCCGGTTTTTCAAACGCTCCCTGTCCCTCTCTCTCCCTGAAGGACTAAGGCTCCCCCACCCGGGCTGTTCGCGCGGTCACAATCAACGCGACAAGGCCAGGCCCCTGCTAATACTCTTCCCGATGGGAAGGCGTTCCTGTGGCCCGTCCTTCTTCTCGAAATTATCTTGTTCTTCATTGGACCATCGGTCGACTGTGATTTCCTCTCCCGCGTGTTCCACTGATGTCCGGGTCTGGGTTTCTACGAGCTCCGAAGTCCCCCTCATCTTCGTCAATAGAGATAGCCATCGTCGCTTTTTTTCCGTCGAGTGCGCAGCAATCCGGTCTGTGTGTCATCAACTGTTCAATTTTGCCCAGCGGAACTGACCCCCCCCGCGGTGGCGCTTTTGAGTGAATAGTCCAGCGTGATTGTCGATGCGAAGTTCTCCCAACTCTTTCCTTTCGGGCGCTTCACTTCCGCAGCCTTGAGCCCGCGTAGTCGCAAGCGTGACGGCACTCGGTTCAGCATCGTGATCCTGCACGACTTCTGCAGGGGAGGTTGTCTGACCCCTCTTATTCATTAAAAGAAGAGTTACCCCTTCCTTTTCCCTAATCCGTTTTAAGTACTACGCCGTAAAGTCTCCCGCAGGGCGGGCTCACCTCCCTGCATCGGTCCTTATCAAGATGCTTTTTTTTCCACAGGCGCTCTCTCCGCGCCAAAAAAGGCGCCACTGAAACCCGAAGCCCCGACGGAGCGTCCCCCTCCCTGCTTTTTTAAGCCCGATCAGACCAAACAATCCCTCCCGAGTCCACCCAATGCGTGCTCTTCGCGTGAGCCGTCGGGTCAGCCGGCTCCCGAGAGTTTGGAACGTGTCCCGTTATGAACACCTGACCCCTTTTCCTTTGCCTTTCGGAGACCCGACGCGACGTTCGTCAGGTTAGTCGCCGCTGGGTCCTTGACGCCTGCACCCTCTTTTTCTCTTCGCTCCCCTCCTGAAAGTAAACATCCCGCCGTGCTCCTACTGCTCAGATTTCGCAAACCTATTTGGCCCCGCACCCCACTTGAGCCTATACATTCCGCCGTTTGCGACTTTTCTCCCCGTTTAGAACAGGAAAGAGTCCACCCCTTTTTGGTCTTTCGAACCAGAACTTTTCTTGTCCACCGGTGGTGGACCGCGCCTTCCCCCCCCGGTATTGAGTTTTTCCGATGACTTATCTTGTACGTCCTCTTTCTGTAGTAGCTCTTCTTTCCTTTGAGCTTTCGCCTTCCCGTCTCGTCACAAGGGTGCGAGGCACTCTTTCTCGGCGACGACTCTCGCTGACCACTCTCTTGTTCCCCCTCGTTGAACCCATTATGTTATAACTCCAGTTCTGGTAATTTCTGGGCTTCTTTTTTTTCTACGAATTTCCGCTGCTTTTCCCCTGTTAAGCTGTCCGTCCCCCCCGTAACTTTTTGCGCGCGAACCGAAGTTTCGACACAACTAAGCAATCCTTTTTAGAGATGTTTTTTCCCTTCTAGTCAGTAGTTTCATGCCCTTTCCAGCCGGAGTCAGAGCCAATCTCCCCCCTTTGTGATCCCGAGTCCTCCACATATATAAGCAGATCCTATAACCCTCCCCAAAGACTTTCCCGTCCCTCACTACCTTTTTCTAGGGTTCTTTGCGGGCCTGACTGACCATTGTACTCGACAATGAAAAGGCGACCCTTTTTTGCAACCCCACGTTAGAGAGGGCCCCAATCTTCAAAGAAGCCCGAGATACCCATCTCTCCCTTCCCCGAAAAATTCCCTTACATCTACTACGGCTGTTAAGAGTTCTTTCTTTAATTCACAACACTCCGGGGACGCCGCGACCCTCCATAGATGATCGTTTTTCTTTGTCCGTCCGCTTTTCGCTCGACGCCTTTTCCGACTAGATGGTTCCGCGTAATAGTATGCCCTTCTCAAGTGTGTTTTTGTGTTCCCCCCTTTTTTCCTACAGGGCTTTGGGGGTTTAATCCCCTGAAAGACAGGCAGTTACCGCCTTTCTCCCTAGCGGAGAATTACCGAGAATTCCTAGCGGCAGATCACGCACGTGCCCGCGGGTCAGCTTCCCTTATGCGGACTCCCTCCTGAGTATAGACAGCCGGTTGCAGTCTCCTTTAGAAGAGTGCTGCCTTGGCTTGCTGGAACACGCGGCCTCCCTTTCATTAAAAGACCCCCTTTTCTTTTTTATGGTTACCCCCCTTTTGAACCCGCCCAAATCAAGCTCGAGCCGGCAGCTCTTCAGCAGCTAGTCGCTTTTTGGAAGAGTTTTACTCCTACCCCTTCCCCGAATGTGAGACCCCCCCCTCCCCTCAACACCTTTGGAGAAGTCAAAGACAGACTCCCCTTCCCTCTTTCCCGTCTTATGTATGGTGTTATTTTCTTGACTAGACTACAGGTGTTTTGCTCCCCTCTAACCTTTTTCCAATTCCCCTTTCTGTGCGTGAATTCTCCCAACCCTTACTGGTTCGTTCTGGAGGAAAAGCTGTGGTGTTTTGTGTCGATCTTCTTTGCGATTTAACCTGTACCCCCACACCCTCCGTGGTTCACCGAGTTGTCCTTGAAGGGGAAGTTTTTCTCTTCGCTCCCTGAAGCCTCGGGGAAAACATCCCTACTTCCGACCGACACGAGCCTCACCCGGCTAAAGACTTTCCCCCCCCTTTTTCGCCGCACTTACCCCACCTTCTTCCTATTCCTTTAAGGCTTTCGCCCGTACTTTTCCTAGTTAACGAAGCCGTTCCCCCCAGCTCCTCTCCTGTCTTTCAACGTCGCCCCCCCCCCCTAATTGGGAACTTTCCTGATCCCCCCCCCCTTTTAGAAAGAGCCCCACTTCACTTATTTTTGTGACACCCCCCTGTCCTAAGCCAGCATATCCGCCCACCGTAGTTCACTCCCACGGTTGTAACAGCGAAGGACTCCCCCTTTCTAAACTCCCCCTTTTTTCTTTCTTCGGGTCCCGCATTCCCCCAGACCCAACCCCCCCTGGTATTCAAGTGATCGCGGCACATTAACACTCCGCTTTCCCCCTCTAGACACGCCTCCTCGCAAAATTTAGTAGCAACCCAAGCAGTTTGTGGTCACTCGCCGTTTCTCACTACCGCACCCCTCCAGCGCCCGTTACCGAACCCACCCCACATGTCGTCGCCCCGTAAAGCCTTCCCGTTCAAAACTTGATTCGTCTCCAGTCCTTTGTAGTTGGTCATCAGACTGTTGTGTTCTGTATGCGGGCTTTCAACCCTACCTCTCTTTTCCCCTAAAAGCACTTCAGTCCCTCCTTTACTCATCTTGATGATCCGAGGCCACCTCTTTTAGCGCCTCGCTACCCCTCACCTTCCCTGCTTAAATTCCCCTGTGACTCTCTTCCTCCCACGTGCCCTCCCTTCCCTTTATGGCGATGTCGCCCACATGCTGTGCGACTCAGCTGTCCTCTTTTTTCCGCGCGTACCGTTAAGTACGACTTCAATCCTTCATTCCAACCCCCCAGGTTAACGACGACCAGTTTCCCCACCTCTCTCGGTCTCTTTCATTTAGAGTGGCGCCATCCCCCATGCAACTCTTTTCCTCCCCCTCTCAGCCTTTTTCGCCCCTCCCCCAGCCCTCTAAGGACCTCGAACAGATGATCTTTTCCTTCTGTTTCTTGCTCCCTGTCTACCTTCGTCAGGCGATCCGTCTGGGTTTATCCCTTCCCTGGCACAACTGGCGGTTTACCCCCGTCCACTCTATGCGATCCGATCTCATACCTCCCCCGAGGTGGTTCACCTCCATCCGCGGTGGGGAGCACCTGCTTGGAGTGCTGTTTGCAGCAGTTCTCACGTCATCTGGGCTGCATCCTTCATCGAGGGCGATAGCCTCCGAAGTGTGAATCGTTCTCAACTCTTCTGACCAAAGCCGCATTTCGGATGCCCCCCCGCACTTTCCTCTCCTTTCTGTTGCACCGGTTCCCGGCGCCCCCTTCTAGTTAACCGGCGGTGACGTTACGGCTGCTTGGTTGATCTCCGAGCATCGGACCTCGTTCCCGTGTCTGTCCCCCCTCACGAGTTGGTTGGTTTTTTCCGGCAGCCTCTCACTTTTTCCTGCCGTTACTAGTGAGACGCTTCTTTTTCATTCTGCTAAGGCGTTGTCTTCGGGAGTGATAAAACGTCCCCCCTCCAGATTGGGACTCTCCCCTTTGAGGGGTCCCATTCGTCCGGCGTCTTCGTTTTCGTATGAGGTACGCGCGCTCCGTGCGTCGTGACCCTTCTTCTCTGATATCGTCGGTGGTGAAGGGGTGACCTCTTCCCGGATGGACTTGCCGCCGATCCTTGTCGTCTGCTACTTTATCTGGTCGTCCTTTTTTTCCGTTGAGTCTTAGCCTTATTTTATTCCTTCCTCGCGAAGGTGTCTCCCTTCCCGCTTTAAACCCTCGTGTCACCCCCTGATGTTTCTTTCCGTCCGACCTGTTCTTCCTCCCTGCTAGATCGACCCCCCCCCCCCCACCCACAATGTCGCATCCCTGAAACGAGTTCAGTTTCGACTTGTTCCCGTACGTGATTCGCAATGCCTCTCCTTTTTTGTTCGAGTGGGTTATTCTTCCCCCCCCACCCCGTCCCTGCTTCTCACCCCTAAGTGGGGGTGGTACCTCCACAAGACAGTCTTTCCCGCTTGCTTCTTTCTCCAAATAAATAAGTTGTCTTTTTTTTTGTGGGGTTTCGTCTTCCCCCCTTCCCCTGGGCGGATCCAACGCACCCCTCTCTTAGGTGATTTACCTTAAACGCGTTTCCCCTTTTTCTATAGAAGAGGGAGGTAGCCTTTTTCTTCCTCCTTCTTTTTTTTTTTTGGTTGTAATTGAAGGTGCGTCTTCCACTGATAGCCCCCCACAACAGTGCTCCCCTCGTATGGCCTGGGAATTAGACCATGGGCTTCTTTGGCCTGCCAGCGTAAGAGTGCTTGATGTCTCCTTTATGCTGAAGCGCGATTTTGCTCTTCCGGACGAGAAGTCGCTTTCCTTCCTCGCTAGGGCTTCGCATTCCGCATTTCCTTCCCTCTTAGTTCGTGGAAACGCCCTTCCTTGCCCCCCGAAACGATCTCCCTTCGGATTTATTTTGATGCTATCTTTGTCCTCTTTTTCTAGTAATGTCTCAATTTTCTTTCTGGGTCTTTTCTTCGAGTATTTTACCTCATTATTCCTCCGGGACCACCTCCTACTCCTCTTTCTTTGATAGTCAACGACGTTTTCTTAAGAGACAGAAATAAGAGTAGGCGGCTCTTCCCCTTCCCCCCCCCCGTGTCGTTTTTTTCGGTCTTCTCCGCTCTTCGGAAAAAGCAGCCTCTCTTTTTCTCCTTGCAAATTTTTCGAGGGTTTTGCCTCCCCGGAGTTATCGCGAGAGTTCAGGTGTGCCTTACTCTGCGTTCCTCTGTATTTACGGACCGGCCTCCCCTTTATGTAGGCGTTTCTTTGTTTCGGTTTACACGGATAGGGCCTTGATTGTCTTCCTGACTGAGAATGATTGTCCCCCCCTTGACTTCCGGTTGGCCCGCCCTGCCTCGGGACTCCACCCTTCCTAGCAGCCTCCCCTAGGTCTTACCTTTATCGAAAAACACTCCCTTCCTTCGTTCTTTGACCCCTCCGTTCGGTTAGAAAAGCTTTTCTTTTCCGGTTGTAACGGCTCACCTTCAGCCGTCCCGCACCCCCCCCCTTCTAAACGGTAGATAAACCCTCTTTCCCCCCCTCCCGATTTCTGTTCTCTGGGTGAGGGCGTCGCGCGCTCTTTTGCCCGGTTCGCTCTCTTCCGAACCCCTTTTTTCCATGAGATCTTACCTGAAGTACTCTGGTATGTCCTACCATCCCCACGAAGGACTAAAACACCAACGTCCTTTTTTTCCCCCGCAACGACCACGCCGCGCAGAAGATGCCGCGCACGGCTCGCCACACATCCCCTTCTTGTGCCGCCCCGCCAGAATGAGAAATTCCCCGGCCTTCTTCTTTTGGGAGGGAAGAACCCTTTCTCTTTCAGTTCTAAGATTTTTGTCTTGAGTAGGGTTCAGCGATCTCCCTTGTGAATTTTCCTGACGCCAGAAGCGACTCCTACCCCCTAGGTCGGGCTCGTTCTGGAATTGGACGGTCACGGTTGGTTTCCCTTGTCGGCTCAGTGTTACTCGGACTCCTTCCTGCCCTATCGCGCGTTCGTCAATTTTTCACGTGGCGCGAGTTAGCCTTCTATCATATAGTCGATGCGAGGCGTTTCCCCCTTCCCCCCCCCGCCACGCCTGTGTCAGTGCTTTCAAGATTTCCCTCCGCGGGGTTGTCCCCGGTTCCTGTTCCCCCCCCAGTTCCTTCCCACCTTTTAACCACATCCTTTTCCCTGACCTGTTCTCAGGTGTGTTCAGTCCCCTCCGCG
>Ga0179593_1542581_pt1 | contig 11117 bp, 12 predicted proteins | sample CZODoug2_1_08_16_FD_185931 | JGI IMG/M metagenome (GOLD analysis project Ga0179593, IMG submission 185931) | Vadose zone soil fungal communities from Angelo Coast Range Reserve, California, USA - CZODoug2_1_08_16fungal (PacBio error correction) | ecosystem: Environmental > Terrestrial > Soil >... | reverse complement strand
CCGAGAGAATGTCAATTGAATCTGCTAGAGACCTTATTGATTTTTCCTCCTTAGGGTAGGGTGAAAAGGAGATGACCCCTTCCCCCCTCCTCTGCGATTTTCCTTGTGGAAATAGATGTGCCTTGGGATAGAAGTGGTTCACCAAAGGTGTCTCAAAGTCCGATCCAACCCAGATTTGCGAGCTCTTCTGGAGGGATTTTCACTGAGGAAATTTTGTAACCCCCTTTCCCCCTTTTAACTTAGGGCTAAAGGAAATTCCTAGAGCAAGAGACGCCTCCAAGCTTTTATTTACCCACAATGCGGAGTTTTTTTTTCCGCCAGGTTCCCGGCGGAGACCATGCACCTTTCCCCCATCGGGCGAGATGCAGGTCCCCTTTAAGAGAGTCAGATTCCCCATTCCCTCGAGGTAAAAAGGGTTTACGGCTCTTTTTTTCTGTCCCTCCGGGTTCCAGCAGCATAAAGGCGATATACCCCCCTCTGTACGTGTCCCATCTGCAATGGTGTATCCTTGAGAGAAAGCCCCCAGTCCTTGCTCCCTTTTTTTGTTTTCCCTCTTTCTCACACCTCTTCCTTTCTTTTTGCCCATATTGCCGAGAATTTCAAAGTATTTCTGACTAAGCCATTGTTTCACGATGGTCCCCTCGTTTTCTTTCGCATTCCTTCTTTTCGTTTCGCGGTCCACACCAAGCGGAAGCATGGTTCTCCGTCTCACCCCTTGGGCATCACCCCCCCCCCCCCCCCCAAAAGAAGTCTTCATCCCTTCCGCGAAGCCCCCTTTTAAGTCTTTCTCTTCCCTACACTACCCCCAGTGGCCCCATCACCCCGTTACCTTTGGAAGGTCATCTTCTGGTTTCTCCTGCCAGGTTGGGCCCCATAAAATCTTCCTCCCCCGGGTCTTCCACAAAAAGTGATTTTTTTAGACAAGTCACCCCTTGCAGGCCCTAGCCCTACCTCTGGAACCACCTCCACCTCATGAAATTATACCACGGACGATGATACCCCCATATGGCTTTGCACCATTTGACTTGACACTTATGGATTGATTTCTTTTTTTTCTCGAGCCAGGGCGCCGCTATAAGGTTGTGGACAATCCCCGTTTCCAGATTGTAGTAAATCCTCGCCCCACTTTTCCCCCTCAGTACATGCAAACAACAGAAACAATAAAGTCCCTCAACCCAGGACGCCCAGATTCGAACTAAAGCCACTAACAATCGCCACTGGTTTTCCCCGTGAATATGCCTTTTCTGAAATTCGTTGTGCTTTGTCCTTGTAATCAAGTAACGCCCCAACCGTTGGCTCCAAACGACCCTCCCCTGTGGCCCTACCACAGACGTTCGAGAAAAAAAGATTCAAGAGCCCCTCCCCCCAACTTAATCGGTTGATCTTTTTTTTACTTTTCAAAAGTGGTTGTATTGCCCCTCCAGTTCTTTTTTCCCCCCGGGTTTTCTTTTGGGATTCCCTTTCGAGTTCCTGCTGTTCCTCTTTCAAGCCGCGGATGGTCTGTCCTTGATGCGTCTCTTATTAATGGAATTTCTTCTCAAGGTGGAACCCACCTGTTTTCTCCCCTCCCTCTTCCCCTTCACTTTTCTTCCCTGGTGCCACAATGAACAGAAGAGATATTAAAGCCCGAGAAGACGCCGAAATCTTCGCCAATCGTCCTCAAGCAGCGTCTTTTGTTTTTTGCCCTTTTAAGAATGTATAAGAGACTACACCTCTCCCCCAATTGTCTTTTCGGAGCTTCTTTCATTAATGCGGGCAAAAACCTCTTTCACCTCCCTGCCCTATTCACTCTGTTGGCGGTGGTAACATTTAGAGTAAGGCGGTCTTTTCACAACGTGGATTCTCCCCCCTCTCCTTCCTTGCGCGGAGAGACTCTATTTTGAAAATAATTCCATCCTCAGTGGTTTTTTGCTGTTCGTTTCAGCTTTCGAATAGAGGTTACCCCCCGGTTAATAAGAGAATTAGTCCACCTTTTTAGTTTTTCCTGGTCCATCCTCTCATCCCACATCACTCCGCCGATTTCCAGCTCCCATAAATTGTTTTTCAACAACCCCCGGACCCAGCAAAGCAAGACTTTCTTCGATATCTGGCTTATGATCATGTGACAGTCCGACACATATTTCCAGTTAACTCCCCATTCCTTCCCCTCAATCTGACGCTTCCCTCTTCACCACTGCTGTTAATCGTGAAGATTTTCGTCTCGTTCCCTTATTCCCTTCCTTTTTTTTCGAGGTAAACCTTCCTCCCTTTTCTTGACCCCCCTTAGCCGCGCAGATCTCGTAAAATGGTCTTTTCTCGCAGTTCTTACGCTATCCTTAGAATGATTACAGGTCCGCGGCGGATTTTTTCAAATAGGTGTGAGCTTTCTAATGACGTCGACTTGACCTTCCCTTTTCTCCTAAATTTCGTTCGTAATTCTTTAGCTTCGTCCGCTCCCCCCTTTTTCAGGTCATCCGAACCTAGTTGTCATCTCGGAGTTTCCCAAAGAAAAGGATATTCTTTCCCGAGCAAGATAGGAAGTTTTTTTTCCATTTCTCCCCTTCCTTCTTTCACCACTCCCTTTACCAGGTAGCCCTTTGCTCACGTATTGTCAACAATCTCGTTACTCCTTGCCCCTGCCCCACCCCTTACCTCGAATCTCAAGTGAGAGGCCTGATTCGGAATGGATTGACTTTGATCTTGTCTTTTTCTTTCTTCTTCAGCAAGACATTAGAAAGATTTTTCCCATATTTTTCCCAACTCCGTCCTTTTCCACTCCCGTTTTATCTCTCAGCTCTTTTTGAGGGATGATGGTCGGTAGCCTTCATTTTATTTTTTAACTTCCCTTCTCCAGTGTTGGGTAACTCCCATCTGGGAGTGCACCTCTCTTTTTCTTAACATTCACTTCCTGAGTATCCATCGGAACAGAAGTGTCTCCCGAAGGAAATGTTCCCATGTCCCCTGGATAAGATGTCTCGGTTAAAGATAGATTATCCTTGATTCATTCTCTTTCTATACTATTGTTGGTTCACTCTCGCAGATTTTTCCCCGACACTTCGCTCCTTTTGTTTCTCGTAAAACCTTGGCGGATGTCCTGCTGCCTTCACTTTTTCCTATCCACGTCTTTCCTTCATTTTTGATAGGCTAATTAACAGGTTAATTTTGACTATCTCTTTAGACCAACCCTTCAGTTGACTACCTTCAGTCCCTTCCTCTTTTTTTTTTTTTTTTTGTTTATGGAAGAAGGTCTCTTTTAAAAGCGCCCTTTTTTTCCACCCCGGCTCCGATCGATACCGTGGGGGAGTCAGAGGATTCATTGCTCCTAAAACTTGCGTCTTCCGGCCTTTCTATTCTTTCTTCCATTGTCACGTCTTCCCCTTTTTTTTTTTTTGAGTTCCCATAGAAAAGCAACTCTCACCCTCTAACTTTTTTTTCCCTATTCTCAGTCGATCCCGAAAGTTGACTCCACGCTTCCCTTTCAGACCCTTTTTTTTTCCTATTTCATTTCAAGAAGATAATCTATCTTTATTTGTCCTCCTTTTTTACTGGCTAGGTGAATCTTCAGGATTCCTCCCTCGTAGAAAGAAAGCTCTGTTAGGATTGCAGGTCCGGGTCGTCTCAAAACGATAGGCTCCCCCCCAACCCCTTTCCTCGTCTTGCCGGTTCCGCCTTTTCTCCAAGCATTCCCCCATAAAAATTGAGATTGCAAATCTCTTTTACTACTTCCTCCTTTTTGTCGTCTCCAATGCGGATGCTTTGCTCTTTGCTTCCGAAATCTCTTGAAGAGGCTGTTTCTTTGATGAGCCGGTTGAGTTAGAGATTCTTCCCTCCTTTCCCCACAAGCTTTTCTTTTATGCGATTGGAGTTCTATCTGAAATAGGAAAGCACCCGCCCTCTTTAATTCTCCCCCACCTTACTTATGAATCTTGACCTCTGCCCTTTTTTCCCCTTAGAACTATTATTTCTTAGGAATGTTTCAACGGCTGAAGCTCTGCCCTTATTTTCCCCACTTTCCCTCAGGTCTTTATGTGCTAACTCAAATTTGCCGACATATGGCATAAAAGCCAGCCTCCAACCCTTTCCTCCTTTCGACGCCGGGCTTATACTACACTTTAATAATCTTCCCAAGGTACGCATAAGATCCTTCCGTCTGAGCTCTGGTTCTTCTTCAGGCTGCCATTTACTCGAGTACAGTTTCGAAGAAATACCTTCAGACTCCTCTTGTACCCTCCTTCAGACTACCTATATTAGAAGCAGACCATGCGACGGCTCGTTCTTTTTCTCATTTCCTTCTCCGAATTGACCGAAGACGCGATTGTTAAGAGACCTCACATGCTTCCTTTATCTCCCACCTTTTCTATTCCCATTTACTCCCGAGAATTCTTCGAGATCGATATGGGAAACCCACGACTTCATCCTTCTGTCTTTTTTTGTCCTTCCTTTTGATCCTGCTAAGTATGTCTCTGGAAGACTCTGTTCCCTGATGGAGTGGAGGGGGAGCTCCACCCTTCTAGGTACCAACCCTTTAAATTCCCTTTGATTCCTGGTGCAAGTCAGGCGGAACTCCTCAACCATATGAGTCCCCCTCCCAACCATTAGAATATTCGAGGATCGCCCCGGGGATGAATTGAGACTTTCTGACCCCTCGGTACCAACCCTCGCCGATCTCCCCTCTTCTTCTCAGAGTCCCCTTGCCAGCATGCCTCCTTTTCACAGTATCGACACATTTAGTATTTCCTTTTTGCTCGGAAATTGGAGGGAAGATTGGCGTTCGTCTTTGCGCCTTTTTTGTGCCTGACCGCTTTTCATCGACACAGGATGAGCGGAGCCAGGCCGAAGAAGTCTGTCTTTCTATACGCCTATCTGAATGGAGTGATTATATTCCCCTGGTGTTCAATCCCTCCCAACTGACATCACCATTTTTACATCCCCAGGTATTCAGTTGTTTGAATTTCTCCCCCCGTCTTAGTTCCGAGGATCACCTCTTGAGAATTTTTTGACGCTTCTTTTCACGTTTTTTCTAGCCTTACTAACCTTTTTTTTCTTCCACACGCCACCCCCAAAAAATTGTACGATCTCTGACTAGTACTTTACTTCGACTTTTTTCCCCGTTTTCACCGCCTTCCAAATGCAGCGGTTTTGCCAGGGAGATTTCCCTTGACTTCTCCTTTTTAATCAGCACGCTTACAGTCCTTCGAAGTCCCTTTGAGGCTTCCTTCATCAGATTTCCGCTTGTTAACTTGAAAAGATAGGCGGATCCGCTTCCCCCCTCCCTTCCCTTCGTGCCCCTTGTTTCCCAAATGGCGTAGCTCCTGGTGGCGAGTTCGTGTTCTCGGATCTGATTAACACCTTCACACTTGAAATGAACGCACCTTTTCCCTTCTTCTCACTTATGTCTCCCTCTTCCCGCCCCCTCAAGGGATGTTACCTATTTCCGGTTACTGCTCTTTCATATCCCGGAGCAAATTGCTGGGCCGCCCCTACATCCCCCCGTACTCCTCTTTTTACCTTTGCAAAACATCGTGGGATACAGAGGACAGGGTCCTTTTCCCCCCTTTACCCCATTCAGCGCCCTAGAAAATTCTATTAGGACCTGTTTTTCCTTTCTGGCCTTCTGTTCCCCCTCTTCCCCTGCCCACCGAGGCATCAAAACCCAGGGAAAAGATTTATGTATTAACCCTTTCGACCGGAGTGCTTGAGTAAAGCGAAGGTTTTTTTTATTTTTTCCTTTGCAACTTTCCTTCTTGAGCGCGGCGCAAAACTTGTCTTTGTGCCCCCCTTCTGCAATACCTTCCTTAATCAGGGCAGGCGTGACGCTCACTTCTACCCCTGAGTCCTCCTCCCCTTTTCGTAACCCTCCCACGAATCAAACCCTTCGAACCGCGAAAGGGCCCCCCCAGCCCCCCCCCTTTGGTTCCCCCCCCCTCATGGAAAAAAAACACAAAAAAAACGTCCACCACTTGTTTGGCTTTTCTGTTCCCTTTTTTGGGCCCCCCCTTTTCTATGATTAGTTTTTGAGCCGAACCGTTTGTAATGCGTGCCTTTTCTTCCTCCATCCAGTAATGCGGTGAAGCAGCACCTCCATTTTTCCAAACCAGTTAATGGCGTGATTTGGATTCAACCGTCGCTGGCTTAAGGTTTTACGGTCTTTTCTCCCTTGGTCGGGCCTTTTTTCCCCCCGGCCTTTGGTCTTTACTCTTGCCTAGTTCTTCCACCCCAGACTGCGCCCAATGGAAATAGGGCGTCCCCTTATTTGCGCACTTTCAAAACATAAGTGCTGTCCCTTTCCCCTCCCCACTCTCGGCCCTGCGTCAATTTCCAGCTGTCTCGGTAAGGAAAGAAGGGGCCTCGGTTGCGGACCTCCCCTTCCTTACTTTTCCAGATATCGCTTGCAGCTTGTCTGTTGAGAACCCTTTCCCCTTTCCCTATCGGGCCAACCTTTTCGTCATAGTCATGTCCACATTTTCCCCTTTCCCACGTTTATGCCGTCCAGAGTTTTGGACTTTTGTCTTTTTGTATGTTTACTTTCCGCGCCTTTATGGAAAATCTTTTTTTTACTTTCCTCTGATATACTGCGGTTTGATGCCCATTTCTTTGCTTGCATCTTGACCCATTGCCCTCCGAGTTGGTGTCCTGAAAACGCCTCCCCCCCCTCCTCCATTTAAGGCATGACGGGACAGTAAATGATTATCATCTTTTTGCCCTTTTTTTGCTCGATGCCAAAAATCCAGTCAGAGGTTCATTGAATATTTACAAACCCATCTTTGGAAGTCGTTTTTCCCCTCCTTTTCGCCCGCCGATCTCCCCCCCTCGGAGTTTTCCCCTTACAGCAACATAGTCTCGCATTTATGCTGGTTCCCACTACACCCGGGGGGGGGCCCCATGGAGAACCCTCTTTACCCCAATCCCGGAAGCGCGCCCCTTTTCCGGCAAATATCGCCACGATGGCACGCGGGTGCTTTCTCCGCCGTGGACTTTACTTTGCCCCCACAACCCCCCCTCCCGACGCCGCCTTTGGTAATCACGCTGGCTGGCGCGAGGCTGCCACTGCCCCTATTTCCCTATTGACCGGGGACTTCTTTTCAACGACTTCAAAGTTACTCTTTACAGTCCTAGCTTCCCCGCCCCCCCCAATTGGGTTGAGCCTCCTTGATTCTGCCGGTGTGACCTTAACCTCATTCTTTCCCAACCCGAAGCTCTGGGCGCAGTGGGCGCCGAGGGCCGGACTCTTCTATAGGTTCTCCCGACCCAATGCTGACGCCTCCATCCCCCTCTAACGAGCCTAAATTCAAAGGTAATATCTCTCTCTTTTCCCCTTGTGGTGAGGCTCTCGACCCTTCCCCCCCCCTTTAATTGTCCTCCCTCTAGTAAGACGAGGGCCTTTGCCCTTTTTTTCACTTAGCCTTTGGAGTTTCCGAGACCCCTCCCCTCCCCATTGATTCCCAAGAAGGAGACCAATTCTCCCTTTTGACATAGAGTGATCCTTTGTTCTTTTCCCCCGGTTGCAGCAACGTCAGATTAAAAGCGAGATGCGATCCCGCTGTAAATTGCCTCGGGGGGAAAAATGGAAAAGGTCATCGCCTAGTGGTCCCGGCGCCTCTGAAAGAAAATTGATTCCCCCCCCCCCAATGAGTTTTCCCCCCCCAGGTCCCAGTACCTTCGGAAGAACATCCCCCCCCAGAGGCCAGATGTATTAATCCCGTACTTCTCATGTCTCCTTCCGGAAACGGGTGTTTCCAGGAAGTGGTATGGGACTCCTTTGACCTCTGTTTCCGCTCCCCGAATAAATGCTACGAATGTTTTCCTTGGTTACGAGAGCGGTGTCTCATCGGCGAGCCCGCCTCTTCTTCCAGAGTTTTTTTGTAAAGCTTCCCCTGGCAAACAACTCTGCTTTTTTCATACTATAGACCCCTATACTCCCCTCAAGACTGTCGTAGTTTGCCTGTGCGCCCCCCCTTTCTTACGTCTTTGCTGCTGTGTGAAACAAATAGGCCCTTTCTTTCTGCTTCCCTGAAGCCTTGGGCATTCACAGGAGATAACCCCATTTTCTACAGAGCCCAATTTGCAGGAAGTGCGCCTTCCCAAGGACACTCTCCCCCCCCACTTTGGACGGCAGAACGTGGATGGTCCCCGCCTTTTTTCCACTATGAAGACAATGTGGACGCAGTTCTTTACCCCTTCTTTTAATTCACGCAATTCCTTCCCGCGAAGATTTGTCCTTCGTCCACCGCCGGCATTCTTTGCTGTCAAGGAAGAGCTGACGAATTATCCACTACTTTTTCAATTTTGATTCTTGAATGTTATCTTTTTCCCTGTGAAATTCTCAAGGAGCATTTCTCACCTTCCCGCACTCTCTTGAAAGTGGGAGCTTTCTTTTTTTGGAAAATAACTCTTTTCCCTCCCCTGCTCCGAAACTCCGACGTCCCCTTCCGTTTTTCCCCCCGAACCAAGAACTTCCAGGCAAACCTGACGCCAGCTTTTTTCTTGTCACACTCTCCCCCTTACTGGTTTCACAAACTACACCTCCTCTCCCTTGCGACCTTCCCCCTTCCAATGATTCCATGTAAGGTTACCTCCCCATTACCAACGGTCGGACTCCACCCCGAATCATCTCCATTTTGTTTCCCCCACGCCCGTAGCCCTGTACAATTTTTTCCAAACTAATAGGAAGTTTTTCCTGCTAATTTTTGTTGAGGGCCCTCATTTTTCGTGGTTTTGCCGAAAGGGTGGGATTAGTGAGTCTTCCGAAATGCTCTTTTGGCGAAATCTAGCGTGCGACTCTGATGAATCCCCTACTTTCCCCAGTTAGGCCCCCTACCTTTTTGAGATAAAGAGATCCATTTTTCCCTTTCTTCTTGGTCCCCCCCCTCCCCAGAGTCATTTTCCATATTCAGAAAGCCGCCCACGCCTGCATCGGATTCCTCAAGACTCTTCCTCCTCTGGTTTGATGCCGCTGTCAGATTTACTCTCTTCCCTAATCCCCCCCCCCCCTGGGCAGGTTTCTTCCAGAGAATTGGCGCTTCTTCAGGCGGTCCCCTTCAACCCCCTCCATACACCTCCTCCCCGATTTTTCTCGGGTTGGTCCGTTAATCTTCGCTGGGTTCCCCTTTTTTATAGGCCCCCTTCACCGCCCTTTTTGAGAGAATTTCTTTTTTTTTCCCTTTTTTACTCATCTTCCATCCCTCGGGCAAGTTCGATATCTTTTTCCTATTGTAATCATCTTTCCCGCCCCTTTGCCTGGCCTTTTTTTTACCCTCCGTTTCTGTTTCCCACTCACCGCCGAAGCACCCCCCTCTTCTTTTTTCCCAAAACCTTCAAGCAACAGACGCTTTTTCCTGATGGATTAGCGTCCTCGCCTCTAGGTTCCGTACACCGCGCATATAGCTTGTTCCACTTTCTTTTTCTTCCTCCACCTTTTTTTTCGCCCCCCTCGGTAAGTATGAAGTTCTATTTTTTGCGTAAATACCCGCATTCCCGCTGTCTTTTCCTGCCTCAACCTTCTATCCTCCCCCGGTAAGGTCGCTCAATACTTTCGTAAATACCAATGTTTTTTTTGTGTTCCGAATCGCCAGGTCTAAGCTCTCCGTGCCCCGCATATCCCCCCCCTTCTTCCCACTCCCTTTTCTTTCTCCTATTTTCTACTATTACTTTTGGGGACATACTTTGTCTATCATTCTAGATCGTTGCAATGGTCCAGTCATAGTTCTCCCTCCCGCGTGGTTTTCCTACCCTCACAGATCGGCTTAGTTTTGCGCCGCGCCTGTTGGCCTTGAAGTTCGGCCACTTCCATTGCACCCGGTCCGACGCTCACGATCTTTACCATCCTTTCCTCTTCGCGCCCAACCTCCCTAGAAGAGCCACCTAAAGTTTGATGCTCCATGTGCGCGTTCCGACTGTCGGTAGTCTCGGCCTGCAAGACATCTTAGGGAAGCTTTCATTTTCGTCCCCCCTCCCCTCCCCTCGTTTTTGAGGCGGATTTCGTCTGGTAGGACTCCTGAAATGTGGGGAGGTCTTATCTCAAAATCCCCTCCTTTCAGTGTGGGTCCTTCCATCTTTTGGCGTGAACCCCAGACGAGGAATACTCCCCCGCTTCCCAGCCTCCCCATGAAGGAAACGTCCTCAGGTAATTATCAAGATGAAGTCGTTGTTCTCCCTCGTTACTGCTTGATCTTTTTTTCCGCGTTGGGTTGGGGCAAAGCTAGCTTAGCCCGACACTTAGTTTTTCTTTATCTATTTGCGCTTTTTTAGCTTTTGGTTCCTCTCGGCTGCCGGAAATTTGACGCTATGGCCGGCTAAAGTGGTTTCCGTCTCTTTCAGAGTCCCGATAGCTTTCTCATACGTTGTTTCCCCTTTTTCCCGGCTTGAAGGTAATGTTTTCCCGTTCCTCATCTTTGCAGAAAACGCGCCGTAATACCCCCCTCCGGCCGATCTGGTTCCCCCGTTTCGTATTTCCTTTTTTCCCCCCCTGAGCCTCCGTGCCTTGCGGTCTTCTTTATTGCCTTAGGAAGGTACTTTCCCCTGTTCACCACCCCGCCCAGACCTGCCTACGAGAATTTGCACCTGATCGGAACCTGGTTTTTCAGAAGTTTGCCCCACAATTCCCACTCCATCGATTTTGCATCAGGCTCTAGTATATGAGATTTACCAATCTTGCCCGGTTGATGGCCGAGGCCTTAGATGCTCTCCATAGCGACCGAAATTTTTTTTAGGCTTCTTTTTCCTGATACCCGATACCCCCCCCCGCATTCCTTGACGAATACCCCCCCCCCTTAAGAAAATACCCCTTTGGATTGACTATCTATCATATTTTCCCCCTTTGAGTCGAGATAGCCCCACCAGCCTTTTCGGTGCTTGCTTTGCATTCGTAAGGCGCGACGCTTCCCCTTTTTTCTCCTGATCCTCCGCCGAACATCCTTTCCGTTCTGCTAGGGCCTCTTTCGCCCTCGCAATCCCGCGTCATTTTTGACTATTCATCTTTACCGCTCAATCGGTCGCCTCGCTGGCGAGCCGAGCCCTGGAGGAATTGTTCATCTTCTTTCTCTCAGGTCCCGCTTCGTTTCTTTTTTTATGAAATCAAAGCCGGACCTTATACTGGCACCCATAAGACCGCCACAAGGCCGGCTTTTTCCGACTCTTTG
>Ga0179593_1496009_pt1 | contig 11117 bp, 10 predicted proteins | sample CZODoug2_1_08_16_FD_185931 | JGI IMG/M metagenome (GOLD analysis project Ga0179593, IMG submission 185931) | Vadose zone soil fungal communities from Angelo Coast Range Reserve, California, USA - CZODoug2_1_08_16fungal (PacBio error correction) | ecosystem: Environmental > Terrestrial > Soil >... | reverse complement strand
CATCGCCACCGCTTTAAACGGAAGAGCTTCCTTTGCTTCCCTCCCCTTCTTGCCCCCTGAATGCCTTTCGGGTCTTCCGCGGTCCTTCACATTCCGGGCGTGTTTTCCTTTTGGGCCTCAAATAACCTCCTCTGGCTCCCTTGAGGATTCTGTACGTATTTTTTATTGTTGCCTGGTCTATTCTTTTGGCGTGGCAGAGTTCGGACATGCCTGAACTTCCTGGTTTTTTCGTTCGACCTGCATGACCATCGAAACTGCCCCTCCGGGGGAGGTTCAAGCTTCTTGGACATGCTAATTGCAAGTTCGCAGACACCCTCTTTGCCATTCATATTTTTTCCGTTGTGGAACTGTCTCGACGGAGGGTTTTTGGCTCTCTTGTAGAAGTCACCCCCCCCCCCCCCTATGGGCGGCCCATTTTTGGGCGCGATCATTGAACCCTTTTTTCCCCCCCTATCAAAAAGAGGGAGACCTCCTCAACAAGGATTACGCGTCATCCCAAATTCAGCCGCCAAGCGTTCAGGAGTTGGAAGCGTTTCTTTTCGGTCTATCCCCCCTGATAGCCGCGAACCCACCTCCATCCTTTCCCGTAATCGTCATGGTGCTTTCCTTGTTCCGGACATTTCTTTTCCTTTTGTGTTCTATTTTTCCCCCTTTCTCGTGTGCCTTTTTTTCTTCCGAGGATGGAATTTACGACTACCTCTCCCTCCCCTCATAATCTTCTTGCATCGATACTCTCCTTACTTTCGCATCCAGCCGTCATCGTCCCCTTTTCCTCCTGCGGTCATTTTCCCCAGTATTTTGAACCATCGAAGGTTTTGCTCTTTTTCCCTTTTACCACAGTCAATCTTTGACCCGATAGAACCCATGACGTGGTTACACAGTGCGGTTTTGTCCTTTCTTCCTGGTTGGTCCTTCCTGCGTCCTATCACAAGGACCTTCGTTTTTTTTTGTACGTCCGTTTAATTTTCTACCTTCGGAGCTATTGGGCGCCAGCCCAAGCGCTCAGCGTAATTTCTTTTCCTCTTTGGCTTACTGTTTGAAATCAGGCAAATCCTCCGCGTCAAAAGGTCTATTTTGCATTCCTCCAACCCGCTGGCGCGGAACAAAAGTCGCCCTCGATCTCAAATTTTCCCCCCCAGGTTCCCCCCGTCGTTCGTCGGCATGATGGGCGGCCATTCTGGGCGTGAGTGGACTCGTATGCGGCCTTTAGTCACGCCCGTCCCCTTTCTGGGGTTTTCCTGGGTGATGCCCCTACAGGGCTTTTTTCTTGCCCGTCCAAGGTCCCCCGAAACTCTTTTTTTTTCTTTTTTTTTTGTGGAACCCGAGAAGGTACCCTTCCCGCGGATCTACTCCCAGTGCATAGAGACTACCGTTCCTCCCACAACTGACCCGTGACCCCCGCTTCCTCTCTGCCTCCGCTTCCATTTTCCCTTTCGCGTCCGATTCCCCTTCTGTTTGCGTGCCCCTCTTCGTTCTTTGCCCTCTGATTCCTTATTCGATGCGCCGGGGGGGTCCAACCTCAACCACTCCTCAATACCACGCGCCCCCACTGCTTTGTTCTTCTGGGGTTGCCTCCTGATTCAGTTTGAGACGGGGGATTGCCCTTTTTAGCCCCGTTGCGTTTGCCGCGATTCTTTTTTGCCCGAATCCCCCGATGTTGCCCACAGGATGCTTCCCCTATGCACCACGGCGGCCCGCTTGTTTTCCTCGCAAATGCCGTGGCCTCTTTTTTTCTCTTATCTCCCTGAAAAATTAAAGAGCTTGAGGGCTGCGTTTTTTTCTTCTCACCCTCCTTTCTCGGATCTTCTCTGCAGTTCGTTGCGGTCCAGTTTTGGCATTGGTTCACCGGTTTCTGTGCAATTTTTTACTGTTCCCCCAGCACGTGGTCAAGAATTGAAGGGTCCTTTGTGTTCTTATTGTTGCCCCCCGGCCAGTATAAAGGCCCCCCCCGGGGGATCCTACTTGAAAGAACTTTTTTGCTGCCCAGTCGTAGCTACTTTTTTGTTTCTGGTTTTTTGTTTGCTGATTCGGTGCTCATGCAAATTTTGAACTCCCCCCCCTTATGCCGGCCTTCTAAAAAGCACGCCCCCCTGGTCTCCCCCAAATTGGCGGGCCTTTTTTTGGTTCGTGTCCCCCAGATGTTTTTCGAGGTCGGCGGTTGTTGTGGGGGCCCTCGGACTGCATGGGTTTCTTGAAGTATTTGTCCTGCAGCACTCCATTTTGTGGGAAGTACTCTCAACCTTGCAGCAAACCCCCCCCTGTCCTTCTTGTTTACCGTCCTCCACCCGCCGGTCAAGTTAATTCCACAAGGGGCGGGACCTTCCCCCCTCCCCCCTTTTCTACTGTTTCTTCATCCCCCCCCGCTCCCCCGGCCGTGAAATTTTGGCGTAAAACTGCGTTCCTATACTATGCGGCATTCACCTCCCCTTTCCCGAACCCTCCGGGTGTCTTGCAATTTTACGAACTGTTTTTTCCCTTGAAGACAGCGTCTGATGTAGAAAGCCCCGTTCCCTTTTATCGAGGTCGGGCCGGTGAATGTGCAGTTTTTTTTGAGAAATGAGCCCCCCAAAGGCTGCTGCCAATATAGATGGTTTCCCCCCCCTTTCTTTTCCGTTTTGTCGTTGGAGAAGATCCACTTTCCCATTGCCCGTTCCTGGTGGAGCCCCAAGCGTCCCGCGGGTTATTTGAACCGTTGGGCAAAGATTCCTCTAAGTCAGTGGCTTCGTATTGAAACTTCCTTTAGCCTGTCGATGATTGAAAGTGCGGCCAACCGCACGCCTTATCTATTTTTGTTTACTGCTTCCGCCTCCCCTTTTTGCCCCCCCTCCCCGTGCTGGCATTCGGCTTTTTCTTCCTTTTTTCTGCTACCGTTAGTAAGTCTTGAGAAACCCACTGACATTTTTTTCCCTCCCCTTTTTCTGCCTTCGATTCCCCTCATCGTCCTTCCCTCCCCAAACACCCCCTTGCGTTCACGGGTGTTTTTTTTCCTTTTTCGAATCCGAGGCGGCTCCTTTTCACCCCCAGCGTTCTGACAGCCTTCCCCCATAGCTACCAAGCTGACACCAGAAGGGCCATCTTCCTTCCCGGAACCAACTGACCTTGCAGCTCTTGACCAACACACCCGCGCACCTTTTCCCCCTCCCACTTTTTTTCCTGCCCCTGAAACACTGGGCCCTCCGTTTTTAGAGCGTCCGGGGGGACGCCTGGGAAAAGACCCGCGGGTTGCACCCGGACGGCCGACGGGCCTGGCCCCCAGCAGATGAACGCGCCAGAACGCTAGCCTCCGTGGCTCTGATTACGAAATCACTGATTTGCTTGGTTGTTTTTTTCCAAAAAGGATTTTCATTGTTCTCCCTTTTTTTCCTTGGGGGCCCCCCCAGGAGCGGGCTTTTTCAACCTTTATTTCGCTAAACTTCTCCCCCTTAATGTTAATTTAGCTGCCACCGTCCGAACCTGTCCGTAACCGTAGGAACGGTTGCACCCGCCCTTGAACCCACTCATTTTATTGCCCCCCCTGCGCTTTTGCAGCTTCCTGGCCTTGAGTGATCGAGACAGGAGAACCCCCCTCCAGAGTCTTTCTCCTGTGAATTTTGGTTTTTCATCCGACAAACAGACGCCCCCCCGGCCATCATTCTTTCAAGAGGGCGCCTCCTGTGGCATCGTCTGCTTTGGCGGCGCGGCCTTTGCCCGCTTTAGTCTTTATGTTTAAACATCTTCGGAATCATTCGCAGGCCCCCCGTGTTTACTCCCCGGTTGCGTTTTTCTTCCGCTGCACTCCAGATGACAAGGCAGTTTTGGCTCTTGTGTGTGACTTCCCGGATTCTCTTTAACGGTTGTCTGAGGCTCACTTTATGCTTTGGAACGACTTACCCATGTCCCGTTCTCCCTCCATGCGCGGATATTTTACAACCTCTCCCCCTTGATTGTTTAAGGGCCTTCTGAACGTTGTAAAATGGTTTCGGGCCTGGACTCTTTTGCTTTTGATTTAATATTTTCCCATGTGACGGTAGACTCATCGGTCGTTCTTTTTTCCCTCCTTATTTCAAAAACTCTTTTCTTCTTCCGTCATTTCCGGCGTTCCAATATTTCGTCCCCTGTCCCGCCTATCCGGCGCCTCCCCCCCCAAGTAACCTCGAGGATTTCTAAGGATCTGCAGTTCGCGGATATCCCCCTTCCCTCAAAGCATTGAAGACCGCCCTCAGGACTACGACTCGTTTTTTAGAGCTTTGTCCTACGAGACAGCTGTTCAGCATTTCCCTTTTCCTGGTGCGGAGACACGCACCATTCCTTTTGCCCCCAATCTGATAGACCTGTTGGCTAGGATGCCTCCCCTTTCATGTTTTCCCTTTCCCAGATATTTAACGAGGGAGCTGTGATGCTCGTATTTCTTGCCCGGTAGAAACAATACCTTGCCTCCTGGGAAAAATTGTCACGTGCCCCATCCCCCACCCCAGTCGTGCCATCCTCGGCTGCCCTGCTCCTCCCCCCCCCGTCTCCCTACAGAAAAAAGTTCGCCGTTATGTTGCCGGAAGGCTCTGATTTCTGTCTGTTTATAGTGCCAAAAAACCCCGAGGTCGTTTGATTTAATAGGGTCCTCTCTGGGGAAGTTTTTCGGTGGGCAGACGGGGATTCTGCCTTTCTCCCCTTCGACGGAGGACTTTTCATTCGCAGACAACACGTTTTTTTGCAGGTTTTTTTTTAGTTTCTAAAGGTCTTTTCCCGGCCCTTCACGTCAACTACCCATCAATTAGGTCCAGCCCCCCAGTGTAAGCCATGGAGAGGCCCCCCAAGGAAAGTTGATCTTGTTGCTTTTTAAGGGTTAGGCCCTTGCCTTTCCTTTCTTCGCCCCTCAAGCGCCTCTAAACCGTTTTTTCCCGGGCATCACCCCACTGATTCCGCGACCGTTTGCCCCCGGGCCTTTTTTTTCTGTCGCCGCTCTTATTTTTTTTTTTTTTTTTTTTTTTTTTTTTTTTTTTTTTTTTTTTAGCCTTATTTTTCGCGGGGTCCCCCTTTAGGATCAAACTTTTAAGGTAATTTTTGCGGACCACTCTTCAAAAGAAGATTTGCTTTTTAGTCTCTCTCGCTCCAAGTAGATCAGGCCAATGGTACTCACTCCTGACCCAACTGCCTCCTCAGGCAACGCAGCGCCTATACCCCCCCTCCGTTTGGGGAAAGCTCCTCACCCAGGACAGCCCCCCGAAGACGAACTATGGTGAAGGGGAGTCCTTCCAACCCCCCTGACAACACGACCGGGCCACCGAGATTGCCGCCGCGTTTGGCCCCCTCCGCTGCAACTTTTCCCCCAGTATCATTTTTTGAACGGTACTGATATTCCTGATTTTTTATGTTCGGCCCGCGTGTCACGTTGGGGTTTACGATCCTTTTCACCGCCCGAGACTAGGACCGATGATTTGTGCCATGTACCCCCCCACGGCGCGGCTAAGTTCCGTTTTTCGGAGTTTTTAGGCGAGTGATGGCATGTTTTTTTTCCCAGGCGTGAATGAGGGGCTCTGACCTCTCACGCAAGAACCCCCCCCTATTCTCATGCCAGGTCGACCCCCCCCCCCCCCATCCTCGGAGGCCCGTCACCCTTTCCCCTTTAGCACCCCCCCTTTTCTCCCGACCCCCCCCGATTATCCGATTCTCTCTCTCCCCCTTCTTACTAGTCCTGTGGTTGTGTTCTGAGGCCGGCCCTACAGCCCCCGCCCGTGACCTTCTTATTACCGGCTATTCCCCCTCATTCCCCTGCCTGTCGCTTCTCATTCGAATTGAGGGAATTGCCTCGAGAGCCCCTCTCCTCACCCTTTCTCGCCCCGGAGCGACGGCGCAAGTTAACCGGCCTGCCCCACCCCCCTCGCGTTTCTCTCACGCACCGGACATCTCGTCAGCTCGCCAGATGATTCCCCGACGAAAGCATGACCCCCCCAGAGCTTTTTTTTGTCTCCCGAACAAAAAAAACAGCCTAAATCTACAATCGCAAGTGGTGTTTTTGTGTCTGTGTCTGTGCTTTTTTTTTGGTTTTTTATTGACCCCACCCTCACACTGCAATGCCCGGTTTCATATAGGTGGGGTCCTTAAAAGATGGTTTTTCCCTAAGGTTTTTCGGGTTTGCCCGTGTGTAAAAGGATCTCCTGTCCCACCCTTTTTTCTATCGCGACCCTAATCTTCTTCTGCCAATGATATCCTCAAGGAAAAAGTGTTTCGCCCGTTTTCCCCCCCTGCTCAAAATTGGAATCTCCGCCGTTTCAACCCCCTTCCTCCGTCATCATTTAAAGGGCAGCTGTCTGCTGAATGTCTCCTCCTTCTTTTTTCGTTTGTTGACTGGGTGCTGTTTTCGGCGGTTCCCTCACCAATAGGCTGGTCGGCACCAACTAACTTTCTTTTCCCCCGTCCCATTGCGTCATTTTTTTTTTTTGCCGGGAGTTGGAAACTATTGTATGATGCCCTATCTTTCACTAGCCTTTTCTTTGTAAGCGGGAAGACCCGGGCCTTGACCCGACCCGTTCCATCCTCCCCCATGGCCGGGGACTGAAAAAGTACCACGAATCTTTCTTTCGCCCCTCAAAATTATCAATTGCCCCGTTCCCCATCGTGAATGACACTGCCCTCTTCCCACTGTCCACGCGCGCCTACTTTCTCCTCGAATGTTTAGCTTACCCCCCCCCCTTGCAATCTATCCCACGACTCCCCTTCACTTCGTGAACTTTTTTCTTCTTCCCCCCACACTGCGTGGGCGGCCGCTACTTCCCCCGGCCCGCGTTTTTTTTTGTGCTGCTTTCACTGTCCTTTCGTCGTGCTTTTTTTGTTCCGCGTCTAAACTCTCCCGCGAGTTCCTTCCCCGTCTTTGATCGCGGACAAGTCCCTTGCCGGGGTTTGCAAAACTTCCCCTCTACTAAAAGGGCGAGCTGGCCTTTCGACAACGCCTGTGCGCAAATTCGCCTGCTCGTACTCCCCATGAGGACGAATTTCGCGCTGGCATTCGGCTGTTAGAGTTTTCGGCCATCCGCGTAGCCTACATTCATTTTCCCGCGGTCCTTTTGTGCTGGTGGGCTCTCGGTGTTAGGACTCCGTTCCTCTGTGCTGGCCCCGTCCCGCAAAAAGTTTACCCACCCACTGAATTCCCGGTCCCTTTACCTCCCCCCATCATTCTCCGAAGGACTCCCCATATCCACCCCCCTCCCGCCGTTTCCCCATTCCCATGTCCCGTAACCCCACATTGGCAGCGGCCCTTTCCTTTCCGCGTGCTTTTTGATGCGTTCCTCTTTTTTTCCCCCGTAAGTGTCACTCTGATCTATTCTCCCTCTCCTGTTTTCCCACACGAAAATCCCCCCTGAATACCGCTTTCCCCCCGTCGCCGCTCTCCACCCAAACTGAAAGATGGGCGGCATTTTTTTTTTTCCAACCTGCGCCCTTGGGAGGCTTCCTTTTTGCCCTCCTCTTGGTTGCAATAAGAAGTCACCCCTGCCGTGCATGCGTTCCTCTCCCAGCTCCCAAATGCCGGGCGGAGTGCCCGTTTATCGCATGCTGTGCTTTTTTTCTTTTTTTTTTCTAGTGCGCCCGAAAATAACGAGGCGTTATCGGGCTTCGTCGCCGTGCAAAGTGTTTTTACTTGGGCTCCCCCTAGTTGCAATTACATTTCGGGTTTCAGGTCGTCTTCTGATAGGTTTTCATCGTGTGATGATACTACCCAGGTTGGATTGTATCTTGATCACCTTGAAACAGAAAGTTTTTTCCCCCCTTTGAAAGGTACATGACAATTTCTCTTCCCCCCCCCTCCCTTCTTCGTAGCGAGACCCCTGTAGTCTCTTTCGTTGATTGCCCCCCCCCCAACTTAGTACTTCTTAGGATTCCACCGAGGCACATGTTGAGAATTTTTTACCCATTTCTCTGTTGTGTGAGTGCCCCCCCCCCTGAGTTACCGTGGTGGTGCTTGCGTGGGGCTTGGTGTCCCCGCGGCCTAGCCGTCCAGCTGTTCTCTTATTTTTTTTTTTGCTGCCTTTCCCGCTTTTTCTCCTCCAGCATCGGCACTGACGGCCCCCCCACAACCTCATTATTTTTTTTGGTTTCGCTCTTTTTTGAAAAACACACGCGCATTAGACGGAACCCAATTTCTAGGGGGGGGAGCCCAAAAACCCCCCCCCCCAAAGACCACCCCATTTGTCGGTTTCAACATTAAACCAGGCCCAACCTTACACGTAATTTTCTCCTTCCCAGTTTTAACCAGTTGTAGGTAACGCTCCAGTCAGCAGGAAGGTAGCCCCTCAAGTGAAAAAACAAACCATGCACCCTTTTTTCCCCCCTCGCGTGTTGCCCAATTACCCCTTTTTCTGTTCTGCATCGACATATCGAGTGTTGTCCTTCCTGTCCTGTACTTCCCCAGAGCAAGGTCCCGGCAATCGGGGGATTGACTGTGTCGCCCCCGTTTCTTTTACGCATCAGTGCCTGCCCTTGAGCCTGTATTACGCTGCAGTGCGAATGGGCAAGTTTGCCGTCAGACCCTCTTTCTACCGAAGACCCAGGGCTGAGGAAAATGGTCTTTCTCCTCCCTTTTTTCATCCCTCCGTGTTGTTTCTCGTCTCTCTTTGTCCCTTCGTTCTTTCCTCTTTCTCGTGCGCTGGGGCCCGCTCGTTGTGTGTATCAAGGTCTTTGTAGTCGGCGCAGTGCTGTCGGGCGGTTTTGGAACCCTTGCTTTTCACCGAGGTCCCTTACTTCGCCGTTTACTTCCATCCCCTCCCCCTGTCTGGCATTAGGGCCGGTTCCCTGGCCGGCGGACAACGTTCTTTTTTTTCGTTTCCTGGTTTGGTCCTTTGAATTTCCGCCATTTTTTTTTCCCGGTCTTCTCCCTTTCCTGCGACCCCAAACACAAAACCCCCTCCTGCGGTGGGTTTTTGCCTTTCATTGCTTTGGTAGTTCCAAAGGGGGCGGGGCTTGGAAGCCTCCCAGCCCCGCTTTTGTCCTTTCCTTTTACGGGAACACCCCGTGCTGGGGGGGTACCAAACGCTGCCCCGCTCCCACAACCACCCCCTGAGACGGGTTTCCCCCCCCCTCTGCAACGGCGTCCCCATGACTTCCTCCTGGCCCCCTTTAGGGCCGCGGTATCCACGATTTGCTGCACTACAAGCGCGCGTGCAGTCCCCGTTTTCCTTCTTCCTTTCTTTTTCCCCTTTTGCTCGCTAAGACGACTGCTGTCCTTACCCCCCCTTTTTCTTTTCCTTCCTTCCTGGGCCTGCGTTTTCCCATGACTTTTTTCCCCAATTCGAACCTTTCCCTTTCTCTGGCCACCGGGTCGCCTTGGCGTTTGACCCTATCCCACTTTTTCTCCTCCCCCCTTCCATGTCATAAAACCTGAGCTTTCCGACTGGCAGCTCGGTGTCTAGAGGATCAGGAGACACCCCCTCATTGCAATAAGCTCGTTCATTTTGCTTCCCTCCTTATACCACCAACCCCTATAACCCTGAGTAGGCTTCGTCTTGGTCCTCTTTTGGTTGGTAGGAAGGGTCTTGGTCCCTAGTTTTTTTTTTGAATATTAGGATCAGCGATACCCCCCCCTTCCTCATTTCTTGAGTGCTTGTTTTCCGAGAGATCCAGTGGTCTCGTTTTTTTTCTTCTGGATTTTCAGTGACCCGTGGCTTTTCTCTCTCTCTCCTGCGGTACAGCCGTATTTTCCCCGTTTCAGCCAGGGGCGGGGCTCTGCGCCTTCCCCCTTCTTTTTTTTTGGGGGCATATGATTGACAACTTTTTCCCCTTTGGGGCGGCTAGTGGCGACATAACTTTCTCCCCTGAGTGTCCATTGCTTGACCGGGTCCCCAGTCTGTCCGTTTTACACCAATTTAGTGTGAGTGGATGTCGGACTGCACTCTTTTTTTTCCGTCCGCATCCTTAGTTTTCCCCCCCCCCCTTTCACCACAGTGATGCTCTCCTTGCTTCAGGTTTCTAAGGCTGATCTCCCCCGATCGCCCCCTCCCCCCCCTCCCTTCGCCCGCGAATGTGCTTTAATCATCCTTTTATGTAATCTGATCCTTGGCTGGGAGAGGTTTTTGTTGTGCCCAAAGAGTTATTTCTGTGCAGGTTTTTCCTTTTTCTTCCCGTTTTCTAGGAGGAGTTGTGCGAGCTCCGTTCCCGATCACCGCGATACGCCGTTCGCTGAGCGTTATTTTCCCGGTGCGCCCCCCAATCTGTTCGACTTTATTACGTGTTTTTTCTGCCGCCCCCACCCGGTCCGTTTCCCCTGCGTTTTGCCTCGCCAGTCCCATATACTGGCCCCCTTCCCCACTTCCCTCCCCCCTTCCTTGGTCAGGAGAGACGGGTTTTCTTGTGAAGGCCAACATTTCGATGCCCCCGTCTTTTTTTTGCTCGCCGTTGGCCGGTTTCCCGCTTTTTTTTGCCTCGGATATGGGCCTGGGAGAGTCCTTTTCTGCAGGAATTTCTTCTTCCGCCATGCTTTGCCTTGGTCCTTCCCTTTCGTTAGTCCTGGCAGGCTGTCCCGGCTTGCAATCACCTTTTTCTTCTGGAAAATAGCCCAGCCCCCCAAGTTTCAGACCTTCCTTTGTATTGGCCCCGGAACAAGCTTTTGGCATACCTGACAATTTCTTGTGTCTTTCGGTTTTCCCGCTAGATCCCCCAGCGCTCGTCCAACAAACTCCTTTGCGAGAAACCTGATGACGGTAGTCTTTCGGTTTTTTGTTTTTTGGCGCTTGACTTGAGTTCGTTCCCCCCTCATGATCGTCCAGCGTTTTCCCTTCCCCCCCCCTGATGCTTTCGCGGTAGTCGACGGCTTTTCCTTTTTTTTTTTTCGCCCAGTTTGTTGCAGCGTAAGATTTATTTCTGGCCTTTTCTCTTTTCCAGACCCCCTTTTTTCCCTTTCGGTTTATTTGATGTCCCTCCCCACCCAAGCCTTTTCCCTTAAGTTGTCTTACCCTGAACTTTCCTTTCCCCGGATAAGGTTCACAGTTCCGGGATAGTAGGAAGTCTTCACGCTCCTTCTTCCCGGTCCGGGTTTTTCTGTAACGTTGCGCAGCGTCCATTTTGACGGCTCTCTTCTTCCCATTTCGTTAAAGGAATTCGGAAGCCCCCGGCGACATCCCAGTGACTCTGCTGCTTTCCTTAAGTGTGTGGAG
>Ga0179593_1442315_pt1 | contig 11117 bp, 16 predicted proteins | sample CZODoug2_1_08_16_FD_185931 | JGI IMG/M metagenome (GOLD analysis project Ga0179593, IMG submission 185931) | Vadose zone soil fungal communities from Angelo Coast Range Reserve, California, USA - CZODoug2_1_08_16fungal (PacBio error correction) | ecosystem: Environmental > Terrestrial > Soil >... | reverse complement strand
TCCAATTGTCAATTTCTTGCGTCCTGCGGACAGGTGTTTCTCCGGCGTCTTTTCTTTGAAGGCGGGTGTGCCCCAACTCATTCGATTCTCTTCGGAAGGACCCGCAGATTATCCTTCAAACCGTACGCTCTTTTGGTCCCCCTCCACTCGTGCCGCGCGCCAAATAGTTCCTTTGATCTCGATGCATCCTATTGCCTTCGATCACCTCCTTTTTTACCCGATTCGAACCTCTTAGATGCTTTAACCGCCCATTTCATCCTTAACTTTATCTTCGAATCCAGCCAAATCCTCTAGGACCCCCTGTTTTTCGTTTGCTCGTTGGATGTCGCAAGGTCCTGTGTCTTTATCCACCCCCCATTCATCCCACCCCCCCTCCAACCTCCGCCTTTCGCAACCGGAATCACTGCGTTATTTTATTCTGTGGCGCTGTATGGGCTTTTTTCACCCGTACTCCACTTCCCCTGTGTGGTGATTTGCATCTCCCCCCCACCTGGTTTTATTTTTCGCAACCAAAGATTGTCATCTAGTTATCTACTCTTTCCGCGGTTCCTTTTTCAACTCATCTTTGCGAAATGCCCGCATCTAATGGGCGCGTAGTCGCGTCCTATTTACACCACCACTGCTTTTACCCTATCGCGTTCTCCTAAGGGGTTCTTTGCCGTGTCATTCTTTTGCTCAATTCGTAGCTGCGTTTTAACCTTTCCCGCAAAGTCGGCCGCTGTCCCCCTCGATCCTTTTGCTTGATCAGCTTTCACCTGAACCTTTCGAGTGTTTTGGGACCATTTGTCTTCTTCCAGATCCGCTAGGCGCGACCAGGCTCTTTGCGTTTTTCATGCGTGAGGCCGTTCTGGTCCCACGCTTTTGACCTGGCCTTGGTGGCGTTTCCCCATAATTTTCGGGGCCCTTGGCGAGATTAAATCCACTCTGTACGTCACTTCAATCCGGGTCTGAGTTCTGATCTTCGTCGTTACACGTCCCCATTCACCAACCAACTTTTTTTGCCTTTTAGACGCCTTCCAGAGACCCTTATGGTTTCCCCAAAACGGTTTTTTGCACTTGACTGTTAGCGGTCTCTCTGTCCCTCTGCTCCACCCAGTTTGCTCTTCGATTTTTTAGTCCTGATCGCCCGTATTAGGACCAGCGTGCCTCTCACGGACTCCGCTCCTTCCCTCTGCATCACTTTTTCAATCCGCTCCTCCGGAATTTGATCTCTTAGCACAGGTCTGACTGCCATGTTTTGCCATCCAACGCGGCTTCTGGCCAATTCGGTTTTCCTTTCTGCGGTCCCTGCATTTTTTGCTCGCCTGATTGTTGGGCCCCCCTTTGGGCCTCCATGGCATATACTTTTTTCCCAGACCCTCTTCTCCGTTTCTACATGTTGTCGGCGCCCCCACCCCTCAATGCGGTCGGCCCGCGCTCCTTTGAAGAGGCTTTCTTTGTTTTTGCCTCGTCTTTTGTGCGTACAAACATTGTTTTTTGAAGTATCGAGTCGAGGTTACTCTTCCTATTTCCGCGGCGAAGTTTATCAGGCTTCCCCTTACCCTGAAGAGTCAGCTGGCCTTAAAACAGTACCAGATTCTCTACCATCGTGCTGTTTTTTTTGAAGGCCCTTCCAGATAACTTTTGCCCTGTCCCTCTAATGGTAGAACCTCGAATCCCCCTCCGGTTCGCCTGTGGCGTTTCGAGCGTTGATCGGCTTTGCTTTCCCACCCTATCTTCTTTTCCTTTGTTGCACCGCCCAGATTGACAAGAAGTCAATCTAGAACTCGATGCGCCGGTACCCTCTGAGCACGTTTGCCATCAATCGTCTCCGTTCTTTTCTCTTTCCACGGTACCCCGTGTGGAAGGAGCAATTTTTTTACTTCCTTTTTTCCTCTTTTTTGAATAGCCTTTCCCCTCCTTTCTTGTCAACATCTCTCGCTTCTTGCTCGCCCCTTTTCTTCTCCCCAGCAAAGTCATCCGGCTCCTTTTTTTGTTGTTCCTAGAATCCACCTTTTCCTCTCTTTGGCCTGCCAGCGGCACTTAGGGCTTTTTTTTCTTCTTTTACTTTCCACCCTTCACTTTTTCCCTCTTCTTTGAATCCGGGGATATATGGCCGTTCCTTTATGTTCGCGGTTCGAGGATACCTACATTTCCCCAGTATCAGGCCTCCGGTCGTCCCTGTGTTCTCGTCCAGATCCCAGAGTGCATAAAAACCTCCCTTCTTTTGTCTCCTCATAGGTTTGTTTTTGCTTAGCTGGGGAGGTTTATGCACTAGCTGAGCTTACTTCGAAGCCGACTCGCCAGCGGTCCTGAACATTTTTGGCTTTCTTCCTCTCCCGTCGACTAACGGACGGCTGTCCTTTTTCTCTTGTAGTCTCAACCTCTGCTTGAAGAAGTTTAATCTGCCGGCCCTGTCCTTTAATTTCTGTGGTGGGGGGTTTTTGGGGTTTGGGGTTTTTTTTGTTCTTTGCTTCTTCCTTGTGTGTGGTGTTTTTTTGTTTTTGGTTGGGTGGTTGTGTGATTTGCTATTTTGTCCTCGAGTCTCAACTTTGGGCACTCCTGATTCCGAACGCGACGTTCTCTTGTTGTATCCTGGTCCTTCAGTAGTAGGCATGCCCGCAGAGCTTGTTGCCCTTTACATTTTTTTGAAGACTTCTCTTCACAAACCTGATGCGACAGTTACTTTTTAAAAAAAACGGTCTCCCTGCATTTTTATTTTCCCTTACAGGCTTCACCTCGATCAGTCTTTTCGATTGAAGTGGTCAACGTGCTCCAGAGTTTTCCGTGGCGACTCTCGTTCTGCAAATTTAGTCCTCAATATCTTCCGCTTTTTTCAACCACGCTGCTCCTCTTTTTTTTTTTCATCCGATCCCCACTGCGTTTGCCGCCACATAACGCAGTAGGTTTGACGTGAACAGTCGAGGAGGCACCGCGACTTTGATCTGTTTCTTTCTTTCACAGAACGTTTACCTATTTTTTTTATTTCGGTCTTCGTGTACCGTCTTTTAAGGCGCCTGCGAACATTCCCTTTGTCAAGTGTTTTCGGACTTTTACCTTTTCGCCTTCGTTTCATATATCTTCAACTCCCCCTCTCTCTCTTCCCCCGTTTCTGACCTCGCCCCCCAGCCGGAGGCAAAAAAGAACGCTACTTTCCCATAGCGTCAGTAGCTTTCTTTGTTTTGCGCCCTGACCAGTTTTTTTAATTTCCCACCTTAAGACTGGGTCTTGCTCTTCTCCCCATTTTTCTTTACCGTTGTTGACCCTCCAAAGGCGTCGACCCAATCAGTAACGAAGAAGGTCCAAACCCACGACTTGCCGTAAGCTTGTTTTTCTTCACACATTCCCTTGCCCTACCTTTTCTACTATTTCTTCGTCGGAGGGATATCACTTCGCAAGAGTTTTTTCTTGTCCTCCGTTTTTTAGTCCACGCGGATACCCAACCCCGAAAGCTCCTGCTGCCCCAGCGTTCTTCAGCCCAATCGCTTGTTCAATCATGTGAACGTTTTGATAAGACCGTCCGAACTCCCCTGATTTCCCTGTTTGCCCCTCCCTAAGGTTTTCGTCCTCTACTTTCCTTAGAATGGGAAGCCCGTCTGACTCTTGACTACGGCTCTGTCGGACCTTACTTTTTGGAGTTTTCCTCTTCCAGTGCCCTTACGTTCGGTGTGCTCTCCCAACATTCCTTTTTTTCCCCATGAGCTCGTTGCCCCCCTCTTCACGCATCACGAAATCATCGCCGGTTCCCTGGAGCTGGAAGTGGAACTCCGTCTCCCCTTTGGCCCAAACCCCTTTCACGTCATCCTTTTCCCTTTTCTCACTCCCTTCCTCGAAGCGCAGCCTTTCTTGATTTCCTCCGCGATGATTTGAGACCCTCGGACACTGCAGTTTTCTGCCGCCTGGTGCGCCCCACCCTCCTTCCCTAGTTTCCTCATTTGTTGGAAGATGCGCTGCCTTAACTCTCTCCCACCCATTTTATCTGTCTCCCCCTTCCTCGATGGAGTTTGAATTCCTTTGAAACCTTTTTCTTCGTAATTGAAGATGCGACCCCACTTTTTTTTTCGCGCTTAAGTGTGAGGGCACTTCACCCCCCCTTGTGAATTTTTTCGCCTTTCATTGCACATTGCTGCCCCCAAAAAAGCTCGTCCCGGTTGAGCTTTTCGGTTTTGGTGTTGTTCTTTCATTTTGGTACGTCCTCTTACTTCTCCTCCATCCCACTCTTCAACTCACAGTTTTCATCTGGCCTTGTCGGAGGCGAACGGTTTACGGGGAATTTTTGTCTTGCGTTTTTCTTCCTGCGGTTTTCACAGCTCTTATGTGCGATTTGCGATCGGAATGCCCCCTCTTTGCTCACACAGGAACGCTCTTTTTTCTGCGCTTTTTTTCTTTTTACCTAGTCGCCGGTTTCTCTATATGATCCCCCACTCCCTTTTCGACTTTGATGACGATACCTGTTTCATTTTTCGGTAGGCAGACAGAAGCACCTTTCCCGTTCCCCCGACTTTCCCCTTGAGGACTCTCCTTCCCTCTTCTCCCTCCGTTTTTTTTTGTTCTGATTAGCTTTACTACCTGGCCAGTTATTGGTTGTAGGCCTAGTGTGCTTCTTTTCCTCTTAGAGGGGACTTCGTTTCACGTATCTCTTTCTCTTCTCGTTCCTTTGCCCCCTCGTACAGATATCACTCACCCTTTCCGTATCGGTGCAATCCCTCAGTTTGCGCCCACTAGTGGTGTGGTCTCCTGACTTCCCTTCCGCTCCTGAATCCTTTACACCTACTTCCTATTCGCCCCTTTCTCCTGCTTAAACATCCGGATCTTCCCCGTACCATTATTCGTTATCCATCCGAAATCTTTCAGAGAATGTAGTTTGCCAGAGTGGCCAGGTAGTATGTCTTACTTTTACCAAACTGAAATCCCACCCTCCCCCTCCTTTTTGTCAACGACTCGGACGCGTGTTTGTCGATGGTCGACTCTTACTGCACCTCCCCTTTTACCTTTCCCCCCCCTTTTTGTACAAGCGTCCGTTTACCCCCCCCCAACAACCAAACACGAGTTCGCCTTTTGAGCGTCTCTATACTCCTTTTTCCTTTAACTCCCCGAGAGTTCCTTATCACTATTGTTCAGCCCTCTTCGTACCCAGCGTTCCGAGATCTTCCCACCCCCGGGAACCTCGCGCGTTTCCCCGCAGCCTGGTCCCTTCTCTTCATTAGTGTCAAGCGTGCTCCCTCGTCGCTTTTGGTCAATCTCCAAGTACGGCCGTTGCCGGCGAGTCAGTTTTTTTTTTTTCTCAGAAATTTCCCCTGCTCCCGTGAGAGTTTTTGTTCCACATTGCTACCTTGAGTTTCCAGATTACAAGATACGTCGCGGACCTTTGGCGCGGAGTCGTGCATTATGCGTGAGGCCTTTTTTTTCCCACATTCCGCTCTTTGAACCCCAGTTACGTTTTTGCGCGCACCCCTTCCAATTTACTTGGCCCCCCTTTCACGTTTTATTACCTCAAAAAGCTGCTTCACTTCCACGTCCGAGGGTGTCGTTCCTCTTCTCGTTTCGTTCCCCCGCCCATTGTCTCCGAAACCTAGCGAAGATCTGAGAGACTTATTGTTTCTTTGTGTGCAAACCCCCTTGCAACCTTTGCTGCTCTTCCCTGACGTTTCTCGTTGACCTTAGTGTTGATTGCTTTCAACCAAAGTTTCGTTTTTTTTTTCTGCGCTTTCAGGCATGTCTTGTTTTTGTCTTTCTCCTCTTCCCTTCCCGTCCTACGCCTACAGCCATCTTCATCACTTTGTCCGTCTTCGGACTTGCTTTCATCTTCTCAACCGGCCTGCCCGTCACTTGTGGTCCCATCCCCCTTCTCCCTCCCGGTCCCCTTGCGTTTTCTTCGTTTGGTTTTCTCTTTCTCCAAAGATGTTTTGGTGCTCAAAACCTGTGTTTCCTACACTGTCGAATGTCCTAGCAACGTACCCATTTTCTCGTTTGGGATCCCTTTTTCGTTCTCCCCCCCCCCTCAATGCGTCTCCCGAGCAGTTTCCTATTCAATTTCTTTTGTGATTCTCCGTCTTGCAGGTGCCTTAACACTGGTGCCTTGTCGTATCTCTTTATTCGTATTGATGCATTCTACTTCTCTTTCCTTTGTTCCCCCTTTTCCCCTCTAAGAGTTCTTTGCGCCTAAACCGGTACCCGATCCCTCCGCCATGTTTTTTGAAGTCCCCCGTTCTAACTCCTTTGCTCCCTCGCCTTTGCACGAAGGAAGCCCCGGTTAGCAATTGCGCGTCCGTTGATCGGTTTCCTTCCCCCCCCAGATCGTCCCTGCCCTTTGGGTTTTCCAAGTTTGAACGCTGAAATCTACTTTTCTTAATCTTGTTTCTGAAGATTTCTCCCCGGTAAAACTCCTATCCCCTTCCACTTCAATGCTTTTCTTTTAGCTTTCCTCCTTCCCGTGTGTTCCGTCTCCGTTTTTAAAGACCAATTCGTCTCCCCGTCCTTTGGTTATCTCCAATGAAATTAGTTTTTTGCCCCCTCTCGCTTACCCTCCCTTCGCCCATTCCATCAAAAGTTAACTTGTCGTACTTTTTCTTCACGCTATTTACCAAAGTTTGTTTCTCTTGTATAGGCAAGCCCTCCCTTTGTGGTCGGACTCCCCCCCCCCTCTCCAAAGGCTTTCAACCGTTTGCCCCCGATTTGATACGTTCGATATTCCTCTTCAGTTGTGTCGGTCCTATACTAAATTCCCCAGTATTGGACTCCTTCTCTTTCGCTTTTCTCGTAATCATCTTGGCATCCCCCCTTCCTTTCCTCTCTCTTCCTTCTTTCTTTTTTTGTTGTTTTGACTGAGAGATGGGGAGGTGTCACTAGGGAGATTCTTCGCCGCGAAGGATGCCGCGGTCCCTGACTTTTTTTTAATCGGTATGCTGATCGTCTCATCCTTCTTCTTATCTCGACGGTGATTCTTCCCCCCCATTTCCCGTTCCTAGTTTTAAGTTTCTCCCTCCCCGCCCGGACGGTAATGCTGGAATATATGATCTCCAACTGTTGTGAGTTTTTTTCTTCTTTGCCACGAGACTTACCCTTTGGTTGCGAATTGGTTCTCTCAATCTCTGAAGCGCGCCTTTGTTACTTCCTTTTTTTTTGTGAAGCAGCCTATTACCCCCCCAATCCCTGCTCTCCCCTCCCACTTAACCAAAATGTTGATATAGCCCCCCTGTTGAAGTCCGCTTTCCTCGATCAGAGCAGATTGACTGTGGTAATGAGTCGTTTCCGTGGCGACCATCGTTCTTCAAAAGTCTTTCTCCCCTCAGAGTTTTCTGTTCACCCCTTTTCTTCCGCTCTGTTTGCATCCCATCCTCAAAGATCGTCCCCACTTGATAATTCTTATCTTGACCTTGTCCCGGGGAGAGCATGAAGTTATCCTCCTTTCTTTCAGGACCCTCCGATGGTGTTCTTTTTGTTATTCCGGTCTCTGCTCCTGCGAAATATCGATTGAAGTGTTCACTGACCCTTATTCTCCGCTGATTTTCATAAAGCGTAATTTCTATAGCTTTCTTCAAACACTCGCTGTCTGCACTGTCCCTACCCGGCTTTGTCCTTCCCCCCGTCCCCCGGGCCTTTTCCCTGCTTTGGCCGTAAGCAATTCTTGTTGTGGTTCCGTCCCCCTACTTGTTCCCCCATTTGCCCTGGGTCTTTTCTAGTCCGCATCGGGTCTGCCAACCTTTGTTTTCCCCCCCCCCCGCAATCAGATCCCCCTTGCCTCCGCACGTACACCTAATGCAGCCTCGAGTGTGATGAACACTTGTTCTTAAGTACTGTCAAGTCCCCCCCCCCCGGAGCTTTTTATCTTCCCTTTAGCCATAGTTGCTTTCTTTTTTCTTTCTTTATCCGCTTTCCACAGCAAGCGCTCAGCTGTCAACCCTTGGAAGCCCCAGCCTGCTTTGGTTTCCCTAATCTTGACCTCTATGTCGAAATCCAAGTCGATTGCCCCCTTTTTTCCTCCTTTTTCTCTCTTCTCCTTTAATAAGTGGTTCATAGAATGTTGGGTATTCGGTAACTCTCCCTTTTGCACTCGTTTTCCCCCTTCTCCCTTTTTCTGTAATTTCCGTCTTCCCTTTTCCCCCGTAAATCTGTGCTCTCCACACGTCTTTTTCACCGCTATTCTGTTGTTCCCCGCCCTTTTCCTCATAACTTAATGAATCCCTCCTTGCCATGGTTCCTCTCGTCTTTCTCTTCCCACTCCGTCGCACTTGGCCCCACAACCTCTACCGTTTTAGGTGAACTGTATTATCCACTCAACTTCTCCGACGTCCGCGTCTCTCCTTATGCCCTGGATGTCGCACGCCAGATAGCTTTGATCACATGGAATTTCCAGCCAGACTGTCCCCTCATCTTTTCGTGGCGTAACTGCTGGTTCCTTCTTTTTGACTCTGCGTTCTCCTCCCTCGCTCCCAACAAGATGGTGGTTCTCTGGCGTTAATTTAACTTTTTCATTCTCGGCTATTTAAGCTGGCCTTTTTTACGCTTGTTTCGTGGGTGTGAGGGCCTTCACCGTTGAAGCGTTCCGTGCATGTCATCCGCATTCCAAAACCACCGATCAGGCTCGCGTTTCCCTTCGGTGGAGGGTGGGCTTCCGTGTCCCGTCCGACAGGGAATTGATCCCGTTCTGCCCGACAGTCCTGTCTTGTCGGATGCGACACGTCGACCTGGACGGGTCTCTTCTTAGCCGTCTATTTTCCGTCTTTTCTCGAATGGATCGGCATCCTTTGTGATCTCTTATAGGATATATTTTTGTTTGTCGTCTGGTGAGGGAGTTTTTCTCCGCAGTGTTTATCGTTTGATGATAGCTGTGATCGCTCTCCATTTCCGAATATTGTCCAGATTTCCCTCCGCTCTCGCGGAGAAATGTATATCTTCTTCCTTGTACCTTGTCTTTACTTAGTTGGTAACTCTCTCTTGTATCTCTATTCCTCTTTTTTTTTAGAGAGACACCAATGTCCCTTGTTCCTGGACCTGGTTTGACGTCTCTTTCTGTTTCGAGGGTCTTTTTCGTTTGTAATTCTTACGTATTCTTGATTTTTCTCTCCTTTCTCTCTTATTGCTTTATTTCGACTTTATTTATCTTTTTGTCGCTCTTTACAACTCCCCTGCATTTTGTTACTTGTGTGTTGTCTTAGTATCCTTGTGTGTCGCGCTCTTTTTCTGGGCCTTTTCTCCTCCGATGGCATTTTTGACTTGCTTCTTTTCTCCTTTCCTCTTTACCCGAAGGAGTCCTTCGAATCTTCTTTTTTTGTTCTTTACTGTGTGTTGCCCTCCTGTCCTTTTCTTTTGTTTCTTCCACATCCTCAAGATTTACTTTGTTGAGCGCGTGGACTGGTCCTTCACCTTCCATGTCCCTTTACCCATTGAAAGCCCCACCCTCACCCTTTTCTCCTTGGCAACCCGCCGCACCGACTGCGTGTAACGCGTGTTTTGATTATCCCCCCTAAGGGGACATGGTCCGTCCCCTCCCATCCCACCGGGTGACTTTTGCCATACCCCTTGTGGTAAACGCGTGAAAACAAAAGTCTTTCTCCTCTAGTATCCTCCAATCTCTGCCGGCTTATCCATCCCCCCCTTTCATGCACCGTACTTTTTTTAGCGTGAGTTCTCTGGCTTTTTTCGACACCCCAACCCCTGCTGACCCCAGCGCGTCAGCAGAAATTCTTCGATGCAGTTTGTCAGTTTCCCCGCGTCTCGCGGGGCCTACATCAAGTCTGCCGCGTGTCGTCGATTCCTTTTTTCTTTTTGCCAGCCCCCTTTCCTGCTCCGTGCAGTTTTTTTTTTGGCCCCCATTTCTTCCCTCGTTCCATTTGGCTTTTTTGAATGTTGAGGAGGTTTTTTTTTTGTAGGAAGGTTGGTCACCACTCCCCCTCCCTTTTTTGAAACCCCTTCTGTTGTGGCGCTCCAACGAAATTGCACTGGCTTGCCGCTCGGACTCCCCCGTTACTGTTCCGGAATCGTTTTAGCGCTTCGTTTTGTTCGTCAAGCCTTCCCTCCCCACACTGCAAATTACTTCCCTCGAGACCATGTTTCATCCCCCCCTTGGTTCTGCAACTTGTCTTTTTCTTGTCTCTCTTTTTATCTCCTGTAAAGATTCATTGCAACCACGCTGTGGGCTTTTCCCCTTTGCTTTTTTTTCCTGCTTTGCTGTAGGTTATCCAGGTGCATCCAAGGAAGAATTACTCTTTTCCCCCTCTTTTCCGAGCCTTTATTAGGCCCCTTAGAAAGTTCTCCGGACTTTTTCCTCACCGCTGCCACTTCGGTTTTCCGTTCTGCCCGGGACTGATTTTTTATCGCATGACTTGCTGTCACCCATGGTGACTACCCATGAATGAGGCCTCTACTCCCTTTTCTATTTTGGTATCAACGTCTGCCTGCGCAACCACTCAATGCGTCGGCCCATCTATATCCAGAGTGCGGGCCCTTGTTGTCCCTTTTTCTTCCGTTTTGCCGTTCCCCCTGGTTGACGATGTCGCGATTTCCTTTGCCTCCCCGCTGCGAAGTCGACGGACCTGCCACTTCAAGCCTTCAGCTTTCGCTTTTTCTTACCAGGTTACCAGCTCGCACCCCCGTTGTATTTGAATTTCCAAGGACAGCATTCGCTTTGCCTTATCTGTTATCACGTCAGGAAATCTCGGCAGGTTAGCTGTTGTGGCCGTCTTTTAGTTGATTGCGTCACAAACGATCGGCCTGCCCCTCTGCGTTGAACACATACCCTTTGAATATCTTGCGAATCTTTTCAGAAATCTTTTCTCAAACTGTTACACTTTTTCGCACCCCTTCCATTAAAGCCTTATTTTCTGTTTTCTTAATTTCTGTGTGCGGCCTCCGTTTCTAATTTTGATCCGAATTTGCGTTGAATTTCTTCCCCCAAACCACTTCTTGCACATCTCCGATGCTGATTCTCGACCCCTCTCCCGTTTTTTCTTTTTCCTCGCATTTCTCCAGTTCTTTTGACTAGGACAGCATTCCTTCTTTGCGGCGGCCCCAGTCTGTACCATACTGCGCAGAGTGCGTCGATACTTTTTTTGCCTTTGTCGTATAACCCTATCCAACCGTCTGTGTCCCGCTTTTTTCGATTCGACGTAAGCTCCCTAGTGCCTCCCACCATCCCC
>Ga0179593_1370878_pt1 | contig 11117 bp, 12 predicted proteins | sample CZODoug2_1_08_16_FD_185931 | JGI IMG/M metagenome (GOLD analysis project Ga0179593, IMG submission 185931) | Vadose zone soil fungal communities from Angelo Coast Range Reserve, California, USA - CZODoug2_1_08_16fungal (PacBio error correction) | ecosystem: Environmental > Terrestrial > Soil >... | reverse complement strand
TTCTTCACAAGTCGCATATCTTTCGATCATTCTGTGTTCCACTCTCTTCCTGTTGTGATATACGCCTTTTTTTTTAACTGCCCTTCCTATTAACGTCGCCCTGATTGTCCTTCGTGCTATCATCCACTCTGTTCGCACTTCCTGCTAAATGGGTAAGAACATATCCTGACCACTTCCGAAACTCTAGAAGGCGCGTTGCCCTTGTAGAGGGTTTTTGAGTGCCCGGCAAAGGACGCGATCGGCGTCTCCTCTGCAGGATCGACCCTGAGAGTATACTTCTTCTTTGTTGTGTTTGCTCCCCCGGCGCGCCTCCAGGGCCGATGACCCCCAAGGCTCTTGTGTACGGAGCCTCAGTCTCCTTGATAAGATCCACCTTCCCTTTTCCCTTTTACTCAGAAAAAATGCAGCACCCGTGCCATTTCCCAACCCTTTAGCTGTTCAAACAACTTGTGTCGCCGAGTAAACCACTGGGTCGCCGCGAGTTCTCGGCTTCCCAGCCCTCCACATCCGCAGGCTCAGAGGTTTCTTTTTTTGCAGGTCTCCCTCTCCCCCCCCCTCCTACCAGATTTTGCAGGCCTTCCTTCCTGAGAGGACTGGGCCCGTATTCTATTACCTAACTTCTGCTGCCCTTTTCCTCGTTCTTCAGAGGTCCAGCGCTCGTTCAGCGCCGGTCACCGGATCGGCTTCCTGATGATGTTTCTCCCGTGTTCTAAGCGCCCTTTCTTGTTGCCCAAGGCTTTTTCTCATAGACCTGCGTTTTTTGTCTTCTCTTTTTTCCGGGGTCTTTTCGCCCCGATGAAACTTTCTTATCAGCTTTGTCCTTCGACGATTCATCATTTTTCGATCAACCGTGACGGCGATAGCCCTCTCGTAATAGTACTACCACCATCCGCCGAGCCACCTTTTGTTGACTTCAGACATCGCCCAATACTCCCCCTCCCCTTTCCCCCCTGCTTCACATAGTCTTGTCGTCAAGAGGGAATCGCACGCACTCGTCTTTCCCCCCTGCAGTTACCCCCCACCTTTCCCTATGCCTTTCACCCTCATATCAGCCGTCCTTTCCCACAGAGAGTCGGTCAGTCTTGTTTCCGAAGAGCCCACTCTTTCTCTCTCTTCTGAGGTCAGTCCAATTTGGGCTGCTATTTTCTCCGAGCTAGACATGGGAGCCGCTTGTCGAAAACCATTTCGTGGAAGCACCCCATACCCTCTCCCTCCTATAGACTAGTAGCTTTCCTTGACCCGACGCGTAAATCAATTCCATTCGTCAGACCCTCGATCCGCTGACCGCGTCCCCCTTTTTCGGGCATTAAATGAGGACTATCTTTAGAATTCTCTCTCCCCCAGTGATTAGAATCCGCTCCTTTTTTTGGAATCTTCTTCTTGAACACGGGTAGTCGAGAGTTAGTGTCCCATCGGCCCCCGACCTTCCGGATCCCCTCTGCCCCCCCTTCATCCAATGAGAGTCTCTATTCACCTAATAGCTTTCCGCTTTTGATGAACCACCTACCTTTCCTCCTTTTTTCCCCCAATCCTTCCTTTTTTGGTCTGGTATTCCCTGTAGTTTTTCACTGGACACTCTTCTAGTCTGCTAGGGTCTCTTTTTTCCTGCGAAGGTGTTTATTGATCTTTTTTCCTACCCTCCCAACCTCTGACGCCTTTGTCCGCTCCTTTTAAATCTTAGCTAGATTATACTCCCATAGTTCCTCCCTTCTACTGAAGAATAGAGTGCGCGCGGTCGACTTCTCATCATTTCAGGCGCCGTGATCGATTTTCGACCTCTCCCCCGCCTCTTTCTTTCCGATGAAGGGACCGTTTTCTGTCCAGTTTCTATACGACGGATATTTTTGGCCAAATTTTTCATGGGGTTTCTCTCTTCTCAAGATGGATTCTTCCTTCCTTTTTGATCGCTGCGCTCTTCGGACATGAGCGACGTCGATCATCTGTGACGCGTCTCCCCCCCTCCACCAAACAGATGTATCTTTATGTTTGAATTCCCGTTGAGCTGCTGGCAGCGTCATCTTTCCTTTTTGTTTTGTGTCGTTGTTTTCGAGTGTTGCCACATTTTAGTCCAGCCACTGACAAGAACTTGAATCGACTTTGCAGCAGATTGGAATCTTTCAGCACACTCTTCCCTTCCGGGCGTCGATTTTCGTATGTCTTCCCTCGGACCTGTCCTCGAGCCCGTGCCAGTCGACCACTCCATCCTGGCCCTTTCTGATCCCCCTTCACGTTCTTTATTTGGCCTTTTTTCCTTGTTACCTTCTAGATCCACCCGCTTTCCTCGGGGACCAGAACCTTCCTTGTGATTCTGAGCAAAGACCAGCCTATGGCGATTCTCCCGTCCGCCTACTAACGTCTCTTTTCGTTTTTTGTGGCTTATTCCGAGCGTAGTCCTCGTGACCTACCGAAGTCCAACGTTTCCGCTCGACTTGTGAATGAAGTGACCCTTTCCACTTTTCCGTTCTGTCTTCTACTTCATCATTTTCCTCCTCCATTTCTTTCGACATTGAGCACTTCCCCCCACAAGCTACTGAGCCCGGGAGGTTAGTATTGTCTTGATCGTTCGTCCCCCTCTCCTTCCTCCCCAGTATCCCCTCGCGTTCCCTCCGTTGATTTTTTTAGAATTCATTTCATGTTCACTGGCTGAGGCGACATTCCATGTCCCCCTCGTTTGTCTGAAGATATTCTATAGCCTCGGCGGGCCACGTAAAGAGTTATGTCCTCGTCGTTTACTCATTAGCTGTACAGTACGTCCAAGCACAAAACCTTTCCTCGCCCGACTCCCTCCCGTCTCCCTTTGCCACGCCCGCTTTCCCTTTTGCCGGCACTCCCCAACGCTCTTTTTGATCCCGTCTTTATTTGTTCTTCTGCCCCTGTACCGGCCCGAGGGAGCTGTCTGCTTACTCTTCCCCCTTTTTCTTCCCTCCCTCAGAATGCGGTATCAGGTTCCTAATCTTTTCCTTCCTTTCTCTTCTCCGGGAGCACGCCGCTTCCGTTGATTGAAACGATTACACCTAGCCTAGTCTTTTTTTTCGAATTTTGATAACTCTTCCCCCACCCACCTCCGCTCGCGTTCCCTTCCGGACGGAGAAGCTTAATGACCCTCTTCTTCCTTTCCCGGGTAGCACTCCCCGCTCCCGCCCTTCAATCCATTCTTGCAGATCGAGCCTTCTGACGCTTGGCGGCAACTCCCCTTTGGGTGATCATCGTGTATTCCTTTATAATTCTCGTCGGGTGATTCTCCCTTTTAGTCCCCTTTTTTCCTTTCACATGGAGCTAATACCTTCGATGTTTATCTGGTCGTCGGGAGACCGTTCCCGCGTCGATTTCGTGCCGTGCTTCTGCGCATCCGCCTGGACCTTCGGCGCCCACCCCTCCGGAAAGTCAACCTGACTTTACCCTTCTTTTATTCTGTTCTTTTATCCAGTATGTCCATTTTTGAGTTTCGCTGTGTTTGTTCGGTCATCAGTCTTGTTATGTGCGGACGGATCCCTCCTTTTCATCCGTTGTTGTTGTTCGTCTATTCTTCCCTCTCCTTTTCCCGCAGATATACAAGCAACACGCTGTAAAAGAACTCTTCCCCTCTGACCTCGTTTTTCTCCACCACTCCTCAGGTTTGTCTTCTTCTGTGGTGAGCCCCGCGTCCAGGAGGGAGTCGCCGCCCCTGAAATTTCCCCTCGGTTTTTTTTCTTTCCTCTTTACAGACCCAGATCGACACCTGAGGGTTTTCGAGTGGTTCTTGAATAGAAGGGTCCTTACCGTGCTTCCCCAGACTCGATGATAACATTTCTCCCGCTAGCTCGCCACGCCGTCCCGACTTCATCCAGATCCCTCTCAGGCGTCTCCCTTTCCTGTCTTTAGGCAGGGGTTCTTTTTTCCGCTCCTTGTCATTTCTTTGCCCAGGCCCGCAGCTCTTGGTTATGATTTGGCTTCCCGTGCTTCTTCCCAAAAGGCAGCTTCATGGTTCCTTTTCTTTCCTTCTTAAACATCCAATCGGCTATTGCCCTCCCCTTTAACCCTATCCTATGCTTCCCTGATCAGATATGTCTTCCTTGTTCCGTTACCCCTCCCCTTTTCTCAACGAAATACATGCTTCGCCCGGTCCGTCTATGGTCTTTCCTACTGACGTCAGATTCTTAGTGTTCGGCCCTTAGACGGGTGGTGGTGTTGAGTTTTTTCTTCCCCGGACAGCGTTCTCCCCCGCGCTTCTCTCTCTTTATGTGCGGTTGTAGACTTTGTGCTGGTCCCCCTGACGGAGCATCAGATAAGCCCTTCTCACTCGATGCCCCCAGTGAGGGTACGGCTCCGCGCTCTGATGATCTCCACCCTCCTCCCTGGCTTTTCCTTCCCAATTTCCCCGCCCTGTGTCTCCAACAAAATGCCCGATCGATTCCTCCTCACATTGGACTTGAGCCTGTTCTCCATGGTTCCGTCCGAGTTCTCTTTCTCAACTGAAGCCACTTTACCACCGCAGCTTTCCCCCCGTTCTCAATGTTTTTTGGTACCGGTTTTGTTTCCCCACCTTCTACCGATGTAGATTTTCTTCAGACCTCCTCCCTTCGGACGGGGCTTCCTGCGATCATCCTTTCAGCTTACCTTAGTCTTGCAAGAGTACGCTTCTCCTCTAATCACCCAACTTATAAGGCTTCCTTCTTATGAGCCGGATCAGTTCCAAGGTCTTGGCTTCCTACGATTCATTTTATGCCCTCTCTCCTCGGTTCTTCTCTCTCAGGTGGATCTAGTCTGGTCCCCTCGATTCCTCCTTCTTTCTTCGTAGGGCCAGCTGTATTTGTCGTACTGGCACTCCTTATTATGAGAGCCTTCCTTTCCCGTCGCACTCTAACCAGATCCGCCGGGCCGGCCCTGCGTTGTTGTCTCCGGTCCCCTCGCCTACCCCTTTGCTCCATTTATTTCGGTGAGCGTGTAGGTTTGCACGCCCTTCCTTGATTCCGGCCGTTTCTTCCAAAACAGCCCCCGAGATCTGCCCAGTCCCTCCATTCTCCCCATCCAGATTTCTGTGCGGGTCCTTTTTCTAAGTTTTTTCTTTGATCTACTCTTTTCTTTTTTGGGATCACTCCGATGCGAGAAAGTTGGGCGGAGAGAACCACTTTTTTTTCTCCCCTAGCGACGCTATTAGATATTGCGCTGTTCGGCCTCAGCTCGCCGTCCTTCACGTCCTTTTTTGTTGATGCACATCAGATTCAGTGTCCTGTTAGGGCTGCTCGTTCCGACTGCCGCTCCCTTTCGGCCTTCTCTGTGCACTCCACCTCTCTTCCGATTCCTTCCGCCCGAGCCGAACCGGCCTTCGAAGGTTTTTTTGGTCAAGAAGTTTCCGATGACCTTTTTCCCCCCCTTTTCCGTAGAGCGAGAATAGTTCCTCTCTCCATCCTTGCAGCGGTTGCTCCTTCTAATAGCCATCATAATCGTTTTTTGATAGCGATTAGGGTTAGTCGGTCTTCACAAAACGGCCATCTCTTAAGGTCAGAAACAGGTCAGGCTTTTTTCCGTGTCGGCGGCTTAAGATCTACTCTTCCTTAACCTACCAACTTCTTCTCGTTGTTAGGCCTCGCGCGTGCCATTTTTCCTTCTTCTCTTTTTCGCCTCAATAATCTTTTCTCGTCCTCCTCGAGTGCGACCGGTCTAATCATGACTCAATTTGAACTCTTTACGAGCGTTCCCCGACGATGGGGCTGTTTAACTTTTTTCTTCTCAGATGATGGAGGAACAGTACTTCCCCGATCGTCCCTCTTCTTCGATCTTGATTCACACTTAAGGGTCGACCTTGAGCCGAAACAGATTTTCTCAGAATAGTTCTGATAGATCGCCCGCCTTTCACTTACCCGACCGAGAGCATGGTTTTTGGTGCTTCGGTGACTCTCCCTCCCCCCTCCCCCGTTCTTAGATCTGGCTGTTGAGGCTTCTGGGCTATTCATCGGTCAGGGTGTTTGTGGGATCCCCTTGGCCCTGTTCCTCCTCTTTATCACATGGACAAGAACTGAGCCTCCTTTCTCTGCATTGTCGCCGGGTCTCAAAGGCATGGCCGGCGATTTCTGGTTTTTTTTCGTTCCGCGAGGCGGCCCTGCCGCATCGTTTAGTGCCAGTCCCCCTCTGCCCATCTTCGAAGCGTCCCCCTCCAAGTTATTCGGACTGTTCCTGCCCGGCTCGATCAGCCTTCTATGATCTTCAGTAACCTTTGATCGTATCCTCCCAAATCACACGTCCTTCTCCCCTTCTCATACATCTCCCATCCGTTACGTTTTTTGTTAGTCGTATCGAGTAATCGTTTTCTCTGAACTGTCAGCTGCTCTGACAGTTTCTGAGGCCAGTCGCTCCCCCTTCCTGCTATCATAGACCCCCATCGTGCTCCCTCTTTCTCCTTCCAAAACCCTCTTGTCGTCTGCCCGTGGTAGCTGTCGCTTCTTCGAAGAATCTTTTACCTGCACTTTCCCTCTCGCTGCCCCCGCCCCAATGAGTCGAGAGTCCCACTGCTTATTTTGTCATTACTTGCATTGAATTTTCTGCTACACTTCAGGTCCGTGGAGATTCCTCTCTTACCTTTCTCGTCGTTTTTACCATTGCACGCTTTGCGCCTTTCTTTTTTGCATCCCCTTCAACCAGCCACAAACCCTGCCCGCATCTCTTCCTCGACTAATGAGCTATACGACTCTCTCTTCCTGTTTTGACCCACCCACCACCTAAGTACCGAATGCCTTCGCATCCTGTGCATGCGTTTTGTCCTATTGTCCTTGTGATGACCGGTCTCCCCTTCCGCGAGCCAGCTGGATGTCGTGATCAGACCCCGCGATCCCCTTCAGAAGCATCTTCCCTTTTCGCAATAGATAGGTATTTTTTCTTGCTGCGTTCTCTTCTTGATCACTCCGCTGACTTTCTTTGAGGTTTTTCCGTCCACTATTACATTGATTTGAGATGGTGACGACGCCGTTTCTTCCTCCCCCTCTCCCCTAACCTCCCAGCCTTCTTTCGGGTTCCCGTTCTCACGATTTTTTTTTGACTTACACTCCGGATACTCCGCTTCCGCGCAGCTAACGTTACTCGACTATAGCCTCCCTGAGCGCCTTTTTAGTCCCGTCCCAGGATGACGTCTTGCTTTCTTGTTGATCAGTTCTTTTCGTCCCTCGATTTGTTCTCCGTTTTTCCATTAAGCCCCTTAGCTCCCCCCTCCCCTCTTCTGACTCTCTTTTTCTGTCCCTCTATCCAACTGCCCTAGTTTGCTCATTTTTCTGCCTCCGATTCTCTCGTTTGCCCGGCCCCGCCCTTCCTTTCTTTTCCACCGGCTGATGCGGTCTGTTGAATCCCTTCTTTCCATCTTCCCTTTTTGCCCATGTTTGTCTATTTCTTATACGAGTCTCTTCCGGACGATCTCATTCTCCTCTTTTTGTTTCGAGCGAGATTCGTATGACCGCTCTCTCCCTTCTTTTCAAACACGCCCCATTTATCAGAAAGAGGCCCCTTTGAACACGCGGGATCACCCTACTACCCCTCCATCCGTTTTGCTCTCTTTGATTTTAGGATGTGGCTGCCTCTTCCAGGCGGAGAGAGCCCCCCTTTTCCCCCTGACCATGTCCCCCACTTTTTTTTTTTTTCTCGTCTTCCATAACATCTCCGTTTAAGCTCTTTAATTAGCCTTTCCCCCCTCTTATCACTCCTCGATGAACGCCCGCTTGATAATAAGAAAGCCTCCACCGCCCTTTTTCCTCCTTGCCTCCCCCTCCCTTCGCGCTCATTTTTTTCTGTCAGACAGGGCCCAAGAGTCTGCTCCTCGGCATTTATAAGTATCTGGTTCCCTTCATTAGCCAAAGGAACGATATGTCTGGCTGGTTTGATGGCCAGTCCTAGTTTGTTGCCCCGGTTCTTCACTTAGCAGATCTCCCCCTAGGGAAATCTTTTTCATGGTTTTTCCCCCCCCCCAATATCGTTTTTCTTGTCTCCCTGCGCAAGCTTCACTTATTTTGGTCCCCCCTTGGGTAACTTTTTCTCTGTTCTTCTAGATACAGGATTTCTCCCTCTTTCCTATTTCGCAAAGGAACATTGTTATTTGTTCCTCCCCCTTCACTCAGACCAACCCCCCCCTTTTCAACCTCGAATTCTGAGTTCTCATTTAGACGTGGTTTTTTTTTCGTGAAGGCCTTCCCCCCTCCGATCGGCTCTCCTTTCTTGTATTCTTCGTGCGATCCGTATCTCCTTTTTTGGTGATCACGGACGTCGCCTACTCCCGGTTTCACCTCTTCCACTGACGTGTCAGGCCCGCCATTCAGATTTTATATACCCTCTACTTTTTTTCTTTTCGCGCCAATGCCGCCCTTTCCCCTTTCCAAACTAATACTTGTGACCGTCAAAAAGGGGCTGGATTCGATAGTCGCTTTCGAAACTTTTTCGCCCCCCTCCTATTATTATTCTCTGTACCTCTACCTTAAACCGCTTCCAGCGTCCTCTCTGTTTTTGGAAGTACATCTCTCACCTTTCTGTCGATGTCGAAGGACGACCCCCGCTCTTCTTTTCCTCCGTCTGAGTTTTCCCTCCCGTCTTCTGCTTTTCAAGTTCTTCTACTGAGGTCCTCGGCTCGTAAGTACCAACTGTACTCGACATTTTTGATGAGTAGTCGAACGGTCTAGACTCCCCCCTAGGGCTTTATTCTTCATACCCCCCCATTTTCTTCCACCCTCGTAGAAGCTTGATGATCGATCGGGAAAAGAGCCCCGTCTATTCCTGAATACGTCGCCTCTGGAATAGTCTGTGCTGTTTCTTCTTACTAAAGTTGCGCGAGCTTCAGTGCCGTCGTACGCCATCCCTATTTAGGCTCGCCGGGCCGTCCCCATGGAGTGGGCGTCCTTCTCCAAGCATTCCACCTTCGGCTTCCATGTTTTTTCTCCTTTTCCCCCTTTCTCCTCGGCCGCCTCTTAACCGTTTTTCCTTAACCAAACGACATTTTGCAAGGCATCCTCCCGGCCTCCCATACCCCAGGGCGGTTTTTTCTTTCCTTTTTCACACCCTATGATATAGAGACGATCTTACTTCCTTAGTGCGCTCTTTATGCTCGAACTTTTGGCTGCGCAGTTCCTCAACAGTTTTCCCGCAGAGAACTCCTCATGCCTCTTTTCCTGAGGACCCTACCGCGCTACTGTAAATCTTTAAGGTTTCCTTCCTCTTCAGAGGGCACCCTATCGAACGTGTTGTTTTTTTGCGATTAGACTCTCGCCTTCCTTAGCCTTCCCTTTAGATCTAATGAGAGAAGGAACTTACCCTTTTCTCCTCCCGTGAGTCGAAGGTTTATTGGGTCATTCCCTCCTCACTAATTCTCTCTCCATCATTCTTTGTTCCGCGCCTTCAGAGACATTTTAGTGCTCCAGTCCCTTTCTTTTCATCCTCCTACGTTGTTTCTGCTTTCACTTATTTTCCTTTTGTCCCCCTCCCTGGCCAGCTCTTAGGTCTTTTTTTTCTTTATCGTTGTCCTGGCTGTCATCCTGATCTTCATTTCATGACTTACCCCCCCTACATCTCTCCCTACGTTGTTCGGCGCGACTGCCTTTTTCAATATCGTCTATAATAATCCCCTCTACCCGTCTCCTCTGACTATCTTTTTGCGCGCTTTTCGTACTCCTCACCTCAAGCACCCGTGATCTGATCTCTTTTTGCTGCATGCAGTATCTGCTTCTTTCTTTGCTTGCGCTGATTCCTTTCCCCGCCCCCGCTATATTGAGGCGTCTTTTTCTTTCCAACGTTTGGTCGCCTCTTTCGACCCTTTTTAGTCCCTAGGTTCTTCGCCGTTTCGTATAAAGGACCTTTCCCTCTCGGTTGTGACCGCTCCTTCCCCCTACACGCCCGACATAATCGAGATGTATTGGTTAGTTCCTTTTGTGGTGCCAGCGTCATCGGTTTTGTTTTCTTCGTTGACGCTGGACTCCCTTTTGTGTCGTCCTCGTGCAGCCAATTGACACTCCTTTCCTGCCGAAGGGGAGGCCTTAGCCTCGACGCACAGCCTGTCTTTCGAGATGTTTTCGTAAGAGGGCCTTGAGGGCGGCACTTTTTCTCTTCCTTTCAAGTCTCCCCCCTCATTTCCATTTTTTTCCTTCATCCTAAAGTTGATTTCGGTCATTTCTGCGATCCACTCCGCCACAACGAGGACGTTTTTCCCCTCGGTCGCTTAAGACCCCCCAGCCGATTGTCTCGCCCCCTCCCCACATCATCGACAGATTCCGTTTGTTGACTCTGCCTTCTTTTTTGTCTTGACGAAGTTGCCACTTCGACGCGACAGGTGATTGGAGGGACGCTGATCGGTTTTCTGAATCCTCTCAGAATTCTGTTGAGAATTTCACACCCCCTCTCTCCTCTTTGCCGCTGCTGGTGTAAGTTTCAGTTCTTTCCTGATCGACATCCCCGAGTCGTCACCTTTTTCGCCTTAGGCTCCTCCTCCCGTTGTCTGGTTTGCGAAGCCTTGAATTTTTTCAAGTGCTCCATTTTTGTCTGCGTTTTTTTTTTTTTTTCCCTTCTTTCTCTTAGATAAGCTCTGCATTTCTTGCTGGCGGGCCCGACCCAGATTTTGCATCTCCTTGCCGAAATGATGCCGCCGTGATCCCTAAAAAAAACCACTTTTCTTTTCCCTCTCCTCGGCAAGATCCCTTCTCCCCTCGCCGCTAGCGGCGGCTTCCCGCAAATCCAACAACGCAGTTTGACCTAAAGCTCATGCAGTCTGCGTCGTTTTTGTCTGCTGGTGCTGAACCACTTCTTTGCCCGGCAGTGCAGACCGAAGTTGGATGTGCTAAGTTTCGACGTCTGCATATTTCTTTCAGGTCGCCTTTCTCTTTGTCTCTGAGAGAAGCGTTCCGACCTTTATTTAGTTTGAAAGCATGCCCTTTCTCTGACTTGGTTACTCCAGTCCGTTCGGCGAACACCCCCTCTCTTCCATAAAAGAAATCTTTTCCGGCCGGAGACTAGTCCTTACGAGGGGTATCTGACTCGTTTCGCCGTTTTTTTTCTAATCCAATCACATTCCTTTGTGAGTCCCCTCGATTCGTTAGCATGGGACTTACCTCTTTAGTTAGTTGGATAATCTTTTCTCTTTTTTTTTTTTGTGACCCAGGAGCCCCTTATCACCTCCT
>Ga0179593_1357183_pt1 | contig 11117 bp, 9 predicted proteins | sample CZODoug2_1_08_16_FD_185931 | JGI IMG/M metagenome (GOLD analysis project Ga0179593, IMG submission 185931) | Vadose zone soil fungal communities from Angelo Coast Range Reserve, California, USA - CZODoug2_1_08_16fungal (PacBio error correction) | ecosystem: Environmental > Terrestrial > Soil >... | reverse complement strand
TCTCTGCGCATCGCTGTTGCCTCATTGCCGCTCCCCCCCCCCCAATCCCCTCACAGCAAACTCTCGCATTCGCAGTGTTGACTTCCCACCTCGTTCCTCCATCACCATCCCCCTCTATTGTGTCCCCCAAGGATGGCGGCAATGAGCGAACTCCGCCTTTTTCCCCCCCCCCGTACGTCTTTAGTGTGGGTGTTGAAATTACCTCCCCTTATGACGCGCGTCCTTTTTCACTTAACCCCCCCCCCCCACTCCTCTTTTAGTCCTTTGATTCCCCCGCTCCCCTCTTTTCCCCCTGAAACGTATGTCTCACTTCGCGAATCTTTCCCTCGTATCGGATCGGCCATTCAATTATTTTCCGTCTTTTTTGAGACGTTGTGTCGCGCACCTTCTTGGCTTTGACCTTCTCCTTAGAACATTCGAGGATCTCCTCTTTTCCCCCTCCACACCGCCCTCTTGCTTTAGGACCAGCACACAAACGCGTCGCGCTTGGCGTTTTAGGAGAGCGTTTTTGACCAGCTTTTTATTTGTTTCCAAACCATAGAGGGTGTCTTGTTCCTCCCCCTTTTTGAGGTAGCTCAACGACACATCCCGAGGGCATTCGGTTGACCCTGGGTGTTTCCTTTCTCTGGGAAGGACGTTTAAGTTTCTCCGACCAAGGTTGATGGCACGTACGCTCCTCCCTCGCTTCAGATCCGCCGCTGACCCATGATTTTCCCCTTGGGGGATGGTTTCCGTTGTGCCCACCTGTAGACCGTTTCTTTTCTTTTCCCCCGACCCAACCGAGTGAAAATCTGGTCGTCCGCTCCTGCGTCGAGCTCCTGTTCTTCTTTTTCAGCTTGCCAACCCATTTTGATTTTTTTTTTTTTATAGACGCTCTCCTACTTTGAAACCCGCCGCACCCTGTTGAACTCCGGTGGTGATTTTTTATTTTTTCCCGCCTCTCGATCCACCCCCCCTACACTTTTTTTTCCCTCCGATAGACGCTTGCCGGCGCCCAGCCTTTTTCGCTCCTCCTTCCCCCCTCCCCAGACGGCTCCCCTTCTCGGTATCTTGTGACTTCCGCATCGTGCTCCTTTGCCGTCTGATTTTTCATACGATTTGCAACGTCGGTGCGCGCGCCTTTCTGTTTCTTTGTATGGCGTCCCCCAACTTGCTCTTTCCTCCCCGAAGTTGTTTGCGCGAAAGCCGTTTCTCTGCGGCCGTTCCTCCTTAGCGGGGCGGGCTATTCTTTCTCCCCTTCCTTTTTTTTTGAGAGACGACAGACAACTCCTTCCTCTCCCCTTCCGACGCGATCCTGAATTCAGTCGCAAACGTAGAGGGATTCCAGTGAAATTTGCGCCGACCGCGACCGCTTGCCCTTCTTCCCTCCGACAAGCGGACCCTCGGCTTCCTTGAGTTCTAGAACGATGAAGGAGTCAATTCCCCCCCTTGAGCCTACCGGAAGGTGATACGTTGAGTCCTCCCGGCAGACTGAAAGTGCAATCCCCCGGTCGATCGCGTCCTCCCTGCAACCCAGTGGTTTTTTTTTTTTGATCAGGCGAGGGAAATTTTACCTTCCCCCCCCCCTGATACTAAACTCTGGAGGACGTTGTTACAGGTCAACTTTGTCTTTCTACAATGTCCCTCACCTGGTGGGCAAGTCTCAATTCCCCCCCCCCCCCCCCACCCCTGACCTTTTTTCCTCGTTTTCTTTGGAGCTTCTCCTCCAGTGTGAAGGCTGTGTAGCCCCCCCCCCAAATCACGATACGTGTCCTGTTGGCAACCGAATAGCCTCCCGAGCCTTCAGCTGGGTAAGAGGATATCCTATCTCTACAGGAGACCACTTCAGCAGAACTGGTGCCCCGTTTCCCAAGCCAATGCGTCCAAAGCATACAATGCCACCCCCACCGGTCAATGCATGCCTTTCTTCTCCGATGTACATTTGAGCGCTTAAGCCCCTTCCGCGCACCCCCCCCCCCTCTGTTTAAGCCTCCTTAGAAGGTCAAACGCCGCTCTCCTCCCCCCGTAACGCGCGTCCGGGTGGTGGCTAATCTCCTCTTCCCCCCTTCCATGCGGGTCGGTTGTCTCCTCTTTTTTTCTTTGACGAGACTTTGCCAGACCTCTTTTTTTTAACCCTTTAAATACCCCCCTAGGTGCGCGGTGATGGTGTTGAGTGAGCAAGTCCGCACGCCATATTGATATTTCGACCGTTCTCTAGTGTCCCGATTCCGAAGTTTCGCCCATTTTTTTTCCCCCTCTCTAGAACTAGGACCCCCTTTTTCCTCCAAGCCTTGAATCTAGTTTTTTTAGAAATTACCTACGGGCCGAGGCAAGTTTCCTTTTCTGAAACACCACACTTTCTTGATTGCCTTTTCCCCCCTCTTGCGTTTATGAGCACGTCCTTTTTTTTGAAGATACTGTCCCCCCCTCTCTGTTTGCTGAGGTTCTCTCTTTACGCGTGGATTCCCCCTTTAGTCGCGACGAGCCTCCTTCTAGTATTGTAGGGATTGGTTTGGATCACTGAGACAAACGAGACTTTTCCCTTCCCTTTTCCTCCCTATATCTTTTACTACTTTGTTTTCTTTCTCTCCGAGCTATAGCCTTCCGCTTCTTCCCGAATCCCTCCCCCCCTCAAGCCCATCCCCTCTACTTTTTGAGCCGCCGTGGTGACCACGCATTCCGTGGGATCCCTCTTATTGTCCTCGATTCTCAGTATGGCACTTCTTCCTCCCTTCACCATCTAAGCCGTTTCTTCACGCACACGTCCTATTTTTTGTTTCCCTACTCCACTCTTGCCGTCTTTTTTCTCAGAGGAATAACCCCACCACCCAACCCCCCACTAGCTATTCTTTTTCCTTTGACACCGTTCGCATCAGAGGGACCTTCACCTCTTTCCGTGAATCGGGTTTACCCTAGCCTTTCTTCCTCCCTTCTCAGAAAATATCAATTGAAGTTTTTTCCCCCCTTTTAACCCCAAAAGGTTTGACGCCACCTGGAGAGTGACACCTTGGATCTTTTTTGAACCTTTCTAAACCTCGGGCGACAACCGTCCTTTCCGCCGCCCTGAGCCTTATATTCGCCACCACCGGATGGGCTTGGGTGAAGAGCGATGAGGTTTTTGGACCCGATCCTTTTTTTTTTTTGCCCGACTAGGCGGGTGCATGGTCCGGTTTTCCCTGTTACCCCCTCGATTTAGTCCAGATTACTGTCGTGGTGGCTGTCGGGCTTTTTCTTTCTTTGCGGCCCCCAGACCTTCAATGTCCTCTCTTTTTCGAGGTCGATTTCTCCTTCTCCTCTGTACCCAGGTGTACTTGGCTGGGGATGGTCTCATCTCCACCCTGGTTTACCTTTCTTTTTTTTGGAATTGGACCCCCCGTTTCGGATCGTTCTCTGAATCGTCGATCTTGTGTCTGATGGGCTTTGCCAAGTGGAGGACCTTTTTGAGTTAGCTCCGCTTCATCTTACCTTTAACCCGCCATCCGACGTTACCCCCTTTTTGACGGACGTCCTGGTTCCCCTCCCTAGCACCCCGCATCCCACGGTGCAAAGCAGTCTCCTCCGGCTTTGCGGCTCGGGATCAGAAGACCACTGGGTCTTACTTCGAGGTGATGTAAGTGATCTTACCGCCGTCAGAATTCGCGTTTTTCTTTTCTTTCCCTTCCTACGCTTGTGCCCGTCTGCGTGCCTTTTTGCCCCTAGGTCGCTTTCTTGCGCCCCTTGCTTCTTTCAGCCGTTTCGGCGCTGCATGCCTGGATCGAGGCGTCACGGATCAGTTCTCGTTCCCTCCTCTTCATTTCCTCCTCCGTTGTTGTGTGCGTTTTTCTTTCTACCCCATGATAAGTGACGCCTCCCCCCTTTTTTCCCTTTAGACTGCAACGTTAGGTTGCAAGAATCATTGCGCGACCCGCGACCTCAACTTTCTCAGTGGCACCGACGTTGCACCCCCCCCCCGGATTTTTTTTTGCACGCGCGACGTTCGGACGGCGGAATCCCTTACCCCTCCTTTACCGGCAGGTGATACTTCGTCTTCTTTCTATTTGGCGCCGGCAAGACCGTCTTTTTTCCGTTTAAAACTTAGGCGGGGGTGAATAGTCTGCCCCTTCCCTTCTCCACCACCTTGTTTTCAACGTCCTCTTCATGAGGGGTGTTTAACTGGCAAATCGCTTGACAGAGGCGACCACCCTTTAAGCCCACCGGTCCAGACACATCCCCGAAGTCAGCCCTTTTCTTTTCCACCTTGGAGCGGACACATACAGGTTGTTCACGGAGAGTTGGCGTTTTTTTTTACCCAAATCTTTCAGGTCGTACCCAGGGTTTTTGTGACACTTCTCCTCATCGCAAAGACCTAAAGGAAATCCTCTGTCTTGTAATCCCACTATATTAGATATATCAAAGTTTTTATGAACAGTAGAAGCACGGTCTACCGTTGCCAAGCCCCTCGGCCACTTCCCTCAAAAAAAAGGACCCGTTCACTTTTTTTGCTCACGGAGTGCGCGAGCCCGCGTCGCGCAGCGCAACAAGATGTTGAACGACATCTTCCATCTTTTCACCTTTCGTATCCTCATAGTACAACGCATTTTGGTGGTGGAGTCCCTTTTTCTGAGAGGTCGGTTGTCCGCGGGTGCACTTAAGACGACTATGATCGGTTTTCTCCCCCCCCAATCAGTTCTTCCTTTTGTGTTTTTGTCCCTCACGCCGAACCTTTTTCAACTTCCATTTTATCCGTACGGCCGCTATTCCCGATTCCGGTCTCCCGTTCCGGACAACTCTGATTGTGTCGAACGGACCTTTTTTTTTTTTCCCTCAGCATATGACGTAGTTGTGGGCAGTCCTTTCAGAGATCTCGGCAAGAGTGGCTTATTTTTTCCACCTAGGACGGGTCGTCTCCCCTTGGTCTATTGCGTTCGCGCCTGACAGTGCCTTTGTTTTTCGCCATCGGTGTGCGTTTTTTGAGACTGGACGTTTCTGAACAGCGCGGCGCGTAGAGCTATTGGGTTCTCTTTTTTTTATTGATTCGGGCATGATTTCCCCCCCACGCGAAGTTCGGTCTCCTTTAGTAGATATTTTTCCTCATCAGTGGGTTGTTTGTCAATTAGATCGACTTTTTTGCTCTGCTCCCCCCGCGCCGGTTTGGCTTTTCCTTCCAGAAAGGACAAACCCCCTCCGAAACATATATACATTCGCGAGACTCTGGTGTCCCCCCCTCGTCCTGCTGCTAATCAAACTACACTCGATATGCATAGGATCGGCACCTTTTTCCCACTGCGAACGCCCGCTTTTTTTTCGGAACACGTATCTGTGGCAGCCGCCCCTTTTCTTGACGCGATTCCGAGGGAATTTGAAAAAACCACACTAGCTTCATATTCGCTTTTCCTCCAAGTCGCTCTTTCTCCGCTTCGAACTTCGGCGCCTTTCTTTTTCTCTTCGGCGCGGAAAATATTTATTTCGTGCTTGCGAAACTACCTGGTAGAGACAATTTGGTCTTTTTTTCCTGGATAATTTTTCCCCTTGCACGTCGAGTCGCCCCTCGGTCCCGCAACCGCAGTTTTCCCCCCCCCTGTCAACGGGCTAGGAAGCCACCACCCGTTCGTTTTTTTTTTGTGAAGAGTGAGACAGTGCCGTTGAACAGCTCATGTTCTTCCCCAAAATAGAGGGTTTTTTAGAGACGACTTTTTAACTCGTTCAGACGTATCTCGGTGCATTGACCTGGGTTTTCTTGATCTTGCTTTCCGTTAGATGCACCTTTCTACAAGTGTTTCATGTTTTCAGACTAGGCGATCCCTATCCGCCGCTGCCCGTTTCATTGGCCTGGCGGATGTCGAGTCTTCCCCCCTCTCCCCGGGTATCTTTAGTTGGGACCTTTTTTTCCCGAAGGCCCACTATGGAGTATAGCGCCCTTTTTCCTTTAAGTTGTATGTGGCGGCGGCCAACCTGACCGGGTAGCGTCATCTTCTTCCAGATCTGACCTGGACGTCCCCCTCTCCCCCCCTTATACGTCGATTGGCCTTTTCGTAAAAACCGCCCACTTTTTTTCCTTAAGATAGTCCCGGGCTTGCCGGGCGCCATTCGGGCTACGCCTTATTTCCCCTGCCGGTAGGCGACTTTTTTGCTGTAAGTGGCTTAATCCGGCATTTTGCCCGCAAGCCTCGACCCGCTTTTTTCCCTTGAGCTGTTCTTCGCCGGCGGTTTGACTCGGTAGGGTATGGCGCAAGTGTCCATCTCAGACCTTGAATTTTTTTTCCCCTTTTCTTATCTCGTTTTGCTTTCCCTTTCTCTTCCTTTGGTTCCTGGAGATCTCTATCTTTTACCTCCTTTTGATTCTCCACCGACTACATGAATCCGTGACGCGTTTTTCCTTCAATTCGCCCCCCTCCCCTCTTTTGTTCCCAAAAATTGCGCCAGTTCCTCGACTTTCACCCGTTTTCCGTCACGTTTGTGTCACCGGAGTCGAATTCGTCGGCACTCGCCTGACCCTGATGCGTACGGCGGAATCCCAACTCCCCTCCTTCTTTCCTCCCTGCCTTTTGATCGGCGTCTCCTTTTTTTTTTTCCTTACCCTGGGCGGTCGCCCCCACAGAGGCTGTGTGTTTCGATTTTTTTGCCCGTCCATCCTTCTTTTCCCCTGCTGATTTCAAAGTAGAGCGTTTTTTCCAGGTCAGACCTCGCGGACCTCTTTTTCTTTCCCCCCTACCCTGGTGTGCAGCGGTTCTTTTCCTTAGACTGCAGGGCGCTTACTGCCCCCCCCTTTTTTTTCGGTGGTCGTTTAAACTCACTCCTGTCTCCCCGGGTGCATTGATACTCGACCACCCGCCAGGCAGTTCCCTTTTTCTCCTTTCCCCCCCGGATCATCTAGCTCTTGCCGCGAACTGCCTCGGTGGTGTCCGGGTTCAGTCGAAGTCGGCAAGGCCCCAGATCACCGTCCCCCCCTTTTCTGACCTTCCGCGATTAGCTTTTTCTAGGCGTACCCAGCGCAACCCCTCGTCAACCTCCCTGAGATGGTTCACCTTTCTCGTTTCCCTGCCAGCGGACTTGGTGAGGCACTACCTCTGTTGGGCTTTGGTAGACCGAGGTCTCCGAATCGATCCCAAGGCCATTTCCCAGTGTGCGGCCCCTTTGATTTTTCGTGCCAAGCTTTTCCATAACTATTTTCGCGCGATCTGCTCTTCCGAATTCGCTCCCGTTGCGGTACCTTGTTCGCACTTCTTTTACTAAAGGTGACACTCTCCCTTCCCCCCTTTGTTGGTTTTCCATTACTCTCCTTCTTAGTTCGGGAATTTCTGCACCCAACACTTGTTATCAGGGCTGCGACGCGTGGTCATTTCGTTCCCACTGGGACGCTCCGAGATCTTCTTCTTTGTCTTTTTTGATTCAGCGCTGACGTGTTCACACAGTCGAGCATGGTCTAGTTTTTAGTTCTGGTTGTAGGGTTCTGCCCCAATGCTGCCCCACCGGCGAAGGCCCCCGCCTCCGTAGATCTTCTTTTCTTTTGAGAGATTCCAGACGGATATTGGATCCCCTCCCTTCAATTTTTCCCCAAGAATAACCCCACCTCCCCCCTCCACGAACATATATCCTCCGCATTTTCCCCTCAGATGGTTGAATCCACCGCTCCTCCCTTTCCGCCCACGCCCCCCGACTTTCCGTCCCAAGTATACGGAAACTTAACGCCCCTTGGTTTTTCTACGCAAACGTATTTTTGTGTGTTCCCTAATTTTCCGCCCACTCTTGCAGCGAGTCCCTTCCTTAAGTTTCTGCCACCCCCAACACTTCGAGTGTCCCTTTTGATTACGACTCGCCCCTTAATGCTGGAATTAGGCTAGTTCCACGTCCCGCCTTATTTTGGTCCCCCCTGCAATTATTTTGTCTTTTGTTGCGCAAGCAAAACACCCCTTGTCGCTCTTACCTTTATTAATAGGTATTCAGGCTGCCCTCGTTCGGCCAAACAGCCACCCCCTCGCCATTTTTTTTTGCAGTCTCTGACGCAACAACCCGTTTCGTAGGAGAGAGAGAAGAGGGCGTGACCTCTGGAGTTAAACACATCGAGGGTGTGTTTCCGACTCGATTAACTCGAACGCCTTTCAGATTGCCTTTTTTTCCCAGACCTGTGTTTGTTCTTTTTGGGCTGGGGACGCATTTTTTTTTTTGAAACCCTTCCCTGAAACCAATTTTCCGGTAGACTTGCGCGTTTATAGAGATTATCCGCCCCCCAGTTTTGAACACCTTCTTTCCTGGAGTATTTTCGCCTCCCCTGAGGGCTTGAGTTGGCCACCGTCTTTCCCTATGTCTTTTTTTCTAGTAAGCGCTGCGTCTAGAGCCTGTTGCTGGGACGCTTCCCCCCCCCAAGGTTGCCGGCGTGGTTCCTCATGTCTGAAATGGAACCCGCATCTACTTTGAAATCGATGTTCCCCCTTCTCCTTTTCAGAGCCTCGACCTCCCCCCCCACCCTCGTTCCCCCGGAGAAAGCCCGATCCTTCTTGCCGGAGCCCTTCGTTCCCGTGTTGCGTATACCCCTGCCGGTAGGGTCGACTTCTTTATTTGATTCCGCTCTTCGCGCTGACGACTGCACTCCGACTCCGCTTTTGCGTCGGTTTCATACTTCGCCGTCTGGTTTCCGCGTCGCTTTTTTCTGGCGCAATTGCTCTTTCATCCGGCTGCAGCAGGATCGCGTTCTTCTTCATATCAGTTATGTTAGGCGTGCTATCCCCCCTTCTCCCCTGTTTTTTTTTGAGAGATCTCCCCACCGCCCCTGAAGAAGGACGCCGCGATCCGGCAATTTCGCATCCAACCGCGACTGTGTGCTGCACGCGCAATTAAGAAATGCCCCTCTTCCTTTCCGATCCCTTCCCCACGAGCCCCTATTCCCGAGCTTCCCCGAGGATTGAGGCTGTTCCTCATGCGAACTTGCGGATCAATTCAACCTCTCAGTCGATAACGGCAGGTGATTTCTGCTCTCAAGGACAGCTTGTTCAGAACTATAGGATTTTTAGACAAAATTTCTTCGTTTTTAGAGGAGCTCGGGTCATCCCCGTAACGACCAGCGATTTGTTTAACCGTTCTGATTTCTGTTAAATCACTTCTCGGAAAGCTTCGTTACCTTCCACCGTTTTCTTTCCCAGAAGCCCTTGTTTTACAGGGCGGGAATGCCTTTTGAAGTGATCGTGGTCCACCACGATCCGTTTCACCTTTTGTCAACGATACTGTCCCCTTCCTCAATGCCAATACAACCGTTTTCCCTTTGCGGAGAGATTCCGCCAGAGAGAGAACCGGCTACTTGGTTAGTATGGTGATCGTGGATTACCACGGACCATCATTCCCCCACTTCCCATTCCACCTTTCTATGAGTCCCCTTTTTTCCCGTTGCAAGAGCAAACACGTCTTGTTTCCCCCAATGGGCTTTTTTTTCCACGAAAGTCAGTTTCCCCCAGACCTGTTTTTTTTTTTTAGTCCTCTACGCTTGTTGGTCCGGGTGAGTTTTTCCCTCCCGCTTTTCCTTACTGACGGCCTACTATTGACCACCCTGGTGCATACTTTTGAGGCCCCCTTTTTCTTGCTCCTCCCTTGACAAATAATGACCTCGCCGTAACGATAAGGCTAGTTCCCTCTTCCCCCGCAAGTGAATCCCCTTGGACCTTCCTTTCTCTTCCCCCATTCCCCTTCATTACCCTACCCACTTCTCCTGATAGCTTTCTGGGGGGTTGTCTCCTATTTCGGAATCGCGTTCAGAGTTGGAGGTCAATTTCTGACCCACAAAATATTCCCGTTTAACGTGTTCTCATGATGCGTTTCGAATCGTCTGTCCCAGCTTGGGAGGGTGATTGGAGCTTGGCCCTTCCACAAGTCTTCCTCTTTTTCTTTCGATCTTTTTTGTCTTTAGGGTTGGTCTCCCTTAGCCGGATTCTTTTGCGCAAGAGACTTCCCATCTCCTCCACCAACTCCTTCTTTTGGTGTTTGTTCTCTCTCCCCCTGGTCTCCTTTCCCTCTCTCCGTTTTTTTTCGACCAATAACAAACCCCCCCCCCAGCCCATTCTACAGGGCTCGCAGACTCTTTGGACCCTCTGTCAGCGGCGACATCACCAGCCTCGCCTCCGTACCAAGTATGGCACCCCCCCCCTCAATTTAACGCACATAGACCGCCCTTTTTCCAAATCCCCTAGTGGTTTCCATTCACCCACTAGTGAAGCTGATAGGACCTAACCACCCCACTTTTCCATGAGTCTAGTGTCATTTGGATCCATCCTTTCTTGGTAACGACCCTGGTATGTGCGACCCTTCTGTCCTAGAGTATCGGAGCGTGACATATCCATCTTTACCGTAGGCTTTTCGAACGAACCCGTGTCTAGCACCTTATGGTAGTGTTTTGGCTGTGCTGATAGACCTCTTTCCCTACCGCCTCCCCTCACAGGCCACTAGGTGACCTCTTGTTTTGGTGACGATCACTCTTTTTTGTGACAGACTTCTTTTGAGTTTCACCCCCCCCCCGCTGGTTTATTTTCCCCTCCGATTGATTCAGTTCCTCTTTACCCAGTTTAGATCTATCGGCCGATGCGGTCGTGGTGGTCAATTCTCTTTTCCCTTGCCATATTTCTCGTTGGCAAAATTACTTCCCCCCCCCCCTTTTCTTCTTTTCCCTCTCGCTTTTTTCTTTGATAGATAGGACGCTGACTCCTGGCGTATCTCTTCTCGGCAAACCCTTTTCGAATCGCTTGGCGACAACGACGGCCCCCCCCCCTTGGGGATCGTCAGCGCCATCCCTCCTTCTTGGCTGTTTCTCTTGCCAAACTTTTGGCCCCTGGTTCTGATCTAGCTTTGTCTTTTTTTAACTCCCTCCGCTCGAAGTTTCTCTCTTTTTGTGAAGGACTTCTCCCCCTGGAACCCCCGCTCCCCTCGATCCCTTTCCCTTTTGCGTCGACAGACCGACTTCTGTTGTGCCTTCTCGACGCCGATCAAATGCACGGTCTTTTCTACTTTCTGACTTCCGCCCCCTTCTTTGATGCTGACTCTCAGAAGCGAATCCGTTCCTTTCCCTTTTCTGTCACTTCTCCGGCTGGTTTTGTTTCTTTTTTTCTGGTCCCCTCCTTTTTCCTTTTTCCTTCTGCTTCAAGTGAAGGATCGACGGCCACTGCTGTCTTTGCAGGGAG
>Ga0179593_1342907_pt1 | contig 11117 bp, 12 predicted proteins | sample CZODoug2_1_08_16_FD_185931 | JGI IMG/M metagenome (GOLD analysis project Ga0179593, IMG submission 185931) | Vadose zone soil fungal communities from Angelo Coast Range Reserve, California, USA - CZODoug2_1_08_16fungal (PacBio error correction) | ecosystem: Environmental > Terrestrial > Soil >... | reverse complement strand
CAAGGGGTGGAATTGTGAGCTTTCATGAGAAGCACGATCCTTAAGCCAGTCCTTCTTCCGTCCATCGAAGCACAAGCTTTTTTCCCCCTTTCAAACGCTACCGATGTGTTCGCCATCCGTTGCGACGCCCAGAGGGTGCGGACTGGTGCAATTCTTCCCGGCGTAACCCACAGAAAGAGGCAGCATACACTGAGGTTGGTCAACTTTTTCTTCTCCCCCTCCGAAGTTCGCCTTTTTTCTATAACCATCCGCTAGGAATGTGCTTCGCCTCTTTTCCCCGGCACAGATTTTTTTGTGTTCCTCTTACCCAAAGATGGCTTGGCACCTCAGAGTCAGTTGCACTTTTTGACTGACAGGTCTTTCTTCTCTTTTGAGGCGGTTACACCTCCCCCACCCGGTGGTTTCCCCCCAAACCGCGACAGTGATTCTACCTCCTGGCCTACTTTTCCCCAACCCACGTGACAAATGCTTGGCAAAAACTTCTTACCAAGATCTCTTTCTTTTCCCTTTTCCCCTCAAGCCGAAGCACCTCCTCCCCCCTAACCGCCATAAACCCCCCTTGCAGCGTGCAAACCGACTTGGATTTTCAAAAGCGATGCGCTCGTATAGGTTAATGTGAAGGACCCTTCGTTTGGTTCCACAACCCCCCCCTTTGTCACGCTCTCCTCCGGGCCGTCCACCCTTGACGGAGTGTTGGTCACGTTGCGCTGATGTGAAGCGGTGCTGGCGGGCGATGTCGACTGTAGGTTCCTATCCACTGGTCAGTGGCGTTTCCTTTTTTCTTAAGCGTGTCGCGTTTTTCGTCCTACTAGAAAAGGGCCGGGGCGAGTTGAAATTCGCCGAAAGAAATAATTATCGGCCTCGGCCCTCCTAGGCCTAGACTTCCCCTTTTCTCTTCAGATAGATGCCTCCTTCTCCTCCCGAATGCAGCGGGCGGTGGCTAAGCGCCTGTATTGGCGTGCTTTATAGGAAAGACGAGATGCTCATTCCATCCCCCCCCCCTCCCTTTCTTCTCTTCGGATAGGCTTCCTCCCCGTAGGGACGTCCCCCCCCCTCGACGTTGAGCGCGCTCTTTTTGTTTCCTTTGTACGCGTTTCCCTCTAGATACGATCGCCGGGCGAGCTTTTTGTTAGATTGTCCCTTTCTTTGCGCGCTCTGACTTTGAAATAGTCGACCGATGATAGTCGATCCATCTTTACAGACTTGATGGCTGACTAGTGGACGAAGGCGATAACTCGTGGCTTAGGACGGTTTCCTTCTTTCTAAATTCCCCGGCATTGCTCGATGGTGAGCGGCCGGTTCAGGCTGCCGGCTCGTCAGTTTTTTCTGGATGAGACACGCCCGGCCCGGCTGCCGTACTTTAGATTCTTTCCATGTGTATGTTCTTCTCTTCAATGGCAGCTTCTCGTTAGGATCTCGGACAGGAATTGCCTCGTTTTTTTTCGCCGTGCAGGCACGTTGCTCTCGCCCTGAATCTCGCTGTGCTGATCTGACAGGCGAGGCGTTTTTCTTTCGGCCAATTTTTCTTCTTTTGTACTCCCCTTTCCTTTCCCACTGTCTCGTCTAGCTCCCACCTTTCGCGCGCGTCGATCAATGAAGACGCGGCGTTCGAGGAAGATGGTTCACGTCCAGATAGACCGCAGGTCTTTTTTTTTTCTAGCCCTCTTCCTTTCTCACCGACCCAGGCCCTTCGCACGAGATCCACCTCGGAGCACGGGTTATGTTGTCCTGCATACGGCTTGGAAGGAGACGGCACGAAAGCATGAAAATGATTCATTCTTCTCCTTTGGGCCGACGTCCTCTTTTCGAGATGCGACCTGTCGTTAGTTTTCACACTCGATTTGGTGTTAAAGGCTCTCTTAGATGCCATGTCAGAACCGTGGCTATGGCAGGTTTTCCCCCCTCGGCAGGCCCCCTTCTTCTGGTCAGAGCCATCCCCAATGAGGCAGAATGAGATTCCCATCACGCGGTCCAGAATATTTCTCCGCGGAACTATAGACGGTAGTTCCCCCTTCTTCTGCGACCTTTTGTTTCCCCCCTGATCGCCGACTCCCACCCTCCCCGCTTGACACGGCCACGAGCCCAGCCAGGATTCCAAGGGCGACAACGGTTCTCTTCCTCATTGGTTACTCTTCCTCCCTTTTTTGAGAACCCTCCCTTTTATAGTTGTAGAGCGAGTGCGAGCCATCGGATTTTTTTTTTTTTTACCACGTACCGTTTCCCCCCGTTGCCCGGGAATTTTTTGATCGGCGGAAGCCCTTTCACGCATTTCTCTCTTTCCTCTCTTCAGACTTGTTGTTTGTTGCTTTCAGATGCCTTTTGACAGTCTATCAAGATCGGTTTTGGCTCGGCGTCATTCCTTCTCCATTCCTGATGGGGCCTTTTCATTCCCCTAGTCCACTAGAAGGTACGCATGTGATCTTCCCTGGAAGAGCATAGTGAAGAAGTGCTGCTGGCGTGGTTTTCTTGGTCAGTTTTTCGTGTCCGGAGATGCCCTCAACCTGGGGAGGACCTCTATTTCTGTTTAATCTCGGTATCTCCTGTACGCGTATCCTTCTCTCTGCTCGCCGTGCCCGTGATGGTAGAACAGCTAGCCTGTCATGTGGTGCTGGCGCTCAGACCCCCCCTTTCTTTCCGACTGACCCTTCCCTTCGACCTGCCTCGCCACTTTTTGGTTTTTTTGATGCTAGGCGCGCGCCCTTTCTTGTTTTCTCTTGGCCCCCGAGACTTTTTTTCTTATACGCTTCCTCCTTTTTCCCTTACAGATGGGGCTCGGCCTCATATTGCCGTTGGTGATGTCCGCAGTCTGAGAGTGCTCCTAACCTTTCTGAGGATAGGTTCCAGGCGGTAGGTATCTCCTTTCCCCGGCGCTGCATGTGACGCGGGCCCCCGATCTTCGGCGGCCGTCCTCGCCTCCGTTCACTACCAAATTGATCGAGAAGCGCTTTTTTTTTTTTTATTTCTCCCCGATTCATGGTCGGTATCGGGCTAACCTCTCTTCGGATTGGCCTGGCGGCGGTGCTAGCATGCCGCATAGTCCTAAAGAGGGGCGGCTTTTTCCACCTTGCCCGTGTCTGCAAGTGATATTCCCTTCTAAGGGGCCTTCCTTCAGCGCTCCTTCGCAGAGTCATTGACGGGCGTTCCATGAAAAACATCGAACGGGCTCTAAGAGGAAGAAGCCGGGCCGTGCTCTTCGCATCGGTATTTCTCGTGGACTGCCTGACCTCTCACCCTCGTCTGGCACTTTCTTTCGGCGAGATCGTATTACTCGGACGAAGCAAAGGCAGATGTTGATCAGGCGCCACGGGTCGCCAGCCCGGCTTAGTTTCCCTTCTCTCTTTCCTGTCGAAGAGGGCGGTCGTTATGCGCGCCTACATTCACGTGAAATGACACCCCCCCCATAAAAAGGATAGACGGAGTTTCCTTGCACTGATTTCCCTCTCCTCCCTCTGAATCCTCGTCAGTAGTCTTCGGTGATGCTTCCTATACTATTGCTATTACATGCGCCCCCAACCTTCGTATTGGATTTATTTAGCATTTCTTGAGAATACTTCCATACGATCGCCGCACCGACTTTCGATTAGACACAGCCCAGCCGGGCGAGACTTTCTTCATCTTCGCCCGTCATCTTCTTTCGTGCTCTACTCGAGGGCGGCGAGCTTGCGAAGATGCTCCTGCATTGCAGCCTAAGGCCGGACCCGTTCCAGTACGAAGAAATCGCCCGCTACCTTCGAACGCACGACTTTTATTATGAAGAAGAGGTCCCATGCCCTCCATTATTCAAACCCTTGCTCTTGACACAAGCCGCGGCCGGTTTGACCCAAGTTTCCTTTTGCTGTGTTTGAAGGACAATGCGGGACCTTTCAAATGTTTGGGTGTTTTTTTTTCCCAAGAAGTTTTCCCAGGGACCGCGTTAAGCTCCCCTTAGTTTTTTTTTACGTACAAGTCTTTTCGCTGCATGGGGTTTTTCTTTGCGAGGTTAGGGAGGTGCTTAGGCGGCTACGCGGGGGTTCTTTTTTTGCCCCGCCGAGTTGTTATTCCTTGGTTTGGACTTTTTTTTCTGGTAGAAGGAGGGTTTTGGGTCAGTCTCCTGGCATAGGGGTGAGGTTGATCCCGCCGCGTAATTTCGACCCCAACCTGCGGTCCCAAGAATTCCTTGCTGAAGCCATCTGTGAAGCGTGATCGCACGAGCATGAGCTGTTCGGAAATCGTCGCTCCTAGGCTAGCTCTCTGGTTAGGCGCACTCTCGTAGACTTTTCTGGTAAGCGCCACGCAGTTGGTACCGCTTCATGCGGTAAGAGTCGGGGTGGGCGGTCAGGGGATTGAACCAGGTCGGAGTCTTTTTTCGGTACGTCTTTTCTTCCTTCTCGTAGTTTGGGACGTGGGCTATGCTTGAGTGAGGATCGCCGTGCTCTGTTTAGGATCCTTTTGAATGTCTCATGTAAACACAAACCCAACCGGATATCCTCCTCTTCCTCCTTTGTTTTGTTGAGAGCTCTTCCTTTTTTTTGTGCGCTTTTCCTGACTGACCCCCTTATTCCCCTTTTCCGCCGACCCTATAGCATCTCACTCACAAAGCTCGCTTCCTGTAAAACGAGACCGCAGGAATGCGCTCCCCTAAGAATGTCTTTCCCTTTTCACTGATTCCCTCGTTTCCCCCCCCCCCGCAATTCTTTTTTGACCGTTGGTTTATACTGCTCTTACCACCTGTAGTGCGATGACACCGAGCTCGCGAGTGCGCAGTTCGGTGTCTGATGTTTTTCCTTTTCACAAAGCCCTTCCTCGGTTTTCCCCAAGAAGCATTCACCCGATGTTTGGTTTTCTCATTGCGCTTCTGCCGCGCTTTTACGAAAGGGCTGAAGTATTCCGCGGGATCAACCTCCACTTTTGCTGGCTTGATTCACAACCCTTCCGTGATTTCTGCCTTACTCCGCCCCAACCTACTCGCACCACTGATTGTTCCAAAACCGTCCGCGAACCCCGCGCGCAACCTCGCGCGAAGAACAGCACAGCCCCTCGCTCCCCTGCATCGTGAAAACCTCTCTTTGTAAAAAGAGCTTCCTCTCCATCGTGTTTCCTTTTTCCCGGAAAATTAGTTTGGTCCTAAAACACCACAAACATTTGCATCTCTGTTCTCAGGGCCGTCACCAATCGCAGTTTTTCAAAATGGAATTTTTTTTTTCCAGCTTGTTCCTTTGACCTTGCGACGAGCGGCAGAATACACCACTTGTGTTTCTGTTTAGATTTTTCCTGTTATTTTTCCTACGCGCCCTTGCTTCTCTCGCGCGGACGGAATGGCATCGACCGATCAACTCCACCTTCGATAGGCGCCCTCCTACCACTTCGAAGCCCTCTTTTTTCTTATGCGAAGAATTTCTTCTCCTGGCAAGCCCTGGATTTGGTTCAAGACGCCTGTCTGGCGTTTGAGCCGTAGAGGAACGAGTGACTCACGCCCTCGCTCACCCATACGGGAATGTTCGTGCAGAGGAATCGGCATTTTCTATGCACGGGGGGGGGGGCCTCCCTGACGGCCTAGGGGCAGTATGCGATTTCTTACCGTACGTTTACCAGGGCCTATAGTTCCTTCGAGATTTTTACGTGTCGATGGCTTTCTTTCGCACTTCTCCTCCTCGTAGACCGACCTATTAGTCGATCCAGCACAGAGGGATTTCGCTAATCGGTGGCCGACGTCGACCATCCGTGGCGCGTCTCTTGACGATCGAGTGCTCCCCTCCTAACGTCGAAGCTTTTGAGTGCATTGCCTTCGCTCTCTCCCGGGCAGGATTTGCCTCCTGCCAGGACAGGGCTGCGTACATTATAGTTTTTTTTCCTGCTGCGAGACCCCTTCACTGACGGAGCTGATTCGGACAGGCCCCCTTCCGGAGATCTATCGAAGGCAGCACGTTTTTTCATATCTTTTTTTCTCTCTCTCTTTCTCTGCAGCGCTCTCTTCACACCCCTTTGGTTTTCGCGAGAAGACCATTCGCGGGGATAGCTCATTGCGCCTCTATTAAGATCAAGGTGTTGACTGATTACGGCGTTTTGGCCGCCGGATTTCCCCTCGTTTTTTCTCAGGATTATTTTAAGCCCCCCGACGGTGCCGCGATCACCTAGTAGACGTGATGAGCCCCTTATCGGGGGGGAATGAGCCTGGCTTTGACACTTATTTATTTGCAGCGCCCCAAATTTTTTCATTCCCCTGACGTCCTGACTAGGTCCCGGGAGGCAAATTGTTTTGGGGGCAGGGTGTCCACGCGAGGCTGGCTCATGACAGCGCTCCGATTGCAGCCCCTTGGAAGGATTTCTCCTCTCATCTGGCAGGTTTTCCCTTTCTGACTTCCCCAATTTGCTTAGACTGGTCCCATCAAGTGAGAGCATTATCGCCGTAGCGAGGAACTCCCCCGACAGCTTGACCCATGCGATCCTTTTTTTACCCTGTGTGGTAGATTCTCGCTCCAGCAGGGATCGGAACCGACTAGACCAGCCAGGCTTGAGAAAAAAAGGATTGAAGAACGGGCGCTGCCGACGGTAAGCTCCTGCGTTTGGCCCCGACCTCCTTTTCTTGTGTAGCGCCTATTACTGTGACACCCTCCTACCAATAGAGATGGCGACTACCTTACGCCGTTTTCAGTCAGTAGCTTGCAGGAAGCCGTTTTTGCTCTAGATATCCCTTTGTGTTGTGGTTGAGAATCTCTTCGTTTACCTGCAGCTCAAAGAGGCATTCCCGGTTTGTTAGAAATGTACCTTCGCAATCCGCTAGTTATCCTTGATTCCCCAATCTTGACCCTCCCCCTTGGAGACAAATTTTGATATTACAGGCGGCAGCCGTCGTTTCTTTCGCCTTTCTTTTCTGTGATAGGTATGCAGCGGTTGTGGAGTTCTAGTTCTATCCGATAGCCGCCACCCTGGTCGTTCTCGTACATTTTTTTAAGATTTCTCCCCGATACTTTTTCCGTTATCGATTGCTCTCCTCTTTCTTTTCCCGCTTCGTTACCTTTTTGTTTTTCTGTGAGCTTTTTCTAAAAACGGTGCGTCGATGAGAGGCGAAATTATCGCACCACTGCGACCGGCATAGTCTCAGCTCCTTCGCCATCTTCGGGAAACCCCCTTCCCCTCCTGGCTCTTTCTCCCTATTAGTTCTGGAAAGATGGGGATCATTGAATCTGGTTACATGCTGTGAGGCCTCCCACTGCGTAGCGGGGCTCACGTGCTCGAGTTTTCTAAGTCTTCTCCACCATATTCTGTTTTGGATAGCCTTGAGTATTCAATAAAGGCCTTCGGGAGATAGTAGGGCTGACACCTAGCCTGATTTTAATTATTTTCACCCCTTTATCTCTGAAGCTCAGTCTCACTTTCTCCCAGAGAACATGTAGGCTACGGTCGATCCGCGGGGAGTCAGAGAGGAGCTCGCTCCAATTCGTAATCAAATACTATTTTTCTTGTGAGCCAACGTGCTTCAAGGTCGATTGAGGATCAGAGATTACTGCCGAGATAAAGGAGTCAGAGTATGCGGGGGATCCAGCCTTCCCCCAAACTAATCTATTTTCTTTTTCCTTCGACGTGAAGGGATGGAGCATAATGAGCTTCTGAGAGGCGATTTTGCCTGGAGCTTTCAACAAATCCTTCCTTGCATGTCCTCTCTATTCATCGTACGAAGAAAAGGTCCAGATGGTCGCGGAGCCGATTTAGCAAAGAACCAGGATTGCGATGGCTCTACTGATGTTCCTGACCATCCTTCTCTTTCGACTCTTCTTTCATCTACATTCCATCACCCGTTCAGACGTGCTAGGTGAGGTGTGGGTAGTCCCCTGCTCCTTAGTTTTCACCTTCTTTTTCCAAAGTTTAGAAAAGCCGCGCTCCTATTCGTCGAGGGATTGACTATTAATATACTGGGATGCGATTATACTTTTGACTTTCCGCTTGGGTGAGATTCTTGGTTTTCTTTCCCTTATAGTCGTTCCCACGCCAGCAACTCCTGCCTTGCCCCAAAGCCAAAATTTTTTACAATTCTGGTGGCTGCCGGACTTAGCGCATCTTTCTTTTCCCTTAGTTCTTCTTGCTCCCCCTCTGTAAGAAGGATGATTCGGTCGGGATGTTGCCGCCTCCTACGGCCGGACTCCCACTGATTAGCAAAGCCTCGCCGCTTCCTGACACGCCCACCTGACCATTGTGTTTTCTCTTCCTCTTTCGACATCTCCATCTTTTCCGCGGACCGCCGCGGCCCGGTGGCCTGACCCACTTGCCTTGTTGCCTGCCTTTCGGCCACATGTTTGGTTTTTTTTTGAGTCCCCCAGTCCTTGGGAAGTCCCACATTCCGCCTTTAAGCGCATCGCCGGTTGACACTCCCTTCGGGTTTTAAAGATGCTTTGGTTGATGGTTCGCGGATTTTGCTTTTTTTTCTCCTTTTAGTTGCGGGTTTTTCTCCTTATTTTTTGCCCATCAGTTTTTCCGATGGATGTTGTTATGGAGGCTGCTCGGCGCACACTTGGCTCTTGTTTTGGTCAAGTCACTCCTCTGGGATACGCCGTGTCGCTTCCATGGCCCGTTCAATGTCCACTTCATCATGATAGCACTGATCCACTATGTGAAGCGTTTTCGCCCGCGCATGAGCATTTGTCTTCCCTATTCAGAAGTAGCAGGCCTTTGCTTTTTATGCGAGACCTCGGCGACGCCTGATTGGTCCAACGCAGTGTCAACTGCCTCGGGTCATGATTTCCCTATTAGTTTTTTTCTCCGTTCCTTTTTTCTTGAAAAGGTAGTGCTTCAATGCTGGAGTTTTAGTACGGGCGGCATTCCTGCCTTGTTTAGCTTTTCCTTTTGAGATGCGAGTAGAGGCGTCTCAGATGTTTTCCTTCTCGAGCCCCTTTTTTATTCCTCTCCCCCCTTCAAACAAGGATATAATTTTTACTCTCCGGGTTGTTTGCTAAGATCCGGGCCTTGTGCGCTTCATGATTGATTCGATATATTAGGCTGCTCCCTAGTTTTCTCCTCCCCAAGAATCGCAGCCTTACAGAGACCTAAGTCCCTTTGACCCTTCCTTTTGTAGCCCCTTCTAAGGCCCGACTGCTTTGAAGACAATTCCACCTCCCCACCACTTTCCTTGCATTGCCCCCGGTAGTTTTTTCAATGCTTTTGCTCTGCAAAAATCCCCTTTTTCTCTTTTCCTCCCCCTTCCCTTGGTCGGACTTCTGATTCTCCATTAAAAGTGACAAAGCTCCTTCGGGCGCGCGCTCACCTTTGTTCGCTCATCTTCAGTTTTTCGCGTTGGACGATTTACGCTCCTCTCTTTCTTCAAACTCCCCCCCTCTTGGAGTTTTCTTCCCAACCCAAACGCCCTTTGAATGGCCGCGCAGGCTCCAGAAACACCTCATGACACCCTCCTTGTTCACAGGACCGCAGACGCTCCCCCTCCGTCCGCACAGCAATCTTCCCCCCTTCAAAAACCTGAATTTTTTTTCCCCCAAGACTTGTTTTGGATTCACCCGCTGCCGATAAGCTCGGTGGTTGAATGAAAATATATTTTTCCCAACCCCACAACACTTTGGCCCCTTCCGATGCCGAAGTTGCCGTCCCCCCCCCCAAACCCTTCATTTGTCCTTTTTGGTTCCCAGGGCCGCCCTTGTACGAGCTTTCCGGTCGAGTGACGCGGTCTCAGCCCCATTTTTTTTTTTCCGTTTTTCGCTTCTTTGAGAGGTCTTTTTTCATAAGGGAGCCGGCGTCCCCCTGCAATACGAACTACCGTTTATTTCTCCTGGCCGCTCGGTTCCCTCCTTGAATCACGGAATCCTCGAGTCTAGGCTCCTACCCCTGACTAGAAACTGATTAGCCCTGCGGTTGGCGCCTTTACTTTTTCTTCTAGCGTTATTTTCTTATGTCTCCTTCAGATCAACCCCATCTTCCTTTGAGTCTTCCCTTCCTAGGCCGTTATGGAAGAATCTCCTCGCGACGATCTGAGAGTATGGCGCTGTCCGTCCTGTAGCTCGCGGTCTTCTCCTGCCTCATCGTTTTCATCTGTAGATGGCCAGTTGGAACGGCGCGATCGACGTCTATGTTAACCAGACTATTTTTCCCAGAGCCGCCGTGGCTTCGACTTTCCCTCCCCTTCAGTACCCTCCCCCCATGTTGGAGTCCGTTCCTTGCGCAGGCGCCATGTCCGGAGAAGCTTTGAGCGTCGCTGCCCGCCTCGACTTCCGTTGATTAGCCACATTCACTTCTTTTGTTTCTTTTTTGGGGTTTTTTGTGGTGTTCTTTTTTTTTTCTTCCTTTCAGACGACCCTGAGTTGGAATGTGCTCCGCGCCCAATGACGGGCTATTTCTCTGTAAATGAAGGCTCCCCCTCTCCCCCGGCATCTACGGGCATCCCGTTGATATATCAGCCCTCCGTAGTTGAGGAGTCTGCAGGCGAGGGCGCGTTAGATGCAAAATAAGGGGTTTTTTTCTTGAATTTTGTTTGTGCGACCCTTTTTTTTTGGATGAGTCATTGCGTTCCTTCCCGAGTCCCTGTTTTGCTCTGTTTACGGAGGGAGTCCCGATTTGAGAGATCGCCGCAGGCCGGATTCTCGCCCTTCCAAGAACGCGCTTCACTCGAGAACGGTGATGAGTTTTTTTTCTTCCTTTGGTCCTCTCTCCAGCCCTCTGAAAAATGTATGCTGCCTCAGCCATTGAAGACTAAGAGGGCGAGCAGCGCCATCTTTTTGCCACCGTCATTTCCGGTCAGCGCGTGGACGTGCGTTCCCGAAAGGGCTCTTCGGTTACCTCCTCAATTTCTTCCTTCATTTTTCTTTTCTTAGAGCACTCAAACGCAAGCTGTTTCCATAGTCTGGATGAGACTCTCTCGTCCGCTCTTTTTCTCGTTAACGATCGCCATTTGGATTCCGACCCTTTTTATTTCTTCTAATTTCCCTCCTCCCCACCTCCGATGACAACTGGGACTTGCCTCCAGAGCACAGCCAGCGAGCAAGGAGGCTACTTGTAACTTGAGAAGACTTTAAGATCACTTGAACGTTGCCGACCGCGGTATCGTGCTGCTTTATTCTAAACGAGCCCTGAGATTGCGCAGGAATGTTCAGAGAGAGAAAGAGGCCGGAGGCTTGCGGAATTCCTTCCCCCTCTTTCTT